>Ga0308176_10003466_pt1 | contig 10100 bp, 12 predicted proteins | sample PhyCR2_3_FD_203890 | JGI IMG/M metagenome (GOLD analysis project Ga0308176, IMG submission 203890) | Soil microbial communities from UC Gill Tract Community Farm, Albany, California, United States - DLSLS.C.R2 | ecosystem: Environmental > Terrestrial > Soil > Agricultural land | place: USA... | reverse complement strand
GGCAGTGCGCAGCAGAATGCGCTGATTGATACCGCCTTCTTTGTTGAGGTTGGGAGGACGCGTTTCAAACTTGATGACGTGGCGCTGCTGCAGTTGCAGTTCGGCGGTGTCCTCAATGGTGACGATGCGCTCCTCTTCGGGGATGAATCGGGAAAGCGCGTTCAGGGTAGTGGTCTTGCCTGAACCGGTTCCGCCGGAGATCAGGACAGTGACCTTGCACTGCACCACCGCCGAGAGGAAGCGCAGCATCCCGGGCGTGATGGTCTTGAATTGGATCATCTCGTCCTGGGTGATGACGTGCCGGCCAAAACGGCGGATGCTCAGGCACGGACCGTCCAGCGCCAGGGGCGGGATGATGGCATTGACGCGCGAGCCGTCGGCGAGGCGCGCGTCCACAATCGGCTGGGCCTCGTCGATACGCCGTCCGACCTGAGAAACGATCTTCTCGATAATGTGCATCAGGTGCGCGTCGTCCTTGAAGCGGACGGCGGTTTCGGAGAGTTTGCCGTTTCGCTCGATGAAGACCTGATTGAACCGGTTGACCAGAATATCGCTGATGGAGGGCTCTTTCAGTAGCGGTTCCAACGGACCGAGGCCCAACACCTCATCCAGCACCTCTTCCACGATCTTGCTCTGCTCGGCGGTGGTCATGGGGACCCGCTCTTCGTCGAGCAGACGTTCCACCACCCGGCCGATTTCGGCGCGAATGCGGTCCTTGGGGATGGAGGACGCACGTTCCAGGTTCAACACGCCGATGAGCTTGCGATGGATCTGCGACTTCAGCTCAAAATATCGGTCGGCCGTGCGGTTCGGGGCGGGTATAGCGCCGCCGCGCGTGGCTGCGGGTCGGTTTGGTCCCAATGTATCTCCGAGGCGTGGTTTCGCCTACAATTATATCCCTAGGCAAAATTATGAAATCCCTACTGTTCACGCTTATTGCGCTGGCCCTGCCGGCGTTTTCGCAATCTACGGTGAAGGACGCGCTGATCAAGCACTGGAAGATCACGGGCGAGTTCACCTTGAAAGTCGCCGAGGCCATGCCGGCCGAAAACTACAACTTCCGTCCGGTGCCGGAAGAGATGACATTCGGGCAGGTGATGACGCACATCGGAGCCGCCGATATCGGCACCTGTGCGGCGGTAAGCGGGATGCAGCGGCCGGACGAGCCAGCCCAGGTCGCCGCCTGGCGCAAGGACCAGAAGCTGGACGTAGACCGGGCGTCGGCGGTGGAGTACCTGAAAGTGGTGTTCGAGTTCTGCAACAAAGCGATCGAGGCGACGACCTGGGAAAAACTGGACGCGAAAGTGGGGACCACGCCTTTGACCGGCTTTGAACGGTATTGGAGCTACTTCACCCACACGGCCCATCACCGCGGGCAGGCGGAAGTGTATCTGCGGTTGAAGGGCGTGAAACCGCCGGAGTACGTGTTCTAAAGAAAGGAGGGGAGTCAGAATGGGCGAGAGCGCGCAGGTTTCTGACTTCCGGCTCTGACTTCCGGCCGCTTCCCGCCCTATACTGGAATTTGAGATCCCCAACCAACCGTTGTGCATCCCAATTAAAGGGTGTTACAAGGAATTCTTCATGAGCACTGTCGCGATTACGCCCATCCACCGGGCGGTGCGCTTCTACGAAGCGCCGATCGGCAAGAAGGTCGTCATGGCCTTGACCGGAGTGATGCTGTTCGGTTACGTAGTGGCCCACCTGCTTGGCAATCTCCAAATCTACTCGTCCAACCCGCAGCAGATTAACGTTTACGCGGCCTTTTTGCACAACCCCGCAAACGTGGGACTGCTCTGGGGCGCCCGGCTGGCACTGCTGATCGCGGTGGGATTGCACATCCTGGCGTCGGTTCAGCTTTGGCAGATGAAGCGGAACGCGCGCCCGCAAGGGTACGTCAAAAAAGACGAGGCCGCGACGAGCTACGCGTCGCGGACGATGATGTGGAGCGGCCCGATCGTGGCCGCTTTTGTGATCTTCCACGTTCTGCACCTTACCGCCGGACAGGTGGTGCCGCTGCACGAGCTCGGACCCAACCAGCCGGACGTGCGGGCTAACGTGATCGCCGGGTTCAGCAACCCGCTGATCAGCGGGTTCTACATCCTGGCGATGATTCTTCTCTGCATGCATCTGTATCACGGGCTGTGGAGCATGTTCCAATCGCTCGGGTTCTATCACCCGCGGCACACGCCGAAGCTGCAGAAGGGCGCGGCGATATTCGCCATCCTGATCGCCATCGGCAACTGTTCGATCCCGCTCGCCGTGATGGCCGGGCTCCTGAAGTGAGAGAGACGCGCGCATGGAACTGAATTCGAAATCTCCGGACGGACCGATTGAAACGCGGTGGGAGCGGCATCGTTTCCACCTGAAACTGGTGAATCCGGCGAACAAGCGGAAATACACCATCATCGTAGTGGGTTCGGGGCTGGCCGGCGGCAGCGCGGCGGCCACACTCGGGGAACTGGGCTACAACGTCAAGTGCTTCTGTTTCCAGGACTCGCCCCGGCGCGCGCACTCCATCGCGGCGCAGGGCGGCATCAATGCCGCGAAGAATTATCACAACGACGGCGACAGCATCTACCGTCTGTTCTATGACACGGTGAAGGGCGGCGACTTCCGCGCCCGCGAATCGAACGTCTACCGCCTGGCCCAGATCTCCGTAAACATCATCGATCAGTGCGTGGCGCAGGGTGTGCCCTTCGCGCGCGAATATTCCGGTTACCTGGATAACCGCAGCTTCGGCGGCGCGCAGGTATCGCGCACCTTTTACGCGCGCGGACAGACGGGACAGCAACTGCTGCTGGGCGCCTACCAGGCGTTGGAGCGGCAGGTCGGATTGGGGCAGGTCACGATGGTCCCGCGAACCGAAATGCTGGACTTGATCGTGGTGGACGGCAGGGCGCGCGGCATCGTCACCCGTAATCTGAAGACCGGCAAAATCGAAAGCCACATGGCCGATGCGGTGGTGCTGGGGACCGGCGGCTACGGAAACGTGTTTTACCTTTCAACCAACGCGAAGGGGAGCAACACTACCGCCATCTGGCGGGCGCACAAGCGTGGGGCGCTCTTCGCGAATCCCTGCTTCACGCAGATTCACCCCACGTGCATTCCGGTTTCGGGCGAGTACCAGAGCAAGCTGACGCTGATGAGCGAATCGCTGCGCAACGACGGGCGGGTCTGGGTTCCCAAACAGAAGGGCGACAAACGCGACCCCGGGTCGATATCGGAAGGCGACCGCGACTACTACCTGGAGCGCAAATACCCGAGCTTCGGCAACCTGGTGCCGCGCGACGTGGCAAGCCGCAATGCCAAGGCGGTCTGCGACGAAGGCCGCGGCGTGGGTGAGAGCGGCCTGGCGGTCTACCTGGATTTCCGCGATGCCATCAAGCGCCTGGGCGAGCATACGATCAAGGAGCGCTACGGCAATCTGTTCGATATGTACGAGCGCATCACCGGCGAGAATCCGTACCAGGTTCCGATGCGCATCTACCCAGCGATCCATTACACGATGGGCGGCCTATGGGTGGATTACAACCTGATGTCCACCATTCCCGGGCTGTACGTGATCGGGGAGGCGAACTTCAGCGATCACGGGGCCAACCGGCTGGGCGCAAGCGCCCTGATGCAGGGGCTGGCGGACGGGTACTTTGTTTTGCCGAACACCATCAGCGACTACCTGGCGTCGAATAAATTCGAAACGCTGGACCCCGCCAACACAGCGGTGCGCGAAGCCGAAGCCAGAGTCAACGACACGGTAAGGCGGCTGCTGAGCGCAAAGGGCACACGGTCCGTGGATTCTTACCATCGTGAACTCGGCAAGATCATGTGGGATTACTGCGGGATGGGGCGCACGGCGGCCGGACTCAAGAAGGCGCTGCAGGAGATTCCGCAACTGCGCGAACAGTTCTGGCGGGACGTCAGGGTGCTGGGTACCGGCGAGGAGTTGAACCAATCGCTGGAGAAGGCCGGAAGGGTGGCGGACTTCATCGAGCTGGCGGAACTGATGTGCCTGGACGCGCTGGAGCGCAATGAAAGTTGCGGCGGCCATTTCCGCGAGGAGTACCAGACCGCGGAGGGAGAAGCCGCGCGCGACGATGAGCGCTACTCGTACGCCGCAGCGTGGGAGTTTACGGGTGTGGGCAATTCTCCCGTGCTGCACAAGGAGCCCCTGTCCTTCGAGTACGTGCATCCGAGCCAACGGAGCTACAAGTAATGCGAATCACACTCCACATCTGGCGGCAGGCCAACGCGAGCGCGCCCGGCAAGATGGTGAAATACGAGGTTCCCGACGTCAACCACGAGATGTCCTTCCTGGAGATGCTCGACGTGTTGAACGAGGCGCTGATCGCCAAGGGCGAGGAGCCGGTCGCGTTCGATCACGATTGCCGCGAGGGCATTTGCGGAATGTGCGGCGCGATGGTCAATGGCGTCGCGCACGGTCCGCTGCCGGCGACTACGCTGTGCCAGCTCCACATGCGCCACTTCAAGGATGGCGACACGCTGTACGTGGAGCCATGGCGCGCCAAGGCATTTCCGGTGATCAAGGACCTGGTGGTGGACCGTAGCGCGCTCGACCGGATCATCGCGGCTGGGGGATATATTTCGGTTTCGACCGGCAGCGCTCCGGACGGAAACGCGATCCTGGTCCCGAAGGAGAACTCCGACCAGGCGATGGACGCCGCGGCATGCATCGCGTGCGGCGCCTGCGTGGCGATGTGTCCGAATGCCAGCGCGGCACTGTTCACCGGGGCGAAGATCGCGCACCTTGGACTGCTGCCACAGGGCCAGCCGGAGCGCCAGGCACGGGCGATCGCCATGGTGGCGCAAGCGACGGCGGAAGCATTCGGCAGTTGCACGAACATCGGCGAATGTGAAGCGGTTTGCCCGAAGGAGATCAAACTGGAAGTGATCGCGCGGATGAACCGGGACTTTATTCGCGCCTCCTGGACCGAACGATAGGTACCTCGTCCGGCTCTTCGGCAAAATCGTCTTTCGTCTTCGCGGCCAGCCGCTCCAGGTCCAGCAGGTGCTGCGGCAGGTAGTTCTTTCTGGACCAGCGCGTAGATTCGCGGAATTCGACTCCGGCGAAATAGCCGATTTCCCGATAGACGCAGTACCGGACCTGGCCGGTGAAGGTCTGTTTCGGGGAATCCCAAGCGATCTCCACTCCCACCGGCAGGGGCGCCTCCAATTGAAGGCAGGCTCCCGAACCCGCGATATCTTCCAGCAGCGCCGTCGCTGTGTGCAGCTTTCCGGCTCGGTCCCTCCACCGGACCTCCACCATATCCGCGCACAGGACGCGCAATTCCGAACGCCTCTCTTCCTTCATGTCCGGCATATCGGCAGCAAGCGCCAGGGACTTTATCGCTGCGGATCAGCCAAGCACAGCTGCGACAGCGTGCACCGTGGACGCGATTCGTACGGCGGCGAGAATCGTGTCCTCGGCGACGCCTTTTTGCCGCAGCACCTTCTCGTGGGAATCGACGCAGGCGCCGCACCCGTTGATCGCGCTGACGGCCAGGCACCACAGCTCGAAATCCACCGGATCGCCGCCGTGCCGGGCAATGATCTGCATCCTCAGGCGGGCCGGCATGGCCGCATACTTTTCGTTAGTGCTCAGGTGCCGAAAGCGGTAGAAGATGTTGTTCATGCCCATGATCGCGGCGGCGGCTTTGGCAGCGAACATGGCCTGTTCCGTGAGGTGCTGACCGGCTTCCTCCAGGATGCTTTCCAGCAATACGGCGTTGCGGGAAGCCATGGCGCAGCACACGGCGGTGCCCCATGTCTGCTGCTCGGTAAGCTCGGTCTGGCGCAGTACGCCGCCCATGTTCAGCTTCAAATCCTTGGCGTACTCGGGGAGGGTATCCAGTAATTGTTCGAATGACATTGAATCGGAAGGGTGGGGCGCCTGGAAGAGACGCCCCGTTTTGAGGTTGGGAGGTTAGATGGCTACGTGCAGGGCTTCTTCGCCCTTCTGCCAGTTGCACGGGCACAGTTCATCGGTCTGCAGCGCGTCGAGCACGCGGAGGACTTCCTGCGGGTTGCGTCCCACGGAAAGATCGTTGACCGAGACGAAACGGATGACGTTGTGAGGATCCACCACGTAGGTTGCGCGTTGTGCCACGCCTTCCTGGGGATCGAGAATGCCTAGCGCCGTGCAGAGTTCCCGCTTGACGTCGGCCAGCATGGGAAATGGCAGGTCTTTGAGGTCGGGGTGGTCCTTGCGCCAGGCGTGATGGACGAATTCGCTGTCGGTGCTGCCACCGAGGATCTGGGCGTCGCGATCCTGAAAATCCTTATTCAGCTTGCCGAACGCGGCAATCTCCGTAGGACACACGAACGTGAAGTCCTTCGGCCAGAAGAAATAGACTTTCCACTTATCTTTGTAATCCTGCTGCGTGATGGTCTGGAAGGCCTTTCCCTTTTCCAGGCTCACTGTGGCCTGCAGGGAAAAAGCAGGAAACTTAACGCCGACACCTAACATGTATAAAAGGTCTCCATATCTAATTTTGCCGCAATTTTTCGATCTTGGCCGCAAGAATAAAATCGCTTTCCGTGAGGCCGTCGATCTTGTGGGTCCACGTCTTCACCTCCACCTTGCCCCATGACAGGAGCAAGTCGGGGTGATGTCCCTCTTCTTCGGCAATGGCGCCGGCCCGGTTTACGAAATCCAACGCCGTCCGAAAATCGGGGAAAGTGAAAGTCCTGAGCAGGTGATGTCCGTCCACCACCTGCCATTCGGGGAGCTGCGCCCGGAGGCGTTCCAACTCCTCACCCGCCAGCGGGGGCACCCCGCCGCGACAGGGAATGCAATGTTTTTCCGAGAGGCTCATTGTTTGGCTGCCTTCCCGCACCGCGTGCAAATTCCGCGGAACGTAATTTCATAGTTGCGGATGTCCCGGCCGCGCAGCGCTGCCCGTCCCGCGGTATCCGGCAGGTCGAACCAGGGCACGTCTTCCACGGATCCGCAGCTCTCGCAAAGAAAGTGATGGTGACGGTGCAGATTCGCATCGAAGCGCGCGGCGGTGCCATCCGAGAGTACTTCGCGTACCAGGCCCGCCTTGGCCAGAGATCGAAGGTTGTTGTACACGGTCGCTCGCGACGCCCGTGGATCGTGGAGATTTACAGCGTGGAAAATTTCATCAGCGGTGGCATGGATCGGGTTCTTTGCCAAAAACTCAAGCACGGCGAAACGCTGGGCCGTCGGCCTGAGGCCAACGGACTGAAAGGCCTGCTCCAGCTCCGCTGTCAATTTAGACATGATCTAAATTTAGAATACATCTAAGGCTCTGGCCATGCAACCGGGTCGGAACGTTCAACACTCGGGGCTTCCTGTACTACCGTCCCGAGGAGCCGAATCCACCGGCTCCCCGGGTGGAATCCGCCAGGTCGCCTTCTTCCCATTCCACAGGTTCGTACCGCGCCAGAATCAACTGGGCGATCCGGTCCCCCGCATGTATGGTGTAGGCTGACGACCCGAGATTTAGCATAATTACTCGCAGTTCGCCGCGATAACCCGGATCGATGGTGCCAGGGGCATTGGGAATGGTGATCGCGTGTTTCAGGGCGAGACCGCTGCGCGGACGAACCTGGCCTTCGTAGCCCGCTGGAATTTCGAGTGTCAGTCCCGTCGAAACCAGCCGCGGCATTCCAGGCTCCAGTGTCAACTCTTCCACCGCATGCAGGTCCATTCCCGCATCCTCCAATGGCCCGTGGGCGTAGGCCGGGAGCATCGCTCCGGGATGGATCCGCTGAATCCTGATTCGCATCCGGTTATCATAACGTCTTGACCCCGCACAGCCCCGCTACCAAGCGCGTCATCACCGTCGCGCCGATGCCGCCCGAAAAGAGCGCGTACGCGCTGGCCAGGTACAGCCGCTCGCCCGATTCCATTCGCGAGTCCATCGAATGGGTGCGCACCCACGACTCGCAGAAGTTTCTGGAGAGCTTCTATTTCCAGTACGGACACGCCTCCATCGCAGATCTCGGCCACACCGTCATGTGTTTCGAAGGGATCAGCGAAGTAGCGGCCACCGAGATCGAAGCCGAGCCGCTCTGGGACGGGCAGGCCAAGAGTTCCCGCTACCAGGACTTTTCGAAGTCGGGGTTCGTTACGCCACCGGAATTGAGGGAAGGTGACGCGGAGCGTTATCGGGCGGCTGCCATGGCGCTGCTGGCCGCCTACCCGAAAGTGCAGGACCTTGCGTTCCGAGCCTTGACCGAGCGGCTGCCGCGCCCGGAGGAAATGAAGCCCGATGCCTACCAGCGCAATCTGGCGGCGCGGGCCTTCGACGTGGCGCGGTACCTGCTTTTCTGGGGAATTCCGACCAACGTGGGGCAGGTGGCGAGCATTCGTACGGTCGAAAAGCAGATTCGGCGCCTGAAGGCTTCCGATTACGCCGAGCTACGCAGCCTGGGCGACGAGATCGCGCAGGCCTGCGCGGCCGAGCCGGATTGCAAATGGGGCGGCGGTCCCACGGAACCGCTCGCGCCCACGCTGGCGCGCCACGCTGACGCGGACGAGCACACGGTACGCTCGCGCGACGACCTGCGCCGGTGGGCGCAACAGAATCTGCCTCCGGCGGCGAAGATGGACCTCGATCGTGTGGACCTGTTGCGTCCGACGGAGGTCCCGGCAGACATTGCCGCCACTCTGCTTTACCCGGTGACGGAACGCCCCTTCCGCGAGTTGTACGAGCTGGCCCGCGGGTGGAGCGCGGCCCAGCGCGCCGAGGTGATCGACGTGGCGTTGGGCTCGAGAACACGGCGAGACGAAATCCTGAGCGGTTTCCGCGGCGGTCTCTACGCCTATGACATGGTCATGGACATCGGAGCCTCTCGCGACCTGCACCGTCACCGCCGCTGCCAGAAATTCCGTCAGGCCTATTCGGGCCGGCTGGGCTATGACACGCCCAAACTGGTGGAGGAGGCAGGCGCGGGGGAAATCTATCGTGCTGCGATGGATCAGGCTCTCGCGGCGATGCACAGTCTGCCTTCCCCGGGGTCCGAGTACTTGCTCCCGTTCGGCGCCCGCTCCCGTTTTCTGTTCAAAATGGATTTCGCCGAGGCCGAGTACATTTCCAAGCTGCGCAGCGGCGTCAAGGGCCACTTCAGCTATCGCGAAATCGCATGGGAGATGAAGGTCAAAATGGAGCAGTTGGAGCCGGAGTTGGGACGGCTGATTGACGCCACTCCGCCGTGGGTGGAAGATCCTCTGAAGCGCTGAGGGCTAAGGATGGCCCCATTGAGTATCGCCAGCCACTCTATCGCGGGACGATAATTAAAGCAGGGAGGGTTCATGAACATTCGCCTGCGTATCCACCGCTGGGTTGTCTGGTGGTTTTATGTCGGGATTATTTGCGGAGCGATCGCCGGCGTGAACTTGTTAGGGCATCATTTGACCGGGGCACAGGACCGGCTTCTCATCATCCTGGGAGCCGCTCACTGGGTGCTTGGCGGGCTCGTTTGCTGGGCGTTCGAAGGGATCGCGTTCGAACCGCAGCGTCCGAAGCAAACGCCCTTGCAGCAGAGCCAGTCCGATCCTTCGCTCGAAACCAAGAGTTACCCCGCTTCGGAGTTCCTGCTTCCTGGCCGTCGCCAGAGTCTGTTGCGCTGGCGGCACTAGCCCGACACTGCGCTACCCCGCGCTCTGGGATTTCTGGGTCGAGGTACGTGCCTGCCGAAATCTTCGCTTCGTTGGAAACCAAGATTTGCCCGCTCGGAGTATCTGGTTGCCGGAGCAGCAACCCGACACGACTGTGGTGCGGCGTTCGCGGGTCCGCTGCGGAGTGAGCGGCGGGCAAATTGCGTTCACCTGTCGGCTTTGGCTTTTCGTGGTGGATTCAGAGCCGCAGGCCTGAGGCCCACAGCCGAAAACGTCGATTGGAGCACTTGCATTTCGATGCGGTTGTGGTGTAGGCCTCCGGCCTACAAAGGCGGGCAGCGCCCGCCTCTGGAGTTTGGCCATTTTCTCTTTGCTTCCAAAAACGGCAGGCCAGAGGCCCGCATTACAGGAACGGACAGTCCCCCGATCCAGTAAGGCGGGCTTCCAGCCTGCCAAGTCGAGCGCCAGCTCGCCTTTTGTAGGCCGGGAGGCCTACACC
>Ga0308176_10003465_pt1 | contig 10102 bp, 9 predicted proteins | sample PhyCR2_3_FD_203890 | JGI IMG/M metagenome (GOLD analysis project Ga0308176, IMG submission 203890) | Soil microbial communities from UC Gill Tract Community Farm, Albany, California, United States - DLSLS.C.R2 | ecosystem: Environmental > Terrestrial > Soil > Agricultural land | place: USA... | reverse complement strand
ACGGGCGCCGAGCTGAGCGCCGCCGACGTGGCCCGCGAGCTCGACGTCACCCAGGCCAACGCGAGCTACCACCTGCGGCTGCTGCACGCCGCGGGGCTGCTCGAGGTGGCGGGGGAGGAGAGCGTCCGCGGAGGGCGGGCCAAGAAGTACCGGCACCGCTGGGACGCCGAACGCCCCGAGGGCAGCCCGCCGGCCAGCGAGGACGAGAGGCTCGCCCACGCACGCGTGCTCGCCGACGCCATCCCTCGCCGGTTGGCCGAGCGCGAGCGCGGGCAGAGGTCGCAGTTCACCGACGCCGAGCTGTGGGTCGAACCGCCGGTCTGGGAGCGGGTCTTCGACCTCGTCACCGAGGCGAGCCGGCTGCTGCACGCGAGCGCCCGCCCCCCGCGTACGGAGGGCACCGTCCGCGCCAACCTGTCGGTCGCGGCCTTCCGCATGAGCAACGAGAGCGGTGGCGCCCGATGAAGGTCACGGAGTCGCTCGGTGCGCTGTCGGACCGCCGGTTCGCGTGGTACTTCACGGCGCGCACGGTCTCGACGGCCGGCTCCGTCATGGTCCCGGTGGCCCTCGCCTTCGCGGTCCTCCACATCGACCAGTCGGCCGGCGCCCTCGCGCAGGTGCTCGGGGTGCGGACCCTCACGATGGTCGTGTTCCTCCTGGTCGGCGGCGTCGTCGCCGACCGGTTCTCCCGCATCGTCGTGCTGCAGGTCTCGCACGTGCTCACGTGCCTGACCCAGGCGTCGGCGGCGCTCCTCATCATCAGCGGGCACGCGACGCTGACGCAGCTGACCGTCATCGAGGGCGTCAACGGGGCCGTGTCGGCCTTCACGATGCCCGCGATGATGGGGATCGTCCCGCTCGTCGTCGACCGCGGGCGCCTCCAGCAGGCCAACGCGCTGCTCTCGTTCAGCCGCAGCGGACTCGCCGTCGTCGGCCCCGCCGTCGCGGGCCTGCTCGTCGTCGGCGTCGGTCCCGGGTGGGCCCTCGCCGTCGACGCGCTGACGTATGCCGTCGCGATCGTCTGCCTGGCACGCGTCGGTCTGCAGCGACACACCTCCGAGGCGAGCGCCCCTCGGCACTCGATGGTGCGTGAGCTGCGGGAGGGGTGGGGCGAGTTCACCCGGCGCGAGTGGCTCTGGGTGGTCGTCCTCGCCTTCGGCCTGACGAACGCCATCCACTCCGGCGTCATCGGTGTGCTCGGTCCGCTGGTGGCCAAGTCGAGCCCGTCCATCGGCGAGGCGGGGTGGGGAGTCGTCCTCAGCGCCGAGGCCGTCGGCACCGTGCTGATGACGTTGCTGATGCTGCGGCTGCGGCTCCGGCACCCTCTGCGCGCCGGGATGCTCGCCATCTGCGTCCTCGCCGTGCCGATGGTGCTGCTCGGCGCCGCGCCCGCCCTCGTGCCGGTCGCCGTCGGCTTCTTCCTCGCCGGCGCGGCGGTCGAGGTCTTCGGCGTCGGCTGGAGCACCGCCCTGCACGAGCACGTGCCGGTCAGCGTGCTCTCGCGGGTGTCGAGCTACGACGCGCTGGGCTCGTTCGTCGCCATCCCGATCGGCACCTTCCTCTACGGGTGGCTCGCCACCGTCGCCGACACCGAGACCCTGATGCTCGTCAGCGCCTCCGTCTACGTCCTCATCTCCCTGTCCGCGCTGCTGTCCCGTTCGGTGCGCGACCTGCGACGCAGCAGCGACGACCCCGAGACGAGCGGCCGCGCGACCGGCGGCGCAAGGGAGATCCCGGCCACCGTCGAGGCCGACGAGGCGGCACGGTCCTAGACTGGCGGCGCCCGCCCCCGCCTTCCTTCCCTGGAGACCAGTGTCGATCAAGGACATCCGACTCTTCGGTGACCCGGTCCTGCGCACCGCCGCAGCCGAGGTGACCGACTTCGACAAGCAGCTGCGCGTGCTCGTCAAGGACCTCGAGGACACCATGCTGGACGCGCCCGGCGTCGGCCTGGCGGCGCCGCAGATCGGGGTGGGCCTGCGCGTCTTCACATACTGGGTCGACGACGTGCTCGGCCACCTCGTCAACCCGGTGCTCGACCTGTCGGACGACGAGCAGGAGGGCCCCGAGGGCTGCCTGTCGATCCCCGGTCTCGCCTTCGACACCAGGCGCGCCCTGTCCGTGGTGGCCAAGGGGCAGAACATGCACGGCGAGCCCGTCGTGCTCGAGGGCACGACGCTGCTCGCCCGGTGCGTCCAGCACGAGACCGACCACCTCGACGGAGTCCTCTTCGTCGACCGGCTCGACGCGCAGGCGCGCCGTGAGGCGATGCGCGCCATCCGTGAGGCCGAGTGGTTCGCGGACAACCCGCCGGAGGTGCGGATCAGCCCGCACTCGACCTTCGGCCGGGCGATGTGACGTGAGAGTCGTCTTCGCCGGCACCCCGGAGGCGGCGGTGCCGAGCCTCGAGGCCGTCGCAGCCTCGAGCCACGAGCTCGTGGGCGTGGTCACCCGTCCCGACGCCCCTGCGGGCCGGGGCCGACGCCTGGAGCCCTCACCGGTGCGCCGCCGCGCCGAGGAGCTGGGCGTCCCCGTGCTGACCCCGACGAGAGCCAAGGACCCCGACTTCCTCGACGCCCTGGGCGCTCTCGCCCCCGACGCCTGCCCGGTGGTCGCCTACGGCAACCTCATCCCGCCCGTGGCCCTGACCATCCCGCGCCTCGGGTGGATCAACCTGCACTTCTCCCTCCTCCCCGCCTGGCGCGGTGCCGCCCCCGTGCAGCACGCCATCATGGCCGGCGACGAGCTGACGGGCGCCTCCACCTTCGTCATCGAGCGCGGGCTCGACACCGGGCCGGTGCTCGGGGTGATGACCGAGCGCATCCGGCCGACGGACACCGCCGGCGACCTGCTCGGCCGGCTGTCGACGGCCGGCGCCGGGCTGCTCGTCGCGACGCTGGACGGGCTCGAGTCGGGCGACCTGGTTGCCGTGCCCCAGCCGTCGGACGGGGTCTCGCCGGCGCCCAAGATCGAGGTGGACGACGCACGCATCGTCTGGACGCGGCCGGCCTCCGCCGTCGACCGACTCGTCCGGGGCTGCACGCCGGCGCCCGGCGCCTGGACCACCTTCCGCGGGGAGCGGCTCAAGGTCTCTCCGGTGACCGTCGTGCCGCACGAGGAGCTGCCAAGCGAGGTGCTTCCAGCAGGTCAGCTGCTGGTCACGAAGAAGGCCGTCTTCGTCGGCACCGGCACCGGGCCCGTCCGGCTCGGCACGGTGCAGGGGCACGGGAAGAAGCCGATGGCGGCAGCCGACTGGGCCCGCGGGATGCGGGTCCAGGAGGGAGAGAGGCTCGGCGATGAGTGACCAGAGGCGCGACGGAGGAGCCCCGGGCCACCGGTCGGGTGGGGACGGCGGCCGCGGCGACGGGCGGCGCGGCGAGCGGCAGCGGCCGCCGGCGCGCGAGCGCTCGGCGCGCCACCGCTCGGAGCAGCGACCGTCCGAACGGGCCCGGCGCACGGACGCTCCGCGGCTGGCCGCGTACACGGCGATGCGCGAGGTCGCCGACGGCGCCTACGCCAACCTCGCCCTGCCGAAGCTGTTGCGCGAGAAGGCCATCCGCGGGCGCGACGCGGGTTTCGCCACCGAGCTCGTCTACGGCGCGACGCGCCTGTCGGGGCTCTACGACGCCGTCATCGCCTCCGCCGCGGGCCGCCCCGTCGACAAGATCGACTCGAACGTGCTCGACACACTGCGGCTCGGCGCCCACCAGCTGCTCGGCATGCGCGTGCCCAGCCACGCCGCGGTCGACGAGACGGTTGCCCTGGCCCGGCAGGTCAACGGTGCCGGTGCGGCCGGCTTCGTCAACGCCGTCCTGCGCCGCATCAGCGAGCGGGAGCCGGACGAGTGGGTCGACCTCGTCAGCGAGGGCGTCTCCGACCCCGTCGAACGCCTCGCGCTGCGCACCTCGCACCCGCTGTGGGTCGCCAAGGCGCTGCGGGCCGCGCTCATCGGGCACGGCACCGCGCAGCCCGACCAGGTGGAGGAGTCGCTGACCGCCCTCCTCGAGAGCGACAACGCGCCCGCGAAGGTTTCGCTCGCCGCTCGCCCGGGACTCGCCTCCGTCGACGAGCTCGTGGACGCCGGCGCCGATCGTTCAGGCCTCAGTCCGGTGGGTGCCACCCTCCCGGAAGGCGACCCCGGCGCGATCGCCGCCGTGCGCGAGGGGCGCGCCGCGGTGCAGGACGAGGGCTCGCAGCTGCTCGTCCTCGCGCTGACCGCCGCCGACGTCGAGGGGGACGCGGCCGACCACGAGCGCTGGCTCGACCTCTGCGCAGGTCCCGGCGGCAAGGCCGGGCTGCTCGCGGCCCTCGCCATCCAGCGACGGATCCCGTTCGTGGCCAACGAGATCAGCGAACACCGTGCGGACCTGGTGTGGCAGACGCTGGCTGCCGCGCGCGCCGAGGCCCGCGAGCGCGACGTGAGCCTCAAGGTGCGTCACGGCGACGGGCGCGACCTCGGCGAGGTCGAGCCGGCCGGCTTCAGCCGCGTCCTCATCGACGCCCCGTGCACCGGCCTCGGAGCCCTGCGCCGGCGGCCCGAGGCGCGGTGGCGGCGCACCGCGGGCGACGTCGCAGCCCTCGCGGGGCTGCAGCGTGAGCTGCTCGCCTCCGGCATCGACGCGACCGCACCGGGAGGCCTCGTCGGCTACGCCACGTGCAGCCCACACCTCAACGAGACCCGCTTCGTCGTCACCGACGCCCTCAAGAACCGCGACGACGTCGAGCTCGTGGATGCGCGTCCTCTCTTCGTCGACGCGTCCGGGCAGCAGTTGCCCGGTCTGGGGGAGGGCCCGTTCGTCCAGCTGTGGCCGCACCTGCACGGCACCGACGCCATGTTCTTCGCCCTCCTGCGCAAGCGCTGACGACGCCCCCGACCGGCCGCCTCCGGAAGGGCGCGGGCGAGCAGGACCCCCGTGACGGCATACGACAGGGGCGACCCCGACGGGCGCGGTCGGCTCGGAGGTGACCGCCCCTAGGCTGTGCGCGTGCAGATCTCACCGAGCATCCTGTCCGCCGACTTCGCCAACCTCGAGGCCGAGCTCGGCCGCATCGCCAACGCGGACTGGGCCCACGTCGACGTCATGGACGCCCACTTCGTGCCCAACCTGACGCTCGGCCTGCCCGTCGTCGAGGCACTGCTGAAGGTCAGCCCGGTCCCGATCGACGCCCACCTGATGATCGAGGACCCCGACCGGTGGGCGCCCGGCTACGCGGAGGCCGGCTGCCAGTCCGTCACCTTCCACGTCGAGGCCGCGCGCGACCCGCGCACCCTGGCCCGGACGCTGCGCGCGGCCGGCGCGCGTGCCTCGATGGCGCTCAAGCCCGCGACGGACTTCGCGCCCTACGAGGAGCTGCTGCCCGACCTCGACATGGTGCTGGTCATGACCGTCGAGCCGGGCTTCGGCGGGCAGTCGTTCATGGCCGACCAGATGGCCAAGGTGCGTCAGGTGCGCGAGGCCGTCCGTCGGCACGGCGGCGAGATCTGGGTCCAGGTCGACGGCGGCGTGAGCGCGCAGACCATCGAGCAGTGTGCCGAGGCGGGCGCCGACGTCTTCGTCGCCGGCTCGGCCGTCTACGGCGCCGAGGACGCCGGGGACGCGGTCGAGCAGCTGCGCGCGCTGGCCGCCCGGCACCACCACTGACGGGGCGCAGTGACGGGACGCCGCGGACGCCGTCCACGGCGTGGGCGCCGTCACGACGTCGCGGTGTGCGCCCGTCGCACGGGCGGGTGCATACTGGCTGTACGTGCTCCGGGGTCGGTGTAATTCCGAGCCGGCGGTTACAGTCCGCGACCCGACCGCATCCAGCGGCCGGTTGACCTGGTGAAACTCCAGGACCGACGGTGAAAGTCCGGATGGGAGGCAGCACGAGACAGGCCGTCGTGGCCTGGGCCGTCGGCATCGTCAGACGCGGCCCCGACCACGTGGGGCGTGTGGAGTACCCCGGAGTTCGTCCGTGAACCGACGAACCACCAAGGACGAACACCACATGCAGGCTCTAGCTCTGGCCGACCAGACGAAGAACGTCTTCCAACAGGCCATCGACGCGACCATCCCGTTCGGGCCCTACCAGCTCCACTGGCTCGAGCTGATCGGCGTCCTGATCGGGCTCGCCTCGGCCTACCTCGGCATGCGCCGCTGGGTGGCGGCCTGGCCCGTCGGGATCCTCGCGAACATCATGCTGTTCTTCGTCTACCTCGGCGCGGTCTTCGGGGCTGACGAGCGCATCCCGCTCTTCGGGCAGGCCGGGCGGCAGGTCTTCTTCATCGTCACGAGCATCTACGGCTGGTGGCGCTGGGCGAAGGTGCGCCGGCTCAACCACGCGAACGACGCCGGGGGCGTGGCCATCACGCCGCGCTGGGCGACGGGGCGCGAGCGGGTCGCCGTGGTCGCCTTCTGGCTCATCGGCACCGTCGTCGTGCACCAGGCCTTCGTGTGGCTGTGGAACCTCTCGCCGAACCCGTTCTTCACGCCCGACTGGTGGTTCTACTGGTGCGACGCCTGGATCTTCGTCGGCTCCATCGTCGCGACGTACGCGATGGCGCGCGGCTGGAACGAGTTCTGGCTGGCGTGGATCGGTGTCGACCTCGTCGGGGTCCCCTTCGCCTTCGCCACCGACTACGTGCCGACGGCCGTGCTCTACACCTTCTACGGCCTCTTCGTCCTCTACGGCTTCACCCAGTGGGTCAAGGTCTCCCGGGGGGTCGAGCAGGGCGACGTCGAGCCCGAGCTCGCCCGGTCGTCCCGCTGAACGCCGGGCTGACCCATGGGTGAGACGTCGGCGTCGGCGTGGATGCGGCGGGCCCTGCGGCTCGCCGCGTCCGGGCCGTGGCCCGACCCGAACCCGCGCGTCGGCTGCGTCGTCGTCGCGGCGGACGGGACCGTGGTGGGCGAGGGGTTCCACGACGGCGCCGGTACGCCGCACGCCGAGGTGGAGGCCCTGCAGGCGGCGGGCGCCGCGGCTCGGGGCGCCACCGCCTACGTGACGCTCGAGCCGTGCTCCCACACCGGACGCACCGGTCCGTGCACCGACCTGCTGGTCGCGGCCGGCGTGGCGCGCGTCGTCTTCGCCCAGTCCGACCCGAACCCCGACGCGGCCGGCGGGGCCGAGCGGCTGCACGCCGCCGGCGTCCAGGTGTCCGGAGGCATGCTCGCCGACGAGGCGGCCGCCCTCAACGAGCGCTGGGCCCGCACCGTCGTCCTCGGCCGTCCCCTCGTGACGTGGAAGCTCGCGACGACGCTCGACGGCCGGAGCGCGGCCGCGGACGGCACGAGCCAGTGGGTCACGGGGGAGGAGGCGCGCGTCGACGTCCACGCGCTGCGGGCCACCCGCGACGCCGTGCTCGTCGGCACCGGCACCGCGCTGACGGACGACCCCCGTCTCACCGTACGTATGCCGGACGGCACGGTCGCGCCGCACCAGCCCCTCCGGGTCGTGATGGGCCTGCGCGGCCTCCCTCGGGGAGCCCGGGTGCACGACGGTCCCGGGACCGTCGTCCGGCTGGCGACGCGTGACCCGCGTGAGGCTCTGGAAAGCCTGTGGCGCACGGGCGTTCGCGACATCTGGCTCGAGGGAGGCCCGACCCTGGCGGCAGCCTTCCTCGGGGCCGGGCTCGTCGACGACGTCTACGCGTACGTCGCCCCCGCGCTCCTCGGGGCCGGACGCGCCGCGGTCGCCGACCTCGGCATCCACACCATCGCGGACGCCCTCCGGCTGCGACTCGTCGACGTCGCAGTGGTCGGGGGAGACGTCCGCGTCCACGCCGTCCCGCCGCGCGACGACACGGCCGGGACCGAAGCCCCCGTGCTCGCACGACCCTGAGGAGACAGACATGTTCACCGGAATCATCGAGGAGCTCGGCACCGTGGCCGGCATCGAGCTCGGCAGCGCCTCAGCCGTGTTGCGCATCGAGGGGCCGCTCGTGGTCTCGGACGCGACGCACGGCGCCTCCATCGCCGTCAACGGCGTGTGTCTCACCGTCACCGAGCACGACGCGACCGGCTTCACCGTCGACGTCATGGCCGAGACGCTCGAGCGGAGCAGCCTCGGCGCCCTCGCTCCGGGCGACCGGGTCAACCTCGAGCGCGCCATGCCCGCGGACGGCCGGTTCGGCGGCCACGTCGTGCAGGGGCACGTGGACGGCATCGCGACCATCACGGCGCGCACGCCCGGGGACCGCTGGGAGACGGTGGACTTCTCCCTCCCACCCGGCCTCGCGGCATACGTGGTCGAGAAGGGCTCCATCACCGTCGACGGGGTGTCGCTCACCGTCGCCCACGTCGGCGAGGACTCCTTCGGGGTCTCCCTCATCCCGACGACCCTCGAGCTGACGACGCTGGGACACAGGGGAGTCGGTGACGTCGTCAACCTCGAGGTCGACGTCATCGCCAAGTACGTCGAGCGGCTGCTGGGCCACCGGCAGGAGGCCGTGTCATGAGCAGCCTGTCGACGGTCGAGGAGGCGTTCGACGCCCTCCGGGCGGGCCGCCCCGTCCTCGTCCTCGACGACGAGGACCGCGAGAACGAGGGCGACCTCGTCCTCGCCGCGGAGACGGCCACCGAGGAGTGGATGGCGTGGACGATCCGGCACTCGTCCGGCTACCTCTGCGCCCCCATGCCGAGCGAGGTCGCCGACCGGCTCGAGCTTCCGCTGATGGTCGCCGAGAACCGTGACCCACTGCGCACGGCCTACACCGTCTCCGTCGACGCCGCGTCCGGGATCAGCACCGGCATCAGCGCCTCCGACCGGCTCCGGACCGCCCAGGTGCTCGCCGACCCCGACTCCGCGCCTGCCGACCTCATCCGGCCCGGGCACATCCTGCCGCTGCGCGCCCGCCCCGGCGGGGTGCTCACGCGTCCGGGCCACACGGAGGCGGCCGTCGACCTCACCCGGCTCGCGGGGCTGTCGCCCGTCGGCATCATCGGCGAGCTCGTCCACGACGACGGCACGATGATGCGCCTCGACGCCGTCGTGGCGCTCGGGCGCGAGTTCGCCCTGCCGGTCATCACCATCGAGCAGCTCGTCGACCATCGCCAGCGCCTCGACCGCGTCGAGCGGCTCGCGACCACCCGCATCCCGACCGTGCACGGCACCTTCACGGCCCACGGCTACCGCGACACCCTCACCGGCGACGAGCACGTGGCCCTGGTCAGCCCGCGCGGGCTGCGCGGCCGCCTCGACCACGGTCCCGTCGTGACGCGGCTCCATTCGGAGTGCCTGACCGGCGACGCGTTCGGGTCCCTGCGCTGCGACTGCGGGCCCCAGCTCCAGGCCGCGCTGGCGCGCGTCGGCCGCGAGGGCGGCGTCGTCGTCTACCTCGGCGGGCACGAGGGTCGCGGCGTCGGCCTCGTGGACAAGCTGCGCGCGTACGCCCAGCAGGACGAGGGCGCCGACACCGTCGACGCGCAGACGGCGCTCGGGCTGCCCGTCGACGCGAGGGAGTACGCCGCCGGCGCGGCGATCCTGCACGACCTCGGCGCGACGCAGGTGGTCCTGCTGACGAACAACCCGAAGAAGGTCTCGGCCCTGCGCGGCCTCGGGGTCGACGTCGTCGCCGTCGAGCGGCTCCACGGGCCGATGGGCGAGTACAACCAGCGGTACCTCACCACCAAGCGCGAGCGCCTGGGTCACGACATCCCGGTGCCGAGCGAGCACCACCGCGGCGGCAAGGAGACGGCATGAAGGACGGCGCCCCCACCATCACTCCCGACGGGACGGGGCTGCGGGTCGCGGTCGTCGCGGCGAGCTGGCACCAGCAGGTGATGGACGGCCTGCTCGACGGGGCCCGTCGCGGTCTCGCCGACGCCGGTGTGACGTCGGTGGACGTCATCCGCGTGCCGGGCACCTTCGAGCTGCCCGTGGCGTGCGCGTCGCTCGCGGGGCGCTACGACGCGCTGGTGGCGCTGGGCGTCGTCATCCGGGGCGGCACGCCGCACTTCGACTACGTGTGCCAGGCGGCGACCGTCGGGATCACGGACGTCTCGGTGCGCACGGCGACCCCGATCGGTTTCGGGGTGCTGACGTGCGACGACGAGGCCCAGGCTCTCGACCGCGCGGGGCTGCCGGGCTCCGCCGAGGACAAGGGCCACGAGGCAGCATCGGC
>Ga0308176_10003464_pt1 | contig 10105 bp, 14 predicted proteins | sample PhyCR2_3_FD_203890 | JGI IMG/M metagenome (GOLD analysis project Ga0308176, IMG submission 203890) | Soil microbial communities from UC Gill Tract Community Farm, Albany, California, United States - DLSLS.C.R2 | ecosystem: Environmental > Terrestrial > Soil > Agricultural land | place: USA... | reverse complement strand
GTCGCGCAGGCCGAGCTGGCGCGCGCGCTGGTTCATCAGGGCGACGAAGCGGCGCCTGGAGCCGGCGACGTCGATCGCAAGCGTCGAGGCCGCGTCGTTGGCCGAGACGACGAGCAGGCCGCGCAGCAGGTCGGCGACCGTCAGACGCTCGCCCGGGCGCAGGCCCATCAGCGACTCCGCGGGCGACGCCGAGTACGGCGCGGCCGTGAAGACGTCGGTGAGCCGCGCGCGCTCGAGCGTCAGCAGGGCGGTCATCAGCTTCGTCGTCGAGGCGATCGGGCGCCGCACGTTCTCCCGCCGCGCGTAGACGATGTCCTGGGTCTGGGGCTCGACGAGGATCGCCTCCGGCGCGCCGATCGCAGGCGGCGCGGCCTGCGCGGTCGCGCACGGGACGAGCACCGCGGCGCACGCCGCCGCGACCAGGACAGCACGCGGGCCGCTCAAGGGACGAGCTTGAGCTTCTGGCCGACGTGCAGGGACTGGGCGTCGACGTTCGGGTTCAGCTGCAGGAGCGTGTCGAGCGGCACGCCGGTCTTGACCGCGATCTGCGACATCACATCGCCGGGCTTGACGATGTAGGTGCGCCGGGCCTTCTTGGAGCCCTGCTTCGCGGTGGTCGTCGTCGACGTCGCGGTCGTGGCGGTGCTCGAGGTCTTCGAGTCCGACGAGCTCCCGGAGTTCGCGTTGACGATCACGAGGATCGCGACGGCGCACGCCACGAGCGCCAGCGGCGCGAACAGGCGGGCCGGGGAGCGGAACATGGCCGGATCGTAGGGCGCGGGTGGCGCTATCCGCCCTCACGCAAGCGACCATGCGGCGGCGCGCAGGCGCTCGGCCTCGGCGCGGGCCGCCGCCGGTGGCTCGCCTCCGCCGGACTCGTGGGCGAACACGATCGAGCGCGACGACGTGACCAGCCCGGCAGCGCGCCCGGGCGCGAATGCGGGCGCCAGGTCCTCGACGCGGCCGCCCTGGGCGCCGATGCCGGGCAGCAGGAAGACGGCATGTGGCATCAGCTCGCGGGCGCGGGCCAGGTGCTCGGGCGCGGTCGCGCCGACGACCGCGCCGATCTCGCCCAGGCCCGACTCGCCGCCCGGCGTGCCGAGCCCGCCGACGAGCCGCGCGACGTGCTCCCAGACCCGGCCGCCCGTGGCGAGCTCGAGGTCCTGCACGTCGGCGGCGCCGGGGTTCGAGGTGCGCACGAGCACGAACAGGCCCGCGCCGGCGTCGCTCGCGGCCGCCGTGAACGGCTCGAGGCTGTCGGCGCCGAGGTACGGGCTGACCGTGAGCGCGTCGGCCTGCAGCCCGCCGGGCGCGATGAACGCCTCGGCGTAGCGCCTGGCGCTGATGTCGATGTCGCCGCGCTTGGCGTCGGCGACGACGAGCAGGCCCGCGGCGCGCGCGTGCTCGGCGGTGGCGTACAGCGCCTCCCAGCCGGGCGCGCCGAGGCGCTCGAAGCAGGCGACCTGCGGCTTGACCGCCACACACGCCTCGCCGGCCGCGTCGATCACGGCGCGGCAGTGGGCGGCGACGTCGCCCCCGGACTCCGGCCAGAGCCTGGCCGGGTCCGGGTCGAGCCCGAGCACGATCTGGGACTCGCGCTCGGCGACGAGCGCCGCGAGGCGGTCGCCGAAAGGCGTCAGTTGTTGACCGACTTCTTGAGCGACGCGCCGGCGGTGAACTTCGGCACCTTCGAGGCCTTGATCTGGATCGGCTCGCCGGTGCGCGGGTGCACTCCCTGGCGGGCGTTGCGGTGCGAGATGTGGAACTTGCCGAACCCGGAGAACACGACATCGCTGCCGCGCTTGAGGGTGTCCTCGATGATCTCGAGAACGGCGTCCACGGCCTCGGAGGCCTCCTTCTTGCCCAGGTTCGTCTTGTTGGCGACCTGGTCCACGAATTCAGACTTCGTCACGGCGGCTCCTCCTGTTCAGGGTGCTTGCTTTCGAAGCTAGCAGCGGTGCTGCGGCGGCGCAGTGTGCTCAGCGGGCCGGACGGTAAGCAACAATGCCGCTCGTGCCGCTCTCCCGTATCGCGTGGCTCGTGACGGTCGCCGCCTGCCTGGTCGCGGCCGTGCTGCTGCTCGTCGCCAGCTATCAGGGCTACGCCGGGCTGGCCGTGGCTGTCGGGGCGAGCGCCTCGATCAACCTGCGCTGATCTCGGTCCCGGGCATGACGCGGTCCTCGGGCTCGAGGTGGATCAGCACGTCGGCGCCGGGGAGCCGGGTGGCGATCGCGTCCTGCAGGCGGTGCGCGGTCTCGTGCGCCTGCTCGAGCGTGGTGCCCGCCACGAACTGGACGTGCAGGTCGACGTAACGGCGCGATCCGGCGCGGCGCGCGCGCAGCTTGTGGAAGCCGGCGACACCCTGCGGGCCGAAGGAGCGGATCTCGGCGCTGATCGCGTCGAGCTCGTCCAGCGGGATCGCCTCGTCGACCAGGACCCGCGACGAGCGGTTGAGGATCTTGAAGCCCTCGCGCACGATCGCGGCGGCGAGAACGAGCGCGACGGCCGGGTCGAGCCAGTCGGCGCCGGTGGCGCTGACGAGCGCCAGGCCGACGAGGACGCCGCCTGACGTGGCCATGTCGGTGCGCAGGTGGGTCGCGTCGGCCTCCAGCGCGGCCGACTGCGTCTCACGAGCACGCTGATGCAGGCGCGCGGACACGACGAAGTTGACGACGATCGAGACGGCGACGACCGCGATGCCGAAGCCGAGATGCGACACGTCGGAGCCGACCACGAGATGGCGGACCGCCTCGAACGCGATCACGCCGGAGCCGACGAGGATCAGGACGCCCTCGATCATCGCGGCGAGGTTCTCGATCTTCTCGTGGCCGTAGGGATGCTCGGCGTCGGCCGGCTCGTCGGCCTTGCGCACCGAGATGAACGCGACGATCGAGGCGATCAGGTCGATCGCCGAGTGCATCGCCTCGGTGAGCAGCGCGACCGAGCCGGTGATCGTGCCGGCGACGACCTTCAGCAGGATCAGGAAGCTGTTGGAGGCGATCGAGAGCGCGGCGGCGGCGCTCTTGGACGGCCCGCCGTTCAGCGCCGGTCCAGCCACGCGAGCAGCTCCCGCACCGCGCGCCCGCGGTGGCTGATGGCGTCCTTCTCCTCCTGCGACAGCTCCGCCATCGTGCGGCCGCCGTCAAGGTCGTCCGGGACGAACGCCGGGTCGTAGCCGAAGCCGCCGTTGCCGCGCGGCGCAGCCGCCAGCGTGCCCGTGCAGCGGCCCTCGACGAGGTGCTCGGTGCCGTCCGGCGCGACGAACACGAGCGCGCAGACATAGGCCAGCGGGCTGCCGGTGGGGGCGTCGGCCAGCAGCTTGGCGAGGTTCTCCTCGTCGGTCGCGTCCTCGCCGGCGAAGCGCGCCGAGCGCACGCCGGGGGCGCCGCCGAGCGCCTCGGATTCGATGCCGGAGTCGTCGGCGATCGCGGGCTCGCCGAGCGCGCGCGCGGCGGTGCGCGCCTTCGTGAGCGCGTTGTCGGCGAACGTGGAGCCGGTCTCCGGCGGCAGGTCGACGGAGTCGGGCAGCGCCGCGACCTCGTGCGGCGCGAGCAGCGCGCCGAACTCGCGGACCTTGTGCGGGTTGCGCGTGGCGAGCACAAGCTTCATCGGCCGGCCGCGATCGCCTCCCGCTGGACGGTGCGCAGCTCCTCGATGCCGGACTGCGCGAGCGCCAGCAACTCGTCGAGGTGGGCGCGGCTGAGCGGCGTGCGCTCGGCCGTCGCCTGCACCTCCACCAGGCCGCCGTCGCCGGTCATGACGACGTTGGCGTCGACCTCGGCGGTCGAGTCCTCGGAGTAGTCGAGGTCCAGCAGCGGGACGCCGCCGACGATGCCGCACGACACCGCGGCGACCTCGCCGTTGAGCGGCGACCGTTCGATCGCGCCGCGACCGACGAGCACCTCGCAGGCGAGCGCGAGCGCCACGTAGGCGCCGGTGATCGACGCGCAGCGCGTGCCGCCGTCGGCGGTCAGCACGTCGCAGTCCAGCCAGATCGTGTTCTCGCCTAGCGCGCGGAAGTCGATGACGCCGCGCAGCGCGCGGCCGATCAGGCGCTGGATCTCGACCGTGCGCCCGTCGGGGCGGCCCTTGCTGACGTCGCGCTGCTTGCGGTCGCCGGTCGAGGCGGGCAGCATCCCGTATTCGGCGGTGACCCAGCCGCGGCCCTGGCCGGCCATCCAGCGCGGCACGCTGTCCTGGGCCGACGCCGTGCAGATCACGCGCGTCTCGCCGGCGCTGATCAGGCAGCTCCCGGTCGCGGTCGCGACGAAGCCCGGCTGGATCGTCGTCGGGCGCAGGCCGTCGGGCGCACGCCCGTAGGAACGCGCGGTGGCCTCGGCGGTCATGCGGAAGTCCTCTCGTGAAGCGGTTCGAGCTCGACGTGCTGGACCTCGCCGAGCGGCATCTGCAAGAAGCGCGTGCCCAGCGCGCGGAACGACTCCGTGTCGCCGGTGCACAGGAAGCGGTAGGAGCCCTCGCCGGTCCGGCGCGTCGCGAGGTCGCGCGAGCCGAGCGCGTGCTCGACCTGCCGGGCGAGCGCCGCGCCGGACGTGACGATGGCGACGCCGCGCCCGAGCATGCGCTGCAGCATCGGGCTGACGAGCGGGTAGTGCGTGCAGCCGAGGATCACCGTGTCGACGTTCGCCTCGCGCAGCGGCGCGACGTAGCCGCGGATCGTCTCCTGCATGCGGTCGTCGAACGGCGATCCGTCCTGGATCAGCGGGGCGAGGTCCGGGCAGGACACCGCGACCAGGTCCACGTGCGGGTCCGCCGCGGCGACGGCGTCCGCGTAGGCGCCGCTCGCGACCGTCGCGGGCGTCGCCAGCAGCCCGATGCGGCCGTTGCGCGTGGCCGTCACCGCCTGCACGGCCTCCGGCCGGACCACGCCGAGCACGTCCACGCCCAGCGTCGTCTGGAACATGCGCGTGCGCAGCGCGGGCAGCGCGGCGGCGGTCGCCGTGTTGCACGCGATCACGAGCAGCTTCGCCCGGTGGCGCAGCATCTCCTCGGCGATCTGCAGGCAGAAGCGCTCGAGCTCCTGCGCGCTGCGCTCGCCGTACGGGAAACGCGCGGTGTCGCCGAGGTAGACGAAGTCCTCCTCGGGCAGGTGCACGAGCAGCTCGTGCAGGACCGTCAGGCCGCCGACGCCGGAGTCGAAGACGGCGATCGGGCGGTCACGTGGGTCGGAGGCGGGCGGCACGGCCCGGCAATGCTAGGCGCACCGCCGGGGCCCCGCCGCCCGCCCGGGACTAGTGTGGAGACGAGGCGGCGCCGTTGCTCCCGCTGCCGAAGGTGTCGACCGCGCCCTTGATCTTGTTGACGATGAGATCGCGCACCTGTCCGCCGTTGACCCCACCGGCCGCACCCACGACAACGGCGAAGACGCCTGCAATGAGCAGGACAAGGGCGACGTACTCCACGGTGCCCTGGCCGCGCTCGGCGGTCAGGAAGCGGTACGTCCGATGAAGGCCGGCGTGCGCGCGGCCCATGAGGCGATACATGAGGAGGTTCCTTCCTCTCAGTTGGTGACGCGAGCCAGTGAACGGGCGGGCGCGTGACCGAACCAGACGCGGATGTGACGACAATGCGCAGGCGGTGCGAGCACTCGTCGTCAGCAACATGGCCGCAACGGCCGCCGACCCGGCGCGCGGGGCGTTCGTGCGCACGCAGGTCGCGGCGCTGCGGCGGGCTGCGCCGGACGTGGATGTCGAGCTGTTCGAGTTCCGGCCGGGCGGCCCCGGCTACGTGTCCGCGGCGCGGGCGCTGCGCGGCAGGCGCGGCTTCGATGTCGTGCACGCGCACTTCGGGCTGACGGCGTGGCCGGCGCTCGCGGTCCGGGGCGCGCGTCGGGCCGTGACGCTCCACGGCACCGACGTGCGCCACCCGCGCAGCTGGCAGATCACACGCGCCGCGCTGGGCCGGATGGATCTCGTCGCGGCGGCCTCCGAGGAGCTCGCCGCGCTGGTGCGCCAGCGGCGGCCCGGCACCGAGGTGGCGGTGCTGCCCGCGGGCGTGGATCTCGACCGTTTCCGGCCGCTGGACCGCGCCGCGAGCCGCGAGCGCCTCGGGCTGGGCGCCACGGCAAGGCTCGCGCTCCTCCCCGCCGACCCGGACCGCCCGGAGAAGCGCGCCGACCGCGCACGCGAGGCAGCGCGGCGCGCCGGTGCGCAACTCCTGACGCTCGGGCACGTCCCACCGGATGAGGTGCCCCACTGGGTCAACGCCGCCGATGTCGTGCTCGTGCCCTCCGAGCGGGAGGGCTTCGGCCTGGCCGTGCTCGAGGCGCTCGCGTGCGACGTGCCGGTGATCGCCACGCCGGTCGGCGTGCACGGCGAAGCGCTCGACGACGTCGACGGCACGCTGTGCGCACCGTACGACACGGACGCCTGGGCGGCCGCGATCGCCGGCGCGCCCGCTCGCATCGAGGGCCGTGAGCGCGCCGCGCGCTGGGGCGCCGACGCGATGGCCGAGCGGGTGCTCGCGGCGTGGAGGTCCCTTGTAGACTCGGATCCCGGAGCGCCGGGTACGGGCGCTCCTGTCACATGAAGGACCTGCTCTCACGCATCCCGCTTCGGCGCCGCCGGGGCGGCGCGGTCCGGACCGACGGTTCGACGACGCCCATTGCGGGCGTCGACCCCGCCGCCGCAGCGCCCGTGAACCCGAGCTTCCGCGACCGCGGCCGGCTCCGGCGCCGCCTGCGCTACCTGCGCCGGGTGCGCGAGCTGGGCTTCCGCGACCTCGGCGGCCTGGTCTTCGACCAGCACCGCTTCAACCGGCCCAACGAGGAGCTCGTGCGCGGCAAGCTGGCGGCGCTGCACGCCGTCGACGCCGAGCTGCGCGCGCTCGAGACGCTGCTCGACGACCCGCGGCCGATCCACGAGCTGCGCGAGCCCGGCATCACCGCCTGCATGCGCTGCGGCTCCCTGCACGGGAGCGACGCGCGCTTCTGCCCGAGCTGCGGCCTGCAGGTTCAGGGCCCGCGCGCGGTCGGCGAGGTCTCGGGCGCCGCGGCGCAGGCGGCCAGCGCCGCCGCGACGACCCCGGTTCCCCCGGTCCCACCAGCGCCCGTGCTGCAGCCCGCCGCGGAGACCACGCCGAGCGAGCCCGCGCCGACGGGCGAGGCGGAGCCGCCCACGGAAGTGGTGCGACCGGCCGACGGATCGTGACCGCCGCGCCGCCCGCCGAGACCATCCGCTGCCCGCGCTGCGAGCGCCCCGTGGCGCCCGACCAGGACTGGTGCCTGGACTGCGGCGCGGCTGCGCGCACCCGCCTCGTCCCGACGCCGAACTGGCGGCTGCCGGTGCTCGTGCTCGCCGTCGTCGTGGTGCTGGCCGGAGCCGGCCTGGCGGTCGCGTTCGTGGCGCTGACCGACGACAGCTCCTCGCCGCCGAGCACGGCCACGTCGGCCCCCGCGGTGGCGACCGAGCCGACCGCCGCCCCGCCGCCGACGACGCCCCCGACGACGCCGACCGCCACGACGCCAACCGTGCCCACGGCGACGACGCCCGCGCAGACGGCGACGACGCCGGCGACGACCGACAAGCAGCCGTAATCAGGCCAGCACAGCCCAGCGTGCCGCCAGGCGGGCGGCCGCCTCGGCGGCGCCCGGGTGGACCGGCAGGTCCGGCGCGGGCGGCGCGGCGTCCGCGCCGAGGACCTCGAGCGTGCGCGTCACGCCGCGCGCAAGCGCGCCCAGGTCGTAGCCGCCCTCGAGCACCATGCCGATCGGCACGCCGAGCGAGTCGGCGAGGCGGCGGACCGAGCCGGCCATCGCGGCATAGCCGTCGTCGCTGACCTCACAGCCGGCGAGCGGGTCGTCGGCGTGGGCGTCGTACCCCGCGCTCACCAGCACGAGCTCCGGCGCGAACTCGGTCGCCAGCGGCGTGACGACGTGCTCGACGAGCGAGCACCACAGCGCATCGCCCGAGCCACCGGGCACCGGCAGGTTCACCGTGTAGCCCTCCCCCGCGCCCGAGCCCTCGTCCGATGCCGCGCCCGTCCCGGGATACAGCGGCCACTGGTGGATCGAGCAGAAGAGCACCTGCGGGTCGGTGTGGAAGATGTCGTTGGTCCCGTTGCCGTGGTGCACGTCCCAGTCGAGGATCAGCACCCGCGACAGCCCGTGCGCGTCGATCGCGCGGCGCGCGGCGATCGACACGTTGCCGAACAGGCAGAAGCCCATCGCGCGCGTGACCTCGGCGTGATGGCCGGGCGGCCGGTGCAGCGAGGCCGCCACCGAGGCGTGGCCCTCCAGCAGGGCGTCGACGATCCCCACCGCCCCGCCGGCCGCGTGCATCGCGGCCTCGAAGGACTCGGGGCTGACGACCGTGTCGAGGTCGAGGTGCCCGCCGCCGGCCGCGCAGAACTCCTCGATCCCGCGGACGTAGCGCTCGGGGTGAACGGCCTCCAGCGCATCGCGCTCCACCGGCGTGGACTCGCGGACCTCCCAGCCGAGCCAGTCGCGGCTCGCGAGCTCGTGCTCGATCGCGGTGATCCGCGTCGGATGCTCGGGATGGTCGCCGGTGTCGTGATGAACGGACGAGTGGTGGCGCAGCACGAGCGGTCGGGCCATCGACGGGTACCGTACCCCGCCCATGAGCGAGGCGCCCGAGCTGCAGGCGGACGTGGCGGTCGTCGGCGCCGGAGGCGCCGGGCTGTATGCCGCGCTGAGCGCGTCGGCGGAGGGCGCCGACGTGGTGCTCGTCAGCGCCACGCCGCTCGCGCGCACCGCCAGCTACTGGGCGCAGGGCGGCGTCGCGGCGGCGCTCGCGCCCGACGACTCGCCGGACCTGCACCGCCACGACACCGAGATCGCCGGTCGCGGCCTGGTCCGCCCCTCCGCGGCGGCGGTGCTGTGCCGCGAGGCGCCGCGCATCGTCGCCGAGCTCGAGCGCCTCGGCGTGCGCTTCGATGTCGATCCCGACGGCGGCCTTGCGCTCGGCCTCGAGGGCGGCCACTCCAAGCGCCGCGTCGTCCACGCCGGCGGCAGCGCGACCGGCCGGCGCATCGTGCGCCAGCTGTCCGCCGTCGTCGCCGAGAACCCGCGCATCACCGTCCTCGAGCAGGCGCGCGCCGCGACGCTCTGGCGTCGCGACGGCCGCTGCGTCGGCCTCGTCTGCGAGGACGGCCGCGCGATCGCGGCGCGGGGTGTCGTGCTCGCGACCGGCGGCGCCTCCGCGCTGTGGTCGCGCACCACCAACCCGCCGGGCTCGGTCGGCATCGGCGCGCTGCTCGCAGAGGACGCGGGGGCGGCGATCGCCGACCTCGAGCTGATCCAGTTCCACCCCACGGCGGTGACCGGGGTCAGGGGCCGCGAGGGGTTCCTCGTCACGGAGGCGATCCGCGGCGAGGGGGCGACGATCCTGGACGACGACGGCGAGCGGTTCGTGGAGGAGCTCGCGCCGCGCGACGTCGTCGCGAAGGCCGTCAACGCGAAGATGCTCGAGGCCGGCCGGCCGAACGTGTGGCTCGACATGCGCGCGATCGACCCGGGCCACTTCCCGAACGTCGTCTCCGCGCTTCAGGAGGCCGGCCTGGATCCCACGACCGAGCTCGTGCCGATCGCGCCCGCCGCGCACTTCGTGATGGGCGGCGTCGTGACCGACCTCGACGGAGCGACGACCGTGCCCGGGCTCTACGCGGTGGGCGAGGCGGCGTGCACGGGGCTGCACGGCGCCAACCGCCTCGCATCGAACTCCCTGACGGAGTGCTTCGTCTTCGGGCAGCGCGCGGCGCTGGCCGCGCTGACGGAGCCCGCGCTCGCGCCCCGCGGCGGCGGCGACACGCCCGCGCCCGCGCCGATCCCGATGCCCTCGCGCGAGACGCGCGAGCATCTCTGGCGCAGTGCCGGGATCGTGCGCGACGAGGCCGGTCTGCGCACGCTGCTCGACGACCCGCACCCGCTCGCGCGCATCATCGGCCGGTGCGCGCTGCTGCGCACGGAATCGCGCGGCGGCCACCAGCGCTCCGACTTCCCGCAAACCGACCCGGCGCTCGACGGCCACCACGCCGTCGTGCGCGGCGGCAACGCACCGGTTTTCGAATCATGGGTATGACGTGTGACCTCGCGTTGTTAACGCCAACTCAACAATCGCGACGTTCCTGC
>Ga0308176_10003463_pt1 | contig 10107 bp, 6 predicted proteins | sample PhyCR2_3_FD_203890 | JGI IMG/M metagenome (GOLD analysis project Ga0308176, IMG submission 203890) | Soil microbial communities from UC Gill Tract Community Farm, Albany, California, United States - DLSLS.C.R2 | ecosystem: Environmental > Terrestrial > Soil > Agricultural land | place: USA... | reverse complement strand
GTCTGCCTCACCGACCGCGACCATGCAGCGTGCGGGCGTCCTGTGTTGCGTCCTTTTCACCGTGATGCTGGGCGCGCAGGTGCGCGCCGACGAGACGTCCGCGACCGATACGGCCGCGCCGGCGACCGAGCAGCACGCAGCGCCCGCAGCCGACAAGCCTGCATCTGCAGATGACAAGGCTTCGGCCGCCGCTGCCGAGACACCGAAGCCATCCGAGCCTAAGCCTCAAGACAGCAAGCCAGCCCCCGCCGATGAAAAACCTGCAGCGGCGGAAGCCAAGCCTGCTGCGCCAGAGGACAAGCCGGCGGCGGAGCAGAAGGCTGCGACCGAGGAGAAGCCTGCCGTGAAGGACGAGGTTGCTCCGAACGCGCAGGACAAGGCCGCAGCGGCGACGACCGAAGCAAAGCCCGTGGCAGCCGACGAGAAAAAGCCTGAGGCCGCGCCGGAGAAGCCGGTCGCTTCCGAGGACAAGCCGGCAGCGGCTGCCAACGAGACACCTGCGGAGCCGGTCAAGACGCCGGAAGTGGCCGAGACCAAGCCCGCGGCAACGGACACGAAGCCGGCGCCGACGGAGGCAAAGCCTGCGGTCGAGGAGGCCAAGCCGGTCGCGAAGGACGAAAAGCCTGCGGTTACTGAAGAGAAGAAGCCCGCTTCGGCGCTAGAGGCCAAACCGGCCGCAGCGGCGGAGGCCAAGCCTGCTGCAGCCGCCGCGCCCCCTCCGGCCGCCACGGCGCAAGAGAATCCCGCAGCCAAGCCGGCTGCCGCCAAATCAGATGCAGCCAAATCGGACACTGGCAAAACCAACACGGCCAAGCACAACAAGCCCCCGCATGAGGGCGCCAAGCCGCACAAGCGAATCAGACACCACGCGCATGAGGATGAAGACGCGCCGCGCAAGCGGCATCGGCGGCATGTGCACGACGGAGCCAATAGCTGCACGCACTTCCGCAGCTACGACGCCGATGCCGGCACTTATCTCGGCTACGATCACCGGACGCACAGCTGTCGATAGGCACAACAGCCTGGTCTGACGATATCGGCGAGGACGGGGCCGGGATGCCCCTTTCTCATCGAGGTATTGCGCCAGTCGCGCCATATCCGTTGCGCGGCGCGGCTTTCTGCCGCTCCCCAAGCCGCAGGGCAACGCGCCCTAGCTGAGGTCATGCAGATCCTTGCCGAGCGGTGGCGTCAGGCGAAAGTCCGAGAACGTGACCGGTAATCCGTCTCGTTCGGGTGTGCAGGCCATCGGCCCGACCAAATAAGATTTCGCCTTGGGAAAGGGCGCCAATCGCATCAGTGGCCAGAGTTTGCCGTCGGCCGAAACCTGCAATCGAAGAACGCCGTTCGCGACGGTCACCCGCATCCGGAAATCGCCGGCGTGCCCCTCATACGGAGCAGTTGCCCAATCTGATTGGCCATTGGTCAATACGCTTGCGAGCATGGCGCGCCCGTCTGAAAATTCAATTCCGGCTTTGACCCAACGCTCGGCGTCGATGCGCACCATGATGCCAGCCTGGTCGTAGAGCGCTTGAAAATCGCACTGGACCCGCAATTCCGCGGTGAAGGCGTCCGGGGTCCGAAAACCCAGGAAATGACCACTGTCGCGGCAAAACCCATAATGGGTTTCGCGCCAGAAATCGGTCGCCTCGTCAGTGACGATCTCAAGGTCGTCGCCCTGCGCGGTCCATCGCTTCGGTTCGTTCAGCCAGATGCCGTCTGGTCTGCGAAAGATCGCATCGCTCATGTCAGACCTCCGAGAGGGGAGACGATCTCACGCGACGTCATTCTCGTACAGTGAGATAGAGGCGAGACGAACGAAGAGCCGGGCGCCGAATTCGACCGTGCCGAGCTCTTCGAAACGCCAGTTCAAGTATCAGCTCGTCAGAGCAATCCGTTCTTCTTCAGGATCTCCGGCGCGTTCTCCTTGGTGATCAGCATCGTCGGCAACGTGATGACCGGTTCGAGTTTTTCGCCCTTCAGAAGCTTGGCAGCCTGCCGCAATCCTTCCGCGCCGGGTGTTGCGTAGAGGAAGGTCGCGGTGAGCTGTCCCTTGGAGACCCAGGTGACGCCCTCGTCCGGCAGGCCGTCGATCCCGATGATGAACTTGATGTCCTTGTCGCGGCCGGCGTCCTTGGCGGCGAGATAGGCGCCATAGGCCATCGGATCGTTGTGGCCATACACCATGTCGATCTTCTCGTTGTTGCGCAGCGCCGTCGTCATGATGTCGTAGGCCTTGTCCTGCTTCCAGTCGCCGGATTGATTGTTGAGCAGGTACTTGATGCCACCCTCCTTGTCGGTGAAGGCATGGAAGCCATCGTGACGGTCATGTGCCGGCTGGGTGCCCATGCCGCCCCAGATTTCGACGACGTTGCCGGCCGCCTTGCCGGGACCGCCGAGCAGCTTGACCGCATGCTCGCCGGCCGCCTTGCCGATCGCGACATTGTCGCCGCCGATGAATTGGGAGATGCGCTTGGTGTCGACGTTGCGGTCGAGCACGATGACGGGGATCTTGGCGTCGATCGCCTTTTCGACGACGCCGGTCAGGCCGGCGGATTCCTTGGGCGAGATCAGCAGCACATTCACCTGCTGCACGATCAAATTGTCGCAGTCGGCGACCTGCTTTTCGGTCTTGTCCTGGCCGTCGGTAATGATGAGGTCGATGTCCGGATGGTTCTTTGCCTCGGCCAGAATGTCCTTGTTGAACTGCACGCGCCACGGCTCGAGCGTGGTGCATTGGCTGAAGCCGACCTTCGACTTGCCGGCGGCTCTGGCAGGTGTCCAGCCGGCCGGCAGATAGATGGTCATTGCGGCCCCAGCCGCGGTGGTCGATAGTTTCAAGAACTCACGACGCTTCATCGAGATCCTCCCTTGCGAATTGTGCCTTTGCGGCGCTTGGCAGCCGATGGGGCTCGGCTGTTTTCGGACCGACGTGCTCGTCGCCTGATCGGCGGAATTGCCAACGCGCGACGAGCTGGCCGAGATTCTGTTCCTGCACCAACACGGTGCAGACGATGATCAATCCCTTCATCACCAGCTGGACGTTGGAGTCGATGTTCTGAAGCTGCAGGATGTCGGAGAGCAGCCCGAAGATCAGGACGCCGACAAAGGTGCCGGCGAGGCCGCCGCGGCCGCCCATCAGGCTGGTGCCGCCGATCACCACGGCGGCGATCGCATCGAGCTCCAGCCCGGTCCCCGCATCCGGCTTGCCCTGCCGGTACTGCGCAACGAACAGCACGCCGGCGATCCCCGCCAGCAGGCCTGACAGGAGATAGGCCGTGAGCTGCACCTGCGCGACCTTGATGCCCGAGAGCTTTGCCGCCTCGACATTGCCGCCGATCGCATAGGCGTAGCGGCCGAAGGTCGTGAACCGCAGGATCGCGCCGAACAGGATGATGGCTGCCAGGAAGAATACGCTCGCCCCGGGCACCCCGCCCCCCCCAAACGCGCGCAGCTTTTCCAAAGCCTCGGACGCTTGGGTGCCGATTAAGCCCGGCACCACGGCGTTGTCAGAACCGGCCGTCAATCGTGCGATACCGAGCGCGCTGACCATCATCGCCAGCGTCGCGATGAAGGGCTGCAACCGGCCGGTCACGATCAGGAGACCATTGACGCCGCCGAGTACCATCGCAAGGCAGGGCGCGATCAGGAGAACACCGAGAACGCCAAACTTGGTCGGCACTTGGTTCATCGTCCACCACCCGATCGCAATCGTGGCGACGAGCCCAAGCAGTCCGGGGATCGCTGTGCTTTGCCGGCGCGAGAGCGCGATCTCGCGCCGCCGCCCCGCACTGACATCGCGGCCGCGGGCGAGCCCTGCGAATATGAAGCGCACGGCGAGTGCCACAGCTGCGCCGCCGACCAGGATCGCCGCCGGCACGCCCATGACGGACGCCGCGGTCCAGCCGGGCTTGGTCAGCAGCATCGCGCAGATCACCGTCGAGAAACCCATGACCGAGCCGACCGACAGATCGATGCCGCCGAGCAGGATGACCATGGTCATGCCGGTTGCCACCAGCCCGGTGATCGAAACTTGGCGCAGCACGTCGGTGAGATTGCCGTAGGAGAGGAAGATGTTGTGGCCGGATGACGTGTACGGCGAGGTGAGGGCGCCGATCAGGCAGATTAGCAACAGGCCCCAATAGAGCTTGGTCCGGGACAGCAGGCGGAGGAGCGCTGTCATGACAGGGCACCCTGCGACCACGCCGCCATGCCCGGCGCCGCCAGGCGCATGACGGTCTCCTGTGTCGCATTCTCGCGCGCGAGGATTCCGGTCTGCCGCCCTTCGCACATGACCAGTATTCGATCTGATAGCAACAGCAGTTCCGGCATTTCCGACGTCACCACGATGATGCCGAGCCCCTGCGCGGCGAGATTGAAGATCAGCCGGTAGATCTCCTGCTTGGCGCCGATATCGATGCCGCGGGTCGGTTCATCCAGCAGCAGGATGCGCGGCTCGGTCCCCAGCCATTTGCCGATCACCACTTTCTGCTGATTGCCGCCGGAGAGCGCGGCAACTTCCTGGCCGATGCCGGCGCAACGGACCGAGAGCCGCTCGACCATGTCGGTGGCGAGCGCGCGTTCGCCAGCGAAAGAGCGCAGGCCAAACCGCGAGAGCGCGCCGATCGAGGGCAGGGCGACATTGTCGCAGATCGAGGCGGTGAGATGCAGGCCGCGCTCCTTGCGGTCCTCGCTGACGAGCGCGACGCCGAGCCGATAGGCGTCAGTCGGCGAGTTGATGTCGACGGCTGCGCCGTCGATTGCGATGCTGCCGTCGCGCCAGCCGCGCGAGACGCCGAAGATCGACTCCAGGATCTCGGTTCGACCGGAGCCGAGCAGCCCGCCGATCCCGAGGATTTCGCCGCGCCTCAGCGCGAAGCTCACGCCATGGAGCGTTCGCCGCCATCCATGCGGGCCGAGCGTATCCAGCGTCAGTTTCTGCACCGAGAGGACGACCGCGCCATCTTGCGCCGCCTTACGGGACGCGTTCGCGGCCATCTCGCGGCCGACCATCGCCGAGATGATCGCCTCGCGCGAGAGTTCGCCGATCGGTGCCGTCATCACCTGCCTGCCGTCGCGCAGGACAGTGACGCGGTCGGCAAGCTCCAAAACCTCCTCGATGCGATGCGAAGTGTAAATGATCGCGACGCCTTCGGCTGCGAGCTGGCGCACGATCTTGAACAGCGTGTCGCATTCCGAGGACGACAACGCCGAGGTCGGCTCGTCCATGATGAGGATGCGGGCGTTGAGCGACAGCGCCTTCGCGATTTCGACGAGCTGCTGCTCGCCGACGCGCAAGCCGGCAACCCTGGTCTCGGGGGCGATGGTCACGCCGAGGCGTGCGAGCAGTCGCTTGGCCGCGCTGACCATGCGGTGCCGGTCGATCAGCACGCCGCCGATCAGCGGCTCGCGGCCGAGAAAGATGTTGTCGGCCACGCTCAATTCGGGAACGAGATTGAGCTCCTGGTGGATGATGGCGACGCCCGCCTCTTCGGCGAGGCGCACGCCGCTGAAGGATGCCGTGTGGCCCTCGATCAGGACGGTGCCGTCGTAGCCGGTGTGCACGCCGGCAAGGATCTTCATCAGGGTACTCTTGCCGGCACCATTCTCGCCCATCAGCGCATGGACTTCGCCATGGCGCAGATCGAAGTCGACGTTGTGGAGCGCCTTCACGCCGGCAAAGGATTTGGAGATCTGCTCGGCGCAGAGCACGATCTCTCTGCCCGGCGCGCCGGCGCGGCTGCCAAGCACAGCCGCCGGAGAGGCGCGAGAAGCGCCGCGCGCATCCTCTGCTCCGAGCGCGTCGAAGCGTGTCCCCATTGGACTTTCCTCCCGACGTGCACGGTCCTTGAGAGACATCGAGCCGCAGGTGATCGTTGCTTATTAACTGACATGCTAGTTATATCAGCTCGCTCGTCAAGCGGTTTGGCTGCACGACTGGCGTCACGGCCGATCGGCCTAAGGAACAAGGATGCATTCGCTCGGCGAATTCAGCGGCGGCACGAGACCAGCGCGCGGGCGCGGGGCAGGAGGGTCGAAGGTCGACCAAGCCTACGTTGCGCTCAAGCGGGCCATCGTCTCCGGCACGTTGGCGCCGGAAACGCCGATCGACAAGAACGAGTGGTGCGCCCGCTTCGAGGTCTCGAAGCTCTCGATCACGACGGCGATCAATCGGCTCGCCTTCGAGGGACTTGTCGTGGTCGAGCCGCAACGCGGTTCCTATGTGGCGAGGATCCACCTTGAAGATGTCCGGCAGTGGATGCTGATGCGGCGCGCGCTGGAAGTGGAGATCGTCGGCGTTTGCGCGGCCAGCATGTCCGACGCGGCGATCGAGGCGCTCGGGCAAAATCTGGCCTACCAAAAGGCGGCGATTGCGAGCGGAGACCTCGAAGGCTTCCATGCACTCGATACCCGGTTTCATCACCAGATGACCGAGGGCTTGAACCTCGCGCGCGTCGGTGAAGTGCTCGATCCGATCCGAACCCACCTGGAGCGCGTTCGCCGCACGCTGCTGCCTGAGCCCGGCCGCCCGGAAGGGACGTACTGCGAGCACGACGCGATCTACGGCGCGATCGCAGCGCGCGATCCGAGCAAGGCCCAGCACGAGATGGCCAGCCATCTCGACCGCGTCGCGCGCGAGCTGCATGCCTTCGTGGCCAAGAATCCGAGCTTCTTCGAAGCGTAGAACCACGTCGCAGCTTCGCTGGCCCGCTTGGCCACCAAGGCCCGGGGCGACAGGCCAGACTCACGGTTCACTTCAGTCGAGTCTGTTCTGCTGTGGGGCCGTTGCATTTTCCAGAAGTTGATGAACCAATTGCTGGAAATCTCTGTAACCGCCGGCCTCTATGGCCCCCAGCCAAGCTCGCTTGCGCGATGGATCCGATAGGAGCGCGGTGCAGCATCGCAGGGGACAATTCGCGATGATCGTAACCCGCGGCCTTGATCACTTCCGCAAGTGCCGCCAGACCAGTTTGATCTCCGCGGGATTACCCTGCTTATTGGCAAATAGGCGCTCGGGCTGAGGAGCGTAATGTTACGACTGCTACAAATCGATTGGAATGCTACCAAAAAGAGCGGACTTGTTGGCTATAATGGCCTCGACACGCAAACCTGCTGAACGGTTAAGAGCTGTCCAGGCATCCAGGACGAGCTTGGTCGGGGGTGCTACATGAGCGGAAAGGGATCGGCAGGGTCGTGGTCGGTGAGGCTGCTGCTTGCGGTGGTCGTCGTCGCATGCGGTACCCTTTTGGGCTGGGCACTCTTTGAGACCCGAGGGAAGGCTGCAGTCGAAGGGCCGCAGGAAGGGGCCATCAAGGTTCCAGTTCGAGTCTCAGCCAAGAACGGCGAGCCGGTGATCAGGCTCGACGCTGAGACGCAACAGCGAAGCGGCATCGAGACAGGTGTCCTGTCTTCGACCCCGCATCCGGAGCAACTGCGCGCCTACGGCATGGTTCTCGATGTTGCGCGCCTGACCGAACTCAGCAACAGCTACGCCAATGCGAGGGCGCAGGTGCAAACCGCACAGGCGAAACTTGCGATGTCGAAGCCGGCATATGATCGCGCGCAAAAGCTCTTCAACGACACTCATGTCGTCTCGCAGGCCCAGGTGCAGGCGGCCGAGGCGGCTTTCGGAACGGACCAGGCCAGCCTGGTTGCGGCGGAAGCGCAGGTACGCACGTTTGCCGCGACCGCGTACCAGGAGTGGGGTGCGATTCTCGGTAAATCGCTGATCGACGAGTCGCCCATGATCAAATCGCTGATCGAGCGACAGACCTTTCTGCTGCAGATCACCCTGCCGCCCGGTGTGGTGCTCTCAGCGCCGCCTGCCACGGCTTCGATAAAGGTCGGCGATAACAGGCAGCCGATCACCTTCGTGTCGCCAGCAACCCGCATCGACCCTCGGATTCAGGGCGTCAGCTTCTTCTACACTGTGGCCGCCGCAAGTGGCGTTCTGCCCGGGATGAACGTGCTCGCCTTCCTGCCTTCCGGAAAATCGCTTGAGGGGGTCGCAGTGCCGGCCTCCGCTGTCGTGTGGTGGCAAGGGAGAGCCTGGATCTATCGGCGCACCGGCGCGTCGAGTTTCACACGCATGGCCATCGCGACCGACCTGCCGGCAGCGGATGGTGGTTACATCGCGAACAATGTGGCGAAAGAGGCGGAGGTCGTCACGCAGGGAGCACAATTGCTGCTGTCCGAGGAGTTCCGGGCTCAGATCCAGGTCGGCGAGGACTAGGGGTGGGCGTCGTTTCACCTTCCGGCCCACAGGCTGCGATCCTCGCATGGGCGATCCGATTCCGCGGCATTGTCGCTGTGCTCGCCTGCCTTCTGGTTGCCTATGGAATCTATGCGCTCGGGCGCGCCAAATACGACGTGTTCCCCGAGTTTGCGCCGCCCCAGGTCAGCATCCAGACCGAAGCCGTCGGGCTGACGCCCGAGCAGGTCGAAGTGCTCGTCACCCGTCCCGTCGAGACCGCCATCAGCGGCGTGCCCGGCGTGCGAACCCTGCGCTCCACGTCGATCCAGGGGCTATCGGTCGTGACGGTCTTTTTCGATTCCTCGAGCGACATTTATCGCGATCGGCAGGTTGTCGCGGAGCGCTTGGCGGCCGCGGCGCAGCAGCTTCCCCAGGGGGTGCAGCCGCCGGTCATGACGCCGCTCACGTCTTCGACCAGCCGAATGCTGGTGGTTGGTTTGACGTCTCAGACCCACTCGTTGATGGAGTTGCGCACCGTCGCGGACTGGACGGTTCGCTTGCGCCTGCTCGCCGTTCCGGGGGTGGCCAGCGTCACGGTGTTCGGCGGCGACAAGCGCTCCATCCAGGTCCAGGTCCATCCTGACGAATTGATCCGATACGGCCTGACGCTCAATGACGTGCTGGCCGCCGCGCGCCGGTCGACCGGCGTGCGCGGCTCCGGCTTCATCGACACGAGAAACCAGCGGATCGTCTTCCAAACCGAGGGACAGTCGCTCAAGCCGGACGCCATTGCGCGAACTGTGCTGCTGAGCCGCGGGGCCGCAAGCGTCACATTGGGGAACGTCGCCGATGTCGTTGACGCGCCCGAGCCGCCGATCGGAGGCGCCGCGGTTGAGGGGCAGCCGGGCGTCATTCTCAATCTGGCAGAACAATATGCCGCCGACACGCTCAAGGTCACGCAAGACGTGGAATCTGCTTTGGAAGAGTTGCGGCCTGGTCTGGCGGCGGACGGCATCACGATCCGTGCCGATCTCTTCAGGCCGGCCAATTTCATCAACGTGGCAACGGGCAACGTCCGGGATTCGCTACTCCTCGGCGGCATTCTGGTGGTCGTCGTCCTGTTCCTTTTTCTGTTCGATCTGCGAACAGCCGCGATTTCCTGTGCCGCGATCCCGCTTTCGCTGCTAGCCGCGACGCTGGTTCTGGAGCGGATGGACGTCTCGCTCAACACGATGACGCTTGGCGGCCTTGCCATCGCGATCGGCGTCGTCGTGGACGATGCGGTGATCGACGTCGAGAACATCGTGCGGCGCTTGCGTGAGAACAGGAGGCTACCTGAGCCACGGCCATTCGCCGAGGTGGTGCTTAACGCAACGCTCGAGGTGCGCGGGGCCGTCGTCTACGCGACCTTCGCCGTCATTTTGGTGGTTTTGCCGGTGATGACATTATCCGGCACGGTGGGGCGCCTGTTTGCGCCGCTGGGCCTCGCCTATGCCGTCGCCGTCATGGCTTCGCTGGTCGTCGCATTGACCGTAACGCCCGCGCTGTCGATGGCACTCCTGCCGGGACGGATTCCTGCCGGCGATCCACCCGTGATCCGCTGGATGCGCGCCGGCTACCAACGCCTGCTACGAAAGCTTGCAGAATGGCCTCGCACGCTGATCGCGGCTGCAGCCGTGCTGACGGTTGCGGGCTGCGTTGCGCTGCCGTTTTTGGGCCGCGGCCTCATTCCCGAGTTGAAGGAAGGGCACTTCGTCGTCCACATGGCTGCGGTGCCCGGCACGTCCATTGAGGAGTCGCTGCATGTCGGAGCACGTATCGCCGATGCGTTGCTGAAACTGCCTGAGGTGCGGTCGGTTGCGCAGCGGGCAGGGCGGGCGGAAGAGTCCGAGGACACCTGGGGACCGCACTACAGC
>Ga0308176_10003462_pt1 | contig 10107 bp, 10 predicted proteins | sample PhyCR2_3_FD_203890 | JGI IMG/M metagenome (GOLD analysis project Ga0308176, IMG submission 203890) | Soil microbial communities from UC Gill Tract Community Farm, Albany, California, United States - DLSLS.C.R2 | ecosystem: Environmental > Terrestrial > Soil > Agricultural land | place: USA... | reverse complement strand
TGAGCAACTATATCGCCGCCACCCCACTCCAAGGAGACTGGCCAATGACGACGCTCGCTATCGGAAGTACCGCTCCCGACTTCACCGCCGAGACGACCCAGGGAACGATCCACTTCCACGACTGGATCGGCGACAGCTGGTGCATCCTCTTCTCGCACCCGAAGGATTTCACGCCGGTCTGCACGACCGAGCTCGGCTACATGGCCAAGATCAAGCCCGAGTTCGACAAAAGGAACACCAAGATCATCGCTTTGTCGGTCGACCCGGTCGACAGCCACGGCCGCTGGCTCGACGATATCGCGGAGGTTGGCGGCGCCGCGGTGAACTATCCGATCATTGCCGATACGGACCTCAACGTCGCGAAGCTCTACAACATGCTGCCGGCGGACACCGAGGGCACGCACGAAGGACGCACAGCGGCGACGAACCAGACTGTCCGCACCGTCTTCATCATTGGGCCCGACAAGAAGATCAAAGCCCTGCTGATGTACCCGATGAACTCGGGCCGGAATTTCGACGAGGTTCTGCGGCTTCTGGAATCGGTGCAGCTCACCGACAAGCACACGCTGGCCACTCCGGTGAACTGGAAGAACGGCGAGGCGGTGATCATTCCGCCGTCGGTATCCGACGACGTCGCGCGCGAGAAATATCCGCAGGGCTGGGAGACGGTGAAGCCGTACCTGCGCAAGGTCGCTCAGCCGGCAGATTGAACGACTTCTCTCCCCGGCAAATTTGTCGGGGAGAGACTTATCTCGGGGTCAGCTTGAGCAGACGACCGCTCGACCCGTCCTCGAGCAGATAGACCGCGCCGTCTGGCCCTTGGCCGGCGAAGCGGATTCGATGGCCCATGTCCCATTGCTCCACCTTGCTCGCATGGTCGCCGCGAATCCGGACGTGGATCAACGCCTGACCCGACAGGCTGCCGATGATTCCGTCTCCCTTCCACTGGGGGAACAGATTTCCGGAATAGATCAGGAGGCTCGTCGGTGAGACCGACGGCACCCAGTAAAGCTTGGGCGGCTCGACGTCGGGACGTGAAGAATGCTTCGGGATCGGAACCCCGTCATAGTTCCGCCCTTCCGAGACGAGCGGCCAGCCGTAATTCTTGCCGGGCAGGATCAGGTTGAGCTCGTCGCCGCCGCGCGGACCCATCTCCGTCTCCCACAGCCGACCGTCCGAAGCGAAGGCGAGCCCGTAGGGATTGCGGTGGCCAAGGCTCCAGGTTTCCGCCGGCGTGAGGTTCGGGCCCGGCCAACGCATCTCGCGACCGGACTTGTTCTTCGCGGCTTCGGTGTCCGCTGGCGGATTGATCACCGACACGGCCGAAGCGCCCGGCCTGCTGGCCCACGGATTTCCAGGCGCGGGTTTGCCGTCCAGGTTCAGGTGAACGATCTTGCCCTGCGGCTGGCTAAGATCCTGCGCTGGAGTCATTCGTTGCCGATCGCCGACCGAAAGAAACAGCGATTTGCCGTCGGGCGCGAACACGACGATTCCGCCAAACTGCTCGCCGCGCCCGCCTTCAGGATCGCGCCACAGCACCTGCAGTCCGTCGATCCGCGCGCCAGCAGCATCGCGAACCAGCTTAGCTCGGGCGAGCGCGAGCGCGCTGCCGCCACTCGCCGAAGGCTCCGAATAGGTCAGGTACAAGAGATTGTCGGTCGCGAACGTCGGCGAGACGACGACGTCGAGCAGCCCGCCTTGATCGCTATAGACGACGCGCGGCGCTCCGCTCACCTGCTGCTTGGCGCCGTCGGTCACATTGACCAGCCAGATGTGCCCGGGTCTTTCGGTGAGCACCGCGACCGGCGATCCCGGAAGCAACGCCATTGCCCACGGATTGTCGAAGCTCGCAATTGCCGATGTCGTGAACGGCGGGTCGGACGCCGGCAGGTTCGCCGCGCCTGTGCTCGAATCCTGCGACTTGGCGTTTCCGCAGGCGGCAAGCACGAGCAGTGCTGCGAACTGAAGGGAACGAGGCTTCATGAAGGGCTTGTCCTCGTAATAATTGAACCAAAGGCCGGTTCCACCGCTCTAATGGGCACGTGACCCAGCCTTGCAGCCTCCTGTCGCTCGCGACGGCGGTACCGCCCTATGTTGTCGAGCAGGGCGAGGCGAAGGCGCGCGCCCGCGAAGCGTTCGGCGGAAAGAAGGCGCTGTTCGACCGCCTGTCCGGAGTCTTCGACAACACGGGGATCGCTCGCCGCCACATCGTCGCGCCGCCTGATTGGTACATGTGCCACCACGGGTGGCATGACCGCAACGCGGTCTATCTGGAAGCCGCAGAGAACCTATTCGTCGACGCGGCGACCGCGGCGATCGAAAAAGCCGGCCTGATGCCCGAGCAGATCGATGGCGTCGTCACCGTCTCCACCACCGGAATTTCGACGCCCAGCCTCGAGGCGCGCTGCGCGGGCCGGGTCGGCTTCCGCAATGATATCCGGCGCGTTCCTGTCTTCGGTCTCGGCTGTGCAGGTGGTGTCAACGGGCTTTCGACCGCAGCGCGCCTCGCCCGCGCTGAGCCGGGCACGAACTGGCTTTTCGTTACCGTAGAAACCTGCTCGATCTCCATTCGGATCGACAGCGACGATCCCGCGGCCGTCGTGGCGACGGCTTTATTTGGAGACGGAGCGGCAGCTGCCGTCGTCACGTCAGGCGAGCACAGCCTCGCCCGGATCACCGCCTCCGCGGAGAAGATGTGGCCCGATACGCTCCGGATCATGGGCTGGGACATCGAGGACCCCGGCTTCAAGGTCGTTTTCGATCGGGCAATTCCGCCGTTCGTAGAAGCTGAACTCGCCCAGGCCGTAAACGAAATGTGCGCTAAAATGGGCGTTGAGCGCGGCGATATCGACCGCCTCTGCTGCCACCCTGGCGGCGTAAAGGTGATCGACGCGATTGAAACCGCACTGGAGCTCAACCAGGGCGAGCTCAATCTCGAGCGCGAAGTTCTCAACGACTATGGTAATATGAGCGCACCGACCGTGATGTTCGTGCTCGACCGGCTCCTGAAACAGGGCCTGCCTGATCGAGTCCTGATGACCGCCTTCGGCCCCGGCTTCACTTGCGCCGGGCTAATGCTCGAGGCGGCTTGACCCTCAATATCGTGATCCTGGCGCTGGTGACGCTCCAGCGCCTCGGAGAGCTGTGGCTGGCCCGCCGCAACACACGGCGGCTGCTTGCCAGAGGTGCGCACGAACATGCCCCCGGCCATTACCCGCTGATTGTCGCCGTTCATGCGCTCTGGCTGATCAGCCTGTGGTGGCTGGCGCTGTCGCGACCGGTGGACGGCTTTTTCCTCGGCCTTTTCGTGCTCATCGAGCTCTGCCGGATCTGGGTGCTCGCGACGCTCGGGCCGCGCTGGACGACGCGGATCATCGTCCTTCCCGACGCCCCGCTCGTGCAACAAGGGCCCTACCGCCTCGTCAATCATCCGAATTATTGGGTGGTCGTCGGTGAAATCGCCGTGCTGCCGCTGGTGTTCGGACTGTGGCAGGTCGCGCTCGTCTTTACGCTTCTCAACGCCGCGGTACTGACCGTCCGCATCCGCGAAGAGAATCGCGCGCTGGATCGCTAGCTCCTTCCGCCAACCATTGCTTGCGCGAGCCGCGGCGTCAGCCTATATCGCGGCTCTCTCCTCGACATCGCCAGATGCCTGAGGCTGGGGCCCCACGGCTCCGGTCCGAGAGACGTTTGAGTTCATGCACTTGGAGTTTCGGTGGCCGACATTGCCGGTCTTGAAAGGTTGATTGAGCCCGAGGTGAACCGCCTCGGGTACGATCTCGTGCGCGTGATGATGATCGGCGGCGCGTCCGATCCGACGCTTCAGGTCATGGCCGAACGCCGCGACACCCGCCAGCTCGATATTACCGACTGCGAAAAGATTTCGCGCAGCCTTTCCGAGATGCTCGACCTCGCCGACCCGATCGACGGAAGCTACCGGCTCGAGGTCAGCTCGCCAGGAATCGACCGGCCGCTGACCCGCGTCAAGGACTATGCCGATTGGAAGGGCCACGAAGCCCGCGTCCATCTCACGGATCCGCACGAGGGAAGGAAGAATTTCACCGGGACCTTGCAGGGTACCGAGGGTGAGGAAATCCTCATCCTTACCAAGACGGGCGAGGCCCACGCGCTACCTTTCTCCGAAATCGCGTCGGCCAAGCTGGTCTTGACCGACAAGCTCATCAAAGCCACCGCGCCGCTTAGCACCGAGGGCGCCGACACAATTGAAACCGTAGAGGAATAATTTTCATGGCTACCGCACCCGCTGCCGTCAGCGCCAACAAGGCAGAATTGATCGCGATCGCCGACGCCGTCGCTCGCGAGAAGCTGATCGACAAGGGCATCGTCATCGAGGCGATGGAGGACGCGATCCAGCGCGCCGCCCGCGCCCGCTATGGCGCCGAGAACGACATTCGCGCCAAGCTCGATGCGACCACCGGCGACCTCCGCCTGTGGCGGGTGCTCGAAGTTGTCGAAGAGCCGGAAGATCATTTCAAGCAGATCGACGAGAAAGGCGCTCAGAAGCTGCAGAAGGGCGCGAGCATTGGCGACTTCATCGTCGACCCGCTGCCCCCGATCGAGTTCGGACGGATCGCCGCGCAGGCCGCCAAGCAAGTGATTTTCCAGAAGGTCCGCGATGCCGAGCGCGAGCGCCAGTATGAGGAATTCAAGGACCGTGCCGGAGAAATCATCACCGGCGTCGTCAAGCGCGTCGAGTTCGGCCACGTCGTCGTCGACCTTGGCCGTGCCGAGGGCGTCATCCGCCGCGATGCCCAGATCCCTCGCGAGATGGTCCGCGTCGGCGACCGTATCCGTTCGCTGATCCTGCGCGTCGCCCGCGAAGCCCGCGGCCCGCAGATCTTCCTGTCGCGCGCGCACCCGGACTTCATGAAGAAGCTGTTCGCTCAGGAAGTGCCCGAGATTTACGACGGCATCATCGAGATCAAGGCCGCCGCCCGCGACCCCGGAAGCCGCGCCAAGATCGGCGTCATCAGCCACGACAGCTCGATCGACCCGGTCGGCGCCTGCGTCGGAATGAAGGGCAGCCGCGTCCAGGCCGTCGTCCAGGAGCTTCAGGGCGAAAAGATCGACATCATTCCCTGGTCGGAGGACCTCGCAACCTTCGTCGTCAACGCGCTCCAGCCGGCGACCGTCAGCCGCGTGGTCATCGACGAGGAAGAGAGTCGCATCGAGGTCGTCGTCCCCGACGACCAGCTCAGTCTCGCCATCGGCCGCCGCGGCCAGAACGTGCGGCTTGCCTCACACCTGACCACCTCGCAGATCGACATCCTCACGGAAGCCGACGCGAGCGAAAAGCGCCAGCGCGAATTCGTCGAGCGCTCGTCGCTCTTCCAGAACGAGCTCGATGTCGACGAGACCCTCTCGCAGCTGCTGGTTGCAGAAGGCTTCACCAGTCTCGAGGAAGTTGCTTACGTTCCAGTCGAGGAAATCGCCTCCATCGAGGGCCTCGACGACGACATCGCTTCCGAGCTTCAGAGCCGCGCCGCGGAGGCGCTCGAGCGTCGCGAAGCGGCGTCGCGCGAAGAGCGCCGCAAGCTGGGCGTCGAGGATTCCCTCGCCGAGCTTCCCCACCTCACCGAGCAAATGCTGGTGACATTGGGCAAGGCGAACATCCGCACGCTCGACGATCTCGCCGATCTCGCAACCGACGAGCTGATCCAGAAGAAGCGTGTCGAGCCGCGCCGACGCGAGCCGAGCAACCGGCCCGAGGACAAGGGCGGAATCCTCGCCGAATACAGCCTCAGCGAAGAGCAGGGCAACGAGATCATCATGGCCGCCCGCGCCCACTGGTTCGAGGACGAACCTGCAACCCCCACGATCGAGGAGGACGCGGTTGCGGGCGAGGAGCAATGATCCGCTAGAAGCGCACGTTCCGGAGCGCACCTGCATCCTCACGCGCCGGAAGGGCACGAAGGATGAGCTGATCAGGCTCGCCCTCGGCCCCGACGGAAGCGTTGCGCCCGACGTCCGGGCCCGCGCGCCCGGTCGCGGTGCCTGGGTGGGAGTGACCCGCCCCGAGCTCGATGCGGCCAACGCCAAGGGCAAGCTCAAGCCGGCCCTCCAGCGCGCGTTCAAGACCTCCGAAGTCATCGTCCCCGCCGACCTCGGCGAGCGCACCGAAGCCGCGCTTCGCCAGTACACGCTTGACCGCCTCGGCATGGAGGCGCGCGCCGGCAATCTCATCAACGGCGCCGAGCGGGTCGAGACCGCCGCCCGATCGGGCAAGGTTCACCTCCTCCTCCACGCAGCCGATGCCGGCGAGGACGGACGCCGCTCGCTCGACCAGGCCCTAAGGGTTGGGGCGCGCGTCGGCGGAGGCGAGCAGCAAGGGGTGATATTCCCGGAGGCGCGCACTATCTTGTCGATGGCACTTGGCCGCGAGAATGTGGTACATGCCGCGCTGACCGATCCCGCCGCCGCTTCGCGTGTCCGCCACGCGCTTGCCCGGTGGCGAGCTTTCACTGGCCCCGATCGAGGTCTTGGAGGTGGAGAACCCGCCTCGGGGCCGCGTTCGGCTGAAGACAATTTGACGAAGGGATAGAATGGCAGACCAGACCGAAAAACCGAAGCTTGGAACCCGGCCGCCGCTGGGCCTCAAGCGTACGGTCGAGACCGGCAAGGTCAAACAGAGCTTCAGCCACGGCCGCTCGAACACCGTGGTGGTCGAGGTCAAGAAGCGCCGCATCCTCGGCCGCCCGGGCGAAGCGCCGCCCGCTGAGGCGCCCAAGCCCGCGGCCGAGGCTCCGAAACCCGCGCCTGCCGCGCCCAAGCCGGCCCCCCCGGCTGTCCCGAAACGCCCGTCGGCGCAGGACGACATCACCCGCCGCAAGGAGCTTCAAACGAAGCTCCTCCGCGAAGCCGAAGAAACGCGTCTCGCCGCGCTCGAGGAGGCACGCCGCCGGGAAGAGCGCGCGCTGAAGGACGCGAGCGAGGAGGAGCGCCGCCGCGCCGAAGAGAATCGCAAGACCGAGGAGGCTGCCGCCGAAGAAGCGCGCCGCCTCGCCGAAGAGGAAGCCAATCGCGCCGCCGAAGCTCCGGCCGAGCTCGAGGCTCCGCAGCCGGTCGTCGAGGACGAGGAAGAGCGTACCGTCCGCCGTCCCGGCGGTCACGCCCCCGCCCCGCGCCGTCCAGAGCCCGCTCGTCCAAGCCGTGGCCGCGGCGATGCCGAGCGCCATCGCGGCAAGCTCACCGTCACCCGCGCTTTGTCCGACGAGGACGACAGCCGCGCCCGCTCGCTCGCCGCGCTCCGCCGCGCCCGCGAGAAGGAAAAGCGCCACCACATGGAGGTGGGGCCGCAGCAGAAGCAGGTTCGCGACGTCGATGTGCCCGAGGCGATCACCGTGCAGGAACTTGCCAAGCGCATGGGTGAGCGCGGCGCCGACCTGGTCAAGGCCCTCTTCAAGATGGGTACGCCGGTTACGATCACCGAGACGATCGATCAGGATACGGCCGAATTGCTGATCGAAGAGTTCGGTCACCGCATCAACCGCGTGAGCGAAGCCGATGTGGACATCGACACGTCGACCGATGTCGATGCCGAAGAGACCCTTCAGCCGCGTCCACCGGTCGTCACGATCATGGGCCACGTCGATCACGGCAAGACGTCGCTGCTCGATGCGATTCGTGGCGCCGATGTCGTTTCCGGCGAGGCTGGGGGAATCACGCAGCATATCGGCGCCTATCAGGTCAGCCTGCCCGACAAGTCGAAGATCACCTTCCTCGACACGCCGGGCCACGAGGCCTTCTCCGAGATGCGGGCCCGTGGCGCCAACGTCACCGACATCGTGATCCTGGTGGTCGCCGCCGACGACGGCCTGCGTCCACAGACGATCGAAGCGATCAATCACACCAAGGCGGCGGGCGTTCCGATGATCGTCGCGATCAACAAGATCGACAAGCCCGAGGCCAAGCCGCAGAAGGTCCGCGAGGAGCTTCTGCAGCACGAGGTGATCGTCGAGGACATGGGTGGCGACGTCCAGGACGTCGAAGTCTCGGCCAAGAACAAGACCAACCTCGACAAGCTCCTGGAGGCGATCCAGCTTCAGGCCGAAATCCTCGAGCTCAAGGCCAATCCCGACCGCGCCGCCGAGGGCACCGTCATCGAAGCCAAGCTCGACAAGGGCCGCGGTCCGCTCGCGACCGTTTTGGTCGAGCGCGGCACGCTCCGCGTGGGCGACGTATTCGTCGCGGGTCCGTCGAGCGGCAAGGTCCGCGCGATGATCGACGACCACGGCCGCCAGGTGAAGGAAGCCGGTCCGTCGGTTCCCGTCGAAGTGCTCGGGCTCTCCGCCGTTCCCTCCGCCGGCGATCCGTTCACGGTCGTCGAGAACGACGCGCGGGCGCGCGAAGTCGCGACCTATCGTCAGGGCGTGCTCGACAAGAAGCGCACGACCTCGGCCCCGATAAGCCTCGAGAACATGTTCGCGAGCCACGCCTCGACGACCAAGGAGCTGCCGCTGGTCGTCAAGGCCGACGTGCAGGGCTCGGTCGAAGCGATCGTCCACGCGCTGAACCGCCTATCGACCGACGAGATCCGCGTCCGCGTCCTTCACTCGGGCGTCGGCGCGATCACCGAAAGCGACGTCACACTCGCCTCGGCGAGCGGCGCGCCGATCATCGGTTTCAACGTCCGCCCGAACGCCAAGGCGCGCGAGGTCGCGGACCGCAACAAGGTCGAGTTCCGCTACTACGACGTCATCTATCACCTGACCGACTGGGTGAAGGGCGCGATGGCGGGCGAGCTCGGTCCGGAAATCATCGAGACGGTGGTCGGCCGCGCCAAGGTCCAGGAGGTCTTCCCGGCGGGCAAGAAGGACAAGGCCGCCGGCCTGCTCGTCCTCGAAGGCGTCATCCGCAAGGGCCTCAACGCCCGCCTCACCCGCGACGACGTCATCGTCTCGAGGACGACGATCAGCTCGCTTCGGCGGTTCAAGGACGACGTGGCTGAAGTCACTTCCGGCCTCGAATGCGGAGTGCTTCTCGCCGACACCAACGACATCAAGCCGGGCGACAGCCTGGAGGTTTTCGAGGTCGAGGAAAGGGCGCGCACGCTCTAATCCGGGAGGTTAACCGATGTTCGGTGCGCCTACACCCATCCTCCGCAGCTTCGATGAGAAGCGGGCGAAGGACTTTTACCTGGGCTTCCTTGGCTTCGAGCTGCTGTTCGAGCACCGGTTCGAGGAGTGGGCACCCCTTTACATGGCGGTGAAGAAGGGTGACTGCGTCATTCACCTGTCCGAACATTATGGCGATGGCACGCCCGGGTCGGCGGTTCGCATCCCTGTCGATGACGTGAAAGCGTACATGGCCGAGCTCCGCGCCAAGGAATTCGGCAATTCGCGCCCCGGCGAGCCGCAGCTCCAGGAATGGGGATCCTGGGAGATCACCATCGCCGATCCTGCGAGCAATCGGCTGACCTTCTACACCGAGGATAAGCGCTGATGCGCCGCACCGAAACTCCCGAAGGCCGTTCGGTCCGACTGCTCCGCGTCGGCGAGCAGGTACGCCACGTGCTCAGCGAATTGCTCGCGCGCGGCGAGGTGCATGACGACGTGCTCCAATCGCACCTGGTCAGCATCACCGAGGTGCGCATGTCGCCCGACCTCCGCCACGCCACGGTGTTCGTGAAGCCACTGCTCGGTCAGGACGAGCACGCGGTGCTGAAGGCGCTTCGCCAGAACACGGCGTACCTGCAGCGCGAGGTCGCTCACCGCGTCCGCATGAAATATGCGGCGAAGCTGAAGTTCATCGCCGACGAGAGCTTCGACGAGGGGACCCACATCGACCGCCTTTTGCGCGAGCCAAACGTCGCGCGTGACCTCGTCGGCGACGATAACGACTAAGCTGTGGCCGGCGCGGCCTCCGGGGCGCGCAATATGATGATCAACGCCGTCGCCCAGAGGACGAGCGCGGCACCCATTCCAGCGACGATTGCCCGGTCGGCCGCCGGCGCGACTAACCCCGCGACGCCTGTGACCAGCAACCCCGCGCCGGTCGCATGATAGAGCTTCACCGGTATCCCACGCGCCAGCGGGAAGAAGTGCAGTCCAACGATCATCGCGCCGATCGGCAGCATCAGGTCAGGGC
>Ga0308176_10003461_pt1 | contig 10108 bp, 6 predicted proteins | sample PhyCR2_3_FD_203890 | JGI IMG/M metagenome (GOLD analysis project Ga0308176, IMG submission 203890) | Soil microbial communities from UC Gill Tract Community Farm, Albany, California, United States - DLSLS.C.R2 | ecosystem: Environmental > Terrestrial > Soil > Agricultural land | place: USA... | reverse complement strand
TCCGAAAACCGATCGGGCGCTGCGAACCGGGAGACGCAGTTGTGACCGGCGCCGGGCGTCTGCCCGCTCGGTACGTGTTTCATGCGGTCGGTCCGCGATATCGTGACGGCAGTCACGGGGAGTCGCGCATCCTCCAGGCTTGCTACAAAACATGCTTGCGGCTCGCAAGAGAGCTTGAGGTGGAAGTCATCAGTTTTCCTTCGATCAGCACCGGTGTCTACGGATATCCGATCGAAGAAGCGGCCGAAATTGCAGTCCGAACGGTCGTTTCCTCGGTCGAGACCGATCCTGGAGTTTTGCGCGAAGTGAAGCTAGTGCAGTTCAGTTCCTCGGATGCTCGCACCTATATCGAAGCGGCGCAGCGACTGTTCGGGAAATCCGCTTCCGCCGGATAAAATGTAAGCACGCCATGCAAGTTCTTGAAGCCGGAGCGGACAAGTATCTCCTATTGGAGATAGAACCTGAATCAGTGGCGAACATCGCCCGGCAGGTGGGATTCGAGATCAAGATCGACGACGGCGCGCGGGTGATGTCTCTCGAGCTTTCCGCATCCGATCGTCAAGCGCCCCTATTGCTGTTCGATGCAGCAGATCCCGGCAATCTAGGTTGGTTTTCCCGCTGCCAATTCTATGTAGATGGCCAGTCCGGGAACGTGCTGCAGACCCCGATGTCGCTGGCGAATCAGAAGGACAAGCGCGGCCGCGCACTGGCGAATTCCGTTCGAATTCAGATCGCGAAAGAACTTCCCGGAACTTTTCGGATGCCGGGACGTCAACCGGTGAACGAGCAAGTGGTGTATGCGGTGTTATTCAATCTGCTGAACGCTCTGCTGAGTACTGGCGTCGGTGTGTGCGGGGGACCTACGGTAAAGCCGCTCGCCGGCCGTACCGAGAATATCGGACCGAAAAACTGAGGCCGCAAAGAATAGAAAACACCTGATCTATAGAGAACGGCCGTCGACCCAATAAGCAGAGCCCGACCGAAATTCGGTGACCGACTGCTCCGCATACCGATTCTCCATGCACCACCATCCTTCAGTCCCGATAGGGCAGAACGATGCGATCAATCCGGGCTACTTCTGCAGCCGGCAATATGAGCCATCGAACTTCGCACTGCCCAGATTGCCGACAATCCACTCGCACTCGGAAACTAAACCCTTCGCCGTTACGGGCGATCTAAGCGTCTTTGCGTTCAGTTTCCGGATTGCTCATCAGCGAGGAGCAACCCGGAACCGTGCTGCATTCCGGCAATGAGATTTGCAGGCGTATTTTTCGAAAACCCTGATCGTTGATACCAGCGTCAGGCCTCCCTGGGCATCGATTCAATTTTCATTGCAAGCTCTTGTTCGACGCAAGGCCATCCATGAAAGCGTTCATCTGTTCGGTCAGTAGTTCCAAGGGCAGAGGTCCCTCCCGCAGCACCGCATAGTGGAACTCGCGTATGTCGAACTTCGTGCCGAGCCGACCCTCCGCCGTCGTTCGTAAGGAGCGAATCCGTAACTGGCCCATTTTGTACGACAGCGCCTGAGCGGGCCACGAGATGTACCGATCAATTTCCGAAAGCGCCGCCTCGGGCGCATGCATTCGAAAATAGGCAACCGCCTGCTCCCGTGTCCACCCCAGCTCGTGAATCCCCGTGTCAACGACTAGCCGCACCGCCCGAAATCGTTCGCTCGCGAGTTGCCCAAAACGGCTTTCCGGATTGTTGTACAGCCCAAGCTGTGAGCCCAGTGACTCCGCATAGAGCGCCCACCCCTCCACATACGCGCTGTTGAAATAGAACTTACGGATGTCGGGAAGATTCGCCTGTTCCTGTGCCAGCGTAATTTGAAAGATATGCCCCGGCACGGCTTCGTGCAGTACTAAGGACTCTTTATCGTATTTCACCTGCTTTTCCGGCTCATAGGTGTTCAGGTTGAGCCAACCGGGAATGGTCAGATCCGGAGAAGGCTCTTGCGCGTTACTAGCCGTGGCGGCTTCCCGGTCTGGTGGGATCGGGCGCACGCCATACAGCAGCATCGGCAGATGCCGGAACTGATTTGGTAATTGTGGCTCAATTATCTTTGCAATGTTTCGGCAATAAACCAGCATCTCTTCCTTGCTACGGAAGTGCTGATCGGCGGAAGCTTGCAAACGCTGCTGGAATTCCTGAAGCGTTCCGGTGAACTGGGCTTGCGCCAGGATACCCTGCATCTCCACTTCGATGCGCTTTACCTCCTGCTGACCCAGGTTGTGAATCTCTTGCGGCGTCAGATTGGTGGTCGTCAGACGGCGAACCAGAATTGCATAATCCTCACGGCCACCCGGAAGCGAACGCAAGCCAATGTTCTCCCGGACATGGGGCGTGTACGTATCGACCAGATAGTCGTGTAACTTATTCCAAGCTGGCAAGAACTGTTGGTTGTAGGCTTCGGTTGCTTCCCTCCGTAACTGCTGCTGCTCCGCTGAGGGAATATTGGAAGGAAAGTTGCGAAAACCCGCGAGCAGCGGCGAGTGCTCCGCGTCCTGATGCGTCTGTGCCGCCACCTGCTGGATGACTAGATCCGCGACCAACTTCGGCTGCATCATCTGAAGGACTCTCGCTTCGTCCATGATTCCGATGTTCTGATCCACATAAACCGGAATTGCCCGCAGTCTCGCAATAATGTTCCGATAATCCCGAACCGTCCTGGCCGGCATGAGATCCACAAAGAGGTAAACGCGATTGTGAAGGCCGAAGAGTTGCCCGACCCGCAGCAGATGCGTTTCCAGTTCCCAAGCATCCAACCGAGATTGAAAGTCATACTGGACTACCCGCAGACTGAGTCGGTCTTCTGGCGGGAGAGGAGACGTTTGAAACGCGTTGGCGCCCTTCAGCCTCTCCTCAAACAAGTGACGACGTTGTGCACGCCCCTGCTTCGACCAGTCCGTCCAGCGATCATCCCACTCATGCCGTCCCACCGTCGTGGCCATCTCCGGATCGCTCCGTACCATTTCCTCGAACGTATCTTTAAAAAACTGCTCAACAGATTGTGCCGGCACCAGTGCCGTTACGGCAAAGCACAAAGCCCAGAGACGAAGCATGATGATCAGGATAGCCCCTCCCGCCCGTTTCGAGTTGCGCCAACGGAAGCCGTGGATGTGGTTGCCGCAATTGATTTACGTGTTCGTTACGGTTAAGAGCGATTCGTCAAGTCAAACCAGAACGAAGGTGTCAAGACGAACAACGGGCCGCCGTGAAGCAGGAACCTAAACTATAGGCCTTTACGAGTCGTGTCTTGTCGGTCGGCAATCCGGCTGAACAAGATAGATCCGCTGTGGTCAGGAAGGGTTTACGAATCACGTGACCGAGCGGATCGCCACGAACAAAGCTTAGAGAGCGGGGGGTTCGTCGCCATCAAAGCTTGGATCGTAGCCAGCAAAAAACTGACATTCAAGTCGGTCCGCTTCGAACAGAATTATTTCCGGGGATCCGCTTTCGTTCCAGTTGCAAGAACTCACTCAACCCGTTCACAGCCTGCACTACGGTCTATGCACCATAGCGTCACCAGCGGTGGTCTTCATGTAATGGCGTGCGCTTTGCACAAAGGCATTGAACTCGGTCACAGGGTATTTGCGCTTGTCGGAAAGTGCCAAGTCGAACGTTATCCGTAGATCGGCAACCTGCTTAGCGAGCCGATGCTTCTCCGATTCCGCCATAACAATTCCAGCTTGATCGATAGCGAACACCCAATCCAAATGGATTATAGACCGGAACGGGACTTGTCGGTGCCCATCGGCAAACTGAACCTAAAGCGTCTTGCGTGCGATCGCAAGTCGACGTCAGCAAAGCCGAATAGTTTGCCGTCGGCGGTCTCCGCGACGAAGTTGACGGCATGCTCCCTTGAGTTTCGCCCGCCAATATCAATTCAAGTTCGACTGCGTGTTCTTTTGCGGAAGTTTCCGGCCACAGCGCTTCCCGAAGGCGCGCGAGTTGATGAGGATCGGTCGGCCTCGCTTGTCGGACGCGGACTTCCATCACTCAAGCATATCCGCCGTTGTCGGTTTCAAACGGTTGCCGGTGGCAACCGGACTTGAACTAAGCCGCTGCGCGGCGGTGTGGGTGCTTGCGGTGGCGGGCGCGGTTTGAGAAGATCCAACGACTGAAGGAGGTCGTTGATGACCGTGCTGCGTGAACGCATGATTGGCGATCTGAAGCTGCGGAACTTTTCAGAAAACACCATCCACACTTACACTCGAATCGTGGAGGATTTTGCTGGGTTCTTCCACCGCTCACCGGACCGACTCGGGCCGGAGGAAATCCGCAAGTATCTATTGCACGCGGTTGATGAGAAGAAGCTTGCATGGAGTACGTATCAGGTCCACCGGGCTGCGCTGAAGTTTATCTACACAAAGACACTGAAGCGTCCGTGGTTCGACTTCGAGATACCCAGACCTAAAATCAAGCGAAAGCTACCCCAGATCCTCTCTTCCGAGGAAATTGAGCAAGTCCTGAACGCCACCATGAACCTTAAACATCGCGCGATTATCGCAACGCTGTATGGCGCAGGGTTGCGCCGTGCCGAGGTGCGGACTCTCAAGGTCGGCGATATCGACAGCCAGAGAATGGTCATTCACGTTCGAGACGGCAAGGGACACGTTCCAAGAGAAGTCACTTTATCGCCCAAAATTTTAGAACTGCTCCGAGTTTGTTGGCGCTGGCGCAAACCGAAGGATTGGCTGTTTCCCTCTGCATGCTACCCGGACCGCCCGGTTAACCTGTCGGCGATCTACGTCATCTGTGAAAACGCCGCGGAACGAGCCGGGCTGAAGAAGCCATTCAATCCGCACATTCTGCGCCACAGTTATGCCACTCATCTACTCGAGGCTGGTACGGATTTACGCGTCATTCAACTGTTACTCGGGCACGCAGATCTGAAAACGACGGCCAGGTACTTACATGTTTCAAAGAGAAACGCTGGGCGCGGTCGTCAGTCCTTTGGACGCTCTACAGGTAATCGAAGTCGCTAACTCACACGGCGATGGCCGGAGGCGGTGAGTTCGTCGCAACCGGAAGTCGCCGATGTTTTCCGACAGCACGGACAGGAGTTTCTTGACTGTTGGGGACACGTGCTTTCTCCCCAGCAGCGGAAGGCCTTACGAGACATCGGCGCTTGCCGTACCGCTGCGCTCGGCACTCAAGTGCAACAGTGCGACCATTGTGGCGAACCACAGATTGCTTACCGGTCCTGCCGGAATCGGCATTGCCCCAAGTGCCATAGCCGGACGCGTGACGAGTGGCTGCGTGATGGCTCAAGGGAACTCCTGCCGGTGCCGTACTGTCATGTTGTCTTTACTCTGCCTCACGAACTGGCCGCCGTCGCACTGCAGAACTCGCGGACCGTTTACGGCATTTTGTTTCACGCGGCCGCCGAGTCGCTCATCGAAATGGCAGCTGATCCCAAACGGCTGGGAGCCCGGCTTGGTTTTCTTGCGGTCTTACACACTTGGACGCAGCGACTCGAACACCATCCGCATATCCATTGTGTGGTGCCGGCAGGAGGAGTGTCGCTCGATGGTCAACGATGGGTGTCGCCGCGCAAAGCCAAGTTCTTTCTACCCGTCAAACCGCTTAGCCGGCTCTTTCGCGGTAAGTTCCTGGACTATCTGGAGGACGCATTTGCAGCGAATCGCCTAGAGTTCCATGGACGGCTTCGAGAGCTCAACCATCCATTCTGTTTTCAACAGTTACTATCTCCACTGCATACAAAGGAATGGGTTGCGTATGTTAAGCCACCGTTCGGCGGGCCAGAGCACGTACTCCGCTATCTGGCGCGCTATACACATCGCATCGCCATTTCCAACGGGCGTCTGCAAAAGCTAGAAGGCGGCCGTGTTCACTTTCGTTGGCGGGATTCGCAGCACGGCAATGACATTAAAGAGACGTCGCTCGATGCGGTCGAGTTTATCCGCAGATTCCTCCTGCATGTGCTCCCCAGTGGGTTCGTCAAGATTCGGCACTTCGGGCTCCTTTCCAATCGCAACCGGACGGCATTGATTCAGCACTGCCGTATGCTGCTGCCACCGATCGCCGTGGCCGCATACACTCAGCCACCCAGATTGCCTCTGTGTCCGGCCTGCAGAGTAGGCCATCTGCGGGTACTCGACTGGACAGTAGGTCTAGGAACGACTTCAATCGCACGGCAACCAACCCCCACGGTTATATACGACTCTTCCTGAACAAACGGATGCTGATTCGCTTCACTCCCGATCAACGATTACTGCCGGGTGGCCGGGTTAGGCGACGTGCGTCCTTTCGTTGTATTTCGCCGCCTCGCCGCGCATGCACCGCCTCTCCCAGTGGTCTTCAAAGTAAGCACGACCTTGATACGAGCGCGGAGGGCAGGCTGAGCAGTCAGCAAACACCTCGGCCTTGCGGTGCAACCGAAAAACCAATCCCCATAGGCTGTAGAGCGGCGGCTTAGATCAAGTCGCCGTATCGGGAATGCTGCCGGCGATCCACTACAGCTTGCTCTTCAGCCGTCTCGCGCCGGCCCACTCCCGATACAACCCAAAAGACTTTCCCGGTCCGTATCCGCCTTACACTCTGCGGGTTGGCGACGACTCAGGAGCAACTCGGAAGATCAACTCTACCCTGTTATCCTTCTCGACTCCGGGTTACTACTGCATGTCAAGCGCGAGGCGTCATAGCGTGACACCAGGCAACCTTCTGGTCGTGCGATTGCAACCGCCAATCGTCAGCGGCGTTGATGACACACAAACTGCTGGACAATTCACTTTGATAGCGTAGCTTGCATGCTAATACTTCGCTGAAAGCTCGTCGCCGGCGTGTGCGAGTTCGGCATCTAAACTGAGCGCCTCGCAGACGTGTACGAGCGGAATACGCGTAGGGAATATGCGCCAAAAGCGACTTGTGGTCACTCAGTACGGCGGCCCGGAAGTAATCAGCGTTATCGAAGAAGAACTTCCCACCCCAAAGCCAGGCGAGGTACGGGTGAAGGTGTTGGCTGCGGGGGTCAGTCTACCCGACGTCCTGGCGCGCGAGGGCGTACATCCCGAAACGCCGCGTGTGCCCTACACGCCAGGTTGGGATCTCGTCGGAACTGTCGATCAACTCGGGGAGAGAGTGACCGGCTTCGAAATAGGTCAGACAGTCGCCGCCATGCCCATCCACGGTTGCTACGCCCAGTACGTCTGCGTGCCCCGACGCAAGCTTGTCCCCGTGCCTGCGGGATTGGACGCGGCGGAAGCAGTAGCCCTGGTGTTGAATTACGTCACGGCGTACCAGATGCTGCATCGATTGGCGAAGGCCCGGCCCGGACAGCGTATGTTGATCCACGGAGCCGCGGGTGGCGTAGGTTCTGCGATGTTGCAGCTGGCGAGGCTTGCAGGCGTCGAGATGTACGGAACGTGCTCTGCGGAAGGGGCCGCCGTAGTTCGGGAACTGGGCGGCATTCCCATCGACTACAAGAACACGGACTTCGTGAAGGAGATTCATCGCCTTACCGGTGACGGCATCGACGCAGTTTTTGACGGCATCGGGGGAGGCAATCTTTGGCGCTCGCGCGACGCCCTGAGCGAGCGCGGCCGCGTGGTGACCTACGGCTTCCAATCAAAATTGCGTGCGGGACGCATGGCTGTTCCCAGCGAAGGCCGTCATCCGATTCGCGAGTCCGCTGAATTGGGTTGGTTCATCTTCCGCAATTGGTTCAAGCCTGGCCGAAAGAGCATGGTGCCCTACAGCATTCAGTGGTTCATGCGGTTCAAACCGGCGTGGTTCCACCATGACCTGCTAATGCTGCTGGACCTGCTCAAAGAACGCAAGATCAAGCCCCTGATCGCGCAACGGTTGCCCCTCGAAGAGGCGCGCCGCGCGCACGAGATGCTGGGCCAAGGCGGAGTGCTAGGCAAAATCGTGCTGTTGCCGAACGGCTAGCCGAACAGCCACCCGAACAGGCCTCCCGATCACCGCGTCCCCGGCAACGTTACTTTCTCCGCTCGATTGGTCGCTGTGTCACGCGCCACTCGGAAGTTGACGGGCACAAACCGCACTTCAGTTCCGTACCCACGGGACATTCTCCGGGAAAGCCCAGCCGTACAGCGATTGTGATCTGACTTCGGCCTCACCGACCGGACAGAGGCCGGCTAGCAATCTAAGCTGAACGGTATGAATCATGAGATGCTTTGGAGCTAGCTCGATTTTCCTAGGTTTATATCGATGCTATCGGGGAGTTGTCTGTGGTTTGCAGAAGCAGCTGATAGTTCCATTCGTTCCTGCTGCAACAGGGACCTGAACTCGGTTCCGAGATAGTAGATTCCCATCTCAACCGAGTACCATCTCTTGGCGGATGCGGATTGCCGATGTGATCGTTAGCTGGGGAATGATCAGCGTCAGGCCCAGATCGGATTAACAAACAGTGCGCCGTCAGGGCGGATCTATCCAAACCGTGGCGTCCAAGTTGCAGATGGCACGTAATTAGCCCACAGCACGCCCGATCACGTCAGCAGCGGAGGTCAAGAACCGATGTAGTTGCCCGCTATCGCTGACGGCGAGAAGCCGGACGATTTCGGGGCGATTTTCCAGGCTGCTTCACTCTGAACTTACGGTGCAAGACGGACGCGGCGCACCAGTTCGGAGAATCGCGAGTCGGCTCGCAAGGGATCGAGGCAGGGGTCCACCTTCAGAAACTTCAGCCCGGCGTCGTGTTGCTGATAGGCGATGTCGAGCCATTGGAAAGCTTCGTCGTTTTGCCCGAGAATTCCCTTGATGAAAGCAACTTCGTAGGCTCCAAGCCCTTCGGTTTCGGCGCGATGTTGCAACTCGCGGCAAATTTGCTCCGCTTTGGCGCGTTGCCCGGCGCGGGCATACGCGTACGCCAAGTGCCCGCGGTCTCCCGCGGGAGCGCGAGAGGGGTCTAAATGCAGTGCTGCGATCTGTTCATTTAAGAGCGCGATCGATTCCGCATACTTTCCCGTTTCCGCGAGAGCGAAGGCTCCCGCGTGCTTGGCTATTCCACCAGCGCCGGGTGCGTGCGCCTTTTCAATCGCACGATCGTAATGGCGAGCGTCGTAGTAAACGAATGCAAGCCGGCCCTGGACCTCGGGAGAAAGCGGGTCGATCTCTTCAGCGCGCTGCAGCTCCGCCAAGGCCGCCGCGCTCCTTCCTACATATTCCAGGTACGCGCTATAGACAACGTGCCCGAGATTGGCATTCAGTTCGATGCCCCGTTTCAGCTCCCGCTCAGCTCCGGGCCAATCCCAATCCAGATCCATTGCAACCCGCGCCAGCTCGATGTGAGCCTCCCCGAGATCCGCGTCGAGTTCAAGCGCCTTCCTTGCAGCTTCTCGCGCTTTCGGTAGCGCTTCCTTCGTCGCCAGCCGCCGGATATATGCCAAATTCACGTACACATGAGCAAGTCGTACGTAGGCGAGCGCGAAAGCCGGATCTCGAGCAAGCGCCTGCTGAAGCAAAGGCAATGCCTCCAGAGACAAGTAAGGACGTCCGGCCGCAGCCGCTTTGAGGTACAGCTCGTAAGCTTCCCGGCTTTCGGTGTAGCGCCTGGTCAGCCGCTTCTCTTGTGCGCCGGCCAGCTTCAGGCGGAGCTTACTGGCAATCTCCATGGCTACTTCGGACTGCAAGTCAGGCAGGCGCGACAATGGCCGAGTGTAGCTGCTGCCCCACAACTCCGAGCGGTCCGAAACCTGGATCAGGTCAGCCTGAATTACGAGAGAGTCCGCGCGCGAAGTCAGCGTGCCTGTGAGCACGGCTTCCACGGCTAGTTGGCGGCCCACGTCTCCCGGATCAACTTGTTTCCGCTTAAATTGGAATGCGGAAGTTCGCGCGATCACCCGTAAGTGAGGCACGCTGGATAAGGCATTGATGATCTCTTCACTGATGCCGTCACTGAGATAGTCCGTAGCGGGATTGTGGGTCCCATTGACCAAAGGCAGGATCGCGATTGAGCGAACCGGTTGCATCCGTGTGGCCCGCCAGTGCAGGAGCCCTGCGCCCGCCGCGATCAAGAAAGCGACTCCCCCCACTACAACGAGCCAGAGCCGTGTGGCCGAACGCGTCGGGTGCTGGGCTGCGGTTGGGCTTTCGTCGGGAATTAGCTCCGTCGGTGCTTTCT
>Ga0308176_10003459_pt1 | contig 10112 bp, 10 predicted proteins | sample PhyCR2_3_FD_203890 | JGI IMG/M metagenome (GOLD analysis project Ga0308176, IMG submission 203890) | Soil microbial communities from UC Gill Tract Community Farm, Albany, California, United States - DLSLS.C.R2 | ecosystem: Environmental > Terrestrial > Soil > Agricultural land | place: USA... | reverse complement strand
TTTTAATGGTAAAAACTAAAAATCAATAATTGGGCATTTAAGGGCTTTAAATCAGGCAAATGGATTTAAGGCCTTTTTATTAGAAAAAAATATTTTCTTGAACCCCCACAAACTATTTCAAAGGTAACGTACCTATGTAGAGAAAGCAGCGCTGAAATAACCCACGGAAAGGAACCGAAGTATTAAAGAAAAACACTATTCGTTTATTAAACAATAGACAGGAAAAGATGTCCACTCTTGGTGCTATCTTTTTCAAGGCAATATCCCTCGTACGGCCAAAATTTGCACTAATATGGTATAATTGGTCGAATAGAGGTGAGCAAATGCTAGGTTTATTGTTTATAAGCAAAAAGAAAAAAATATCCTTAGAAGAGACAGTCCTTTTAATACAACAAGGTGATAGAGACTTACTTGATAATATAATTGCGGCTTATAAACCTTTTATCGCTAAAACAGTATCATCCGTATGCAGACGTTATATATATGAAACTGATGATGAATTTAGTATCGGCCTTATCGCATTTAATGAAGCTATTGAAAAATATTCAGTAGAGCGGGGAAGCTCATTATTGAGTTTTTCTGAAGTAATTATTAGACGAAGAGTTATTGACTATATCCGTAAACAGACTAAAAATCAACATATTAGTATTGATATAACCAATCCTTTGCAAGAAGAGGAATCGGCAGGTTCAGTAATTGTCAATGAGCTCTCACTTGATGATTACTATAAAAAGAATGACGAACAATTACGGAAAGAAGAAATTCTGCAATTTCAAACTTTGCTGAAGTCTTATGATTTAAGTTTTTCTGACCTAGTGGAAAATTCCCCTAAGCATGCGGATGCTCGCAAAAGTGCCATAATGACTGCGAAATTATTAGTTGAAGATGATGAATTAAAAAAGATATTCATGGAAAAAAAGCGCCTTCCCATTAAACAATTAGAACCAATGGTGGATGTCAGCAGAAAGACGATAGAACGAAACCGTAAATATATAATGGCAATTGCACTTATTTTGTCAAGCGATTATGTGTATATGAAGGATTATATCAAGGGGGTGCTAGAAATTTGAAAAAAGGGATTATCATGGAAATAGAGGAAGGTTTTTTAACTATATTAACCCCTGAAGGTGAGTTTTTGCGAGCCAAAAGGCAGAATCAATTAAATACCATTGGTGAAGAAATTCACTTTTTTCCTCTTGAAAGCTTTAATACAATGAAAATAGAAAGCTCTTTAAAGAACCTTTTTAGATTTAAACCGGTTTGGGCTGTAGTAGCTGCCTTACTGCTCTTTTTTAGTTCCTTTATTCCAATCTATCAAAATGATAAAGCCTACGCTTATATGTCTATTGATGCGAATCCAAGCATCGAGCTTGGTGTAAATAACAAAATGCAGGTTATCACTTTAAGTGGATTTAATCCTGAAGGTAAGAAGATTATTTCTCAACTTGTGGATTGGAGGAAGAAAGGAGTTTCTGAATTAACTCAAACGATTATTACTGAAATGAAAGAGGAAGGGTTCATAGATACTAATCAACAGATTATTATTTCCACCGTTCGGGCTAATCGGCAGGATGAAAAGGCAGAAAAAGCACTTACAAAAAATATAAAAAAAATTAAAGAAACAATTGAGAATCAGAACCTAGAGCTGACTGTGTTAACGGCTACAAAAAAGGAACGAAAAGAAGCACACCAACTTGGGGTTTCCACTGGGAAATATCAGCAAAATAAACAGAAGGTTTTGGAGAAAAATAAAGTAGAGACAAACAAAAAAGTGCAAGAGCAAACTTCCCATCCAGCGCAAAAAGAAGGGCCTCAAGGACAACAGAAGATAAATCGTTATCAGTATAATGGGTTATTAAATCAGAAACCCGAAAACGAATTGCATCCTTCAAAAGAGAAATCTATACCACCTGGACAAATTAAAAAAGAAGTTGAAAAACAGTTAAGACAGAATCAAGGCACTATTCTTAATGATGTAAAAAAGCAATACAATTTGAAACAACAGAGTCACGACCAGACAAAAAAAGACAATCAAAATGAAAAACAACAACAGCATAAAAAAGAACAGTCAAATAGTGTAAAGCAGAAAGATAAACAAAAAAACACTCATAACCAAAATAATAGACCTAAAGGTAAGTAAAGTAAAGTCCGGATGACTCCGGACTTTTTTCCATATTTATTTAATTTATTCGTTTGTAGATTGGCCCGAAAGCTGTGCTTGTGCTTGCTGTACAAGTCTTTTGGTAATCTCTCCGCCTACGGAACCGTTTGCTCTCGAAACTGTATCAGAACCTAGTTGTACGCCAAACTCCTGAGCAATTTCGTATTTCACCTGGTCTAAGTATTGTTCAATGCCAGGTATTAATAATTTATTACTGCTATTAGCCATGTCTTTCATCTCCTCTTTTATTAGCAAATAGTTTCATCCCCTCAGGCATTTTTGAAACTACCTTCGGTTCTGCGCTGTGGAACCAATCGTATGTTAACTTTAAACAGAGGGTGATTGACCTCTGTATACCTATTATTTATTTTCCTTCTCTTTTTCATAAGTGGTAATGTTTTTCGCAATTGGATAGATTTCGTTCAGTCTGCATTTTGGCTGACATCTTTTGTTGGGTGCATAAACGGAAAGGCCTGTGGTTTTCTTTTGCTTTCTAAGAGCTCTCGATTTTCTTCCGTATTCCAGCCAATGTCATTTGTCGGATGAACCCATTCATCCCCCGACATAATAGCAGGGTCCGTATCTTCCGACCAGTTTTCTAAAGGAGAGCTTTCAGAAGCATATAGACTGTCACCTATGGTTACACCATACTTGTTGACAAAAGGAGTCTCCATCTTAATGCCTGTACCCTCAAAGCTGGGTGCATTTATTTGGTGGGGGATGGTTTCATTGATAAATGGATTTTCGGAATTCTGTTTTTTGGAGGATTTCTCCATATAGCTCACTCCTGTTTTTTCTTTATTTTCTGTTTCTGAAACGATTTTATTTATGAAAAATAAGGAAAGGAATGAACTAATTCAATTTGTTCCACACTATTGATGTACTAATAATGTTTGAGGAGGATTGTTCATGGCAAAACGTAAAGCAGAATTTGATGCAGTTGAAAAATATACGAAGACACCACATAAAAATGTTCAGGAAAGTGAATTTTCCGCAGAGTTTACCGATAATAATAATGCGATTCGATTTCAAAATCGAAATTCAAAATTAGGAAAAAAAGGTAGAAGTTAATGGGCAGCCGTCGGAAGGTTCCTCCGCGCATACCGGTAGAGGAATTTAGCGTTGAAATGGGAGATATTAACGGAGTGAAGCTGTATGAAACAAAACAACTCCATAAAAACAAGTTGAAGAGAAACAAATAAGCCGGGATTGATGCCCGGCTTATTTTACCATTTGAAATGGAAAAACAAATGTACGATTATTTGTCGGATCAAAGTAGGCAATTATAAATTGTGATTGAGGTGTTATTTCCCCACTTGTTAAATATTCTTCTAAATCAAAAGGAAGTTCTTCAATCATCGTATGTTTAAACAATTCTTTTTCATCAAGTTGTAGTTCCAAAAATTCAGTTCCTAACAACTCAGGGTTCTCAAGAATTTGTTTATAAAGTTCGGTGCGCTTTTCCTTATTAAAAGATAATTGGTCCCACCAAGGCTTTCTTGGCTTGTATTTATGATTTATTAAATAATCGTACTTCATGAGCCCAACAATTATTTCTAAATCAGCAACTGATTGATATTCAAGAAAAGAATGTAAACGCCGGAATAAGTCTTCTAATTGATGACCAATTCTTGACCATCCCATTTGATCCCAGAAGGAACCAAACGCTTGGAAAAAATCAAATGGGGTAGGAAATCCATTCTTCACTATAAATTCAACCGTACAATCCATTCGATGATCATTCCAATATTTCTCCAATACATCCTCCACTTGTTTAATCCTCACAATGTCATCAAAGGAAAGAACGTTATTGCTTAATATTTCATATGGTGAATGATCCATATATACATACCGATGCTCCTCGGCACGGAGACGGACACCGGTTCCTCTCAGCATTTTTAAAAAGCCTAATTGTAATTCTTCCGGCCTCATTTCAAACACATCATTGAAGGTCTTTCGAAAAGAGTCATAATCCTCTTCCGGCAGGCCGGCAATCAAATCGAGGTGCTGGTCAATTTTGCCGCCATCTTTAACCATGGTCACTGTTCTAGTCAACTTTGCAAAATTTTGCTTTCGTTTGACTAGTTCATTTGTATCATCATTGGTCGATTGAACACCAATTTCAAATCGGAAAAGTCCTCTTGGGGCCTCTTGATTCAAAAATTCGATGACTTCCGGACGCATAATATCTGCAGTTATTTCAAATTGAAAAACGGTACCAGGAAGGTGTTCATCTATAAGAAAGCGAAACATTTCCATGGCATAGCTTCTGCTGATATTAAAGGTACGGTCAACAAATTTAATGGTTTTGGCACCATTTTCCATTAGATAGCGAATATCCGATTTAATTTTTTCTCTATCAAAATACCTTACCCCTACTTCAATAGAAGAGAGGCAAAACTGACAGTTAAATGGACATCCTCTACTCGTTTCAATATAGGTGACACGTTTTCCTAAGTCAACGATATCTTCAGGAAAACGATAGGGTGATGGAAGTTCTTTCAGGTCAAGCTTATTCATTTGCGGCGTCATCATTACTTGTCCATTAGCTCTATAAGCTATTCCATATACACTGCGATAGTTTTGAGAGGATTCAATTTCATGGAGCAGCTGCTTAAAAGTATGCTCTCCCTCCCCGAGAACGATAAAATCTATTTCTGAATATTTTTCCATCCATTCTGCAGTATCATAAGATACCTCTGGACCCCCTAGGACAATAATGATGGATGGGTCGATTTTTTTAAGCATATTTACCACTTTTAGTGTCTCTTCAATATTCCAAATATAGCAGCTGAATCCAATTACCGAGGGCTTTTCCTGATAAAGGTCTGACACGATATTCAAGACTGGATCCTTTATTGTGTACTCTTTCAATTGAATAGCAAATTCCGGAGCGGCATAGGCCTTTAAATAGCGAATAGCAAGGTTGGTATGGATGAACTTTGCATTCAAGGTAGAACAAATAACATTCATGAGATTGCCCCTTTTCATATATAAAACAAAGAGTAATTATAACCTATTTTTGACCAAAAGGGTAGAAGACAAACACAGACAATGTGGATTGCACTATTAATAACAAACGAATTGGCTCTGTTATATAACAATTCAAAATCTGTTTTATAATTAAATAGGCTTAATATCCAGTTATATTAATAGTTTTTAGGATACACAGCAACGTGTTATAAAATTTTTTTGAGGATGTTTGATTTTTGTCACAGCATTAACGTTTCAAGTGTCCTACAATAACCTTGAGAAAATAAATATTTCACTTTTAAGAAACCTTGAATGAGGTTGTCAAGCTGAGGCCCTGGATAGGGTACTTTTGCTTTTTAACAATGGGGAGGAATAGTATGTCTATTTTGCCGAAAAAAAATGAGCTAGGATTTTTTGAAATACGTTTAGAATCAATTGGCGGCCTAGGTGCAAACTTAGCTGGAAAAATGTTAGCTGAAGCTAGCATTTTAAGTCTTGGTTTAAAAGGTTCTAATTTCTCATCCTATGGGTCAGAAAAGAAGGGGTCGCCAGTAAAGAGTTTCGTACGCTTTTGTGATCCAGAAATAGAAATTAGAGACCATAGTCCTATTGAGCAGCCGCATATTGTGGGTGTATTCCATGAAGCTTTATATAAGACTGTTAATGTTGTCAGCGGTTTGAATGCTGAAGGGATTGTCTTAGTAAATACTGAAAGGAATTTTGATGATGTTAAGAGGGATTTACAGCTAGAATATGGCACGCTTGCCATTGTTGATGCTCTAACCATTGCGGTGGAGGAAAAGACGAAGGTAAATACAGCCATGCTAGGTGCTTTATATCGTATATGTGATTTTTTGGATCCGGAATCAATGAGAGATGTCATTCGGAAAACCTTTACAAAAAAATATCCTCATCTGGTTGAGCCAAATATCCGTACGTTTGACCGTGGGTATAACGAAGTTCAGTTTAAAAGATACGATGTGCCAGAGGGAGCAGAAGGAAAATCCTTTAATAGGTCGCTTCCACAGCTCGGTTACATGACCCAAGAAATTGGTGGAGTCATGGTTTCTCAAGCAAATAGTATATTTAAAGATTTAAGTGGCTCACGCCAAGGCTTCCTGCCCGAATTCGAACAAGATAAATGTATTCATTGTGCTGCATGTGATAATGTGTGCCCCGACTTTTGCTTTGTATGGGAAGAAGGAGAAGATAAGCGCGGTAGAAAACAAATGTTTCTTAAAGGAATAGACTATCAATATTGTAAAGGATGCTTAAAATGCGTAGAAGCATGTCCAACCGATGCTCTCGGTGATCTTCGTGAAATGCTAGGATATGCGGACACTCACCGTGTGCAGCAAACCTTTCCTTATGTTATAGGAGGAATTCAATAATGGCCATTCTAGAAGATAAATTAACAACACAGGGTATAGCTGAACAGGTTTCTACATTTGAATCGGGAAATGAAATGGCAGCTACTGCAGCTGCACAGATTAATTACCATATCATGGGATACTTCCCGATTACACCCTCAACAGAGGTTGCTCAGTTTTTAGACCAAATGAAAACACGCGGACAGCATGATATTAAATTGATTCCTGCAGATGGTGAACATGGTTCAGCGGGTATTTGCTATGGGGCTGCCGCGACAGGAGCTCGTGTCTTTAACGCAACGAGCGCTAATGGATTCCTATATATGCTTGAGCAAATGCCAGTACAATCGGGCACCCGTTTTCCAATGGTAATGAACTTAGTGACCCGAGCGGTCAGCGGTCCGCTTGATATTCGTGGAGATCACTCAGACCTCTATTATGCATTGAATACTGGCTGGGTTATTCTAACTGCTAGAACGCCCCAAGCTGTCTATGATATGAATATCATGGCTCTTAAGATTGCTGAACACTCTAAGGTCCGCTTACCAGTTATTGTTGCCTATGATGGCTTCTTTACATCCCATCAAAAGCGCAGAGTGGAATACTTTAAAGACCGCCGCGTAGTACAGCAATTTGTTGGTGAATGCCCGACGGATTATAACTTTGCTAGAGATTTGAGCAAGCCAGTTACGATTGGTGCCCATATGAGTGGTGATGACTTTATTAATAACCATTTCCAACAATCCGAGGCCATCTACCAAGCAGGTGAGGTGTTTAAAGATGTTTCGGCTGAATATGCGAAGCTTTCGGGCAGGGAATATCCAGTACTAGATCTTTACAAAATGGAAGATGCCGAGGTAGCTGTATTTCTATTAAATTCGGCGGCGGAATCTGCTAAGGATGTTGTTGATCAACTTCGTGATAAAGGTATAAAGGCTGGTGTCATTAGCCCTAATATCATTCGCCCATTCCCAGCTAAAGAAATCACCGAAGCCCTTAAAAATGTAAAGGCTTTATTAGTCGGCGAGCGTGCGGATTCCTACGGGGCACATGGTCCTAACCTTACACATGAAGTGAAGTCTGCCCTGCAGGATGATAAAAACAACAAGACTATCGTATTAAGCCGTGTGTTTGGTCTTGGAGGTAAAGATTTTTATGCTAGTGATGCTCAATGCTTCTTTGACATGGCAATAGCCGCTTTAGAAAAAGGCTATGCTGAAAAACCTTTTGATTACTACGGCCATGTTCCGGGTAATCCTGAAAAACTGCTTAAGCCCGTAATTTTGCCACAACATGGGGATGTATACAAATCAGGCTTAATTGAAGTGAAGATGGATGAAGCTGCCAACAAATTAAAGGTCAAAATCCCGCCGCTTCGTGCGCTAACCGGCAAACCGAAACGGATTGCGTCTGGTCACGGGGCGTGTCCAGGCTGTGGAATATTTGCAGGTCTTGAATTGTTCTTTAAGGGTATTGAAGGAGACATAGTAACATTATTTCAAACAGGCTGTGCCTATGTGACGACCACTGGCTATCCAAGTACCTCACATAAGCAAACGATGATCCACAACTTATTTCAAAATGGTGCTGCAACATTATCGGGAACGGTTGAAGCCTTCATGGAATTAAAAAGAAGAGGTGAAATCAACGTCTCTGACGATGCTACTTTTGTCATGGTTACGGGTGACGGTGGTATGGATATCGGCATGGGTTCCGCCATTGGAACAGCCCTTCGCGGACATAAATTAATTATGCTCGAGTATGATAATGAAGGCTATATGAATACAGGCTCACAAATGTCTTATTCTACACCCATCGGACATATGACAAGCACTTCCGGTGTAGGTAAAGAGCAGCAAGGCAAAGCATTCCACCATAAAGATACAGCTCAAATTATGGCCGCAACTAATATCCCTTATGTGTTTACAGGTTCTGAAGCATTCCCACAAGATTTGGTGAAGAAGGGCGCTAAAGCACAATGGTATGCTCAGAATGTTGGCACTGTTTACGGTAAGCTCCTTATTACTTGTCCGTTAAACTGGAAATCTGATGATCGTTATGGAACAAAAATTGTCGAGGAAGCAGTAAACTCCTGTTTCTTCCCGCTCTATGAAGTGGAGCAAGGGATTACAACGATTACGTATAATCCAGAGGAAAAGAATAAACGCATTCCACTTTCCGACTGGTTAAAGTACATGGGTAAAACCAAGCATTTGCTTAAAGAAGAGAATAAATCAATTTTAGAAGAGTTTGAAGCGGAAGTTGAAAAAAGATGGCAGCGTCTAAAAGTGAAACACGAAAATCCGATGCTATAGATTGAGACCATATCAGTGGGAGAAATTTCCCACTGATATTTGTTTCTTAGTGGTTGCTTTTTTTAGGGCATTAAAACACTTCTACAAATCATGAAAATTATTTTGTTGACAGGAACATTGTAATAAGCAATCCAGATTGAACTTGAATTGTTTTTTCAAAGATTAATGATATAGACCTGGTTTTCTATCTTCAAAGATTGGAATGCTCTTCCGTATTTTTTTAACCAAGTCCATTTCAATTTCTGCATATAGGATTTCTTCTCCGTCCCCAGCCTCAGAAATGACATTCCCCCAAGGGTCAATTACCAGCGAATGGCCGGCAAATTGGTTATTAGGGTCGTTGCCCGAACGGTTACAGGCAATCACAAAACATTGATTTTCAATAGCCCTTGCAATTAAGAGTGCCTGCCAATGTCCCAAACGGGCCATTGGCCACTCGGCAACAACAAAAAGTGCTTCAGCTCCATTTGAAGTATGGGCACGAATCCATTCTGGAAAACGAATATCGTAACAAATAACCCCCGCTAATTGCACGTTGTCGAGTTCAAATAATCCTTTTTTTACACCAGCCTCTAAATAGAGATGTTCATCCATAAGTTTAAAAAGATGTAGTTTACTGTACTCGTGCACGAGCCTTCCGTCTTTTTTCACAATAAGAAGTGTATTCTTTACTCCATTCGGCTGGCGATTAGCGATAGACCCGCCTACAAAATGAACCTGGTACTTTTTAGCAGCATCTTGAAGGAATGCTATTGTTTGCTTGGCATCTTGGTCGGAAATTTCGTCAAGTCGTGTAAGGTCATATCCTGTGGTCCATAATTCGGGAAGAACAACAATATTTGGCTGCTCTTCCATTGCCTTTTCAATTAATTTTTCTGCGTTTTGGTAGTTTACTGAAGGATTACCGAATGCGATATTCATTTGAATACAAGAAACCTTCCATTTCACCAATTCTCACCTCTGTTTGAATGTGGATATGTCTAAAATGCTACCATTTTATAATTATTATCTGAAATTCACTTGATAATTGCATGTCTTTGTGTTGAATTTTGTCACAAAGTAAAGAAGGGTAGTGAGGAATCTGTCGAAAAAAGATATAAATAGAAACTTTTGTCTACTTTTGCGAATGTATTTACATTTAAAGAAATTCTTGTCATAATTCATCAAGTAGTCTACTTTTTAGTGGTTTACAGTAAGAGTGTGGAAGTAGGAGGATAAAATTGTACAAGCATAGTAAAAGTCAATCCGAAATGATTGAAGAGATAAAGGTAAAAAGGGAACTAATGATCAATA
>Ga0308176_10003458_pt1 | contig 10114 bp, 12 predicted proteins | sample PhyCR2_3_FD_203890 | JGI IMG/M metagenome (GOLD analysis project Ga0308176, IMG submission 203890) | Soil microbial communities from UC Gill Tract Community Farm, Albany, California, United States - DLSLS.C.R2 | ecosystem: Environmental > Terrestrial > Soil > Agricultural land | place: USA... | reverse complement strand
ACATCATCGTCGGCTTTCCAGGCGAGACCGAGGACGACTTTCGGCAGACCCTCGAGGTGGTGGAGGAAGTGCGCTACGACAGCGCATTCACCTTCGTCTACTCGCCACGGGCCGGCACCGAGGCGGCGGCGATGCAGGATCAGGTGCCGCACGCGGTGAAGATCGAACGGATGGAGCGTTTGGTCGACGCGATCCAGAGGATCGCACGAGAGCGAAACCACGCTCGCGTCGGCCGCGTCGAGGAAGTCCTCGTCGAAGGTGTCTCGCGCACCGACGAATCGCTGCTCCGCGGCAGGACGCGCCGCAACACGACCGCCAACTTCACCGGCACGGCCGCAGCCGGAGAGCTCGTCGACGTGCTCATCGAGGACGCGACGTCCACGACCCTTCGCGGATCGCAAACGGTTCCGTCACACGCCGCCGTCACACTGGTGGACGCATGCGCGTCCTGATCACCGGCTCGTCAGGGCAGATCGGCACGAATCTCGGCCTGCGTCTACTCGCCGACGGGCACGAGGTCTTCGGCATCGACAAGCGACAGAACGCATGGACGGACGCGTTCCCGACCTGGCTCCAGGATCTCGCCGGCCACTATCCCGCATTCCGCGGTGGCATCGGAGGCGTCGAGTACCCGAACGTCGACCTCGTCGTGCATCTCGCCGCGCACGCGAAGGTGCATCAGCTGGTGCGCGAGCCCCACCGCGCGCTGGAGAACGCGATCATGACCTTCAACGTCCTCGAGTACGCGCGGGCGCTCGGGCTGCCGCTCGTGTTCTCGTCCACGCGCGAGGTATACGGCGACGTCCACCGGTTCGAGGAGTACGCCGAGGAGGCCGCCGACTTCGCGTACACAGAAAGTCCGTACTCAGCGTCGAAGATCACGAGTGAGGCGTTCATCTACTCGTACGCGCGCTGCTACGGCCTCGACTACCTCGTGTTCCGCTTCTCGAACGTCTACGGACGGTACGACAACGACCTGTGGCGCATGGAACGCGTGCTGCCGCTGTTCATGCATCAGCTGTCGCGCAACGAGGTGATCACGATCTTCGGCGGCGACGACAAGGTCCTCGACTTCACGTTCATCGACGACTGCGTGGACGGGATCGCCCGCGGTGTCGACGCGCTCGCGGAGAGGCGTGTGCGCAATCAGACCGTCAATTTGGCGTTCGGGCAGGGCAACACGCTCGTCCGCGCCGCCGAGCTGATCGCGACGGAGCTCGGCGTCGAGCCGCACATCGAGATCGCGCCGTCCCTCCTCGGTGAGGTCACCCATTACGTCGCCGACGTCAGCAAGGCGCGCGAGCTGCTCGGCTGGGAGCCGCAAACACCGCTCGCGGACGGGATCCCGCGTTCGGTGGCGTGGTTCAGGGAGTGGCGCGCCGCGCATCCGGAGGAGAACCGGCCGTTCGAGCGGGCGCGCTTTGCCGGCGAGGTCGAGCATGGCTTCAAGCAGCCGGCCCGCTCGGGCGTCTAAACGGGTCCTCGCGCTCTTCGGCCCGACAGCGTCGGGTAAGACACGAGTCGCGGGGGTTCTCCGCAAGCGGCTCGGTGCCGAGGTGATCTCCGCCGACTCGGCTGCGCTGTACGAAGGCATTCCAGTACTGACGGCAGTGCCGGACTACCCGACGCGGCTCGTCGGCGTGATCCCGCTCGACCAGGACGTGTCGGTCGGGCGCTACCAGCAGCTTGCGCACGAAGCGATCGACGACACGGACACACCTTTGGTCGTCGGTGGCACCGGGCTCTACTTCCGGGCGGCGCTGTCGGACCTCGCGATCCCACCACGAGGAAGACGCGCACATTGGGAGGAAGAAGTCGACCGCCTCGGCTCAGAGGGCGCGCACGCGCTTCTCGCCGATCGCGACCCTGCAGCGGCGGCACGCGTGCATGCGAACGACCGCCGCCGGGTCGTGCGCGCGCTCGAGCTCGCGGAGGCGGGCCATTCGCTCGCGCCGACCGACGACCGGCTCTGGATGGACGACACGCGCTACCCGACGACGATCGTCGCGCTCGACCTGCCCGTCGACGAGCTCGACCGGCGGATCGCCGCGCGTACGGCCGAGATGGCCGAGTCCGGAGTGGCCGTGGAGGCGGCGCGCGCATGGGCGCAGCCGCTCTCCGAGACGGCGCGAAAGGTGCTCGGCCTCGAGGAGTTCGCCACCCTGCCGCTCGACGAGGCGGTCGAGCGCGTCACGGTCGCGACGCGGCGGCTCGCGCGCTACCAGCGCAAGTGGCTGCGGCGCATGCCCGGCGTCGTTACGCTCGACGCGAACCGGCCTCCGGAGGAGATCGCTGCTGACATCGTCGCGCTGGGACGCACAGGGAAACATCTATCTCGTCACGACTGACGCGGTCACCGACGAGGATGCACGCACGCTCTCGAGTGACACCGACGGCGTGTTGCAGATCCTCGACTGCGGTGACGACTGGGTCGAGATCGCGATCTGGAACCCCGACGGCTCGCAGGCGGAGATGTCGGGGAACGGCACGCGCATCGCTGCACGGTGGCACGGGGGCGACGTGGTCAGGGTGCGTGTCGGCCCACGCGAGATCCGGGCGGAACTGCGAGAGGACGGCCTGGTCGAGCAGGATCTCGGCGAAGTCGCCGTGTCCAAGCCCGAAGAGGTCGACGGAATCCGCCTGATCGCCGTCGACGTCGGCAACCCGCACGCGGTCGTCGAAGGTGATCCCGACGAGCTGTCGCGCATCGGTCCTCTCCTCGAGGTGCATCCGCGCTTCCCGCAGCGGACGAACGTCCAGGTCGCACGACGGCTCGACCACGGCGAGATCGAAGCCCGCGTCTGGGAGCGGGGCGCGGGGGAAACCGCGTCCTCGGGCACGAGCGCCGTCGCAGTTGCGGCCGCGTTCGGCCTGCAGCCGGCGGTCGTGCGCTTCCCCGGCGGACCGCTCGAGGTTCGCTTCGAGGGCCGGCGCGCGTTCCTCGCCGGGCCGGCTCGGCGGCTCTAGCCGGCGATCCCGTAGTCGCGCAACGCGTCGTTCAGCGATGTGCGCAGGTCGGTCGACTCGGTCCGCCGTCCGATGATCAGCGCGCACGACAGGTGGTACGTGCCCGCCGGGAACTCCTTCGGTCGCGTGCCCGGCACGACGACCGACCGGGGCGGCACATAGCCGCGGCGCTCGACCGGCTCGGGACCCGTTACGTCGATGATCGGCACCGAGGCGGTCAGCGTCACGTTCGGCGCGATCACCGCTTCGCGCCCGATACGCACGCCCTCGACGACGATGCAACGAGAGCCGAGGAAGGCTCCGTCCTCGACGATCACCGGCAGGGCGCCGGGCGGTTCCAGCACGCCGCCGATCCCGACGCCACCGGCGAGATGGACGTCGGCGCCGACCTGTGCGCCGGAGCCGACGGTCGCCCAGGTGTCGACCATCGTGTTCGGCCCGACCCACGCGCCGATGTTCACGTACGACGGCATCAGCACCACTCCGGGTGAGAGGTATGCGCCGTAGCGCGCCGTCGCCGGTGGCACGACGCGCACGCCGAGCGCCTCGTAGCCGGATTTCAGCGGGATCTTGTCGCGGTACTCGAACGGACCGACCTCGCGCGGCTCCATCTGCCGCAAGCGGAAATAGTCGAGGATCGCCGCCTGCACGTCGCTGTTGACGCGCCAGTCGTCGCCGTCCGGCTCTGCCACCCGCACCTCGCCGCGGTCGAGGGCTGCGATCACCGCTTCGGTGTCGTTCACAGGGCTTTCTCGATGATCGCCGCAGCGCGCTCGCACTCCGCCTGCGTCGGGACGAGCGCGAACCGCGCGTAGCCCTCGCCGGCCGGCCCGAAGAACGCGCCGGGTGCGCACACGACGCCGTGCTCGAGCAGCCGTTCTGCGAATGGGATCGAAGGGCCGCCGACGTCCATCCACAGATAGAACGTCGCAGTCGAGCCTGCGAGCTTGAGCCCCTTCGCCTCCAGTGCCGGCAGCACGACATCCCGCTTGCGCCGATAAACGTCGCGCACCGCTTGCACGTGCTCCTCGTCCGACCACGCGGCAATGGATGCGCGCTGGACGAACTCTTGCGGCGCGGTGCCCACCGTCGGTCGAAAGTGACGAAGCGCATCGGCGACCTCGACCGGTGCGCACATGAAGCCAGAGCGGTAGCCGGTCATCGACGATCGCTTCGAGAGCGTGTTGAAGACGACGACGTTCGTGCGGTCGGCGAGCTCGAGCGCCGACACGGGCGGGTGGTCGAACCACAGCTCGGAGTACGCCTCGTCGGAGCAGAGCAGGAAGCCGTGCTCACGTGCCCGCGCTGCGAGCTCCTCGTAGAAGGAGAGCGGCGCAACGGCGCCCGTCGGGTTGTTCGGGTAGCACGTCCAGAAGAGCGCGATGTCGTCCCACGCGTCGAACGCGTCGAGGTCGGGCAGCCAGCCGTTGGCCTCCGAGAGCGGAACGGTGACGACCGAGCCGCCGGCGAAGAGCGTTCCCCTCTCGTAGACCGGGTAGGCGGGCTCGGGGATCGCGACCAATCGCTTCGCACCGAGCGCGACCTGTGGGAACGAGAAGATCGCCTCCTTCGAGCCAAGCGTCGGGACGAGCTCGGTCTCCGGATCGACTGCGGCCCCGAAGCGCCGCTCGATCCAGCCGGCGATCGCGGTGCGCAACTCCGGCAGGCCGGTCGCGCGCGGGTAGGAGGACACCTCCTGGACGGAGGCCTTGAGCGCTTCACGAATGAACTCCGGCGTCGGCTCGCGCGGGTCGCCCATGCCGAAGTCGATCAGGTCGATGCCACGCGCGGATGCGGCAGCCTTCCAGTCGTCGAGCCGCGCGAACGGGTACTGCGCGAGCTCGGCGAGGACGGGAGAGAGCTGCATGGCTAGACGCTACCGGGACTCAGCGGGTCTCCTCCCCGTGGAACACGGCCGCTGAGGGCTGGGCCCACCGACCTGCCGAGATCCCGTCGGCGATCTCCGCCGCGACCCCGTCGCGATCGCGAGCGTCGACCGACCAGCGGAATCGTTGCTCGTGCGGCCACCAGCACACAGCTTCGACGGTCCACGTCCGCGACCTGCGTGAACGGACCGCCGCCGCTGGGAGGCGGATCACGTACGCCACCGCCGGAACGACGACACAGTGGTAGAGGAACAGCGGGATCTCGAGCAGCACCAGCAGAACTCCACCCGACGGGCTCCAGGTCCAGGTCAAGAGCTCGGTCGGCGAGTCGTAGTCCGCCGGCTCCCACGGTGGCCCTCTGAACCGGCTCACGTACAGCTCCCACTCGCGCCCGTCTGGAGCGGTGATCCTGGTCCTCGGCCCGAACGGGCGCCTCACGAGAGGAAACGCTGCAGCGCGGCAAGCGTCCGCTCGAGCTCGGCGATCTCGACTCGCTCGTCGGCGGCGTGCGCGTAGCGCGTGCCACCGGGGCCCAGGTTCACGGCGTCGAGACCCCGAGCGGCGAAGTCGGCGACGTTGGTCCAGGCCTGCTTCGGCTCGAGCGCGAACGAGCCGGCGGCGCGCAGCTCCTGCACGAGCGGCGACTGCGCGGCGACGTGTGCCGGCGGGGAGTGCGACGAGATCTCGGCGTTCGGGAAGAGCTCGCGGACGACGGCTTCGGCAGACTCAGGCGTACGGTCGGGCGCGTACCGAAAGTTGACGTTCGCCTCCGCGCGCGCGGGGATCACGTTGATGGCGATCCCGGCGGCGAGCTGCGTCACCGACATCACCTCGCGGAACACGAGCCCGTCGATCTCGACGTCCCGCGGCTCCGCGCGCAGCACCGGCGCGAGCCCGTCCAGCGCGACCGCGATCGCGTTGGTTCCGAGCCACGGTCGCGCCGAGTGCGCCGCACGGCCCTCGAACACGACGCGCGCGTTCAGGTTGCCGAGACAGCCGAGCTGCAGCGTGTTGTCGGTCGGCTCGAGGCAGACCACCAGCTGCGCCTCGTCGACGATGGCCGTGCGCTCGAACACGCCGGGCAGCGGGTTTTCGTCCGGGCCGAGCTCCTCGCGCGGGAAGAACAGAAATGCGAGGTCGTATGCGATGTCCGCGTCGTGCGCCCATCGGGCGAGCTCGATCATCACGGCGAGGCCGCCCTTCATGTCGCTCGCGCCGAGACCGATCACTGCTCCGTCGTCGATCCGCCCTGGCAGGTTCCCTTGCGCCGGCACCGTGTCGGTGTGGCCCGCAAGGAGCACGAGCGGGTTGCCCGAGCGCTTCGCGAACAGAATCGATTCCCCGTCGTCGTACGCCGTCTCGAGAGGCACGGAGCCCCTGACGTAGTCGTACAGCGCGGCTTCGTTCCGCGATTCGGACTGGATGTTCACGAGGTCGAGGGTGCGGTCGGCCAGTGCCATACTTCTCCGATGATTCCACGTACCCCGGAGGCGGAGCGCGGCTTCGTTCTTGCCGTGCTGGGCCAGGGGGCCGACCCAGAGCAGGAGCTCGCCGAGGTGAGAGAGCTTGCCCGGACGGCCGGGGTCGAGCCGGTCGGCGCGGTCGTCCAGCATCGCGCGCGGCCCGCGCAGCGCACCTACGTCGGCAAGGGCAAGCTCGACGAGCTGAAGCAGCGCTACCGCGACGCGGGCGCAGAGAGCCTGCTGGTGGACGACGAGCTCGACCCCGCGCAGCAGCGGTTCCTCGAGAACGCGCTCGACACACGCGTGATCGACCGCACCCAGCTGATCCTCGACATCTTCGCCCAGCACGCGACGTCGGCCGAGGGAAAGCTCCAGGTCGAGCTCGCCCAGCTGGAGTACAACCTCCCGCGCATGCGCGGCATGTGGCAGCACCTCGAGCGCCTCGGCGGTGGCGTCGGGACGCGCGGCCCCGGCGAGTCGCAGCTCGAGAGCGACCGCCGGACGGCGCGCCGCCGGATCACGCTGCTGCGCCGGCGCCTGAAGGAGCTCGAGAAGCAGCGCACGACGCGACGGCGCGAGCGCCAGCGCAACGAGACGCCGACGGTCGCGCTCGCCGGGTACACGAACGTCGGCAAGTCGACGCTGCTGAACGCGTTGACCGGCGCCGACGTATCGGTGGAGGATCAGCTCTTCCACACGCTCGATCCCACGACGCGCGGCTTCGACTTCGAGGGGCGCCGCTACCTCGTCACGGACACGGTCGGCTTCATCCGGCGGCTGCCGCACCACCTCGTCGAAGGCTTCGCGTCGACACTCGAAGAGACGCTCGTCGCGGACATCGTCCTCCATGTGGTCGATGCGTCGGCGGCCGACGACGAGCAAGACCGGCAGCGCGACGCTGTCGGCGACGTGCTGCACGAGATCGGTGCGGGGGAGCTCCCCGTTGTGATCGTGCTGAACAAGATCGACCGGGTCGATCCGCTCGGACGCCGCCGGCTCACGAACCGGTTCCCGGACGCAGAGCAGGTGTCGGCGCTCACGGGTGAAGGGCTGGAGCAGCTGAAGAGCGAGCTCGCGCGCCGGTTCGAGGACCGGTGGGAGCGCGTCCGTCTGCTCGTCCCATATGCGGAGGGTGGGCGGCTCGCGGAGCTGTACGCGCTGGGTGCTCCCGTCGAGGAGCGCGAGGACACGCCAGACGGCGTGCTCGTGATCGCGCGGCTTCCTCGTCGCGAGTTGCCGCGCTTTGCGCCGTTCCTCGTCGCCGAGTCGCGCTCGCACCGCGAGAGCGCGTGACGATCAGGCTCGAGATCAAGAAAGTGCGTGATGGGGCCGTCGTCCCCGCCCGCGCCTATCACGGCGACGCCGGCATGGATCTCGCCGCGTGTGAACGCGTCGAGCTCGCTCCCGGCGCCCGAGCGCTCGTCCCGACGGGTCTCGCGGTCGCGATCCCGGACGGATACGCGGGCTACGTGCAGCCGCGTTCCGGGCTCGCGGCGAAACACGGGATCTCGATCGTCAACACTCCAGGCCTCGTCGACTCGGGCTACCGCGGCGAGCTGCTGGTCAACCTCGTGAACCATGACGACGAGCAGCCCTTTGTGGTGGAGCCCGGCATGCGCATCGCGCAGCTCGTGATCCTGCAGGTGCCGCCGGTCGAGCTCGTCGAGGTCGATGAGTTGCCGGACAGCGAGCGCGGCGCAGACGGCTTCGGGTCGTCGGGCTGATGGAGCCGCGGATCCGCGTCAGCTCGATCCTCCGCTGGCAGGGGCGCGTGCTGCTCTGCCGGCAGGAGAAGCCGGGCAAGGAGTACTGGCTCCTGCCGGGCGGGGGCGTCGACGGCGGTGAGACGCTGATCGAAGCGCTCCGCCGCGAGCTCCGCGAGGAGCTCGCTATTGAGGCGGACGTGCAGTTCGAGGGGCCGGTCGCGATCGTCGACTCGATCGCACCCAAGACGATGGTCCCGTCCCGCAAGCACGTCGTCCACATCATCTTCTCGGCCGACCTCTCGCACCGTTCGCTCTCGGACGTGGAGACGCACGACGCCGCCGTGAAAGGCGCGCGCCTGTTCTCGAACGACGAGCTGGACGAGATCGTCGTCCACCCGCCGATCAAGCGGTTCCTCGAACGCTGGCAACCGGGCGACCCGGCGGTCTATCTCGGCGCTCTCTGGGCACGCTGACGTTCCCTCCGACGGGGGTCGACTCGTCCGGCGCCGCGCTCGATAGCGGATAGGTCGGGTTCCGACCATGGAGGAGGCACCAGTGAACGCTCACGAGCATCAGACGACGACGTGTCAGATCTGCGGCCGCGCACCCGCCCAGCAGGTCGTCGTCCGTCGGCACGTCGGGATGATCCTGATGATGCGGATGTTCTCCGTGAAACCGATCCTCTGCCGCGAGCACGCGACGAAGCTCATCCTGCAGTGGACGGGCCGAACGCTCGTCCAGGGGTGGTGGGGTTTTCTCAGCCTCGTCATCGTCAACCCAGCGACGATACTGCTGAACCTCTTCAACCTGGTGAAAGCGAGGCGCATGCCCGCGCCGCTGCTCTCATCCGCTGCGACTTCGGAGCTCACCGGCTGGGAGCCCGCAAGCTCGTAACAGTCTGTTACTTGCTTTGCCAACTCAAAAGCGGCCACCGCGCGAGCGGGCGCGGCCGGCCGAGACTGCATGCGCCTCACGCTCGAGCTCGTCCGGCAGCGGCGCGAAGCGCTCCTCGCGGCCCGCATGGGCGAGTGCCTCTTCGAGCAGGCGGTCGGCGAACCACGGGTTGCGGGGGAGCAGCGGCCCGTGCAGGTACGTGCCGTAGGCGCGCTTGTAACGGCAGCCCTCGACACCAGACTCGCCGTCGTTGCCGAAGCCCGAGACGATGCGTCCGAGCGGCTCGGCGCCCTCGTCGAGGATCGTGCGGCCGGCGTGGTTCTCGAAGCCGGCGAGCGTCTCCCCGGCCCACGCGCAGTCGAGGAGCACGTCGCCGATCATTCGGCGCTCTCCCGCGACCGTGTGCAGCGGCAGCAGCCCGATGCCGGGTAGCTCCGTACCGGCGACGTCCCGATAGAACCGACCGAGCAGCTGATAGCCGCCGCAGACGGCGAGGAACGCCGCGCCTTCCTCGACCGCTTCGCGGAGCGGCCCGCTCTTCGCCGCGAGATCGTGTGCGACGAGCTCCTGCTCGCGGTCCTGGCCGCCGCCGACGTAGAAGAGATCGATCTCACCGACGGGCACCGCGTCGCCCATACCGATCGACTGCACGTCGAGCTCGTGGCCGCGCGCGCGCGCCCGGGCGGAGAGCACCGCGATGTTGCCGCGGTCGGCGTAGATGTTCAGGTAGTCCGGGTAGAGGTGCCCGACCCTGATCTTCACGCGGCGCGCTCCCAGTAGTTCGCCACATGCCCTCGAGCGGCGAGCGTGCGGCGCAGAGCGAGCATCGCGGTGTAGGTGGGGAGGACCGTCAGCTCTCCGCCCGCGGGCGTGAGCTCGAGCCCGCGGTCCAGCGCCGCGTCGAGCGACGGAACGACTTCGATCCGGTCGCGGTCGAATCCGCCGTAGGCGAACCGGAGGGCCAGTTCGGCCGCGCGCGAGCCGGTCGCGAGGAGGCGGTCGAGCCCCTCGAGCAGCGGCTCGAAGTCGACGTCCCAGATCCACGACACGTCGCGGCCGTCGGCGATCCCGTCGTTCAAGGCGATCACCGCGACCCGTGGCGCCGCACCTTCGACAAGCGTCCGGATCGCCTCGTTCGCGCCGGCGGGGTTCTTGATCAAAAGCATGAGGAGGCGACGGTCACCGATCGAGATTCGCT
>Ga0308176_10003456_pt1 | contig 10115 bp, 10 predicted proteins | sample PhyCR2_3_FD_203890 | JGI IMG/M metagenome (GOLD analysis project Ga0308176, IMG submission 203890) | Soil microbial communities from UC Gill Tract Community Farm, Albany, California, United States - DLSLS.C.R2 | ecosystem: Environmental > Terrestrial > Soil > Agricultural land | place: USA... | reverse complement strand
GGGCCGCGCTGGCGTCAGCGGCTCTGGCCGGCGGACGGTCCGTCGAGGCCTACGCCTACGCCCGGACGGGCTACCACCGCGGTCTGGACGCGCTGCGCCGGGCGGGGTGGAAGGGCCAGGGGCCGATCCCGTGGGCGCACGAGCCGAACCAGGGATTCCTGCGAGCGCTGCACGCGCTCGGCCAGGCGGCCGGGGCGATCGGCGAGCACGACGAGGCTGCGCGTTGCGCGCACTTTCTCGCCGACAGCGACCCCGCAGCCGCTTCCGCGCTGGCCGGACGTTAGGCGGGGACGGGCGGCAGCGCGGCCACCGCCGACTCGATAGCAGCCTCGTCCAGCGCGAGATCCTCCATCGTCCCGGACAGATACGCGTCATACGCGGCGAGGTCGAGATGGCCGTGGCCGCACATCGCCGTCAGGATCACCTTCGACTCGCCGGTCTCCTTGCACCGCAGGGCCTCCTCGATCGCCGCAGCGATCGCGTGCGTCGGCTCGGGCGCCGGAACGATCCCTTCCGTCCGAGCAAACTGCACACCGGCGGCGAAGCACTACGACTGCGGCTTGGCCACCGCCTCGATCAGCCCAGACGCCACCAGGTGGCTGATCAGCGGGCTCATCCCGTGGTAGCGCAGCCCGCCCGCGTGAATCGGGTCCGGGATGAAGTCGTGCCCCAGCGTGTGCATCTTCATCAGCGGCGTCATGCCCGCGGTGTCACCGAAGTCGTACGCGTACACGCCGCGAGTCAGTGACGGGCAGGCCGCCGGCTCGACGGCACGGATCACCGGCGACATCCGGCCGGCCAGCTTCTCGCGGAGGAACGGGAAGGCGAGACCGCCGAAGTTCGATCCGCCGCCGGTGCAGCCGACGAGGAGGTCCGGAGTCTCGTCCACCTTCGCGAGCTGAAGCAGTGCCTCCTCGCCGATCACCGTCTGGTGCAGGAGGACGTGGTTGAGCACCGAGCCGAGCGCGTAGTTGGTATCCGGGTTCTGCGCCGCCACCTCGACTGCCTCGCTGATGGCGATGCCGAGCGAACCCGTCGAGTCGGGATGCTCGGCAAGAACCTTGCGACCTGCATCGGTGAGTGTCGACGGGGACGGATGAATGACGCCGCCGAACGTCTCGATCATGATCTTGCGATACGGCTTCTGGTCATACGACGCGCGCACCTGCCAGATCTCACAGTCCAGCCCGTACTGCGCACACGCAAAGGCGAGTGCGGTGCCCCACTGACCTGCACCGGTCTCGGTGGTGAGCCGCCGGACGCCCGCCTGCTTGTTGTAGTACGCCTGCGGAACTGCGGTGTTCGGCTTGTGCGAGCCGGCCGGCGAGACGCCCTCGTACTTGTAATAGATGCGAGCCGGTGTATCGAGCGCTTTCTCGAGCCGGTGTGCGCGATAGAGCGGGGACGGTCGCCACAGCCGGTACACGTCCAGCACCGCACCCGGGATGTCGACGTGTCGTTCGCCGGTGACCTCTTGCATGATCAGATCCATCGGGAACAGCGGGGCAAGATCGTCCGGACCGACCGGCTGCAACGTGCCGGGGTGCAGGACTGGCGGCGGCGGCTCGGGTAGATCGGCGAGCACGTTGTACCACTGGGTCGGCTGTTCCGACTCGTCCAGGAGAATTTTTGTAGCGGCCATATCCGCCACTATTCCGCCGTCGTCGGCCGGAGCAAAGGCCCGATTGCTAGCCTCTGCGCGTGCCAGCCATCGTTCTCGTCGGCGCCCAGTGGGGTGATGAAGGCAAGGGCAAGGCCACTGACCTGCTCGGCAGCCGGGTGGACGCAGTCGTCAAGTTCAACGGCGGCAACAACGCCGGCCACACCATCGTCATTCGCCAAGAAAATGGGCAGAGCGAGAAGTACGCCCTGCACCTGTTGCCGTCCGGCATCCTCACGCCGGGCTGCACGCCGGTCATCGGCAACGGTGTCGTGATCGACCTGGGCGTGCTCTTCGAGGAGATCGACGCGCTCAACGAGCGCGGGGTCGACACGTCCAAGCTCGTCGTCAGCGCATCAGCGCACGTCATCACGCCATACGCGCGCACGCTCGACAAGGTCACCGAGCGGTTTCTCGGCAACTCGAAGATCGGCACCACCGGACGCGGCATCGGGCCGACGTACGCGGACAAGATGAGTCGCGTCGGCATTCGGGTGCAGGACCTGTTCGACGAGGACGTGCTACACGGCAAAGTCAGCGGCGCGTTGGACTTGAAGAACCAGATCCTGGTCAAGATCTACAACCGCAAGGGCTTCGACGTCGACGCGACCGTCGCCGAACTTGCCGGCTACGCGGAGCGGCTGCGGCCGATGGTGGTGGACAGCTCGCTGCTGCTCGAAGAGATGCTCGACCGCGGCGAGATCGTGGTGCTCGAAGCGGGCCAGGCCACCCTGCTCGACGTCGACCACGGGACTTACCCGTTCGTCACCTCGTCGAACGCAACCGCCGGCGGCGCATGCACCGGAAGCGGCATCCCGCCGACCCGGATCAGTCGGGTCATCGGCGTCATCAAGGCGTACACGACGCGGGTCGGCGAAGGCCCGTTCCCGACCGAACTCCTTGACGCCAACGGCGAGCGGCTGCGCGACACCGGCGCCGAGTTCGGCACGACCACCGGCCGGCCACGCCGGTGCGGCTGGTTCGACGCGGTGATCGGCCGGTACGCCACTCGGATCAACGGCGTCACCGACTTCGTCCTCACCAAGTTGGACGTCCTCACCGGCATGGACGAGATACCGGTGTGCGTCGCGTACGAGGTGGACGGAAAGCGCTTCGACGAACTGCCGGTGAACCAGGTCGACTTCGCCCGGGCGATCCCCGTCTACGAAACCTTCCCGGGCTGGGACGAGGACATCTCCGCCGCCCGGACGCTCGCCGATCTGCCGCGCAATGCGCGCGACTACGTCGCCGCGCTCGAGAAGATGATCAAGGCGCCGATATCCGCCATCGGCGTCGGCCCGGGCCGGGACCAGACTGTGACCGTGCGCGACCTGGTCGACTGACCACAGCGAGGCAGACTGGCCGTATGCGCCGGCGATTGATCCTGTGCGCCCCGCTCCTGGCGCTGCTTGCCTGTACGAGCGGTACCGACGACCGGACCACGTCGACCGAGGCGCCGCCGATCAACTCATCGACGTCCCCGACGATTGGTCGGCCCGCGCCGGGTGGCGATTTCCCCGACTGGCCGACCTACCACGGCGACGCGCTGCGCACCGGCTACGCGCCGACCATGCCGACTGCCTCCGGCGCGCCGCAGGTCGTCGAGAACCACGAACTCGACGGAAACGTGTACGCCTCGCCGCTGGCGATCGGTGGACGGATCGTCGTCGCGACCGAGAACGACACGCTCTACGCGATCGAGGACGGCACGATCGTGTGGCACCAGCACCTCGGCACGCCGGCGTCGCAGGACCAATTGCCGTGCGGCAACATCGTCCCGCTCGGGATCACCGGCACCCCGGTGGTCCACGGCGGCACGATCTATGTCGTCGCCGAGTTCGGCGGCAGCCCGCCGACCCACGAGCTCTTCGCGGTGCGTCTGTCCGATGGCAACGTGCTCTGGCACCGCAGCGTGGATCTGCCCGGCGCCGATCCGGCGGCGATGCAGGAACGCGGCGCGCTGACCGTTGCGGACGGACGGGTGTGGATTCCGTTCGGCGGACTGTTCGGCGACTGCGGCGATTACAAGGGCCGGGTCATCGGGGTCCCGCTCGACGGGTCGGGGACGCCGGTCGCGTACACGGTTCCGACGACTCGCGAAGCCGGAATCTGGGCGCCGCCGGGTCCGGTGTGGGACGGCAACAATCTCTATGTCGAGGTCGGCAATGGCGAGGCCTCGACCGGCGATCCGTACGACAAGAGCGACTCGGTGCTCGCGCTCACGACCGGGGCGGAGCTGGCCCAGTTCTTCGCGCCGACGACGTGGGCCGAGGACAACGCGGGCGACCTGGACCTCGGCACCCAGTCGCCGGCACTCGTCGGCAAGTGGGTGGTCGCCGTCGGCAAGAGGGGCACTGCCTACGTGCTGGACCGCACGGATCTCGGTGGGATCGGGGGCGAAGTCAGCAGCGTCGATCTGTGCACGTCGTTCGGCGGCACCGCACAGGTCGGCTCTCGGGTGTACGTCCCCTGCACGGACGGCATTCGCGCGATTCGGGTGGACGGCACCGGACACATTCACGTCTTGTGGCACGCCGACTCATCGGTGTGGGGCTCGCCGGTCGTCGGTGGTGGACGGGTCTGGTCGCTCAATCCGGACACCGGCACGTTGTACGCGCTCGACCCGAAGAACGGGCACATCGTCAACAGCGTGAACGTCGGCGCGACCAGTCGGTTCGCAACACCGGCGATCTACGGTGCGCGGATGTTCGTGCCGACGCTGACCGGCCTGACGGTGGTCAGCACGTCCTGAGCCCCGTCAGTAGGGTTGCGGACGTGCGGGTTCTCGTCCTCGGCTCGGGTGCACGCGAGCACGCGCTGTGCCTGGCGCTCGCCGCCGACCCGCAAGTCAGCTACCTCGTCTGCGCGCCGGGAAACGCCGGCACCGCCGCAATCGCCGAGCAGCGCGGTGTCGACGCGACAGATCCAGATGCAGTCGCCGCGCTCGCCGGCGATCTGCACGCCGATCTGGTCGTGATCGGTCCGGAGGCTCCCCTCGTCGCGGGCGTCGCCGACGCGGTGCAAGCCGCGGGCGTAGCGTGCTTCGGACCGTCCGCCGCAGCAGCGCAGCTTGAAGGCAGCAAGGCATTTGCGAAGGACGTCATGGCCGCCGCCGGAGTTCCGACCGCACGCGCGCACGTCTGCACGACTGCCGCCGAGGTAGTGGCAGCGATGGACGAGTTCGGCCCGCCCTATGTCGTCAAGGACGACGGGCTCGCCGCGGGAAAGGGCGTCGTCGTCACTGACGACCGCGACTCCGCACTCGCCCACGCGGCGACGTGTGGACGGGTGGTCGTCGAGGAGTACCTGGACGGCCCGGAGGTGTCGCTGTTCTGCATCACCGACGGAGAGACGGTGCTGCCGCTCGTCCCGGCCCAGGACTTCAAGCGCATCGGCGACGACGACACCGGTCCGAACACGGGCGGGATGGGCGCATACGCGCCGCTGCCCTGGCTGCCGCAGGAGTTTGCCACTGACGTCGCGGAAGCGGTCGCCCGGCCGACAGTGCAGGAGCTCGCCCGGCGTGGAACACCGTTCGCCGGGCTGTTGTACGTCGGGCTCGCGATTACCTCCGTCGGCCCGCGGGTCGTCGAGTTCAACGCCCGGTTCGGCGATCCAGAGACGCAGGTCGTGCTTGCCCTGCTCGAGACACCACTTGCCGGGCTGCTGCTCGCCGCCGCCACCGGGGCGCTCGGCGAGCAACCACCGCTCGAGTGGCGGGCCGGCGCCGCCGTCACCGTCGTCGTCGCGGCCGCCGGTTACCCCGGAACTCCACGCACCGGTGACGAGATCGTGGGCGCCGACCAGCCGGGAATCATCCACGCGGGCACTCGGCGCACCGACACCGGCGCGATCGTCGCGAGTGGTGGTCGGGTGCTCTCGGCCACGGCTGTGGGGGACACGCTCGAGGGTGCGCGAGAGCGGGCGTACGAACTCGTCCGTTCGATCGAGCTCAGCGGCGGCCAGTACCGCACCGACATCGCGCTGCGCGCGGTTCGCGGCGAGATCGCGGTCTGACCAAACCGGCCTACGCTGACCGGATGAGCAGGTCGGTCGGGTCGCCATGACCGACGACGACGGCGAGCAGGTGCCAGAGCAGGAACGCCGCGCGAACGCCTGGCGGCTCCGGCGGGACCTCGTCCTGGGTGCGGCCGTCGTGTTCGTCCTCTACTTGGTCTTTCGGCATCACGACAGCAACGGGAACGCGACGCACACGCCGAGCCCCACCTCGAGCTTGATAACGACCGGGGCACCGTGATGACCGACGAGCCGTTGATGGACGAGCCACTGACCGAGGAGCTGTCGGTACCGCGGCCGAATCGATTCGGCCGGGTGCTGGTGGTCGTGCTCGCGTTGGCCGTGGCCGTCGGCGTCATCGTCCGCATCGCCGATTCCGGCTCGTCGAGCAAGGACGCCGCTCAGCCGACGTCGACGACGGGCGCTCCGCCAACCGTCCAGCCGGTGCCGATCCCACCGGTCCCGGTGCGACCAGTACCCGTGCCGCCATTCCGCCGCGTACCACCGTGTCCGCGAGCCGATGACGGGCTGAACGCGTGCTCGACCTACCCCGGGCTGGCCCCGCCCACCGAGCAGGCGCTGCGCGAGCGCTTCCCGCAGATCGTCGTCGATCGAGCGGTCACCCAGATGCTGCGGCCCAGCAGCCCGGCGGTCCGACCGGGGTTGTGGTCACGGACGATCAGAGGTCGCGTGGGAGCGCTGCGGCTGCGGATCGCGGTCCGTCGCGCCGAGCCGGAAGACAGTGGGTCGACCGGTCTGCGGCAGGGGAACCGGCTCCAGATGGTCCGCTACTTCCGCGGTCATTTCCTCGTCGAGTTCGAGCTGCGCGGGCCGGTCGACCCGCGCTCGCTGTCCCGCACGATCGCGTGGTTGCTGACCGAACCCCGACTCGTCCGCCCTGCGTTGGCGCGAGGCGGGACAATGATGGGGTGAAGCCCGCGATCCCGGACGTCCTGGCCGCCCGTTACGCGTCGAGCGCGATGGCGACCGTGTGGTCGCCGGCGCACAAAGTGCTACTCGAGCGGCAGCTCTGGCTCGCCGTCCTGCGTGCCCAGGCCGAGCTCGGGGTGGACGTCCCGGACGGTGCGATCGAGGCGTACCAGGCGATCGTCGATCAGGGCACGGATGCGGTTGACCTCGACTCGATCGCCGCACGCGAGCGGGTTACCCGGCACGACGTGAAGGCGCGCATCGAGGAGTTCGCCGCACTCGCCGGGCACGAGCAGATCCACAAGGGCATGACCAGCCGTGACCTCACCGAGAACGTCGAGCAGTTGCAGGTGCTGACGTCCCTCGCACTCGTGCGCACCAAGGTGCTCGCCGTGCTGTCCCGGCTCGCCCGGCGCGCCGCCGAGTTCGATGCGTTGGTCGTCGCCGGTCGCTCGCACAATGTCGCCGCGCAGGCGACGACACTCGGCAAGCGGTTCGCAAACGTCGCGGATGAACTCCTCGTCGCGCTCACCCGGCTGGACGAACTCGGTGCGCACTACCCGCTGCGCGGCGTCAAGGGTCCGGTCGGCACTGCGCAGGACATGCTCGATCTGTTCGGCGGCGACGCCGCGAAGCTCGCAGCTCTCGAGCGACGGGTGGCCGAGCACCTCGGCTTCGCCCGGGTGCTCACCAGTGTCGGCCAGGTCTACCCGCGCTCGCTCGACTGGGACGTCCTCAGCGCCCTCGTCCAGATCTCGGCTGCGCCGTCGTCGCTTGCGACGACCATTCGACTGATGGCCGGCAACGAGTTGGTGACCGAGGGATTCAAGCCCGGCCAGGTCGGCTCGTCCGCGATGCCGCACAAGATGAACACCCGATCGGCTGAGCGGGTCAACGGTTTCGCAGTGATCCTGCGCGGCTACGCGTCGATGGTCGGCGAACTCGCCGGGGACCAGTGGAACGAAGGGGACGTGTCCTGCTCGGTGGTGCGCCGGGTCGCGCTGCCCGACGCGTTCTATGCGATCGACGGGCTGCTCGAAACGACACTGACAGTGCTCGATGAGTTCGGCGCGTACCCCGCAGTCATCGAGCGAGAGCTTGATCGGTATCTGCCGTTCCTCGCGACCACCAAGGTGCTGATGGCCGCGGTGCGAAAGGGCGTCGGACGGGAGACTGCGCACGAGGCGATCAAGGACAACGCCGTCGCGCTCGCCCTCGAAATGCGTGAGAAGGGCATCGAGCGAAACGATCTGATGGACCGGCTCGCGGCCGACTCGCGGATCGGGCTCAGCGCGGACGAGCTGCGCGGGCTGCTCGCCGAGCCATTGACGTTCACCGGTGCAGCGCGCGACCAGGTGGCCGCTGTGGTCGGTGCTGTCGAGGCGGTACTCGCCACTGATCCGGCAGCGGCCGGATATCAACCCGAGCCCCTTCTGTGACGAGGAGGCAGCCGTCCCTTACCGCGCCATCGAGGATCCCCCCGACGAACTGCTGGCCCGCAGCGTTCTTCCGCGCTGGGAGCGCGTCGGTGGGTTCCTCGCGGTCGCCGGGCTGCTGGTCACGCTCGTGCTCATCAGGCTGGCCAATTCGTCCGCTGAGACCAGCGGTCACGGACCGGCACCGACGGCGACGTCCGATCTTGCGACCAACGCGCCAGTGTTCAGCGCCGCGCAGGCGCTCGACGTGGTCGTCGACGGCAACAACGAGTGGGTACTCAGCGGTCGCGCCCTGACGCTTATGCACGACGGCGAACAGATCGCCACCAGGTCGATCTCGTATCTGGACCTCAACACGATCAGCGCGCCGGTGCTGGCCCTCGACGCGGCGCGCGATGTGATCTGGTTGGTGGTCGCGAACGCCGCGCCGACGCAGATGATCGAGTTCGACACCCGCACATTGCAACCAATCGCGACCGCGAGTTGGTCGCAACTCGTGACCGGCGCAGCCGCGGTCAACGGGTACCTGTACCTCGAGAATGACCTGGGCGTGGCCGAGATGTCGCCGGACACATTGAATCCGCGACTGGTCCCCGGCTTGCGCGGAGCGATGGGCGCGATAGCGGCGGATCCCACTCACCACCAGTTGATCGCGCTGGACATCAGCGATCCGCTCGCCGTGTACAGCTACCGGCACGGGCAGCTGCCGTACGAGTCGGCCATGCGCCTGCCGATGAGGCAGGGATCGCTGGCCGTTGCCGACGGCAACATCTGGGTCGGCGGCTACGGCGATCGCGGCGCCATGCTCTACCGGCTGGATCCGCGGACGCTGCATCCGGTGTCCGGCGGCCGCGCGCGGACCTACGACCAGGGGGCGGTCGTGATGTCGGCCGGGGAGCACGTGCTCTGGGTGCGGGCCGGCGATTCGGGATCCGACCTGTTCACCTGCGTGGACGCGGCGACGGGTCGCATCGAGCAGCACTTCCACTTGGCCCGCGTCCGTCGAGTCGCATCGACAGCCGGTGCAGGCGCGATCGCAACCGACCAGGGCGTGCTGCCACTCACCATGGGCGGCTGCGCAGGTTAGCCGGGTGCGCGGCCGGCCAGCCGGTCCGGACGGCCGACGTTCCAGTAGCCCTTGACGAAGATCGCGTCGTGCTCGATGCCGTGCGCCTCGAGCACCGTCCGCAGCTTGACCATCGCGCGCGTCTCGCCCATCAGGTAGCCCTGCGCACTCGACGGTGCCTTCAGCCCCTCCAATGCGTTGCCGAGCAGGTCAGCGCCACCGGCCGGCGTTTCGCCGCGGTGCACCCACCGGACGTCGGCCGGCACCGGCAGCTCGTCCGCCTCGTCCTGCACCTCGATCACCGCAACGGCCGGCTCGCGACCGCCGAGTGCTTCGCAGATCGTTGCGATCGCCGGCAGCGCCGACTCGTCGCCGACCAGCAGGTGCCACGTCGCGCTGCGCAGTTCCAGCTTGCCGCGTGGGCCCTGGAACTCGACCTCGTCGCCGGGTTGTGCGGCGGCGCCCCATCGTGCGCCCGGACCGTCACCGTGCAATAGCACGTCCAGGTCGAGTTCGCCGGTGTCCGGACGGGCGTACCGGATCGTGTAGCGGCGCTTGACCCGACGGCCGGACTCTTCGCGCAACAGCAACTCGACGTCCTGCGCCGGCCGTACTTGGACGGCGCGCATCGCATCGGACTGGATGGTGACGCGGCGCATCCGCGGGGTGAGCTGCTCGGTCGCGGTGACGGCCGCGCGATGCGCGGGCGACCGGCGAACCAAGGGACTACTCACATGGGCCGACCCTAGCGACTTGTGAGGTACGCGGCGGTAACGAGCATCATGGACATATGGCCATTTCCGTGTTCGACCTGTTCTCGATCGGGATCGGGCCGTCGTCGTCCCACACGGTCGGGCCGATGCGCGCAGCGCGAACGTTCGCCGAAGGCCTGGCGGACGACGGGCTGCTCGACCGGGTGACCCGGGTCCGTGCCGAGTTGTTCGGCTCGCTCGGCGCGACCGGGCACGGGCACGGCAGCGATCGTGCCGTCACGCTCGGGCTGCTG
>Ga0308176_10003455_pt1 | contig 10116 bp, 4 predicted proteins | sample PhyCR2_3_FD_203890 | JGI IMG/M metagenome (GOLD analysis project Ga0308176, IMG submission 203890) | Soil microbial communities from UC Gill Tract Community Farm, Albany, California, United States - DLSLS.C.R2 | ecosystem: Environmental > Terrestrial > Soil > Agricultural land | place: USA... | reverse complement strand
GCCGTCCGCTGGTAAGCCAGCGGGCGTACGCCAGCCGCCGGCCGCTCGTCGGCAAGCTCTGATCCTTTGACGCAATGGCTGGCTGCTGCCCGCACGCGAGAACCGTCAACTCCGCCGGCTGCACCGCCTGCTTCGGCTGCTCGCAATCGCCACGCGCAAAGAGGTACGTCGCCGGCACCCGCCCAGGCACCTCCGACAGCACCGGGACGAACTCCTCCGCCGGCTTGGTCGCGCGCACCGCCGCCGCCCGGGCCGTGAGTTTCTGAAGCTCCGCCGCCGTCTGCTTGTCGAGCTTCACCTGTTTGAACGTCAGCTCGACCGCGGGATGCTGCTTCAGCAACTCCTTCTGCTCGGCCGTCCGTTTAGCGGCCGGTGTCTTGCGCGCCTCACGCGCCGAATCCCGCAACGCTTCGGGCAGTTTCGCGATCTCCTTCTCGGCCGCCTGCTCGAGCAGCTCCCCCTCCCGCCGCTTCCGCTCGGCGTCGATCTTCGCCGCCTCGGCTTCGATCTCCCCCGCCCGCCGCCGTTGGGCTTCGTCGGAGATCGGCACCAGCCGCGCCGCCGGCAGCCGCCACGCTCCCGTGTCAAACGCCGGCTCGAACACCGCACGCAGCCGGTAATAGTCCGCCTGCGAAATCGGGTCGTATCGGTGGTCGTGGCACTGCGCGCATCCCACCGTCAGCCCCAGCAGCGCGCCCGACACGACCTTGATCTCGTCCGCCACAACCTGATTGATGACGGTTTTCTTCGCCGCCCCCGCCGCCGCGCTCCCGTCGGGCGCCATGCGAAGAAACCCCGTCGCCGTGAGCTTCTCGACGTCCGCCGGCGAGAGGTCCCTGTACGGCGGCTTCACCAGCTCGTCCCCGGCCAACTGCTCGACCACGAATCGGTCGAACGGCTTGTCCTCATTCAGCGAGCGAATCACGTAATCGCGGTAGTGCCACGCGTACTTGCGCTGCGCATCCGCCTCGTTGTACCCCTCGCTGTCGGCGTAACCCGCGACGTCCAGCCAATGCCGCCCCCACCGCTCGCCGTAATGCGGCGACGCCAGCAACCGATCCACCAGCCGCTCGTACGCGTCCGGCGATCCATCCGCAACAAACGCCTCCACTTCACCCGGCGTCGGCGGCAATCCCGTCAAATCAAACGTCGCCCGCCGGATCAGCGTCCGCTTGTCCGCGTCCGCCGAAAACGACAGCCCCTTCTCCTCCAGCTTGGCCAGCAGAAACGCGTCGATCGGCGTGCGGACGCGGTCCGCGTGGTGCACGGCCGGCGGAGTTGTCGCGCGGATTGGCCGAAACGACCAGAAATTCCGGTCGTCCTCACTCGGAATCGGCTCGCCCCCGACCGATTCCGGCTCGGGCCGAATCGTCGGCGCGCCGGCGGCGATCCACCGGCCGACCGTCACCACTTCCGCCGCCGAAAGCCGCGGCCTCTTCTCCGGAGGCATCTCCCCCTTGTTGATTCGCTGAAACAGGAAACTGTTGTCCCGATCTCCCGGAACGATCGCCGCCCCCGATTCCCCGCCCTTCACCGCAAACCGCCGCAGCCGCAGGTCCAGCCCCCCCTTGAGCTTCTCGCCTTCGCCGTGGCACTGGAAGCAGTGGGCTTTGAAGATTGGCCGCACGTCCCGCTCGTACGTCAGCGGGCCGGCCACCGCGCGCCCGCCCGCGCGAGCGCCGATGCAGACGGCGAACCACGCCATCACCGCGATCTTCAAACTCCTCCACATCCGAACTCCACGCGAAAGACGTGACCTGCCATCTGCAAATACCCCCCGCCGATCACGCCGTTGTACCCAGTACGGTCTCGTCCGCCAATTCCTCGAGCAATTCATCGGTGCTCTGCGGGTCCACCGCCCGGCACGCCGTCACCAGCACGCTCGAAATGTCGCCCAGCTTCGCCCGCCATTCTTCGGCGCTCATGTCCTTCGGCGTTAGTTGCGCGAACTCGTCGCACAGCAGGATCATCCGCAGCAGGTGCTTGAACAGCACCCCCTCCTGCTTCACCAGGTCGCGCGTGCGCACGAATTTGTCAAAATCCCCCCCGCGCGCCAGCAAATCCCCCACCGCCCACACCGGCGTCACGAACAAACCGCCGGCGTGGTCCACCTCGCCCTCGAACAGCATCCGCATCTTTTGAGCCAGCGGCACCGGATACTTCCGCAGTTCCGGCGGAATGTCCGACTGGTCCGCCTGCGGATACAAGTCCTCCTGCGTCGCCAAACCGCGCGTCAGCACGGCCGGATCGACCACCTCCAGCGTCAGCTTCCCCGGCGGCAACTGGTCCGGCCACGGCACCCGCACCGATCGGGCGACCGTCCCCGGCATCTCCAGCAAGCTCTCCAGGATCTGAATCAGCTCCTGGTCCTCGGCCCGACCGAAATAGTCCATTAAATACAACCCGTACAGCGGGTGCACCGCCCGGAAAACCATGAGCTGCTTCAACTTCTCCGTAGGCGTCGCCGTGACCGGATCGTACGGCGGCGGCCCGGCAGGCGCAGTTCGCACCGGAACGCCCCGCGCCGCCGCCGGCCCGCCGATCTGCTCGCCGAGCTTTAATTTCGCCAGTAATTCGCTGACGTGCGGCGGCGACTTGCGCACCGATTCCGCCGGCTCTTTTTCCGCCTCTTCCTCCTCGTCCTCCGGCTCAGCCGTACTCATCGGCGCCGCCCCCTTCGGCTTCACCGCATTCTTCCACGCCTCCGGCGGCGGCGGGTCCAGCGTCACCACCCCCATCTGCGACAGCGTCACCAGCATCCGCGTCAGCCGCTTCAGCTCCGCCTCGATCACCGGCCCTTCCATCAGCCGACGCCGCACAACCTGCCGGATCGGCTCGACCGCCGGATTGGCGTCCAGCAGGTACGCCAGCCATCGCCACGTGAGGCTCCCCTTGCTCGCCAGCCGCGCCGGCGGGGCCGTCTGGAGCTTGGCGAACTGCTCGGCATTCCAATACGTCACGCCCGTCCGCCGCGCCGGCTTCTTCTTCGCGATCGCCTTCTTCGCCGCCATCAACTTCGGGTCCTTCGCCTCCTCGGGGATCGAATCGTACTTCTCCTTCCACCGCGCAAGCTTCACGTCGTCCTCGTGCGCCAACGCGTACACGTGCCCCTCGCTGTCGAACTGCGGCCGCCCCGCCCGCCCGAACATCTGGTGCGCCGTGCTCGGGTCGATCAGGCGCTTGCGGTCCTTCGGCCCCTTCACCAGCGTCGTCAGCACCACCGACCGCGCCGGCAAGTTGATCCCCGCCGCCAGCGTCTCCGTGCACACGCACACCGACAGCAGCTTCTCCTGGAAGAGCTTTTCGACCACACGCCGGTAGCGCGGCAGCAGCCCGGCGTGATGAATACCGATCCCACGCGTCAGGAAATTCCGCAGCTTCGCCCCCGAACCGACGGAGAAATCAAACTCCTCCAGCCGCGCAAACAGCGCGTCCCGCTGCCCCTCGCCGAACAGGTCCCTCCCCTTCAGCACCTCGGCCGTATCCCAGCACACGCTCCGGTCGAAACAGAACACCAGCGCCGGCGTCTTCCGCTCCTCCCCCCTCCCGTGCGCCATCCTCTCAATAAAATCCGGCAGCAATTCATCCCCAATCCAATGAAAATGCAGCGGGACCCGCCGGTCCTTCCCCTCCACCAGCGTCACCCGCCGCTCCAGGCTGGCGGCCATCCAGTTGACGAACTCCTGCGCCTGCCCCACGGTCGCCGACAGGAGCATCACGCGCACGTGGGCCGGCAGCAGCGACAGCGCCAGCTCCCACACAATCCCCCGCTGCGGCTCGTTGAAGTTGTGGAACTCGTCCATCACCACCGCGCCGACGCCGCCGAAGTCAAACGCCTCCGGATGCAGCAGCCGGTTGAGCAGCACCTCGGCCACCACCACCTTCACCTGCGCGTCGGGGTTCACCGCGCGATTCCCCGTCACCAGCCCCACCCGATCCCGCTCGAACCCCCACCGGGCCACCGTGTCCTGCAACTCCAGGAACTTCTGATCGGTCAGCGCGATCAGCGGCGTCGAGTAGTACACGCCCTTGCCCGTCCGCAGCCCCTCGTACACCGCCGCCTCGGCCACCAGCGTCTTGCCCGTCCCCGTCGGCGCCGTCAGCAGCACGCCCTCCTCACTGGCCGCCCAGGCGTACATCGCCTCCTCCTGCACCGGATACGGCGTGTACGGAAGCTTCTCCAGGTACTCGAGGATGATCTCATCGCGGGAAATCACGCGTCTTCTGCCATTTCACCACCCCGCCATCTCGCGGCACGCCTCGTCCGCAAGCTTCTCAAACGCCTTCGGCCCCGTATCCCCCTCCTCGTCGGGAATGTCGTTGTAAATGATCGAAAACGCCAGCCACCTCCCGCCGCGCGTCTGCAGATACCCGCTGAGTGACCGCACGCCGCGGATAGACCCCGTCTTGGCGTGCACGCGTCCCGCGATGTCCGTCATCCGCTTGCCGATCGTCCCGTCCACGCCGGAGACTCCGAGGCTCTCGCGGAACACGTCGGCATACCGGTGCCCGCTCATCGCCAGGAGCAACTGCGTCTGCCCGCGCGTCGTCACCCGATTCCCGCGCGCCAGCCCCGAGCCGTCCACGAACACGAACTTCGAATCATCCACCCCCTGCCGCCTCAGAAACTCCCTGATCGCCCGAGCCCCGGATTCCCACGAGCCGCGCGCGTCGCGCTCCCCGTGCTCAACCTGATACGCCCGCCCCAGGTACTTCGCCATCGCCTCGGCAAACAGGTTCTGGCTGTTCTTGTCGATCCTCCACAGCACGTCGCTCAACACCGTCGCGTGACTCGCGATCACATTCCCCCGATCCCCCAGCGGCCGCTCCGCCCGCCGAATTTCCCCCCGCACGACAATCCCGTGCGACTTCAGATTCGTCCGCAGCGCGTCCGCGAAAAACGCCCCCGGATCCGTGACCGGCTTGCTCTCCAGCTTCGTCTCTTTCGCCACCCCGCCGCTCAGCGTAAACACGTTCGCCGTCGCCTCGCGCGAAATCCGCGGCGACCCCCGCCCGCCCGTCACCGTCCGATTGACGATCTCCACCCCCTCCGTCGGCGGCACGACCTCAAACGCCGCCGGCTTTCCCTCGCCCCCCGGCCGCACCGTCACGTCGATGCAATTGTCGTTGAAGTTCAACCCCGCCACCGGCGCCGCGTACCAATCCGTCAAGAACGAGCGGCTCCACGTCGGATGCACGCGCACGTCATCGAACGCGTGGTCGTCGTAATACAGGTTCCCCTTGATCCCCCGAACACCACGGCCGCGCAGCGCCTCCGCCCAGCGATCGAGCATCGTCGTCGGCTTCTCGCCATGCTTCTCCGCAATCTTCGGATCGCCCGTCGCCGGATCGCCGGTGCCGATCAGCCAAAGGTCATCCCCATCGATCGCCAGGTACGTCATCAGCCCATGCTCCGGCCCGAACCGATCCAGCACCGCCGCCGAAACCGACAGCTTCAGATTGCTCGCCGGAATCACCGCCGAATCGCAATTGTCCGCGTACAGCTCGCGCCCGCCCGGCAGCTCAATCACCCGCGCCGACACCACCGCCTTCGTCTCATCCAGCCGGTGCAAAACTTCCCGGAGCCGGGCCGTGTCCGGCGACAGGGCCCGCCGCGACGCCGGCGCCACCTGCGGACCCGGATACGTCTTATCCACCGTCCGCGCACACCCGCCGGTCACCGTCGCGACGAGGCCGAGGAGAATCCCGAGCCGCTGTAACCTCATAACCGAAAGCCTCCGGACTATTTCGGGACCTGGTTCAACGTGTAGTAGCCCACGGAGTGAACGAGCGCCTCTCCCGACTCGGCCCGCACGCCGTCGATGTGCAGTTCGTGCACGTAGTACCGCCGCAGCCCGTCAATCACCAATCTCACGGCCTTCCCATCCGCCGAAACCGTCGCCGACTTCACTCGCAAGGGCGCGACGTCAATCTCCGGGCTCCCATACGTCTCGTGATAGAGAAACGTATAACTGCTCCCGGCATAACTCGCCGGGTCCACCGCCGACCCCCGCTCCACCGGCTTCGTAAACGTCAGTTCAAACCCGTCGCCCCTCGCCCGCATCTCCTTCACCTCAAACGGCACCTTCCCCGTCCACACCAGCCGCTGCAAGCCATACGCCGCATCCCCCCGCGACGTCCACCCGCGATTCGTCAACCCCGCAAACATGCTCCCATCCCTCCCAAACGCCAGCCGCACGATCGCACACGCGAACCCCTCCCGAAACGGAAAGCACGCCCCCTGATACTCGCCGTTCACCCGCTCCAGAAACACGCGATTGATCAGCGCGGAAGTAAAATCCCCCACGAACAACTGCCCCGAGAACGGCCCAAATTTCCCGCCGCTCGCATCAACCGCAATATCCGTCGCGCTCTCCCCCATCTTGTGATACGGAAACCACACCGCCGGCGGCTTCAGTTCGGGCAGCGCCGCCAGCGCCTCAGGATACGGCCGATCCTTCGGGATCGGCCCCGACAGCTTCACCGTCGATCCTTTCGCATCGAACGTCTTGATCATCTCCGGATTCCCCAGGAACACTCCGCGCCGCAGGTGGTGCAGCGACCCCGCCGGCACCCAGTTCCCCTGCTGGTCCGTCACGAACATGTCCCCCTCCGCGTTCGCCCCCAACCCCGACGGCGACCGCAGCCCCGCGCACACCGGCTTGAGCTGCCCCTCCGGCGTCACCACTAGCGCCCACCCGCGCCAAGGCTTATCGTTCTCCGATCCCGCCCCCATCCCAATGTTCAACGTGATCCACAGATTCCCCGCCCCATCGCGCTTCGGCCCGAACGCATACTCGTGGTAATTCCCCGAAACATTCCATCCCTTCGCCACCGTCAGATACTCATCCGCCACGCCGTCGCCGTCGGTGTCTCGCAGCCGCGTCAATTCCGTCCGCTGCATCGCCAGCAGCGAATCCCCCTCCCGCAGCAGCCCCATCGGCTCGTGCAACGCAGACGCGAACCGCGTGAATTTCAAATTCTTCGGCGGCTCCCCATACGCCCCCGACAATACCCACACCTCCCCCATCCGCGTCGCGACGGCCACCCGGTCCTCGTCCAGCACCTCCAGCCCGCTCACCTCCAGCACCACCTCGCGCCCGCCGGGCCTCCAGTTCGGATCGCGCGACGCGCTGCGCGTCCGCGACGTGACCACGTCCACAAGCCGGTAGTAGTCCCCCTCCGTCGGCCGCGTCTGCGCGACCGCCGGAGCCGCGATCACGAGCATCGCCACCCACGCGAGCGCTTTGGCCGCCATCACCATTGATACTCCACTTCCACCACCGCCTTCCCGCCGTTGAATTGCACGGGGATCGGGACGTCGCTCGCTTGCGGCCTCAGCACGCGTACGGTGAGCCCCTTCGCCTGACCGGGATTGAAATACAACCCCTCGCCGCCGCCGCGGAGCACGAGCGTCCGCCGCAGCACGCCTGCCTCGCCCGGTACGATCCGGTCCTCGACGTCGACGTCGCGGAATCGATACAGAAACGTCGGCACCCCCGCCTTATCCAACCGATACCCCGCAAACCGATACCCAGCCTCGCCGCCGCACGCCACCGGCCACGCCGCTCGCGAATCCCCCAGCACCGCCAACGGCATCACCGCCGGCAGCATCTGCTCATGATCCCCCAGCGGCTCCACCGGCGGCTGCGCCCGGCTGAACCACGTGCTGTACGCGTCCAGGAACTTCCCGCGCCACGCCACCGCCGGCCTCACCTTCTCCGCATCAAACGCGAAGTGCACCTTCTGCGAAAACCCCACCGCGATCGCGTGCGTCCCAGCCGCCTTCATAAAGCACCGCAGCATCGCCGGCTTTTCCCCCGGCACCAGCTCAAACTCCCCCCGCGGCGGCGGATACCCGTCCGGCTCCTTCTTCCCGTCCCGCAAATACGCCCAGATCGCCGCGATCTGCCGGTCCGGATCGCCCCCCAGCACGTGCGTCGCCGCGCTCTTGCCGTTGATAAAAAACGCCGGCATCAACGTCCCCGGCCGCACCGCCGCCGGGTTCAGCAAATTCGCCCTGAACCACTCCGGTCGTAGCCGCTCCGGCGTATTCACCAGATCCAGCGCCTGCATCGCCAGCGCCCCCCGCCCGCGCAGCCGATGACACGTAATGCACGACAGCCCCCCCGTCCCCATGAGCACCCGCCCCGCTTCGACGTCCCCGGACGCCAGCGCCGCAGCAGTCTCCTTTTGCGCCGGCGCGTCGGCGGCAATCAGTCCTTCCGCCAGCCGCCCCACGTTCCGATCGCCAAAGACGGGCATACGCGTCCGCAGGTAAGGCCGCACCGCGCCTTTGCCCGCCAACACCTTCTCCAACCACTCCCGCGTTAGCTTCCGCCCCGCCCCGGAAAGCCGCGGCGGAAAACGCCCCTCGTCCCCCAAATCCGGATCGCCGGTAAAGAATCGAACTGATTCCCCCACCGCCCCCCCGCGCCCTTCGCGCTCGTGACACGCGAAACAGTTCAACCGCTCCATCGTCAGCGAGATTTCCTCCCCCGCAGGTCTCGGCGAAAGGTCCGCCAGCGCCGCGAGGATCGCAGCCCGCTCCGCCCCCGACAGCGCGTAGTGCGGACTTCCCGCCGGCGCCTGCTCAGACAAACATCCTTCGGCCTTCCTCGCCAGCGATGCCAGCGGCTTGCCCTTCACGCCGGCCGCCGTTCCCCGCAGCCCATGACAGTTCGCACACCCCAGCGACCCAAACGCCGCCATTCCCTCACCGGCCAGTCTCCGATCCACCTCAAACCTCGGCACCGGCGTCACATCATCCGTCTTCACCCGCTCCCGCCCCAGCAGATACGAAGCAACATCCGACGCCTCCTGCAACCCCAGCCCCAAATCCGGCATCCGCCCGTCCGGCCAATGCGCCAGCGGCTTCAGTAAAAACCCCGTCAACGACTCCAACGTGTACTTCCGCCCAAGGTCCGCAAACGGAAACCGCGAACCATCCGGCACGTGACAGGCCGCACACCCCACCGCATGAAACAGGTCGTCCCCCGTCCACGCGCTGGTGAACACGGGAACCCGCTCGGATTTCCAAGGCGATTTCACCGACCCGGCCAGCAGGTGCACGAGCGACTCAACCACCTCCCCCCTCTGCCGCCCGTCCATTCCCGCCAGAACGTCCGGCATAATCGTCCCCGGCTTCGTCCCCTGCGGGTCGCTAAGAAAACCGCGCAGCCACTGTGCATAAACCCGCCCGCCAATGCCGTCCAACACCGGCCCCGGCTTCGCCGCGGCGTCAAACCCCTCCGGTGCCGCGTGACACGCCGTACACCCCAGCGCCGAAATCAACAGCCTCCCCCCCGCCGCCGACGGCGACCCGCCCGCGTGGAACCGCTCAAATGCCGGAACGACCGAATGCCAAGCCGGGGCCGCACCCCGCGCCGCACCCACCGTCGCTCCCGCGAGCGCCAATGCCGCCACCACCGTGAAAAGTCTTACGTCCCGCATGGTGTCCGTCCCGCTCCGTTGGGAACCGGCACCATTACGGCAGTGGCCGGCCGCCACGGTTGTACACAACCGAATCCAGCGCGACCAGCCAGTCAAAATCGGTAAGACTCTCGGCCGTCAGCGGAAAGTACGTCGGATTCTTCGCGCTGCCCGGTCGAACCGGCAACGTGCCAGAACACCCCCGCCCTCCGAGCGTCGGAATCAGCCGCGCCGGCCCCGGCGCCCCGGTCAGCCGCGCCTCCAGCGTGCCCTCCTCCGGCCGTCCGATCCCATTGTCCTCCGAAACCCCCACCGCCGATCCAATCACCGCGTACCGCGGCCCGAAAATCTCATGCAAATGCGACCCCGCCGGCCACCACGCGCACACCCCAGGCCCGATCCGCCACTGTGCCTTCCCCCGCTGCAAATGCTTGTTGTGCGCAAACGCCAGCACCTTCCCCCGCCCGCGCTCCCGCGACACGATGTACTCCAGGTTGTCCGCCATCATCGCGTCCCGAACCCCCAGCGACGCCGCGTAATCGGCCCCGCCCGCCAGCGCCGCGAAAAAATTCAGAAGCTGCCGCGCCACCGACCCGTAGTGAAGCGCCTCCCGATACCGCCCCTCGTCGCTCCCCGCCACCCACCCCGGCCGCCCCGTCCGCAGCGTCGAAATGAGCTCCTCCG
>Ga0308176_10003454_pt1 | contig 10116 bp, 16 predicted proteins | sample PhyCR2_3_FD_203890 | JGI IMG/M metagenome (GOLD analysis project Ga0308176, IMG submission 203890) | Soil microbial communities from UC Gill Tract Community Farm, Albany, California, United States - DLSLS.C.R2 | ecosystem: Environmental > Terrestrial > Soil > Agricultural land | place: USA... | reverse complement strand
GTCGGGCCTGCGCTTCGTGAAGCGCGCCGTCCAATCCGATCTCGCCCGGTTCAAGGCGTACGTCGAGCTCGACGACGCCAAGGGGATCGAGTACCGCCCGAACGAGCAGCAAGACGACGACGAAGACTCCGACGAGCCGCAGTCGCGCGAGCGGGACGAGCAGGACGAGAAGGGCGACGAGGATCGCGAGGCCGACCGCGACGGGCGCGAGAAGCGGCGGCAGGAGCGCCGCGAGCGAACGCGCTCGAGCTAAACGACGCCGATGGCTGTCGCCGCCCAGTCAACCTCGTCGAACTACCTGCAGCGTGCGCCGAGCCCGAGCGGCCTGGCGGACGTGATCGAGCTGATCCTCGACAAGGGCCTGGTCATCGACGCGTATGTGCGCGTCTCGGTGATCGGGATCGAGCTGGTCACGATCGATGCGCGAATCGTGATCGCGAGCGTCGACACGTATCTGCGCTTCGCGGAGACGGTGAACCGGCTCGACCTCAACGAGACCGAGCTGAGTGGACTGCCCGAGCTCCGGGAGACCGGGGCGAAGGAGGTCGCCGAGCACAAGGTCGAGCATGCGGAGGACGAGCTCACGCCCGACAAGCCGCTGAAGACCGCAATGAAGGGCGCCGCCGCGGCCGCGGCGATCGGGGCGGCTGCGGCGGTGGCCAAGGAAATCGCATCTCGCGGAGGTTCCGACAATGACTGAACGAACGAAGAAGTCGAAGGGCGGCACCACCGCGAAGGTGTTGATGCCGGTCGTCGCGACGCTCGCGAGCGCGGCCGCGAGCTATCTCGCGAAGAGGGGGCCGCAGTACGTCGAGCAACGGCTCATGCCGAAGCTGAAGGAGACGAAGGAAGCGGCTCCGGCGGTGGGCGACGTCGCACACGACCTCGCGGAGCGCGCGAAGTCGGTCGTCGGCGTCGGCGACGGCGACGGGGACTCGCGCTCGATGGACGAGCTGGCCAAACGGCGCAGCGAGCGCGCGGGGCACCGCGCGGCGCGGCGGAAAGCGAACTGAGGGGAGGGACGATGGCGATTGCCACACAGGGCACTGCGTCGAACTACCTGCAACGTGCGCCAAGCCCGAGCGGCCTGGCCGATGTCATCGAGCTGATCCTCGACAAAGGATTGGTGATCGACGCGTACATCCGCGTCTCGGTGATCGGGATCGAGCTGATCACCATCGACGCGCGGATCGTGATCGCGAGCGTCGACACGTATCTCCGGTTCGCCGAGGCCGTCAACCGGCTCGACCTGACGCAGACGGAAGCCGCGGGCCTCGCCGAGCTGCGCGGCGAGAACAAGGGCAAGGAAGAGACCAAGGGCGCGGTCGAGGGCGCGAAGGAGGCCTTCCACCGCGGCAACGGCAAGCGCTCGAAGTCGCGGTCGGGAGGAGACGACGATTGAGCACCTCGACGCTGACGTACGTCTACGGCGTCACGTGGGCGTCGGCCCAGGTCCCCGACGATCTCGACGTCGTCGAGCACGGGGCGCTCGCCGCGCTGACGCTGCCCGTCGACCGACGGCAGCTCCGCGCGAGGCGGCGCGACCTCCTTCACCACGCGGATGTCGTGCAGCGCGTGTTCGAGCGTGCGCCGGTGCTTCCCTTCCAGTTCGGGATCGTGGTGGACGACGTCGTCGAAGACGTGCTGGCGCCGCGTCAGGACGAGCTTGTCCGCCTGCTCGAAGAGCTCGACGGGCTCGTCGAGCTGACGGTTCGGGCGAGCTACCGCGAGGACGACGTTCTGCGCGCGCTGCTCGCGGAGCAGCCGCAGCTGGTGCAGTTGCGGGAACGCGGCTCGCCGATTCAACTCGGTGAGGCGGTCGCGCGAGCGCTGGCCGCGCGGCGGGATGCAGATGCGCACGCGATCGTCGGTGCGCTCCAATCGGTGGCTCGCACGAGCGCGGTCGACGAGCTCCGGACGGAGCTCGACGTCTTCCGCGGCGCGTTCCTCGTCGAGCGCAAACGCGTGAAGCGGTTCGACGGCGAGCTCGAGCGGCTGGCACGCGCACACGCGGCGACGACGTCGTTCAAGCTCACCGGGCCGATTCCGCCGCACCATTTCGTGCGGCTCTCGGAGGCGGCGTAGCGCGATGGGGCTGTTCACGGGCCTTCTGCTGCTGCCACTCGCGCCGGTCCGTGGGACGGTCTGGATCGCGGAGCGGCTGATGGACTACGCCGAGCACGAGCTCGGGGACGAGCAGACCGTGCGCCGGCTCCTCGCAGAGGCCGAGCTCGCCTACGAGTCCGGGGAGCTGACCGATGCCGAGTACGAGGCCGTCGAGGACGAGCTCCTCGAGCGGATCGAGCTCCTACGAGAGGTGGCTGTGGATGAGTGAGCACGACGACACCGATCTTCGGACCGGCGCCAAGGCGGCGGCCGCTGCGGCGGCGGTCGGCGCCGCCGTCGGCGTGGCGCGCGCCATTGCCGCGCGGGCCGAGGGCGCGGCCCACCGAGACGACGACCACGACGGCTACGACGACGAGGACGCCTTCGAGCACGACGACGAGCAGCCGATGACCGCGCAGCGGTATGCAGACCACCCCGAGCAAGACGACGCGGTCGACCAGGACGACGAGGACGAGCAGGAGCCGGTGCAAGGCACGAGTGTCGAGCGGCTGCGCCGGCTGACCCACCGGGCCCGCCGGCTCCTGCAGGAGCTGAACGGGGCCGACATCGAGTCGATCTCGGCCGTCGACAAGACGCGGGACGGCTGGCGCGTGACGCTCGAGACCGTCGAGGTACGCCGCGTCCCGGACTCGATGGACGTGATGGCGACCTACGACGTCGAGCTCGACGGCGACGGCGACCTCGTGCGCTACGAGCGCCGGCGTCGGTATGCCCGCGCGCAGAGCGATCACGGAGACGGCAGATGAGCACTCGGGATCTCGTCCATCGCACCGGTGGCCCCGCGCCGGCGCAGCTCGCCGACGTGCTGGAGCGCGTGCTCGACAAGGGCATCGTGATCGCGGGCGACATCCAGATCAATCTCCTCGACATCGAGCTGCTGACGATCAAGCTGCGGCTGCTCGTCGCGTCCGCGGACAAGGCGAAGGAGATGGGGATCGATTGGTGGCACGGCGACCCGTTCCTCTCGAGCCGGGGTCACCCCGGCCGGCTCGAGTCGCGCATTCAGGAGCTCGAGAAGAGGGCCGGAATCGAATGATCGAGACGACGCCCGCCGTCGGTTGGTACGTGTTCGGGATCGTCCCGTCGGACGCTGCGCCCGCGCCCGGGACGTCGCTCGTCGAGCGCGGCCCCCTCGCCGCGGTCGCGGCCGAGGTCTCGCTCGCGGAGTTCGGCGAGGACGTCCTGCCCGAGCGGCTCAACGACCGCGCGTGGCTCGAGGAGAAGGTGCGCGTGCACGAGGCCGTGCTGCAGTCGTTCGTCGGCGCGACGCCGGTCGTGCCGCTGCGCTTCGGCGCCATCTATCACGACGTCGACGACGTGCGCCGGCTGCTCGCCGAGCGCGGCGAGCGCTTCGAAGCGGTGCTGGAGCGCGTGACCGGACGAAGCGAGGTCGGGGTCAAGGCGTGGTTCGATCCCGCGCAGGTGACGCGGCCGGCAGCCGGCACGGGTCGCGAGTATCTGCAGCGCCGCAGCAAGGAGCTGTCCTCGGCGCGGGATGCGACTGCAGTTGCCTCGGAGGCGCACGCGCGCCTCGCGGCGGCCGCCGACGCTGCGGTCGTCAACCGGCCGCAGCCGCGCGAGCTGACCGGGCGCGACGAGCAGATGCTCCTGAACGGCGCGTATCTCGTGTGGGACGGCGATGACCGGTTCGCGACAGAGGTGGCGCACCTCGCCGAGGAGCACGCGGCGGCGGGAATCACCTTCGAGCTCACCGGCCCATGGCCGCCCTACAACTTCGCTGAGGACGACGCGTGACCGCGCTGGCCGAGCAGGTGACGCTCGTCGAGCTCGTCGACCGCGTGCTCCACAAAGGTGTTGTGATCGCGGGAGACGTGACGCTCTCGGTCGCGGGTGTCGACCTGGTCTATCTCGGCCTGCGCGTCCTGCTCGCGTCCGTGGCGTCTCTGGAGGAAGAGTGGTGATCGAGCTGTACGCATTCGCCTGCGGCGTCCGGGACCTCCCCGAGAACTGTGGGGCGGCGCAGCTCGGGCACGTGGCCGCCGTCTTCGGGCCGGCGGGCGGGGACACGCGAGACGACGCGATTCGGCACGGGCTGGTCGTGCAGGCACTCGTGGACATGTGCGCGGCTGTGCTCCCGGTGCGGTTCGGTGAGCGCTTCACCGAAGTGACCGCGCTCGTAGACGCCGTCACTCCGCGCCTGCACGAGCTCGAGGATCGCCTCGCGGCCGTGGACGGCTGCGTGGAGCTCGCAGTCCGGATCGCGCGAGCCGCACCGGTTCGCAGCGACGGCACTGCGTACATGCAGGCGGGGCTCCAGGCGAGCCGGGCGGCCACAACGCTCCATGCACTGCTCCAGGAACGCGCCCGGGCAGCGGTTGTCGCCCAGTCGCCGCTGCTCCACGACGCGTGCTACCTCGTCGCCCGTGGCGACGTCGACGACTTCGCGCACCGCGTCGCGGCCTACGGCGTCGAGCATCCGGAGCTCGATCTCGTGTGCACCGGCCCGTGGGCGCCTGCGAGCTTCGCGGAGGCAGCCGCATGACCCGGGTGCTCGCAGCTCAGGGCGAGGTCCCGGTGCCGGCCCCGGCGATGCCGCGGCGCGTGTCGGTCGACAGCGAGACGGTCGAGCGCGGTCTCGCGCAGCTCGTGCTCACGCTCGTCGAGCTCCTGCGGCAGCTGATGGAGCGGCAGGCGCTCCGTCGCATGGACGCCGGGACGCTCACCGATGACGAGGTCGAGCGCCTGGGCGACACCTTCATGAAGCTCGCCGACCGCATGGACGAGCTGAAAGAGCACTTCCGCCTCCGCGACGAGGACCTGAATCTCGACCTGGGCCCGCTGGGGCGTTTGTTGTGAACAGCGACGAAAGGAGCAACGAATGGCATCGCTGAAGGACGTGGAGCGCGTCGCGGACGACCTCGAGGGGCTCGTCGGGCAATTGCGGTCCGAGCTGCCGAACGGCGATTTCGAGAAGTTGACGCAGCTCGCGGACCAGATCAGCGAGCACGCGGACAACGCGGCCGAGACGTTCAGCAGCGTGAACGAGACGCTGATGGCGCGGATCGGCGAGGTGACAGGCGGTCGTCGCAGCAGCGGCAGCAGCAGCAGCGGCCGGTCGCGCAGCCGCTCGGCGACGTCGTCGTCCTCTTCCTCTTCCAACTCGAACTCGTAGGGGGTCTGGCATGGCAGTGGCAGAAGAAGAACAGACTGAGCAGCAGGACGGGTCGTCGGCTGCGAGGACAGCGCTCGTGGCCGCCGCGGCAGCTGCGGCGACCGGCGCGGCGGCGTTCGCCGCGCGCAAAGCGCTCTCGCACGACGACCAGGACGACTCGAGCGACGACGACGGCGACGACGGCGACGACGGCGAGTCGATGGTCTCGAAGCTCCGTCCCGGCAAGGGCAAGTTGAGCAAGAACAAGGGCAAGAGCGAGATGAGCTCGATGCTCGGCAACGTCGCGTCGAGCGCCTGGGACTCCGCGCAGGGCGTGATCCTGCCGATGGCCGAGGACGCAGTGGCCGCGGCGGGGAAGTACCTCGCGGAAGAGGCGCCCGAGGTCGTTCGCGAGCGGCTCGTCCCGCGCTTCATCGAGGCATTCAACGACGCAAGCTGACCAAGGAGGCGAACATGGCTCGCGAAGAAGACGACGGCGCCGAGCAGGACGAGGGCCTGTCAACGCCGCAGAAGGTCGTCGCAGGTGCTGCGCTCGGCGTCGTCGTGCCGGCAGCGGTGGGCGTCGCCCGGAAGCTGCTCTCGGACGACAGCAGCGACGGCGACGGCGACGACGACGGCGGCGGCTCGCGGCCGAAGACGGCCGCGAAGCGGCGTTCGCCGGGCTCGTCGGGGAAGCGGTCCTCGTCGACGAAGCGGTCGTCGGCGAAGCGCTCCCCTGCGAAGCGCTCCCCGGCGAAGCGGTCCTCCGCGAAACGTGGGACGGCGAAGCGGGCCTCCGCGAAGCGGGCCACGACGAAGCGAGCGTCGGCGAAGCGGTCTCCGGCCAAGCGTGCCTCGACGGCGAAGCGGCTGACGGCGAAGCGCGCATCGACGGCGAAACGGTCGACCACGAAGCGGGCTTCCGCCGCAAAGCGGTCGACGGCGAAGCGGGCCACGGCGGCGAAGCGGTCGACGGCGAAGCGCTCCCCGGCCAAGCGCACGACCGCGAAGCGGGCCTCGACGGCGCGGTCGACGACGAAGCGGGCGACGGGCGCGGCCAAGCGGACGACGAAGCGTGCCGCCTCGACGAAGCGGGCTGCCTCGACGACGATGCGCGCCGCCAAGCGGACGACGAAGCGTGCCGGCTCGACGGCAAAGCGGTCGACGGCGAAGCGGCGGCCAAAGAGGTGATGCGCCGGTCGTGGCGGCGCCGTCCGCCACGACCGGGCGCGGTTCCACCCCGTGTTCACGATCGGCCTCTCGAACGGCCCGCCGCCTAACGGCCTGACGCGCGTCGCCGGTGCGGGTGTGAACCTGATCCGGACGGGGCGCGACGATTGGAATCCGTCGCAGCTCCCGTCGCAGATCGCCGCGGAGAAGGCGACGCTCGACACGCTCCACGCGCACGGCCTCCGCGGCTGGCTCTGGCTCGGCGAGCTGACGAACTTGCCGGCGCAGGCCGGCTCCGATCGCGAGCGAGCGCTCGCCCGCGTCGCCGACGGGCTGCAGGGACATCCCGCGCTCGCCGCGTACAAGGGCGAGGACGAGCCGCGCAATCCGTTCCGCGGCAAGAACTGGATCCGTCCTGCCGGGCTCGTTCTCGGCTACAAGCGCCTCAAGCAGATCGATCCTGCGCATCCCGTCGTGATCATCCAGGCGCCGATCGGCACGCCCGCGCAGCTCCGGCCGTACGTTCCGGCGTTCGACGTCACCGGTGCCGACGTCTATCCGGTCTCGTATCCGCCGGGCGCGCACACGCAGACGCCGAACCGCGACATCAGCGTCGTCGGCGACGTCACGAAGAAGATGGTGTCGGTCGCCGGCGGGAAGCCGGTCTGGATGACGCTCCAGATCGTGTGGAGCGGGGTGATCCCGTCGCAGCAGACTCCCGGACGCGTGCCGCGATTCCCGTCGCTCCCCGCGGAACGGTTCATGGCCTACCAGGCGATCGTTAACGGCGCGAGCGGGCTCGTGTTCTTCGGCGGCCACCTGACGGAGATCTCGCCGCCGGAGGACGCGGCGGCGGGGTGGAACTGGACGTTCTGGGAGCAGGTGCTGCGGCCGGTCGTCGCCGAGCTCGCGTCACCGGAGCTCGCGCCGGCGCTCGCCGCACCGGCGGCGAAGGTCGCCGTGCGAACGTCGACGTCAGGCATCGAGGTCGCGGTTCGGCGGGCCGGCTCGTTCCTGTATGTGATCGCCGTCCGCCGCAGCGGCGGCGTGAGCAGGGTGAAGCTGACCGGCCTGCCGGCGGGCGTGAGCGGCGGGGAGGTGCTGTTCGAGTACGAGCAGCGGCCGCTGCCCCCGCCGATCGTCGCCGGGCACCAGGTTCTCCGGCGGGTCGACGTCGCAGGCGGGAGCTTCTCGGACTGGTTCGCGCTGCACGACGTGCACGTGTACCGGTTCGCGCTGCCGGGCTAGGGTGTTCGGCGCGTGTCAGCGTTGAACGCCGTCCTGCTCGCGTCCGCCGTCGTGCCGGTGGTGATCGTCGTCTTCGGCGCGTGGTGGTTCCTCCGCGCCGGCCGGCGCTGGGACGAGCGTCAGCGAAGGGGCTAGGAGGGTTTGGCGAGATGGTGTCCGTTGCGCGGGTGCGACGGGATGCACAAGCGCGGCCACGCGACATGAGCTCTATCTCGCCAAACCCTCCTAGTACCATGGCGCCGCCGAGGCGCCTTGGCCGAGTGGTTTAGGCACAGGTCTGCAAAACCTGGTACACCGGTTCGACTCCGGTAGGCGCCTTTCCGCAAGGTCGGGGACTGGCAGCTGCGCGCAACGCGGCATACGCTCCGACGGTGCCGGACGACGACTTCGACGACTTCGAGGACTTCGACGATTTCGACGACGGGCTGCTGCTCGCCCTGCACTACCTCGAGATCGGGAACGAGCGGCAGGCGCTCGCCGCCCTCGACCGAGTCGACGCCGCCGCGCTGGACGAGCCGGCCTACTGGCTTCTCCGCACGTCTGCGCTTCGCGAGCTCGATCGCACGGACGTGGCGGTCGACGCCGCGAAGCGCGGACTCGCTCTCGATCCGGACGACGTGGCCCTGCTGCACTCGCTCGGGATCGCCGAGCTCGACCGCGACAGGTTCACCGCTGCCGAGCGAGCCCTCACCGCCGCGCTCCGGCTCGATCCCGACGACCCGGATCTCCACGCCCATCTCGCGCTCACGCTCGCCCGTCGGGGGCAGTACGCCCAGGCCCGCGCGGAGGTCGAGCGTGCGCTCGTGCTCGAGCCGGACAGCATCTCGACGCTGCGCGTCCGCGCGCAGGTCGCATTTCTCGCAGAGGGCGACGCCGCGACCGTCCGTGCATATGCCGAGGACCTCCTCCGCGCCGCCCCGGGCGACCAGATCGGCCACGCGATCCTCGGGTACGTCAGCGCGCGGAAGAAGGACTACACCCGTTCCGCGCGCGAGCTCGCCGGCGCCGCTCGGCTCAATCCCGGCAACCACGGCATCGCTGCCGGCGCCCGCGAGGCGCGCGTGCTCGCGCACCCGATTCTCGCACCGGTGCGGCCGATCTGGCGGTTCGGCCGCTGGCGCGCGTACTTCGTCTACCTCGCCCTCTTCATCGCCTTGGCCGCGGCGCACCAGACGCTTCTGCGCCTGATCCTTGCGGGCATCTGGATCACGCTCGTCGTCCTGAGTCGGGCAGCACCGCCGATCCTCCGCCGCCTCGAGAGGCGGAAGTACGGTGGCTGATCGCATCGACGGCCTCCGGCGCGCGCTCGAGCTCACGCCGGACAACCACGCGCTGCGGCTCGTGCTCGCCGAGTCACTCGCGGCAGACGGACGCGACGAGGAGGCGGCCGAGCACTATCTCCGGCTGTACGGCGAGGGGCAGCTGCCGACGGGTTCGCTCGTCGCCGCCGGGCGCACGGCGCTCGTCGCCGGTCACACGGCAGAGGCGCAAGCGTACGCGGACGCCGCTTCGGCAGCCGGCGTGGTCGACGGCGTCGGGGAGCTGCGGCGCGAGATCGACGAGTCGCTCGGCCTGTCCGGAACGATGCGCGTGGCACAGACGGCCGGCCCCGACGGTGTCGACGTCCCCGTCGAGTTCGAGGTCGGCCGCACCGTCACCTTCGACGACATCGGAGGCCTGGACGACGTCAAGAAGGCGATCAACCGCACGATCATCCTGCCGTTCACGCGGCCCGACCTCTACGAGACGTACGGTCGCCGCGCCGGCGGCGGCGTCTTGCTCTTCGGGCCGCCGGGCTGCGGGAAGACGATGCTCGCACGCGCGACGGCGAGCGAATGCGGCCTGCCGTTCTCGAACGTGCGGATCGAGGACATCCTCGATCCCTTCATCGGGGTGAGCGAGCGCAACCTGCACGACGTCTTCGAGCAGGCGCGCCGCGCCGCACCGTGCGTGCTCTTCGTGGACGAGCTCGACGCAATGGGCTTCGCCCGCCGAAAGCACACCGGCAGCGCCGGACGGCCACTCGTCAACCAGCTGCTCGAGGAGCTCGATGCGATCGGCGCCGACAACACGGGCATGCTCGTGCTGGCGGCGACGAACGCGCCCTGGGACGTCGACGAAGCCCTGAAGCGGCCTGGGCGGTTCGACCGGACGATCTTCGTTCCGCCGCCGGACGAGCCGGCGCGCCGTCGCATCCTCGAGCTGCAGGTCGTGGGCCGTCCGCACGAGAAGCTCGACCTGAAGGGGCTCGCGAAGCGAACGGCGCTCTTCAGCGGCGCCGACCTCCGTGCGCTCGTCGAGCGCGCGCTCGACCATGTAATCGACGAGGCGCTCGACGCCGGCGAGGCGCGGCCGCTGCGCTCGACGCATTTCGACCGGGCGCTCGCCGACATGCGCCCGTCGACGCTCGAGTGGCTTGCGAACGCGCGGAACCACGTGGAGTTCGCAAACGAGGGCGG
>Ga0308176_10003453_pt1 | contig 10117 bp, 10 predicted proteins | sample PhyCR2_3_FD_203890 | JGI IMG/M metagenome (GOLD analysis project Ga0308176, IMG submission 203890) | Soil microbial communities from UC Gill Tract Community Farm, Albany, California, United States - DLSLS.C.R2 | ecosystem: Environmental > Terrestrial > Soil > Agricultural land | place: USA... | reverse complement strand
CCGCTCACGCCTGACGCGCGCTCCAGTGCGATGCCGGCACGCGCGATGGTGCCCTCGTCGAACAGCCGGCCGATCAGCGTGACCCCATGCGGCACGCGCCGGGGCGGATTGAAGGTCGGCAGCGGATGCTTGGGGTCGGGTGCCCAGTCGCTCCGCGCCGTGGTCACGTTCACGAACCCGGTGCGCAGGGTGAGGGATGGGTGGCCGGTGGCATTCGAGATGTTGAGCATCTCGTCACGCAGTGAGGGCACCAGCAGCAGGTCGACTCCCGACATCAGCCGCGCCATCTCCCCCGCCACTCGCCGGCGGAGCCGGTCGGCTTGGACCAAGTCCACCGCCGAAAGGAACCGGCTCATCCGGAACAGGTTAGGCCAGGCGTCGGGCACCTGCATCTTGAGCTGATCGTCCTTGCCGCTCAGCGTCAGCTCCTCGAATGAGGCCGCGGCCTCACTGAACAGGATGTGGAGCAGTGACCCGTACGGCCAATCCGGCAGGCTCACTTGGACCGGCATCATCCCGAGGCGCCCCATCGTGTCGAGCGCCGCGCGGTCCACGTCGGTCGCCGGGCTCTGCTTCATCCATTCCGGGAAGTAGCCCACCTTGAGGTTTTTGACCGGCCCGGCCGCGTCGAAGTCGAGCCGGCTGGGCAGGCTCGACGGGTCGCCCGCGTCCGGGCCCGAGATGGCCTGGAGCACCAGCATGGTGTCCTCGACGCCGCGGGTCATCGGGCCCAGCTTGTCCAGCGACCAGCACAGCGTCATCGCGCCGGTCCGCGCGACACGGCCGAAGGTCGGGCGGAGCCCGGTGATCCCGCAGCGCATGGCGGGAGCGATGATGCTGCCCCCGGTTTCGCTCCCGATCGAGAACCCCACCAGCCCGGCGGCCGTTGCCGCGCCGGGACCCGCGCTCGAGCCCGAGGCGCCTTCCTCCAGCAACCACGGATTCATGGTCTGCCCGCCAAACCAGATGTCGTTGAGCGCCAGCGCGCCGAGGCTGAGCTTGGCCACCAGCACGGCGCCGGCGTCGTAGAGGCGGCGGACCACGGCCGAATCCTGGGCCGGAACCCGGTCCCGGAACGGCTCCGCGCCGTAGGTGGTGCGTATCCCGGCGGTGTCGAGCAGGTCCTTGACGCCGAAGGGGATGCCGTGCAGCGGGCCACGGTACTTGCCGCGGGCGATCTCCGCGTCGGCCTGTTTGGCCTGCCGCAGCGCCGGCTCCTCGGTCAGGGTGATGACGCAGCGGAGCTTGGGGTCGAACCGGCGCAGGCGATCCAGGTACAGGCGGGTGAGCCGCTCGGAGCTGAGCTTCCGTTGCTCGATCCAACGCGCCAGCTGGCTGACTGGCGCAAAGGCGATCGCGTCGTCGCTCGACGGCACCGGCCCCGGATCGGCCGAGCTGCGCACGAACCGGTCCTGCCGCGGTCCCATGTCCGCCGGGGTAAGCACCGGGTTCCACAGCGAGGCTGGGACATGCTCGGCCCCCAGCGGTACCTTGCGTGGCCCCACCCGACGCTCGAGCAGCGGGGCGAGCGACTTGGGCCAGCTCACCACCGCCATGTCGCGCTCGGCGTCGGTCAGCGCCACCTGGGCCAGCTTTTCCGCCTCGGCGAACGTGGCCGATGACACGGCCGGCCCGACGGCGGGGGCAGTGCCGAACGTGGGTGGCGCGCCCGCGGTGGTGGTCGCGGCGCCGGCAGCGGGCGCGGCCGTATGCTCCTCACCTCGGCAGGCGGCCACCGCGGCAGCCAGGCCGATGGGCGCCCGAATCAGGAACTGACGACGAGTATTCATGGGTCGTTGTGGGTTGGGCGTCGGCGCACGAACGGCCAGCGGAACGTCGGAGAATGTACCCCGCCCGCCGCCTCGCAACAGAGCCGTTTCATTTCGACCATCACGTCCGGCTACCGCGGTCCGGGCTCCAGCCCTAGCTTTCCCCTGCCATCATCTGGATGCCGGCACATGCATGAATTTTCGCCGTTCGACCTTGGCGGCCTGGTTGCCGTCTGCTGGGTGTTCGTCAAGGTGCTCGGACCGGTGGCGGTCTCCGTCGCCAAGCGCATCGAGGGTCGGCCGCAGCAGACGGCGTCCGACGATCCCGCCGTCTATCAGATGCAGCGCGACGTCGAGGAGCTCCAGGAACGGGTCGATTTCCTGGAGCGCACGCTGGCCGCGCCGCCGCCACCCCGGGAGCTGCCCCAGAGCCGGACGCCGGCCTAAGCGGATCGCTCGGGCCGTCAGACGCGACGCATACCTGGCGCGGCCGGCACTCGGCGCGGCCGCCACCCGGCGCGGTTCGATCCTTCTTCCGTCACGCCTTCGAGGTCTTTCGATGACCGACTTTCGTGACCACTACCTCGCCGACATGCGGAGCCAGCTCGTCAAGCTCCGGAGCGCGGCCGAGCGGGCGATGGCTCAGGTGAGCGACCACGATTTCGCACGGCTGCTCGACGAGGAGAACAACAGCATCGCGATCACGGTCAAGCACATCGCCGGCAACCTGCGCTCGCGCTGCAGCGACTTTCTGACCTCCGACGGCGAGAAGCCGGATCGCGACCGCGACGGCGAGTTTGTGGTCGGGCCAAGCGACACCCGCTCCGGCCTCATGAGCCAGTGGCAAGCGGGGTGGGATCTGCTGGACGGGGCCGTCGGTGCGCTGTCGGCGGCCGATGTGGAGCGGACCGTCTACATCCGCGCCGAGCCTCACACGGTGATCCAGGCGCTCAATCGGCACTTGGGCCATCTGGCGTATCACACCGGGCAGATCGTGCTGCTGGCCAAGCACTGGGCCGGGAGCGAGTGGCGGACACTGACCATCCCTCGGGGCCAGTCCAGACAGTTCACGGCCGCAAAGCGGGACGAGCTCGCCACCCGCTCAGGCGGCTGAGGTGGGGCGTGACCATGATCGGCAATACGGGGCAGGGCGACCACGGTGGGCGCCAAGGCCCACCCCTCGCTGACCGCCGACCACCGGGGCGTGGGCCATGAGCGCCGGGAGGAAGCGAGACGTGCGGCAACTCGGCGGCGCAGGGGTGCTGACACTACTACTCGCCGGCTGCGCAGCCCAGGGCCCGCCGCCAGTGCCGGCGCTCATCAGTCCTGATTGCTCCTTCCGCTCCGGGACGTCCTGCTGGAAGCTCGGGCCGAGGCTCCCGTTCCGATCGGTCCAGCCCGCCGATTCCGAGCCGCCCGGCCCACCCAGACCCGCCGTGCTGGTAAGCCGGGACACGTTGTAATCGGAAACCTTTTCCGCCGTCGGGCCGTCTTCCAATACCCAAACACACCGCCGGGGACGGCCCATGACGTTCAAGCCCGCGATCTGGCGCCCGATTGCCGTAGTGCTGAGCGGACTCAACGTGGTCGCGGTCGGATTCGCGGCCTCGGCTGCGGAGCCGCTGCACGCGGCGACCCATGGGGCGCTGGCGCTCGCCTTTGGACTGTGGGCCCAGCGCATGCGGTCCCGGCCGACCGGCGCTGAAGGCGAGCTGGAGGCCCGGGTCGAAGCGCTCGAGCTGGAGGTGAGCAGCCTGCGCCAGGAGCTGGCCGAGGCGCACGAGCGTCTCGACTTTGCCGAGCGGCTGCTGTCGCGGGTGTCGGAGACTCGCCGACCGGATCAGGAATCGTGATGCTGCCGCTGGCCACTCAGCGCGCTGCGGTTCGGGCCGACTCGTCCGAGCTGCCGTCGCGATAGAGCCCGATCACCTGTGCCGCCGGTCCCGGGCCTTCCGCAACGAAGCGAAGTCGCGACGCCGGCTCCTCGTCCAGCTCGAACAGAGTGGGGCTCAGCGGTGTAAGCCTCGAGGCGCGTCCTGCCCCGTCGGTGTAGTCCAGCGCGCCGCCCCGCCGCACGATGGTACGCTCTTGATAGCTCCCCACATACCGCTCCAGGGTTGCCACCGGTACGGCGACCGGCCTGGTGCGGGCCGCCAGCCGCTCCTCGGCCCAGCGAATGCGCGCGCGCGCATCGGCGGTATCGCCGCCGAGCGCGAGCGCCCGGCGATACGACGTGATGGCGTCCGGAAACCGGCCCGCATCCTCCAGCGCACCGCCGAGCGCGACCTGCACGCGGGCGGAGTCGGGTGCCTCGGCCACGGCCTGCCGCAAGATCTCGATCGAGAGCGGTGCCAGGTGCCGCCCGACCAGGAAGGCACCGAGCTCGAGCACGCCGTCCAGGGAGGGACGAGTGGCCGGGTTCTCGCGGATGCTTTGGAGCCGGGCGCGCGCTGAATCGGGGCCGCCTTCAATTGCCGCCCGCCGGACCGCCCGCAGCGCCATCAGGCGCGGATCGTCGTAGCGGTCGTACTCCTCTCGGTGGCGTGAGAGATGGGCACCGCCGAACACCGGCGCCGCGAGCGCCTCGACCAATGAGGTACCGTTGGGCGCGCCGGTGAAGTAGACGAGCCCTCGGCCCGTGGCGAGGTTGCCGGTCATGTAGCAGGTGAAGCGCCGGCCGTTGTTCCCGCTGTGGTAGAACAGCCGGCCGCGGGGCCCGTCCTCGACCCTGATGCCGAGTCCCACCCCCAGCCCCGGGCTCGATTCGCGGACCGGGGTCAGGAAGGCCTTCCAGGTCGCGGGCGTGAGCCCCCGGCCGGTGAGAACCGCGGCAACGAAGCGGGCGTAGTCCGGCGCCGTCGTGAGCAGGGTGTACGCGGCGCTGGCGTCGGTATAGCGGCTGACCGGCGCCGTCCGCCACAGCCAGTCCATTGCCTCCGCGGCATGTCCCTCGAATCGGTCCTGCCACACGTAACTCGACCGGTTCATGCCCAGCGGCCCGAACACCTCAGCTCGCGCGAGCTGCTCCAGCGGGCGCCCGGTGACGTGCTCGACCACCTTCTGCAGGTAGACGAAGCCTTCGCCCGAGTAGCCGTAGGCGGTACCGGGATCGAAGGCGAGTGTCAGCCGCTCCCCGCCCCAGTTGGGAAAGCCGGTTCCATGCGAGAGCACCATGCGGCCGGTAATACGCCGGTAACGCGGGTCGCCCTCGGCACGGGGATATTCGAGCAGCTCGGCCAGCGGGCGGTCGAGGTCGAACTGGCCGCGGTCCACCAGGCGGAGCACCAGATAGGCGAAGACCGGTTTGCTGAGCGAGGCGGCCTCGAACACGGTCTCGGGGTCCTTCACGTTTCCGAACCGGCCGGTCCACACCACCTGACCATGGTCGACGACCGCCATCGCAAGGCCGGGTACGCCACTCGCCCGCAGGACGTCGGGTATGGTGCGCTCCAGCGCGACGGTATCGGGCGGCGCGGCGCTCGCCGGGGGTGGCTGGGACGCGTGCCGCCCACATGCCGCCAGGGCAAGGCAGCCGGCGAGCACGCGGGTGCGGTGCATCGGTCGTCTCCGGATCGACGCGGTCGCGGCCGAACCGCCCAGGGCAGGCTGGTGGCGCGCCGGAATGGGATGGCTCATCTTCTTCCGAAAGCTAGGCGGGCGTGGCGGAATGGGCATCGCCGCAGGATCTCGATGCCGGCGCCTCACCTCGGTCCAGCCCGAGGCCGCCGTCGTTGATCCCGGAGATCCGCCATGCTCCCACTGCAGCCCGGTCCGGTCCGCCCGCTGTTTCGCGCCCTCGCTTGGGTGCTCGGACCCGTCGTTCTGGCGTCGGGACTTCTCATGATCGTGCTCGATCTGCACGGCGTGACCGCCCATGGATGGCCCGCCTGGTCGCGGCAGGTGCACACCGGGCTCTGGCTGGGTCTCGGCAACGTGGCCATCGGGTGGATCGTGCTGTCGGCCGCACGGACCGGTCACGACCCCTACACCGTGGCGGAGGAGGAAACCGACGAGTAGGCAGAGCCGATGATACTCCGTCGAGCCCGGGTGGGCGCATGATGAGCTATCGTCGAGGGGCGGGCGCAGCCCCTAAGCGCGGGTAAACACGTCCGTGCCGAGGTACTTGAGGCCGGAGTCCACCATCGGCGTCACCACGGTGGCCCTGGGCCCCAGCCGCTCGCCGATTTGAATCGCCGCGAGCACGTTGGCGCCCGACGAGGTCCCCGCGAACACGCCTTCCTCTCGCGCCAGCCGGCGGGCCATCGCCTTGGCGTCGTCGGTGCCGATCGGCAGGATCTCGTCCACCACGGACGGGTCCCACAGCGGCGGGGTATAACCGATGCCGACGCCTTCGATCTTGTGCGGCCCCGGCTGTCCTCCGAGCAGCACCGACGACTCCGCCGGCTCGACCGCGACGATCCTGATGCCCGGTTGGTGGCGCTTGAGCACGGTGGCGGTGCCGCGGATCGAGGCCGCCGTCCCCACGCTGTGTACGAAGGCGTCGACTCTGCCGTCGGTCTGACTCCAGACCTCCTCGCCCAGCGGGTGATAACCGGCCACGCTGTCCAGGTTGTTGAGCTGGTCGGTCCAGTAGGTATGGGGTTCGCGGCTGATCGCCCGCGCGGCCTCGATCATGTCCAGGATCAGCTTCCGGGTGGTCCGCCCACCTTCGCTCTCCACCAGCGTGAGCTCGGCACCCAGCGCCGCCATCTGATTGAGCTTGTCGCGGCTGAACGCATTCGAGGTCACGATCCGAATGCGAATGCCTTTGACCGCGCACACGAACGCGAGCGAGGCCCCGGTGCTTCCGCCGGTGTAGTCCACGACCGTGTCGCCCGGCCGGAGCCGGCCGTCCGCTTCGGCGCGGGCGATGACCGCTTGAGCCATGCGGTCCTTCATGCTGCCGGTGGGGTTCTCCCATTCGAGCTTCACCAGGATATCCCCGCAGCTCGGGGGAACGACCTTGCGAAGCCGGACCAGCGATGTATTTCCGATGGCGTGCAGTATGTCCACCGCTGGGCTCTCCGCTGCTGGGGTGGGGCGATCGGGCCCTGAAATGTCCACCCAGCCGGTCCCGGCGTCCACCGTGCCGTACGCGCTGCTCGCGGATCTCCTGCTCCTGGCTCATGGAGCATTCGTCCTGTTCGTGATCGCCGGCGGGCTGCTGGTGCTGCGCTGGCCTCGCGTCGCCTGGGCGCACCTGCCCGCCGCGCTATGGGGCGCGGGCATCGAGTTCACCGGACGGATCTGCCCGCTCACGCCGATCGAGAACGCATGGCGTCACGCGGCCGGCGAGGCGGCATATCAGGGCGGGTTCATCGAGCACTATGTGACGGCGGTTCTGTATCCCGGCGGCCTGACCCGCGCCACGCAGCTGGTGCTCGGCGTGATCGTCCTGGCGGTGAACGGCTGGGTATACTGGACCGTCTGGCGCCGCCGGACCTCGTCCCGGTCGTCGTCCTGACTCACCTCGAGCGGAAGCTCACGCGAAGCCACGTCACCCTCAGCACCCGGCGCTTCAATCAGACCGAGGCGAAGCCGCACTTCATCGCCGTACTCAGCCCGAGCGGTTCGACCTGGCGTGCTGGCGTACCCGGAGCGAGCCCCGGCGGGCCTTCCGGTCCCTGCGTGCCCCGGACTCGGTACCGGGCTCAGGAGCGTGCCCGAGGCTCTTCTCGAACCAGTGATTCGCGTACGGATCGGCGTTGAAGGCCGCCACCTCGGCATAGCCCGCGCTCCGGTACAGCCGGATGGCTTCCTCGAGGGCTCGATTGGTCTCGAGCCGGAGCTGGATGACGCCCAGGCCGCGGGCCTCCTGCTCGAGCCCTTCCAGCATGCGGCGGCCGATTCCCAGCCCTCGCACGCTCTCGGCCACCCACATGCGCTTGAGCGAGGCTACCCCGCTCGAGATCAGCTTCACCGCGCCGCAGGCGACTGGCTCGCCATCGATCGAGCCCACCAGGAACGCACCCTGCGGCGGCACCAGCTCCCGGTCGTCCGCGGGCAGGCTGGCCGCCGGGTCGAAGCCGCACTCGAACCGCCGGTCCAGCTCCGCGAAGTAGTTGGCCACGCACCCGCGAGCTGCCGGCGAGGCGGGACTCACCCGTTCGATCCGCAGCCCGGCCAGCCGAAGCAGGCGATGCACTTCCGTCATCGCCTCCACCAGGCGGCCCCGCCGCTCCTCGGGAAGCGACTGGAGCAGGCCCTCCGCCACCCGGTCGGCGCGGCGGTCCATGAGCTGCACCTCGCGCCGGCCTGCGGCGGTCCATCGGGCCGTGCGCACCCGCCCATCCCGGGCGCCCCGGCCAAGCGTCACCAGCCCCTCGCGCCGGAGGCCCTCGATCAGGCGGCTCACGTAGCCGGAGTCGAGCCCCAGTCGCTCGCGTAACGTCCGCAGGTCGGTCCCGGCGGGCCCGATCTCGTAGAGCAGGCGGGACTCACCGAGCGGGCGATTCCGGCCCAGGAAGCGATCGTCCAGGGCACCGACCCGCTGGGTGACCAGTCGGCTGAAGCGGCGAACCTGAGCGATGGCGGCGGCATCCATTGTCTGACTTTAGTCAGAAATCGCTCGGCCGTCCAGAGGGACCGTCCCGTGCCGCCGGCGATACCATCGCCGCGCTTCGCGCACCACCCAGATCGCCACGGCCACCGTCAGGGGGAGAAGAAAGTACACCAGCCGATACGCCACCAGGCCGATCAGCACCGACGCCGTCGTCAGTGCCGGCGTGAGCCCCCAGAGCATCACCGCCTCGAAAACGCCGAGGCCGGCCGGTACCTGCGCTACCAGTCCCGCCATCTGCCCCAGCAGGAACACGGCGAAGAACACGTGAAACGGCACCCGATGAGGCAGCAGCACGTACAGCGCCGCGCCAGAGAACACCCAGTCGGCGAACGACACACCGATCTGGGCCAGTCCGCGCCGGAATGACGGGCGGGGCAGCTCCCAGCGCCACAGCTTGAGATTTCCACCGCTCCTCGCGCTCCATGTCAGATACGCCGCGACCACCGCGAGGCACGCGAAGCCGAGCGGTCGCGCCGTGTGGAGCCGGAGCCGCAGGAATCCCGGCACCAGCACCGGCTGCAGCGCGAAGGCGAGTCCGGCCGACGCGAGCAGGCCCACGACGTAGGTGATCGTGTTGAGCGTGATCACCCGCGCCGCGTCGGCTCGCGCGATGCCCCATTGGGAGTACAGCCGGTACCGGACCGCGGCCCCGGTCACCACCGAGAGCGGCAGCGAGTTGGCGAAGGCGTAGCCCAGGAAGGCCGCATAGGCGATTCGACGAAAGGGCAGCCGCCGTCCCAGCGCCGCGAGCGACACGGCATCGTATCCGGCGAGCGCCAGAAAGCCGAGCGAGGTGGCGGCGAGCGAGAGGACCAGCCGGAGCGGCGAGAAGCTCCGAACCTCCGCGAGAATCTCGTGCAGGGGATGGTTGCGGAGCTCGGTGTGCAACACATACACCGCCCCGGCGAACAGGACCAGGCTCACGACGACGCTGAGCACGCGCCGGCGGACAGGGGAGCCTCGTAATGTCATGGTGGACGTGTAGCGCGAGCCATGGGGCCGCGCGGTGAGAGGCGTCACGACCTGGCGACCCAGGCACCCGGACAGTGAAACCGCCGCCGACAGCAAACGGTCGGCGGCGGTTTTCCAGCCGGTGCGGTGGTTAGGCCTTCGCCTTCTGGAACAGCGGAAGGTACTGGCCGTACCCCTCGGCCTCGAGGCGGTCCACCGGAATGAACCGCATGGCCGCCGAGTTCATGCAGTACCGCAGTCCGGTCGGCTTCGGACCGTCATCGAACAGGTGGCCCAGATGGGAATTCGCGTGGGCCGAGCGAACTTCGGTCCGCTCCATGAAGAGCTGGTGATCACTCTTGGTGGTGATGTTGGCCGGCTCGAGCGGCCGGATGAAGCTGGGCCACCCGGTGCCGGAGTCGAACTTGTCGAGCGAGCTGAACAGCGGCTCGCCGGACACGACGTCGACGTAGATGCCGGCCTGGTGATTGTCCCAGTACTGATTGTTGAACGGCCGCTCGGTCCCTTCGTGCTGGGTGACCGCGTACTGCTCGGGCGTGAGCTTCTGCTTGAGCTCCGCGTCGCTCGGCTTCTTGAAAGTCATGGCATCCCATCCCGTGGTGTGCGTCGTCGTCGCCGGCTGTGCCTGTGCCGCGGCGGACCCGGTGAGGGTCGCTAGGAGCATCACGGTCGCCAGCAGCCCGCGGGTGATCTCAATGCGTCGGTTCATCGGCTTGCCTCCTTCGGGGCTGCAAGGTCGCCCCATAGCTCTGTCAAGCGCGCATCCCGCCGGCAGCCGATCCGGTAGGCCTCGTAGCGCTGGGGATTCTTGCGG
>Ga0308176_10003452_pt1 | contig 10123 bp, 10 predicted proteins | sample PhyCR2_3_FD_203890 | JGI IMG/M metagenome (GOLD analysis project Ga0308176, IMG submission 203890) | Soil microbial communities from UC Gill Tract Community Farm, Albany, California, United States - DLSLS.C.R2 | ecosystem: Environmental > Terrestrial > Soil > Agricultural land | place: USA... | reverse complement strand
ACGATGCCAGGGACTTCCATGCCTGCAGCGGGGTTCGCTTCACGGCGCCTTGATCCTCCGTGGCTACCGTGAACCGCGACGCCATGCTCCGTCGCCCCGGCCCACCGCTCGCCCTCGCCGTCGCCTGCGCCGTCGCGCTGGCGATCACCGGCGTGCTCGCCGAGCTCGTGCCGATCACCCAGCAGGGCGACGCGCACACCCTCAACGGCTTCGTCGGGCTCAACGCGCCGCGGCTGACCGGTGTTCTGAATCGCATCGCGCATCTCGCCGATCCGGCGCCCTACGCGCTGTGCGCGCTGGCGCTCGCGCTGGTGGCGCTCGTGCGCGGCCGCTGGCGGGTCGCGCTGGCGATCCCCGTGCTGTTCGTGCTGACCGGCGCGACCACCGAGTCGCTCAAGCACCTGCTCGCCACGCCGCGCGTGGACGAGTGGCTCGGCGACGCGCAGATCGCCGCCGCCTCGTGGCCGTCGGGACACTCGACCGCCGCGATGACGATGGCGCTGTGCGCGGTGATCGCAGCGCCGCCGCGGCTGCGGCCGACCGTCGCCGCCGTCGGCGGCGCCTTCGCCCTCGCCGTCGCCTACGCGATCCTCACGCTCGGCTGGCACTTCCCGTCCGACGTCTTCGGCGGCTACCTCGTGGCCGGCACCTACGTCCTGCTCGCCGTGTCGCTCATCGCCTGGACCGAGCAGCGCTGGCCCAGCCGGCGCGGCGCCGAGGCGCCGACGCGGCCCGTGGACCTCGTGCCGGCTCTGGGCGTCGCGCTGCTGGCCGCCGGCGCCGCGCTCGGCCTGGCGCTCGCACGCCCGCACGCGCTCGTGGGCTACGCCGCGACGCACACGACGTTCGTTGCCGGCGCCCTGGCGATCGCCGCCCTGGCCGTCGTCCTGGCCGGCGTGATGGCGACGGGCTTCCGGACGGCGTCCGGCCGCTAGGTGGGGCGTTCGACGGGCTAGGCCGCGTCGCCGCCCGCCGGCGGCTGCTGGGTCGCGCCGGGCTGCCAGAGCGGCTCTTCGCCGCCGTTGGCCGCGCGGCTGAGGATGAAGAGCAGGTCCGAGAGCCGGTTGAGGTAGCGCACGACCTCGGGGTTGCCGTCCTCGACCAGGATCGCCCGGCGCTCGGCGCGGCGGCAGACCGTCCGGCAGACGTGCAGGTGCGCGGCGGCCGGCGTGCCGCCCGGCAGGATGAAGGACTTCAGCGGCTTGAGCGTCGCGTTGACCTCGTCGCACGCCTCCTCGAGCCACGTCGTGTAGCCCTCGGCGACGCGCAGCCGCTCGCGGTCGCCGCCGTGGGGCACGGCGAGGTCGGCGCCGACGTCGAAGAGGTCGTTCTGGATCCGGCGCAGCCACGCCGCCTGCTGCTCGGGGAGGTCGGGCAGCGTCAGCGTGACGCCGAGCTGGGCGTTGAGCTCGTCCACGGCGCCGTAGGCCTCGATGCGCGGATGGGTCTTGGGCACACGGCTCATGTCACCCAGGTGCGTCTCGCCGCCGTCGCCGAGCTTCGTGTAGATCCGTGTGAGGTTGACCGTCATCGTGAAGCCAACCCTAGCCCGCGCGCGGTACGATCTGCGCGCAAGACCAAGGGTCGGTGGTCAAGGGAAGCCGGTGCAAGACCGGCGCGGACCCGCCACTGTGATCCGGCGAGTGCCTGCCGCACGCGCCGCCTTCGGGCGGTGCAGCCACTGGGACGGAGGAGCCCGGGAAGGCGCGGTGAGGAGAGGCCGGGAAGCCAGGAGACCTGCCTCCGACCGTCAAGGACTCGACGCCCTCGCGGCAAGGGGTGGTTCCCACATGCATTCCAAGTTCCTCGGCCTCCTGGTGGGAGGCCTTGCGCTCGTGACGAGCGCCAGCCCGGCGATGGCGGCCAAGGTCTCGGTGGAGATCGAAGGCCAGAGCGTCATCCAGGCGCCGATCACGGTCGACACGGCGGCGTCGGTGAGCAAGCCCGGCGGCGCCGCGTGCACCGGCGCGGTCCCGGCCACCGCCCTGGAGACCGCCACGGCGGGCGATTGGGACGGCCCGTCCTACGGCGTCACGCGCATCAAGGGCGAGACGCACCCGTTCGTCACCGGCGGCTCGTCGTGGGCCGTCTACGTCAACAACAGCTTCATCAACGACACGGCCTGCGACCACGCCCTCAACGACGGCGACAAGGTGCTCTTCTTCTGGAGCGACGCCTTCGCGTCGGAGGGCTACGACGAGCCGCTGGCGCTCGACGCCCCGACCAGCGCCGTCCCGGGCCAGGCGTTCACGGTCAAGGCGTCGGAGATCACCACCGACTTCTCGACCTTCCCGTCGCCGCCGAGCGCCGTGACCCCGGCCGCGGGCGCCGCGATCACCGGCGGCGCGGCCACCGCGACCACCGGCGCCGACGGCAGCGCGCAGGTCACCGTCAACGGCGGCCCCTACACGCTGGTCGTCACGAAGGGCAACCGCGCCCCGGCGCGGGTCAGCGGCTGCGCGACGACCGGCAGTGACGGCTTGTGCGGCACGAGGACGCCGAGCGCGGGCTCCACCACGACCACCACGACGACGGCGCCGTGCGTCACCAACGGCCACGACGGCTTCTGCGGCACCGCCGACACGTTCCCCGCCTACGGCAGGCTGCTCGGCGTCGCCGAGGGCAAGAAGTACAAGAACGGCCACGGCCCGCGCCAGCTCGCGGGCAAGGTCGAGAGCGACGCGTCGGGGCTGGCCGACGTCCGCCTGCGGCTGACCCGGACCAACCGCGACGCCTGCTCGACCTACGACGCCAGGCGCGAGCGCTTCAAGGCCATGAAGAAGTGCGGCGCCACGCATGGCGCCTGGTTCTCGGTCGGCGCCAAGGCCGACTGGACCTACCTGCTGCCCGCCAGGCTCGGCCCCGGCCGCTACGTCCTCGACCAGCAGGTCGTCGACAAGGCCGGCAACAAGACCACCCGGCTGGCCCGCGGCACCTCGCGCGTGGTGTTCGTCGTTGCCTAGCCGGTCCCGCATCCGGGCCCGCCTGCTCGTGGCCGTCGCCCTCGCCGCCCTGGCGACGGCGGCCGCGGGCTGCGGCCTGGGCGCGGGACCCAAGGCGGCCGACACCCAGCTGCTGGTCTCCCGGGACTTCGGCGCCGAGCCGATCGTCCAGGACGACCAGCCGCAGACCGGCGGGTCGGACACCGTGATGCGGCTGCTGCAGCGCAACGCCCCCAAGGTGGCGACGCGCTTCGGCGGCGGCTTCGTGCAGTCGATCGACGGCGTCAGCGGCGGCCGGCGCGACGGCCGGCCCGTCGACTGGTTCTTCTACGTCAACGGCATCCAGGCCGACACGGGCGCCACGTCGGTCAAGGTCCACCAGGGCGACCGCGTCTGGTGGGACTTCCACGACTGGAGCGCGACCGACGACGTGCCCGCCGTCGTCGGCTCGTTCCCCGAGCCGTTCCTGCACGGCGTCGACGGCCGGCGGCTGCCGACGCGCGTCGAGTGCGCCGACCCCAAGAGCGCCGCCTGCTCGACGGTCGCCGACAAGCTCGTGGAGCTCGGCCTGCCGGCCGCGCGGGGCGGCGTGGGCAACTCGTTCGTCGAGGACACGCTGCGCATCGTCGTCGGGCCGTGGCGCGCGGTGCGCGGCGACGCGACCATCAAGCTGCTGGAGAAGGGCCCGGCGACGAGCGGCGTCTTCGCCCGGCCCTCGGCCGACGGCCGCCACATCGCGCTGCTGGACGCCGGCGGGAAGGTCACCCGGACGCTCGGCCCCGGAACCGGCTTGATCGCCGCCACCAGGGTCAAGGACGCCAAGGACACCGTCAGCGATCCGGTCTGGATCGTCAGCGGCACCGATGCGGCCGGCGTCGATGCCGCGGCCAGCGCGCTCGACGAGGGGGCGCTGGCCGGCCACTTCGCCATCGCGGTGTCCGGCGGGCGGCCGGTCGGGCTGCCGGATCGGACGTCGTGAGGTACCGCCGCCGCGCGAGCCCGCTGCACGCGGCGCGCGCCGCGGCGGGCGGCGCCTGGTGCTCGGCGCTGGCCGCCGCCGCGCTGGCCGCCGAGCACCCGGTCGTGCTCGTGGGGCTCGCGGCGATCGTGCTCGCCGGCGCCGCGGGCGCCGGCGTGCTGCGCGAGGTCGGTCGCGTCGCGGCATGGATGGCGCCGTGGGCGGTGGTGATCGCCGTCGTCAACATGCTCGTCGTGCGCCAGGGGTTCACGATCCTCGCGCGGCTCGGCGAGGTGCCGCCGTTCGGGCAGGTCGACCTCACGCTCGAGGCGTTGGTGTACGGGTCGCTCTTCGGCCTGCGGCTGCTGGTCGTCGCGTCGGCGTTCGCGCTGTTCACCGTCGCCGTCGACCCCGACGACCTGCTGCGGGTCCTGCGCCGCGCCTCGGTGCGCTCGGCGCTGGCCGCCACGCTGGCCACGCGGCTCGTGCCCGTGCTGGCGGCCGACGCCCGCCGCGTCGAGGAGGCGCGCCGCTGCCGCGCCGACCACGGCGGCGAGGGCGCCGCGGCCCGGGTCGCGGTGCTGCGGGCGGTCGCCGGCAACGCGCTGGACCGCGCGCTCGACGTCGCGGCCACGCTCGAGGTCCGCGGCTACGGCACCGCGCGGCGCGGCAGCGCCGGCGGCGGCCGGCCGTGGTCGCGCCACGACCGGGCCTTCGCGGCGTCGGCGGCCGCGATCGTCGCGCTGACGATCGCGTCGCGCGTGGCCCCGATCGCCGGGTTCGAGACCTATCCCGAGCTGCACGCCGTCGCCGGCGGCACGCCGGCGGCGGTCGCGTTGGTGCTGGCCTACGCGGTCGTGGCGCTGCTGCCGCTGGCCGACCGCCGGGGGATCGGACCGTGAGCGCCATCCTCGAGCTGGAGGGCGTCACCTACACCTACGCCGGCGCGCAGGCGCCGTCGCTGCGCGGCATCTCGCTGGCCGTCGAGGAGGGCGAGATGGTGGTGTTGGCCGGCCGTTCGGCGGGCGGCAAGTCGACCCTGCTGCGCGCGGCCTCCGGCCTGGTCCCGCACTTCCACGGCGGCGCCTTCGCCGGCACCGTGCGCGTCGGCGGGCTCGACACGCGCGAGCACGGCCCCGCCGACCTCGCGCGCGTCGCCGGCTCGCTCTTCCAGGATCCCGAGTCGCAGGTCGTGCTGACCACCGTCCGCGCCGAGCTCGCCTTCCCCCTCGAGAACCGCGGCCACGGGCCGGCCGCGGTGGCGCGCGGGGTGGAGGAGGCCGCGCTGGCGCTGGGCATCGCCGACCTGCTGGACCGCGCGACGACCGAGCTCAGCGGCGGCGAGCTGCAGCGCGTCGCCCTCGGCGCCGCGCTGGCGGGCCGCCCGCAGCTCGTGCTCCTCGACGAGCCGACCTCCCAGCTCGACCCGGTCGCCGGCGACGAGCTCATCTGGCTGCTGCGGCGGCTCAACGAGGAGTGGGGGACGACCATCCTCCTGGCCGAGCACCGCCTGGAGCGCTGCCTGGCCGCCGCCGACCGCGTCATCGTGATGGCCGACGGCGGCGTCGCCTGCGACGCCGCGCCGCGCGACTTCCTGCGCTGGGCCGGCGCCGGGGCGCCCGAGCTCCAGACGCCGGCGGCCCGCATGTTCCGCGAGGCGGGGCTGACGCCGCCCCCGACCGGCGGCAAGGAGGCGCGCCTCGCGCTGCGCAGGCGCGGGATCGACCTCGAGGCCCCGGACGCCGCGGTCACCACCGACGCCACGGCCGCCCCCGGGGACATCGAGGGACGACTGAACCACGATGGCGGTGGTTCAGTCGTCCCTCGACGCCCGGAGGGCGCACCCGTGGGCGCCGAGGACCTGTCCGCGCCGAGGCGTCCCCGCCGCGCCGAGCGGCGGGCGGCCGCGCTGTCGTTCGACGGCGTCTGGCACGAGCGGCGTGGTGGCGCGGCCGTCCTGCGCGGCGTCGACCTGGCGATCGCGCGCGGAGAGCGGGTCGCGCTGATGGGGCGCAACGGCGCGGGCAAGTCCACGCTGCTGCGTCACGCCGCCGGCCTGATGGCGCCGACGCGCGGCAGGATCCGGACCGCCGGGCGCGTCGCGCTGCTGCTCCAGGACCCCAACGACTACTTCCTCCACGAGCGCGTCGGCGACGAGGCCTCGGCGCCGGCGCTCGCCGCGGTCGGCCTGGAGCATGTCGCCGACCGCCATCCCCGCGACCTCTCCGGCGGCCAGCGCCAGCGCCTGGCGCTGGCCATCGTGCTCGACGCGGGCGAGCCGGCCGCCGTCATCGGGCTCGACGAGCCCACGCGCGGCATGGACCGCGCCGCGAAGGCGGCGCTGACCGAGCGCCTGGCCACGTTCGCCGCCGGCGGCGCGGCCGTCGTCGTCGCCACCCACGATCCCGAGTTCGCCGCCGAGGTGGCCGACCGCGTCGTGCTGCTGGCCGACGGCCGGCCGATCGCCGACGGGCCCGCCGCCGCGGTGCTGGCCGGCGGCTGGTACTTCGCGACCGAGACCGCGCGGGTCACCGGCGGCCGGGCGCTGCTCCCGCTCCAGGGCGCGGCGCTCCTCGCCGACCGCGGCCGCGCGGAGGTCGGCGCATGACCTGGCAGCTGACCACCTTCACGCTGCTGGCGCTCGTCCTCGGGCTCGGCTTCGCGTGGTACGAGCGCACCCACCCGTCGAGCAAGGTCCTCGCCATGGTCGCCACGCTCGCCGCGCTCGCCGCGCTGGGCCGGATCGCCTTCGCGCCGCTGCCCAACGTCAAGCCGACGACCGACATCGTCTTCCTGACCGGCTACGTGCTGGGCGGCGCGCCCGGCTTCGCGGTCGGCGCGCTGGCGGCGTTGTCCTCCAACCTGGTCTTCGGCCAGGGCCCGTGGACGCCGTGGCAGATGGCCGCCTGGGGCCTGGTCGGCATCATCGGGGCCGCGTGGGCGCCGCTGACGGCCGGCCGTCTGCCGCGCCTGCCCACGGCCGCGCTGCTCGCGCTCTGCGGGCTGCTCTTCGGCGCCCTGACCAACCTGTCGACCCTCACCGCTGCGGGCGGCACGCCGTCGCTGGCCCAGTGGGTGGCGGTCGAGGCCGCCGGGCTGCCGTTCGACATCGCCCACGCCGTCGGCAACGTCGCGTTCTTCCTGGCCTTCGGGCCGGCGCTCGTCCGGGTGCTGCGCCGCTACCGCGCCCGCCTGGAGGTCCGCTGGACGCCGGCCCCCGCACCCACGCCGACCCCTGCTCCCCCGCCGCCGGCAGGGGCCGCCACCACGATCTCATGACCAAGACCATCATCCTGCTCGCGGCGCTGCTCGCCGCCCTGACCCTCGCGCCCGCCGCGGCGCACGCCTCCGACCGCTCCGCCGCCCGTGCCGGGGCCGCGTGGCTCTCCTCCTCCGTCCGGCCCGGGGCCGACGGCATGGCCGCCGACGCGCTCGTCGCGCTGCGCGCCGCCGGCCGCCTGCCGGGCGCCGAGGCGGATCGCCGCGCCCGCGCCCTGCGGGCCGGCGCCGGCCGCTACGCGCGCACCGCGGGCGCGACCGGCAAGACGATCCTCGCGCTGGTCGCCGCGCGCAGCGGCAGCGCCCGCTGCGCCGCCGGTCGCGTCGACCTCCTCACGCGCCTGCAGGGCTACGGCCGGGCGGGGCGCTACGGGGCCACGATCTTCGACCAGACGCTCGGCATGCTCGCCGTCCACGCGCTGCACGCCGGCCCGTCGGCCCGTGCCGTCGACGTGCTGCTCGGCGCCCGCGGCCGCGGCGGCTGGAACTTCAACCTCACGCGCAGCGGCGGCCGGCCCGACGACGTCACGAGCACCGCGATGGCGATCCTGGCCGCGCGCGCCGCGGGCGTGCCGGCCCGCAACGGGACGCTGCGCGCGGGCCTGCGCTGGCTGCGCGCGCAGCGGACCGCCGCCGGCGGCTTCGCGCTCGGGCGCCGCGACCGCAACGAGGCCAACTCCACGGCGCTGGCCATCGAGGCCGCGCGCTCGATGGGCAGCCGCGACACCCGCGCGACGCGCGCGCTGCGCTCGCTGCAGCGCGGCGGCGGGGCGTTCCAGTTCACGCGCACCGACGCCGGCAGCCGCGTGCTGGCCACCAACGACGCCGTCGTCGCCCTCAGCGGCCGGCGCCTGCCGGTGCGTGTGCTCGGGCGGATGCCGGGCCGCTGCTGAGCGCCCCGGCCACGCGCCGGTCACGCGCCTGACGTCGCGCACGACCCGAACGGGTCATGTGCGGTCTGGAGCATCGGGCCACGTCTCGAACGCCTGCTCGTATAGGGTCCGCGCCTCTTATGAGGATCGGCGTTCCCAAGGAATCGGTCGAGGGCGAGCGGCGGGTCGCCCTCGTGCCCGAAGTCGTCAAGAAGCTCGTCGCGAAGGGCCATGACGTCGTGGTGGAGGGCGGCGCCGGCGAGGCCGCGCTGGTCCCCGACGAGCTCTTCGCCGACGCCGGAGCGACCATCGGCGACCCGTGGGGCGCCGAGGTGGTCGTCAAGGTGGCGCCCCCGGCCGACGGGGAGCTCGGCCGCCTGGCGGCCGGCCAGACGCTGATCGGGTTCCTCAACCCGCGCGGCAACCCCGACGGCCTGCAGGCGGTCGCCCGGACGGGCGCGACGGCGTTTGCGATGGAGGCGATCCCGCGGATCTCGCGCGCGCAGTCGATGGACGCGCTGAGCTCGCAGTCCAACGTCGCCGGCTACAAGTCCGCGCTGCTGGGCGCCGACCACGCCACCCGCTTCTACCCGATGCTGATGACCGCGGCGGGCACCATCCCGCCGGCCAGGGTCCTGGTGCTGGGCATCGGCGTCGCCGGCCTGCAGGCGCTGGCCACCGCGCGGCGCCTCGGGGCCCAGACGACCGGCTATGACGTGCGGCCCGAGACGGCCGAGCAGGTCGAGTCGCTGGGAGCCAAGTGGCTGGACCTCGGGATCGAGGCCGCCGGCGAGGGCGGCTACGCGCGCGAGCTGACCGAGGAGGAGCGCGCTCAGCAGCAGCAGGCGCTGACCGACGCGATCAAGGGCTTCGACGTGGTCATCACCACCGCGCTGGTGCCGGGCCGGCCCGCGCCGCGCCTGGTCACCGCCGAGGCGGTGCAGGGCATGAAGCCCGGCAGCGTGATCGTCGACCTCGCGGGGGAGACGGGCGGCAACTGCGAGTTGACCGAGCCCGGCCAGGTCGTCGTCAAGCACAACATCACGATCGTCTCGCCGCTGAACCTCGCGGCGACGATGCCTGAGCACGCGAGCGCGCTGTACGCGCGCAACCTGCAGGCGCTCATCGAGTTGCTCGCCGACGACGAGTCCGGGGCCTACGCGCCGGACTTCGAGGACGAGATCGTCAGCGGCGCCTGCGTCGTCAAGAACGGGGAGGTCCTGTAGCCATGCTCGTCACCAACCTGGCGATCCTCGTGCTGGCCGGGTTCGTCGGCTACGCGGTGATCTCCAAGGTCCCGAACACGCTGCACACGCCGCTGATGTCGGGCACCAACGCGATCCACGGGATCGTCGTGCTCGGCGGCATCCTGCTGCTGGTCGAGGGCCTGGCCGACGGCTTCTTGAACAAGCTGCTGCTGGTGATCGCGGTCGCCTTCGGGACGATCAACGTCGTCGGCGGCTTCCTGGTCACCGACCGGATGCTGGAGATGTTCAAGCAGAAGCCCAAGGAGCTCGTCGAGGCCGACCCGGAGGCCAAGGCGTGATCGCGTCGCTGACATCGGGGCTGACGCCCGTGACCGCCTCCTTCATCACGGACCCGGACTTCCGGTATGTCCTCTACATCGTCTCGTTCAGCCTGTTCATCTACGGCCTGAGCGGCCTGACGGGGCCCAAGACGGCGGTGCGCGGCAACCGCATCGCGGCGGTCGGCATGGCCGTCGCGGTGATCGCCACGTTGCTGGTCCCGCACCTGCACAACGTCGGCCTGATCATCCTCGGCGTGGCGATCGGCACCGCCGTCGGCGTGCCGGCGGCGCGCCAGGTCAAGATGACCCAGATGCCGCAGATGGTCGCGCTGTTCAACGGCGTGGGCGGCGGCGCGGTCGCGTTGATCGCGTGGGTCGAGTTCCGCGAGTCCGACGGCTTTGCCGACGTGGCGACCTACGTGGCGATCTTCTCGTGCTTTGCGGCGATCGTCGGCTCGGTGTCCTTCTGGGGCTCGAACATCGCGTTCGCCAAGCTGCAGGAGCTCATCAGCGGCCGGCCGATCAGCCCGTTCGGGCGGCTGCA
>Ga0308176_10003451_pt1 | contig 10123 bp, 8 predicted proteins | sample PhyCR2_3_FD_203890 | JGI IMG/M metagenome (GOLD analysis project Ga0308176, IMG submission 203890) | Soil microbial communities from UC Gill Tract Community Farm, Albany, California, United States - DLSLS.C.R2 | ecosystem: Environmental > Terrestrial > Soil > Agricultural land | place: USA... | reverse complement strand
GAATACGACCTGGCGAGCAAGCAGGCGCGCCTCTACGCCTCGGGCATCCGCAATCCCAACGGCATCGATTTCGAGCCCACCACGCACCAGATGTGGACCGTCTCGAACGAGCGCGACGAGATCGGAAACGACCTGCCGCCGGACTACCTGACGCGGGTGAAGGACGGCGCCTTCTACGGCTGGCCCTACAGCTACTGGGGCCAGAACGTCGACGACCGTGTGAAGCCCCAGAACCCGCAGATGGTGGCCATCGCCACCAAGCCCGACTTCGGTCTCGGCGCCCACGTGGCCGCGCTCAGCGTGGTCTTCTACACCGCCGACCTGTTCCCCGCGTCCTACAAGGGCGGCGCCTTCATCGGCGAGCACGGCTCGTGGAACCGGAAGCCGCTCAACGGCTACCAGGTGGTCTTCATCCCGTTCGCCGGTGGCGAGCCGCAGAACCGCCCGCAGGCCTTCCTCTCCGGCTTCCTGAACAAGAACCAGGAGATCCAGGGCCGCCCCGTCGGCGTCGCCGTCGACAGGAAGGGCGCGTTGCTGGTGGCCGACGACGTGGGCGGCATCATCTGGCGCGTCACCCCCACGCCGGCGGCGGCTTCCCCTCCCGCGTTCGCGGGAAGGGGAGACCATCGGCCGTAGAGCCGATGGTGGGAAGGGAGGGCGGCGCGCAGGGCGGCTCTCCCTCTCCACCACTCGCTCTTCGCGTTGCTCGGCGAGCGGTCCTCCTCTCCCGCTTCGCGAGAAAGGAACTCACTTGCCGGTGTAGAACGCGCAGAGCTTGTTGCCGTCCAGGTCGCGGAAATAGGCGCCGTAGAAGCCGTCCATCCGCTGGCCGGGGGGGCCCTCGCAGCTGCCGCCGCTGGCGAGCGCGGCGGCGTGGGCCGCATCCACCGCCTCGCGGCTGGCCGCCGGCAGGCCGAACATCGAGCCGTTGCCCGCCGTCGCCGGCGCCCCGTCGTACGGCCCGCAGACCGCCAGCATCGAGGGGCCTGTCCCGCCGTAGAACTGCATGCGGTCGCCGAAATCCATGGTCCGCTTGCCGCCGAGCGCGCCGGTCACGGCGTCGTAGAAGCCGCGAGCCTTGTCCAGGTTGTTGGTGCCGATGGTTGCGTAGCCGATCATCTCGATGGGTCTCCCTGCTCTTGCCCCCAGTCTAGCGGATGACCTGCGCGGAACCGCAAGGCGCAGCTCGCATGGACGCCGCCGCGGTTCTGTCGTCAACTCGCCCCCGACGACCACACCGGGGGAGCAAGCCATGCCGATGAGGGCGATCCGGACAATCGCGATGGCGATCGCGTCGGCCGCGGCGCTGGCCGCCGGCGCAGCGCAGGCGCAGGCGCAGGCGCAGGCGCAGTCCAGCGCGGTCAGGCACGAGGCCTGGGGCGTCCAGGGCCTCTCCGCCCCCGCCCAGATGGTCGTCGACCATTGGGGCGTGCCGCACATCTATGCCGCCAGCGCCCGCGACGCCTTCTTCCTGCAGGGCTGGAACGCCGCGCGCGACCGGCTCTGGCAGATCGACCTCTGGCGCAAGCGCGGCCTGGGCCGCCTTTCCGCCAGCTTCGGCCCGGCCTACGTCGAGCAGGACCGCGCCGCGCGGCTCTTCCTCTACCGCGGCGACATGACCGCCGAGTGGGCCGCCTACGCCCCCGGCGCCAAGGACGCCGTCGAAGCCTTCGCCGCCGGCGTCAACGCCTACGTGGCCGAGGTGAAGGCCGGCAAGCGCCCGTTGCCGGTGGAGTTCAAGCTCTCGCACAGCGAACCCGAGACCTGGGCCGCCGAGGACATCCTGCGCATCCGCAGCCACGCGCTGGTCTCCAACGTCCAGTCCGAGGTCGCCCGCGCCCAGGTCGCCTGCGCCGGCGGGATCGCCGCCGACGCCCTGCGCCGCAAACTCGAGCCGCCACACACGCCGGTCGTCCCGGCCGGCCTCGACCCCTGCGTCATCCCCGACGGCGTCCTGAAGGCCTACCTGCTGGCGACCGAGCCCGTGGACTTCCAGCCGCTGACCGCGGGCGGCAGGCGCACCGAGATCAGCCCCCGCGCCCAGCTGGCCCAGGCCGAAGCCGCCTACGAGGCCGAGGGCTCCAACAACTGGGTGATCGCACCCAGCCGCACCGCCACCGGCCGCCCGATCCTGGCCAACGACCCGCACCGGGCGGTGGGCGTGCCCTCGCTGCGCTACATCGCCCACCTCAGCGCGCCCGGCCTGGACATCATCGGCGCCGGCGAACCCGCCCTGCCCGGCGTCTCCTTCGGCCACAACCGCGACATGGGCTGGGGCCTGACGATCTTCTACATCGATCAGGAGGACCTCTACGTCTACGACACGAAAGGCGACACCTACCGCTACAAGGGCGGCTACGAGCCCATGCGCGTGGTCCACGAGACCATCGACGTCAAAGGCCAGGCTCCTCGGGTCGTCACCTTGAAGTTCACCCGCCACGGCCCGGTCGTGGCCGAGACGCTCGGCCCAAACGGAACGGGTCACGCCTTCGCCATCCGCACCGTCTGGATGCAGCCGGGCGCGTCCGGCTACTTCGGTTCCTCGCGCATGTGGCGGGCGAAGTCCTGGGACGACTTCAAGGCCGCGCAGGAGGCCTGGGGCGTGCCGCCGCTGAACCTGGTCTACGCCGGGACCTCCGGCGACGTCGGCTGGTCCGCCGCCGGCCTCACACCGATCCGCCCCAACTGGGACGGCCTCATGCCCGTGCCCGGCGACGGCCGCTACGAATGGGCCGGCATGCGCCCCGAGGCCGAGCTGCCGAATGTGAAGAACCCGCCCGAGGGCTTCTTCGCCACCGCCAACGACATGAACCTGCCGCCGGGCTACCGCGCGCCCACCGCCTACGAGTGGTCCAGCCGCTCGCGGATCGACCGGATCAAGGAGGTGCTGCGCGGCCTGCCGAAGGCCACCCTCGCCGACTCCATGGCCCTGCAGACCGACAGCCACGACGTCCTGTCGCGCCGCGCCATCGCGCTGCTCGCCGGCGTCGCCTCGCCCGATCCGGAGGTCCAGAAGGCCATCGCGCTGCTGCGCGGCTGGGACAACGACGAGCGCGTCGATAGCCCCGCCGCCGCCCTCTACCAGGTCTGGTCGGAGACCCACCTCGGCCGCACGGTGGTCAATGTCGCGACGCCGGAGCCGGCGCGGACCTTCGTCGGCAATGGCTCGCTCGACGCCGCCATCACCTGGCTGGAAAGCCCCGCCGCCGCGCCGGCCCGCCAGCGGATCCTCACCGAGAGCCTGAAGGCTTCGGTCGCCGAGATGAAGGCCCACCTCGGCCCCGACATGGCCAGCTGGACCTGGGGCGCCCTGCACCACGCCAGGTTCGATCCGCCCGCCGCGGTCCTGGCCCCGCCGCTGCTCACCGAGCAGATGTCCACAGCGCGCCTGCAGATCCCCGGCTCCGCCCAGAGCCCGCGGGCGGCCACCTATGCCCCAAGCACCTTCCGCCAGACCGCCGGCGCCTCGGTCAGGATCGTGCTGGACGTAGGCGCCTGGGACAATTCGGTGGCGATCAACACGCCCGGCCAGTCCGGCGACCCTTGGAGTTCGCACTACCGCGATCTCTTCCCACTGTGGGCCGCCGGATCCTACGTCCCTCTCGACTACAGCCGCGCCGCGGTCGACCGCGACGCCGAGCTGGTGATGGACCTTTCGCCGGCCACGTAGCGCTTCCTGACAGGATGCTGTCAGCAGGTCGCGCGCATAAGGCTGTCCCATCGAGGACGGGACGAAGACCATGGCGCACGAGCTCGATCGCAGGGCCTGGCTGGGCGGGGCGGCGCTGTTCGCGACCGTGACGGTTTCCGGGCGTCCGCGGGCCGAAACCCAGCTCGCGATGACCAACCGCGGTCACTTCCTGGCCCGGCCGCAGTATCGCGACGCCCTGGTGAAGTGCTTCACCGACGTGCTGGGATGCTTTGGGCCCATCATGCTGCCGGCCAAGAACGGCCTGGGCCCGGTCGCGGCGTTCCGCTTCCCCGGCGGCGGCGCGGTCAGCGTCGAGTTTACCGACCGCGCGCTACCCGAGGCCGACGCGCGGCGCGGCGCCTGGCTGGAGCTGAAGCCCGCCGACCCCGACGCGCTCGAAGCGGCCGTGAAGGCCGCCGGCCTGCCCCGGATCGCCTATGCCGCCACCACGACCTTCTACTTCGCCGTCCCCGGCGGCCAGGTCTTCGGCATCGCCCGCAACGACCGCCCCGAGCTGAAAGGCTAGAATTAGCTGCTCCCCCTCAGGGGGAGCTGGCGGCGAAGCCGACCGAGGGGTTGCAGCCCACGAACTCAGCGGCGAACCCCCTCCGTCACCTGCGGCGACACCTGCCCCTGAGGGGAGGATCTGGGCGCTATACCCGCCCCGTCACCGGGATCAGCGCGCCCGTCACCGCGCGGGCCTCCTCGCTGGCCAGGAACAGCATCACTTCGGCCAGGTCCGCCGGCGCCACCCACGCGCCGAAGTCGGCCTTGGGCATGTCCTTGCGGTTCGTAGGCGTGTCCAGGATCGACGGCAGCACCGCGTTCACCGTCACCCCATCGCCCTTCAGCTCCTCGGCCAGCGCCTCGGTCAGGCTGTGCACGCCCGCCTTCGAGGCGGCGTAGGGGCCCATGCCCAGCGACGCCTTGCGCGCCGCGTTGGCGCCCACGTTGACGATCCGCCCCGACCCCGACCGCTTCAGGTGCGGGATCGCCGAACGGCAGGTGTTGGTGGCGGTCTGCACGTTCATCAGGAACATCTTGTGCCAGCTGTCCGGCGGGCTGCCCTCCAACGTCTCCCAGCGGAACCCGCCGGCGATGTTGAGCAGCACGTCCAGCCCGTCGAACCGCTCCGCGGCCGCGTCGATGGCGGCCCCCGCCGCATTGGCGTCGGCCAGGTCCACGCCGCCCTGCACGAACACGTCGGGGCCGGACACGGCGTAATCCGCGGGCGCCGGCGCGAAGTCGATCAGCGCCAGCCGCGCCCCGCGCGCAGCCGCCGCCTTGGCCACGGCACGGCCGAGGACCCCGAAGGCCCCGGTGATCGCATAGACGCGCCCTGCCATGCCACGCTCCCGAAAAGCCCATGGCCGGGCGTCGCCGCCCGGCCATGCATCAACACCTTAAGTCAGGGCCTGCGCGCAAGCCCACGCTGAGCGTTTGGATCAGAGCCGCTCGACGATCGTCACGTTCGCCAAACCGCCCCCTTCGCACATGGTCTGCAGGCCCCATTTCTTGCCCCGGGCCTTCAGCGCGTGCAGCAGCGTGGTCATCAGCTTGGTGCCCGACGCGCCCAGCGGGTGGCCCAGCGCGATGGCGCCGCCGTTGACGTTCAGCTTCGCCGGGTCCGCGCCCGTGGTCTGCAGCCAGGCCAGCGGCACCGAGGCGAACGCCTCGTTGACCTCGAACAGGTCGATGTCGTCGATCTTCATGCCTGCGCGCTTCAGCGCCCGCTCCGTCGCCGGCAGCGGGGCTTCCAGCATGATCACCGGGTCGTGGCCGATGAGCGTCAGGTTGTGGATGCGGGCCATCGGCTCCAGGCCCAGCTCCTTCAGGCCCTTCTCCGACACCACCATCACGCCCGAGGCGCCGTCGCAGATCTGGCTGGAGGTCGCCGCGGTGATGTAGCCGCCTTCGCGCAGCAGCTTCACGCCCTTCATCGACTCCAGGCTGGCGTCGTAGCGGATGCCCTCGTCGCTGTCGTGGACGACGGGATTGCCCTCGGCTTCCTTGCCGTCCTTGCCGGTGACCGCGACGATCTCGTCCTTGAAGACGCCGGCCTGGGTGGCGGCGATCGCGCGCTGGTGCGACTGGTAGCCGAACTCGTCCAGCTGATCCTTCGTCAGCCCGTACTTCTGGGCCACCATCTCGGCGCCCATGAACTGGCTGAACTGGATGTTCGGATAGCGCTTCTGCTGGTTCGGGCTCATCGGGATGCCGAAGCCTTCCTTGGCCGGCAGCGACACCGACAGGCCCATCGGCACGCGGGTCATGCTCTCGACGCCCGCAGCGATCACCACGTCCATCGTCCCGCTCATCACTGCCTGAGCGGCGAAGTGCAGCGCCTGTTGCGACGAACCGCACTGGCGGTCGACGCTGGTGGCCGGCACGCTTTCCGGCAGCTTGGAGGCCAGCACGGCGCCACGGGCGATGTTGGTGGACTGCTCGCCCACCTGCATCACGCAGCCCATGACCACGTCCTCGACGAGGGCCGGGTCGGCGCCGGTGCGGGCCATCAGCTCGTCCAGCACCACCGCGCCCAGGTCCGCCGGGTGCCATTCCCGAAGCCGCCCGCCCTTGCGCCCGCCGGCGGTCCGCGTCGCGGCGACGATATAGGCCTCGCCCATGGTCTTGCTCCTCATGTCTCTGGCGCGGGGGTCCCGCGCGTCGAACGGGCTCTAAGGGAGGCGCCGCTGCGTTAGGCAACGCCCTTACGTGACGTTCGCGTCAACTTGTCCAAACGTCCGCGCCAATATGCGCTCCAGCCACTCGGCGTCCAAGGCGTCGAACGCCGCCAGCCGCTCCGAATCCACGTCGAACACCGCGATCAGCCGGCCGCCGCCATCGCGCACCGGGACCACGATCTCGCTCTGCGAGCGGCTGTCGCAGGCGATGTGGTTGGGGATGGCGTTCACGTCCTGCACGATCTGGGTCTCCCCAGTCGCCGCGGCCGTCCCGCAGACCCCGCGCCCGAACGCGATGCGCAGGCAGCCCAGGCTGCCCTGGTAGGGCCCGACCACCAGCTCGTCGGCCTTGTCGGGGTCGACGACGTAGAAGCCGGTCCAGAAGTAGTCTTCGAAGCTTGTCGCCAGCATCCCGGCGACGGTCGCCATCCGCGCCGTCAGGTTTGGCTCGCCGGCCAGCACCGCGGCGATCTCCTCCGCCACGGCGGCATAGCGTTGCGCCTTTTCCGCGGGCAGCACGCGCTCGTTGAAGGCTTCGGCCATGACGGCAGATGTAGCGAGGCCGAGCCGCTTCAGCCAGTGGGACGCGGACCTTCGATGAGGTCCGTGGGGAACGAAGCTCAAGCTGAGCCGTTGCACGCGCCAAGGGGGAGCCTGAACCGCCGCCTTGCTCCCGGAACTGCAAGGGAGGAAGTGCGCCATGCCAGCCACGCTGCACGTCATCTTCGGGCCCTGCGCCGCGGGCAAGACCACCTACGCCCACGCCTTGGCTCGCCGCGAGCGCGCGGTTCCCTTCGTCCTCGACGAGTGGGGCGCGCGCCTGTTCGGCCCCGACCTCCAGGGTCCCATCGAATTCCCCTGGATGCTGGAGCGCCTCGCCCGCTGCAATGGGCTGATCTGGTCGACCGCCGAGGCGGTGCTTGCCGCCGGCGCCCCGGTCGTCCTCGACACCGGCGCCATGCGCCGCGCTGACCGCGACCGCATCCGCCAGATCGCCGAGGCGAAGAACCTGTCGCCGCAGTGGCACTTCGTCGACGCGCCGCAGGAGGTCCGCCGCGCCCGCGTCGCCGGCCGCAACGCCGCCAAGGGCGAGACCTTCGTCATGGAGGTGACGCCGGAGATGTTCGAAATGCTCGAGGCCATCTACGAGCCCCCCGCGCCGGCCGAGTTGGAGGGCGCGGTGCTGAGCGCGAGCGACGATGGCAGGAGCGCCGCGCCAACCGCGGAGCAGCCCGAGGCGGTGCAATAGCCGGAGGCGGTGCGGCTGCCGGCCTCGTGCGGCTGAGAGGCCGCTTTGCGCTCCTGGCGGAGCTATCCATCCCCATTTTTGCTCGTCATCCCCGGGGCCTGTCCCGGGGACCCATCCTACGGCGGCAGGGCCGTGGCGGCCGCTGCGCTGGACGCGGAATCCCATTCGTCGACGTGTTCTGGACAAACCTTCAGCACGCAGCCTTTGTAGGCCGCGTCCGATTTCGGGGGATTCCATGCGTCCAGTCGCCTTCGTCTCCGCGCTCGCCATGCTGGGCGCGGCCGCCACGCTTGCGCAGGCGCAGGACGGCCCCCAGCGCCTCTTCACTGGCCGCGACATCTTCGCGTTGCGCGCGGCCAGCGACCCGCAGGTGCGCCCCGACGGCGGCGCCGTCGCCTACGTCCGCACGACCCAGGACATCATGACCGACAACGGTCGGCCCTCGATCTGGCTGATCGATCCCAAGACCGGCGAGCAGTCGCCGCTGGTGGTGAACGAGAACGCCAACCTGTCCCCGCGCTGGTCGCCCGACGGCTCGCGCCTCGCCTATGTCGTTGCCGGACCCGGCGGGGCGCAGCTCTACGTCCGCTGGATGGCGTCGGGCCGCTCGGCGCAGGTCGCCACCCTGCCGCACGCACCCAATTCCATCGCCTGGTCGCCGGACGGCCAGTCCATCGCCTTCGCCATGCTGGTGGACGATGGCGGCAGGCAACTCGCCCAGCCGCCCGCCAAGCCCGAGGGCGCCAAGTGGGCGGAGCCGCTGAAGCAGATCGATCGTGTCACCTACCGCGCCGACGGCGCCGGGTACCTGCGCCCGGGCTACCGTCACCTCTTCATCGTCACCGCTGACGGCGGCCAGCCGCGGCAGCTCACCTTCGGCAAGTTCGACGACGGCGGGCCGATCGATTTCTCGCACGACGGCAAGCTTATCTACTTCGCCACCGACCATGGCCCCAACTGGGAGCGCGACCCGCAGGAAAGCGAGGTCTTTTCCGTCGACGTGGCCAGCGGCGCCCAGACCCAGCTCACCCACCGCAAGGGCCCCGACCAGGCGCCCGTGGTCAGCCCGGACGGTTCGAAGATCGCCTACGTCGGCTTCAACGACAAAGGCCTGCGCGGCTACGAGAACGTGCGCCTCTACGTCATGGACCGCGACGGGAAGAACAGTCGGGTGATCACCCCCGACTTCGACCGCAGCGTGGGCTCGGTGGCCTGGGCCGCCGACGGCAAGGGCTTCTACATCGACTACACCGATCACGGCGTCACCAAGGTCGCCCGCGTGGGCCTGGACGGGAAGATGGAGACCGTAGCCTCGGGCCTCACCACCGGCGGCGAGATCGACCGCCCCTACACCGGCGGCGACTGGTCGGTGGGCAAGACCGGCCTCGTGGCGTTCACCAGCGGCGACACGCTGAACCCGCCCGACATCTCGGTCGCGCAGGGTGGGAAGACCCGGCGCCTCACCCACCTCAACGAGGATCTCTTCGCCGCGCGTACGCTGGCCAAGGTCGAGCACCTGCCGGTGACCTCGTCGTTCGACAAGCGCGCGCTCGACGCGTGGATCGTCACTCCGCCGAACTTCGACCCGTCGAAGAAGTACCCGCTGATCCTGGAGATCCACGGCGGCCCGTTCGCCGCCTACGGCCCGGTGTTCGCCACCGACGACCAGCTCTACGCCGCCGCCGGCTACGTGGTCGTCTACGGTAACCCGCGCGGGTCGACCTCCTACGGCGACGAGTTCGCCAACACCATCGACAAGAACTACCCCAGCCACGACTACGACGACCTGATGAGCATGGTCGACGCCGCCATCGCCAAAGGATTCGTCGACCCGAGCCGGCTCTATGTTACCGGCGGCTCGGGCGGCGGCGTCCTGACCGCCTGGATCGTCGGCAAGACCGACCGCTTCAAGGCCGCGGTGGCGCAGAAGCCTGTGATCAACTGGGCCAGCGAGGTGCTGACCACCGACGGCTACACCTTCATGGGGCCGTCCTGGTTCGGCAAGATGCCGTGGGAGGATCCCATGGGCTACTGGAAGCGTTCGCCACTCTCGCTGATCCCCAACGTCAAAACCCCGACCATGGTCGTCGTCGGCGAAGAGGACCACCGCACCCCGCCCAGCGAGGCCGAGCAGTACTTCGACGCCCTGCAGCTGCGCGGCGTGCCGACCGCGTTCATCCGCGTACCGGGCGCCAGCCACGGCGGGCTGGCCGAACGGCCCAGCCAGTCGGCCTCCAAGGCCAGCGCGATCATCGCCTGGTTCGACCGCTACAAGTGAGGCGCGCCCTCCTCATCGCCGCCGCGGCCGCCGCGCTCGCCGGCGGCGCGCTGGCCGCCCCGCGCTCGGCCGGGATCAAGGACCCCGACACCCGCGCCTGGTTCCAGCTGACCGAGCAGCTCTCGGGCGACGCCATGGAGGGCCGCGACATCGGCTCGCCCGGCTTCGACCGCGCCGCCCAGGTGGTGGCCGACCGCTTCAGGGCCGCCGGCCTCAAGCCC
>Ga0308176_10003450_pt1 | contig 10124 bp, 9 predicted proteins | sample PhyCR2_3_FD_203890 | JGI IMG/M metagenome (GOLD analysis project Ga0308176, IMG submission 203890) | Soil microbial communities from UC Gill Tract Community Farm, Albany, California, United States - DLSLS.C.R2 | ecosystem: Environmental > Terrestrial > Soil > Agricultural land | place: USA... | reverse complement strand
CTGGTCGGCCGTGGTCGGGACGAGGTCGTACCAGGAAGTTGGGTGCAGCTCCGCGAGGGCGTATGAGCGAGCCGCCACAGCCTGCGCCTCGAGCGCGGCGAGCGGCCAGTGCGAGGGCGACTCGGACGGGACGACGCCGCGGAGGTACGTGTCGAGCGAGAGGCCGTTGACGACGGAGACACCTCCGCCCCGGCTCCAGAGCACGAGTGTTCCGTGGTACGCGCGGCCGTCGAAGGTGAGCGGCGCGCGTGGGCAGTCCAGGACGGCGACGTGGCCGAAGGAGAAGCCTGCGCCGTGGCGCCGCACGGGAAAGACGAGCCGCGGCCCGACGCCGTACGTCCCGGGCGGCAGCGTTCGCGTCAGGCGCCTCCCGTCGGTGACCCGGATCGGCGTGGCGCAACCGACGGTGACGGAAGACGCCCCGTGCGCCAGCAGGACGCGGACGCGCTGCTCGCCGAAGCGGCTCAGCTTCGTGCCCGGGTAGTAGTGCGAGAGGATCCGGCGGTACTTCCAGCCGTGCAGCGCGTAGCCGTAGGCGCCCCACTGACTGAGGCCGACGCCGTGGCCCCAGCCGTGGCCGGTGACGATCAGCGACGTGCCGGCGCGCGCCGTGCCCGCGGTCGCGCACACGACCACACCTATCAGGACCGCAACCCCCAACCTGAGCCGCACGGCGATGCTCGTTCCACCTCCTGGGTCGGTCAAACGAGGAAGAGTAGAGCCGAACCCACCGAGCCGCCCGGTTCTTTCGGCGAGGCGGAGCCTAGACTCGACTCGATGCGCCGCCTGCTCGTTGCCAACCGTGGGGAGATCGCGCTTCGCATCTTCCGCGCCTGCGCCGCCGAGGGCATCGAGACGGTCGCCGTCGCGGCTCCCGACGACCGCGGTTCGCTCCACGCGGAGTCCGCGGACGCGCTCGTCGAGATCTCGTCCTATCTCGACCCGGCCGAGCAGGTGCGCGCCGCCCGCGAGACCGGCGCCGATGCCGTCCATCCCGGCTACGGCTTTCTCTCCGAGAGCGCGGAGCTCGCCGAGGCCGTGCTCGAGGCGGGACTGACCTGGGTCGGCCCGCCGCCGGCCGCCCTGCGCGCCGGGGGCGACAAATTGGCTGCGAAGGAGACGGCGCGCGCGGCCGGCGTCCCCGTCCTCCCCAGCGGGACGCCGGAAGAGATCGGTTTCCCGCTGCTCGTCAAGGCGGCCGCGGGCGGAGGTGGGCGCGGCATGCGCGTCGTGCGCTCGCCCGAGGAGCTCGACGAGGCACTCGCGGCGGCGCGGCGCGAGGCCGCGGCGGCGTTCGGAGACGACTCGGTCTTCTGCGAGCGCTATCTCGAGCGTCCCCGCCACGTCGAGATCCAGCTCCTCGCCGACAAGCACGGCAACGTCGCGGCGCTCGGCGAACGCGACTGCTCGATCCAGCGCCGCCACCAGAAGGTGCTCGAAGAAACGCCGTCGCCCGCGCTCGATCCCGAGTTGCGGGCCGGGATGAGCGATGCCGCGGTCGCCTTCGCCCGCGCGATCGGCTACGAGAGCGCGGGCACGGCCGAGTTCGTCCTCGACGGACGCGACTTCTGGTTCCTCGAGCTCAATGCGCGGATCCAGGTCGAGCACCCCGTCACGGAGCTCGTGACCGGAGTCGACATCGTCCGCGAGCAGCTCCGGATCGCGTCCGGAAAAGCCCTGTCGAACCTTGTAACAGACTGTTACTTGCGAGGCCACGCGGTCGAGGTCCGGCTCTATGCGGAGGATCCGCGCTCGTTCCTCCCACAGTCCGGCCGGCTCGAGCGGCTGCGGCTGCCCGAGGGGATCCGCGTCGACTCGGGCGTGCGCGAGGGCGACGAGATCGGCACCGCGTACGACCCGATGATCGCGAAGCTCATCGCCGCAGGCGACACGCGCGACCAGGCGTTCGACCGCCTGGCGCGGGCGTTACAGGAGACGGAAATCGGCGGCGTCACGACGAATCTTCCGTTTCTCCGCTGGCTCGTCGGGCATCCCCTGGTTCGCGCAGGCCGCGTCACGACCGCGTTCCTGACCGAGAACCCTCCCCTGTCGGAGCCGCCGGGGGGCGCTCCGGCAGAGGTCTGGAGCGAGCCGTGGCGGCTGAACCTTCCTCCTCCGCCGACGCGGTCTGCGCCCGATGTCGACAGCGCCGTGGGCGCGGCCGGCTCCGGCGGGCACGAGCAGTCGGAGGTCGTGGCACCGATGCCCGGCACCGTGATCCGCGTCCTCGTCGAGGCGGGCGCAACGGTGGCGGCCCGGCAGCCGCTCGTCGTGCTCGAAGCGATGAAGATGGAGACACCGCTCGTCTCGCCCTACGCGGCGACCGTGCGCGCCGTCCACGTCGGCGAGGGAGATCGCGTGGCCGGCGGCGCCGTGCTCGTGGAGCTGGACGAGTAGTGGAAGTTGTGAGGATCGCCGATGCGGCGACCTTTCTCGCCGAGGCCGAGCCGCTCCTGCTCTCCGACGAGGCGCGCCATAACCTGATCCTCGGCCTCGCGGGCACGATCCGCGACTCGCCCGACCACTATCCGGCCCGGAGCCTCTGGCTCGTCCGCGACGAGGGCGAAGTCGGCGCCGCCGCGCTGCGGACTTCACCGTACAACCTCATCCTCGCCGAGCCGCGCTCCGAGGAAGCTCTCGCCGCGCTCGCGGGGGGCATCGCCGAGGACCTGCCGGGCGTCGTCGGAGCGGAGCCGGAGGCTGCTGGATTCGCCGACCTGTGGTCCCGGCAGACCGGCGTCCGGGCACGAACGAACATGCGGCAGGGCATCTACGCACTCGAGCAGGTTGAACCGCCGTCCGGCGTGCCGGGCTCGGCGCGCGTCGCAACAGTCGACGACCGCGAGCTCGCGCTGCGCTGGTGGATCGCCTTCGGCGACGAGGTGCTACATGGGGACGGACCCGGTCGCGACCGCGCCGAGGCGACGCTCGACCACCGGCTCGCGTCTCCCACCGAAGGGATCCTCCTCTGGGAGGAGGCCGGCCGGCCCCTCTCCATCGCCGGTTGGGGCGGCCCGACGCCGAACGGCATCCGCATCGGCCCGGTCTACACGCCGCCGGAGCTGCGCGGCCACGGCTACGCGACAGCGCTGACCGCGGAGCTGTCGCGGCGACTGCTCGACGGCCGCCTCTTCGCCGGCGGCCGACGCTTCTGCTTCCTCTACACCGACCTCGCCAACCCGACCTCCAACGCGATTTACGAGCGAATCGGCTACCGCCGCGTCGCCGAGTCGGCCGAGATCGTCTTCGGCTAGTTGTCAGGGAAGAGCTTCTGGAGCTTCATCGCGGCGCCCATGTCCCCTTTGAGCTTGAGCTTTCCCGTCATGTAGGCGCTCGTCGGGTTCTGCTCGCCGGCGATGATCTTGCCGAAGATCTCCTGGGAGGCGCTGATCGTGCAGTCCACCCCGTCCTCGATGCCGTCCTGCACGCCGACGCTGCCGTCCGTGACCTTGACCGTCCACTGGCCTGCGCCCTCGATGTCGAAGGCGTACGAGTTGTTCATGCCGGCCGTCTTCGACGTGTCGGCGCGGGACGGAAGCGTCTCGAAGAACTCCTGCACGCTGTCTGGCATCTGCGGCTCCTTGTCGGGGTCTCGGGCGAGTTTATGCGCCGCTGCCTGCGCGGCAGCGATACCATCGCGCCCCGATGACGAAGGTCGAGATCGCGCTGCCGGGGCAGGCCGGCGCGGACGCACTTGCTCTCCCCGTGGCGCAGCCTCTGGGGGGCGACGGCGCGAAGATCGTCGACAACAAGCTCGGCGGCCGGCTCCGGAAGCTCGGTGAGAGCGGCGACCTGCGCGGAGAGCGCGGCGAGACGGTTCTGCTCCACCTGAACGGCGAGCTCGACGCGCCGCGCCTCGTGGCAGCGGGAATCGGCAGGCGCGACCAGGTCGACGCGGACGCGCTGAGAACCGCGGGAGCGGCGACCGCTCAGGCTCTCTCCCGCGTCGGCGGCACCCTCGTGTGGCTGCTCGACGAGTCGCTCCCGGTTCCCTTGCCCGAGCAGGCCGCGGCGCTGGTCGAGGGCACCATCCTCGGCGCCTACTCGCCCGGCCGCTGGAAGTCGAACCACGAGCTGCGAGCGCCGGAGCGGATCGTCATCGGCCATTCGGGCGGTCCCGAGCTCGAGGAGGCCGTCGAGCGCGCCGCGATCGTCGCCGAGCGGGCGAACCGCTCGCGCGACCTCTCGAACATGCCGCCGAACGAGCTCACGCCCCACACGCTGGGCGAGAAGGCGCAGGAGCTCGCGCGCGAGCACGAGTACCTGACCTGCGAGGTCCTCGCCACCCGCGAGCTCGACGAGCTCGGGATGGGGGCGTTGACCGCCGTCGGCCGCGGCAGCCGCAACGAGCCGCGACTGATCGTCCTGCGCTACGACCCGCCGAGCGCGCGCGACGACATCGTGCTCGGGATGGTGGGCAAGTCGATCACGTTCGACGCCGGCGGCATCTCGATCAAGCCAGCCGGCGGAATGCAGGACATGAAAGGGGACATGTCCGGCGGCGCCGGGACGTTGCACGGGATCGGCGCCCTGGCCGCGCTCGGCACCCCGGTGCGGGCCATCGCAGCTCTCGCCGCCGCCGAGAACCTGCCGGGCGGGGACGCGTTCCGTCCCGGTGACATCCTCCGCGCCGCAAACGGCAAGACGATCGAGGTCGTCAACACCGACGCCGAGGGACGTCTCGTACTCGCCGACGCGCTCTGGTACGTCCGCCGCGAGGGAGCGACGCACGTGCTCGACCTCGCGACGCTGACCGGAGCGATGGAGCTCGCGCTCGGCGACCTCTACGCCGGCGGGTTCGCGAACGACGAGCAGTGGGGCGAGCTCATCGTCGAGGCCGGGCGCCGCAGCGGCGATCTCGTCTGGCCGTTCCCTCTTCACCCGCGCTACCGGCGGTACATCGACTCGACGTTCGCGGACATGAAGAACAGCTCGACCCTGCGCCAGGGCTCCCCGGCGCTCGCCGCCGAGTTCCTGCACGAGTTCGCCGGCGAAGGCCCCTGGTGTCACATCGACATGGCCGGGCCTGCGTTCCTCGAGCGCAGCCGCGGCGACTACCTGCGCGTGCCCGGCGGCACCGGCTGGGGCGTCCGGCTGATCGCCGAGCTGGGCAGGATGGTCGCTTGAACTTCGAGCTGAGCGACGAGCAAGAGCTGATCCGCCGCACCGTCCGCGAATTCGCGGAGACGAAGGTCGCACCCGTCGCCGAGGAGCTCGACCGCGAGGCGCGTTTCCCCTACGAGCTCGTCGCCGAGCTCGGCGAGCTGGGTCTGATGGGCCTGCCCGTCCCCGAGGAGTATGGCGGCGCCGGCGGCGACACCGTGTCCTATGCGATCGCGATCGAGGAGCTCACGCGCATCGACTCCTCCGTCGCAATCACCGTGGCGGCGCACACGTCGCTCGGGACGATGCCGATCCTGCTCTTCGGCAACGAGGAGCAGAAGCAGGAGTGGCTGCCGCGGCTCGCGTCGGGCAGCGCGCTTGCCGCCTTCGGGCTCACGGAGCCGGACGCGGGCTCCGACGCGGGCGCGACGCGGACGAAGGCCGAGCTGCGCGACGGCGAGTGGGTGATCGACGGCTCGAAGATCTTCATCACGAACGCGGGCACGGACATCAGCGCCTGCGTCACGATCACCGCGCGCACGGGTGAGGACGAGATCTCGAACATCGTCGTCCCGAACGGGACGCCCGGCTACGAGATCTCAGCGCCGATGCACAAGCTGGGCTGGCACGCGTCCGACACGCGCGAGCTCTCCTTCCACTCGTGTGCCGTGCCGGAGGGGAACCTCCTGGGCGAGCGCGGCCGCGGCTTCGGCCAGTTCATGGAGATCCTCGACGGCGGGCGCATCTCGGTCGCCTCGATGGGCGTCGGGCTCGCGCAGGGTGCGTACGACCTCGCCGCCGCCTACGCGAAGGAGCGGCAGCAGTTCGGGCGGCCGATCGCGAGCTTCCAGGCGATCCAGTTCCAGCTGGCGGACATGGCCACGGAAATCGAGGCGGGCCGGCAGCTCGTCTACCGCGCGGCGTGGCTCAAGGACGCAGGGAAGCCGTTCGCGCTTGCCGCGGCACAGGCGAAGCTCTACACGGGGCTTCTCTCCAACCGCGTCGTGAACACCGCGCTCCAGATCCACGGCGGCTATGGCTTCATGGCGGAATTCGCGATCTCGCGCCTCTTCCGCGACCAGAAGATCCTCGAGATCGGCGAGGGCACCAACGAGGTGCAGCGCATGGTCATCGCGAAGCACCTCGGCTTCTAGCGCCGAGCGCCGTCGATCGGAGGCACAATCGACGGGATGATTCCGGTCATCGCCGCCGCGGTCGCTGCGCTTCTGTTCGCGCAGGCAGTCGTTCGGCTCCGTCGGCGCGGTCGCTCCGATCTCGCCGGCTGGGACCGGATCGCCCTTTTCGCCTCCGGCCTGGGCGTGACGCTCTTCGCCCTCGTCGGGCCGCTCGACGGGCTGGCCGACGAGAAGCTGCTCTCGGCACACATGGCCCAGCACGTCCTGATCGGCGACCTCGGCCCCGCGCTCATGGTGACGGCGCTACGCGGGCCTCTGCTCGTCTTCTTCCTCCCGGCGACCATCCTCGCGCCGCTCGCTCGCAATCGACGCGTGCGCGCCGTGCTCGGGACGCTCCTCCGCCCCCGTGTCGCCTTCTCGCTCTGGGCCGCGAACCTCGCGATCTGGCATGTCCCCTATCTCTACGACCTCGCGCTCGAGCACCAGTACCTCCACAACTTCGAGCACGTCTGCTGGATGTTCTGCGGGATCCTCGTCTGGACGCTGCTGGTGGATCCGGGCTCGCACCGGCGGCTGACCGTCGCCGGCCGCGTAGCGCTGGCTGCGGCGATGTTCGCCGCGGGCCAGGTCCTCACGGACGTGCTCGTCTTCACGTTCACGCCGCTCTACCCCTTCTACCACGGGGCGTACGGGATCTCGGCGCTCACCGACCAGCAGCTCTCGGGGATCGTGATGATGGTCGAGCAGCTCCTCACGCTCGGCATCTGCGTCGCGCTGCTCCTGCGGCCGCGTTGGAGCCGCGCCCGCAGGGCACGCCTGGCCGCAGCAACGTGAAGGCGACGGCCTTCAGCTTCGAGCCGCTCTTCCTGGCGCTCGCCGTCGCGGTCGCTGCGCTCTACTGGCGCGCCGCGCGCACCGACCGGCCGCCGGCGTGGCGCATCGCCGCCTTCGCCTCCGGGATCTTCCTGACCGCGGCCTCGCTCAACTCGCCGCTCGAGACGATCGCGTCGAAGTACCTCCTGCTCATCCACCTGCTGCAGAACGGGCTCATCGCGGACCTCGCGCCTCTCCTCGTCCTGCTGGGTCTCACGCCGCGGATGCGGGCGGAGATCGGCCGACGAGGGCTGGACCGGCTCCGCACCCGCTGGATTCTTCCGATCTGGCTCGGCGCGTGGTACCTGACCCACGTCGCGGCGTTCTACAACTGGGCCCTGCGCACCGGATGGGGCCTGAACATCGAGCACGCGATCCTGATCGCGGCCGGCCTGCTCTTCTGGTGGCCGATCGTGAGCGGCCGCCTCTCGCCGCCGGTGGGGCTGGCCTATCTCGTGATCGCCTTCCTCGGCTCCTCGTTCCTCGGTCTCGCGTACATCTTCTCGAGCCGCCCGTTCTACGCGTTCTACGAGCACGCGCCGCGGCTGTGGGGGCTGTCGCCGATCCGCGACCAGAACCTCGGCGGGATCCTGATGAACGGCGAGCAGACGCTCGTCTTCCTGCTCGCGATCGGCTGGTTCGTGATGCGACTGCTCGACGCGGAGCACGCGCGGGAAGACGCCGCCCCGGCCCCACGGGAGCCGCTTTCGGATACATAGCGGAGGCCGGTGGTAGCGTCGCGCCGTGCTCTTCAAGCAGTTCCTGAACGACGATCTGGGCTGCGCCTGCTACCTCGTCGGCGACGAGCATGAGGGCGTCGCGGTCGTCGTCGACCCGCCGTACCACGTCGAGCCGGTGCTGGCGGAGGCGGATCGCCGCGAGGTCCGGCTCGTCGGCGTCGTCGAGACGCACACTCACGCCGACCACGTCTCCGGCCATGGACGTCTCGCGCTCGAGCACGGCGTCCCCATCCGCGTGCACCGCGACGCGGGCGCGACCTTCCCCCACGAGCCGCTCGACGACGGGACGGAGGTCGAGGTCGGCGCGGTCGTCCTGCGCACGATCCACACACCCGGCCACCGCCCCGAGCACTGCTGCTTCGCGGTGATCGACCGCTCCCGCAGTGACGAACCGTGGCTCGTCCTCACCGGCGACTCTCTCTTCGTCGGCGACGCCGGCCGGCCGGATCTGGCCGTCGAGGCACGGGAGGGAGCCGAGGGCCTCTTCCACAGCCTGCGCCGGCTCGTCGAGCTCGGCGACGGCGTCGAGGTCTTCCCCGGCCACGTCGCTGGGTCGCTCTGCGGTGCCGCGATGAGCTCCAAGGCGTCGACGACCATCGGCTTCGAGCGCCGCTTCAACCCGGCGCTCCAGGGCGAGCTCGCCGACTTCCTCGCCGCGCGGCTCGGCCCGCAGCCGCCGCGGCCGCCGAACATGGAGCAGATCGTCGAGCTGAACCGCGGCGAGCTGCTCGGCGCCCAGCCGCAGCTCGGGCGGATCGACTCCATACCGGACGAGGCGATCGTCCTCGACGTGCGCGCGACGGAGGCGTTCGCGGCCGGCCATCATCCGGGCGCCGTCGGCATCCCGGTCTCGGGGCCGAGCTTCGCGACGAAGGCGGCATTCGTCCTGCCGGAGCGTCCTATCGTCCTCCATGCCGCGGACGAGGAGGAGGCCAAGCGCGCCTCGCGGGCGCTGCAGGCCGTTGCGCTGTTCGTGCTCTCGGGCTGGCAGGAGGGCGGCGGGGCGGAGAAGCTCGAGCCTGTCTCGCTCGACGAGCTCGAGCGCCTGCTCGCCGACGACTCGATCGAGCTGCTCGACGTGCGTGAGGCCGACGAGCGCGACGAGAGCCACATCCCCGGCTCGCGCCACCTCCCCTACCGCACGGCGCGAGCCGCCGCGGAGGCCGGGCTGCTCAACGGCCGCCCCCTGGTGACGATCTGCGAGTCGGGACCGCGGGCGGCGGTAGCGGCGAGCGTGCTCCAGGCGGCCGGTCTCGACGCCCGGCCGGTCCTCGACGGCGGCGTCGCCGCCTGGCAGGGCGAGACGTGCTCGTTCCGCCGCTGCGGCACCTAGAAGAGCAAGCGCGCGAGAGCAGTCACGGCCGCGGCTCCGAGCACGACCACGATCATCGGCGCCCGCCTCCAGACCGCGATTGCGGCGAATCCCGCTCCGAGGACGCGTGCGTCGAGCACGAGCGAGCGTCCACTCCCGAACGTCTCGACCACGACCAACGCTGCGAGCAGCGCCGAAGCCAGCAATTCGACGACACTCAGCGCGCCCGGACGCAGCGGCGTGCCGCCGAGCGCCAGCGGCCCCGCCAGCTTCAGCGCGGCAGTGGCCAGGGCGAGCGCGGCGATCACGATCCACACCGCGGTCACGAGCGCAACCTCGAGGCTGCGACCGCAGCTGCCGCCGCGGCCAGGATCGGCAGGCCGGCCGGCACGAGCGGAGTCAGGACGAGCGCGATCCCGGCTCCGCCGGCGGCCGCGGCGAGCCGGCGCCGACCGCGCGCCTCTTCGAACAGCAGCACAATGAAGAAGGCCGGGAAGAGCGCGTCGAGGCCGAGCGCGTTCGGGTCGCCGAGCCGCGGCCCGATGAGCACCCCGACCGCGGTGCCCAGCACCCAGCCGACGTACTGCGGGATGCTGACTCCGACCATGTACCAGGGGTCGAAGGTGCCGTCCCCCCTGCTCGCCGCGGCCCACGACGCGTCGACCAGCGGCAGCGCGAACGCCGCCCGCGACAGCGCACGTCCTCTCAGCGAGGGCGCGAGCGCGAGCCCCATCGCGAGATAGCGCGCGTTGAGCAGCACACCTGCCGCGATCGCCGCTGCCGCGCCGCCGCCGGCGAGCAACACCGCGAGCGCCCCGAACTGCGCGGCTCCCGAGAAGACGACGATCGACATCACGATCGGAGCGACCGCCCCCATCAACGGATGCGCGAGCACCCCGAACGAGACCGAGATCGCGAACACCGCGATCCCGAACGGGAGCCCGCGCCGGATCCCCGCTA
>Ga0308176_10003449_pt1 | contig 10124 bp, 7 predicted proteins | sample PhyCR2_3_FD_203890 | JGI IMG/M metagenome (GOLD analysis project Ga0308176, IMG submission 203890) | Soil microbial communities from UC Gill Tract Community Farm, Albany, California, United States - DLSLS.C.R2 | ecosystem: Environmental > Terrestrial > Soil > Agricultural land | place: USA... | reverse complement strand
CCAGTTCCGGAAACGCGTGGGCCAGCGTCTGCGACAGGTGGCCCTCGACTCGGATCTCGTAGCGCACGAGCGGTCCTTCCACCGGGCGGGCTCGGGACACCGCCCGCCCGTGACGGACGGTGCTCTCTTCTGACGATCCTGCGCCTCGTCGCCCGCCGACGCCCTCACCCGGTACAGGTGACTCCGGCGTCGGGCCCGTGCCTTTCAGTGCGTCACTGCGATCTTGACTACGACGATCACCAGACCGAGGAGTACGTTGACCGTCGCGGTGGTGAACATCAGCCGACGCGAGGCGCCCGCGCGGTGCGCCGCGGCGACGGACCAGCCCACCTGTCCGGCTACGGCGACGGACAGCGCCAGCCACAGGGCGCCCTGGACGTCCAACCCCAGCACGGGGCTGACGGCGATCGCCGCGGCCGGAGGCACGGCGGCCTTCACGATCGGCCACTCCTCGCGGCACACGCGCAGGATCACCCGACGGTCCGGAGTGCGCCGCGCGAGACGCGCACCGAACAGCTCGGCGTGGACGTGGGCGATCCAGAACACCAGGCTGGTGAGCAACAGCAGCAGAACCAGTTCGGCGCGGGGGAACGAGCCCAGGGTGCCGGCGCCGATCACGACGGAGGCCGCGAGCATGGAGCCGTAGACACCGCCGGTGTAATCCGCGTGGGCCCGGAGTGCGGCCCGCCGCTCCCGCCGGTCCGTGGGCCGTCCTGCCCCGGTCTCGTCCGCGGTCACCTGTGTCTCCTCCGTGCTCAGCGCGTCGGCCCGGTCGGCCCGGTCGGCCCGGTCGGCCCGGTCGGCCCGGTCGGCTCGGTTGGCCGGGTCCCGGCACCGGGTTCGGGTCCGGAGGGGCGGCCTGCCCGGGCGGTCGGAAGACGTGCGGTGACCAGGAAGCTCGCGAGCGCGACGCCGCCCGTGCCAGGACCGCCGCCTTCAGCCCGTCCAACTGGGCGGAGGCGTAGGAGTCCGCCACGGTGTCGACAACCCTGACCTGCTCGCGGGCGGCCGGGGTCGAAGTCCTCGACCAACCGGCTGATCGAAACGTTCATCACGGTGGTGTCCGGAACCATCGGGAACCGGGCCGTACCGAGGATCGCCAGGGCCCGCCAGTGCTGCACGTCGTCTCACCTCGCCGAGTCGGACCGGTGCGCTGCGGCACGTTCCTCCCATCGCACCACGGCGGTGGCGCCATGTGCCTCACCCCTCGCGGGGGAGGTCACAGGAGACCGAGCTCGCGCGCCCGGCGCACCGCGTCGCCGCGCCGGTTCACCGCCAGCTTCCGGTAGACGCTCTTGAGATGCGTCTTCACCGTGTTGACCGACACGTACAGGTCGGCGGCGATCTCCTCCGCGGACATCGTGCGGGCCAGCCGGCGCAGGACATCACGTTCGCGTCCGCTCAGCTCCACCGGCACCAGGGGCGCCGGATCGGGCCCGGGCCGCACTGGCTCGCCGTGCGCTCGTCGTCGGCCGGACAGGAGCCAGCCCTCGGCGAGCTCGTGCAGCGGGGCTGTGGCCAGCAACGGCTCGATCCAGTCCCCTGCCTGGAGGAAAGGACGCCGCAGACGCTCGCGTCGGGCGTCGAGAAGCGCACGTGCGACGAGCCGGCGGGCGGTGACGGCTTTTCCCGACTCCTGCGCCACCCGGGCCCGCACCAGCGCCGCCCCCACGCTCACCGCAGGGCCGGTGCGTCCCTCGGCACGCACGGAATCGAGCAGTTCGACCGCCGCACGGGGACGCCCCGCGGCGACCTGGATCGCCGCCGCTTCCACGGCGCACACCGGTGGGTCACCGGACACACCGTGGAGAAGCCGCACCGCCTTCTCCGGCCGTCCGTCGGCGAGACAGGCGGCAGAGCGGACGACTGCCGCGTAACTCTCCGCCCAGGGAGACGTCACCGCCGCGGACACGGCCGGCTCCGCCGCCTCGACGGCGGCGTCCGTTTCACCGTCGTCGAGGAGAAGGCGTGAGACGGCGAGCGCCCGCCCCGCCATCGGCACCGGGTCGTGCTCCCGCGCCGGAAGCCGGTAGGTCTCGGCGAGAAGCGCCCGGGCCTGGTCCAGTTCCAGACCCGCCCGCTCCGCCTCGGCCACCGCGGCCAGGGCCCTGCGCTCCGCCCGGCCGAGCCAGCCGTTCAGATAGTCGATCAGCGCGAGGTGCCCCAACGACTCAGCGCGGGGCAGGACGGTGGCGGGCCCGCCCCGGGCACCGGCCACACGGGTCAGCACGGCACGCGCGTCGTCGAAGCGTCCCTCCCAGAGACGGACCGACCCCGCATGGACCAGTAGCAGGCTGGTCAGTTCCTGGTGCTCGTCCAGTAGGTGGTCCGGCAGATCCCGGCGCAGTTCCTCGGCCGTCGCGGCGGCCTGCTCGGCCCTCGAAGGGCATCCGGTGAGTCGGGCGGCGAGTGCCTCCAGAAGCGTGCAGCTCAGCCGGGTTGCGGTCAGATCCGGGGAGTCCTCGGCGTCGGACAGATGGTTCTGTACTTGCCGCAGCCGGTTCAAGCCGTGACCGAGGTCTCGGCGGGCCAGAGCCCTTGCCGCCCGTACGAGGTCGCTCGCCGGGCTCCTTGCTTCGGGCCCCATGTCGGCGAAGAGCCGAGCCAGAGCGTCCGGGCGCAGACCCGTGAAGAGCTGCCCGATTGCCAGGTTGTCGACGAGCGCCCCGGCGGCCAGGTCGAAGTCGCCCCCTGCGGCTGCATGGGCGAGTGTCTCCGCAAGGAAGCCGGCGCGGCGCAGCCACCGTGCCGCCCGCAGGTGCAGCTCCGGTTCCGCACCGGGCATGCGTTCGCGCAGATGAGCCCGGAGTATCTCCCGAAACAGCGGGTGCAGCCGGTACCAGGAGTGTCCCAGCCGCTCGATGAACGCGTTCTCCCCGTGCAGCCCGGCCAGCAGGAGCCCGGCATCGGCCCGGGACGTGAGGGCGTCGGCCAGGCCCGGACAGAACCGGTCCAGGACGCTGATTCGCAGCAGCAGGTCTTGCTCCTCCTGCGTCCTCCCTCTGAGGACCTCTGCCAGCAGAAAGTCCGCGACCGTACTGTGGTCCGCCTCGAAATCCTTCAAGTACTGCTCGGGGTCGGTGCTTTCCCGGGCCGCGAGGGCGCACAGGCGCAGCCCGGCCGCCCAGCCTCGGGTGCGGTCCACCAAGGCCGACGCGGCGTGCTCGGGAAGCTGCAGTCCGTGCAGTCGCAGCAGCGCGTCGGCTTCCTCCGGGGTGAAGGACAACTCGGAGCCGCGGATCTCGGTCAGCTTGTCGGCGGCCCGGTAGCGGTGCAGCGGGAGCAGGGGCTCGGTGCGGGTGACGAGGACGAGGTGCAATCCCGGACCGGCGTGGTGCAGGACGAACTCCAGCTGCTCCGCGACCTCAGGGTTGGTCATCCGGTCGTACTCGTCGAGTACGAGGACCACGGGACGGTCGAGCGCGTTCAGCTCGGCGGCGAGCGACGCCAGCAGCCGGTGTCCCACACCGCTCGAGTCCGCGGGCGCCCCGGGGGCGCCGCCCGCCCGGGCCCCGCACACGCGCAGGGACTCGAAGACGTAAGCCCAGAAGACACCGGGCGGGTGATCCCCGGTCTCTACGGTCAGCCAGGCGACCGGCAACCGCAGTCCCGCGGCCCAGTCCGCCGTCAGGAGGGTCTTGCCGGCGCCTGCCGCACCGTTGATCACCGTCAGCGGGGTGCGCAGAGCCTGATTCAGATGCACGACGAGCCGCTGCCGCCTCAGGAACGTGGCAGGCCGAGCGGGAAGCGCGAACCGTGTGCGCAGGTACGGACCGCCCAGCGGATCGCTGTCCGTATCGGCCGGTGATCGTCCAGTGCCGTCGGAAGAGCCCACCTCCCTCACCCTCACGGTCCCGGACCGTCGGCGTGCTTCGAGCCCGAAGCGGGGGAACACACCTCCACCCGGTTGGACGACACCGCAACTGCTCTCGGGTACCTCTCGGGTACCTCGCTCAACGCGCAGGGCAGGTCCCCCATGGGATCCAATACGACGAGGCGGGTCCCGTCGGACAGCCCACCCGAGAACGACACGTCGGGATGGAGCGTCCGCAGGGCGCCCACCTTCGTGCTGACCGGGAAGAGGATGGCGGGCGTGCCCGGGCAGGCGCTCCAACTGCGCATCGTGACGCCCCTTTCCGGCGGCGACCGCGCCGCCGCGGTGGTCGGCCAAAGGATCTCCAGAGACCCAGGAACGCGTGGCAGGCGCCGTCCTACGGCTGATACCAGTATCGCTTCCGGCAGCCGTCCGGGCATGCGCGGGCCGGCGTGGTACGGCGGCGGGGGTCGGTCACGACGATCCAGTGCCACGGCTGCTCGTTTGACCCGTTGGGAGCCCTGCAGGCCGTTTTTGAAGTAGGTCGTGCGAGGTCCTCTTGCGTCTGGCCGACTGGTCACCAACGCCGCACGGCACGCCCCCGGACCGGGCCGCCTGGACCTCCAGGCGGCTGACCGCGGCCGCACGGTGCGGATCACCGTCCGGGACACCTCCCTCGCCATGCCGCAGCCCCGGTCGGCCAATCCCCGCCGCCCAGGAGGCCACGGCCTGGAGATCGTCAAGGCCCTCAGTATCCGCCTCACCGTCCAACGCACCGACGAGGGCAAACAGATCACAGCGGAGCTGGCCCTCCACCAGCGCCGCACCTCTCCCCGCGCCGACCGGTACTACGTGGACCGAACACCCGACGGCGCCCCGGGGCAGAGGTCGCCGACCGCAGCCTTGCTCAGCACGGCGCGCAGACGCCAGCCCGGCACGGCCGCCGCCCGGCGCGCTCGATTCCGGTCAGCGGCGGTCGTGCTCGGCGCGGAACGTCTGCGCCACGTCGCGCAGCTTGATGTTGTGGTGCTGGGAGAGGCGGCGCAGCACGTCGAAGGCGTCGTCTTCGCTCATGGCGTGGCGTTCCATGAGGATGCCCATGGCCTCGCCGATGGCGTGGCGGGTTTCCATGGCGTGTTCGAGCTGGTCGATGGTGCGGGCGCTGGACAGGGCGACGGCGGCGTGGGAGGCGAGTATCCAGCCGGCGGTCTCGATGTCTTCGGTGAAGGTGCCGGGGCGGCGGGCGTAGAGGTTGAGGGCGCCGAAGTCTTCGTTGTCCGTGTAGAGGAGGATGCCGGTCATGCTGCCGATACCCAGCTCCCGGGCGGCCTTGGCGTAGGCCGGCCAGTCCGGTCGAGGCCGGGTCATGTCCTCGATCCGGTAGGTGCGCTCTGCGTCCTCGCGGCGGGCCAGGTCGTAGCACGGGCCCTCGCCCAGCTCGCCCTGCGTACGGTCGGAGGCTTCCACCCTGTCCCCGCACGAGGACAGGGTGATCGCCTTGCCCTTGCGGACCGCCAGGACCCCGGCCGCGTCGCAGCCCTCGACCAGATTCACCGCCGCAGCCGTGATCGCGTCCAGAGTCTCCTGGACCGTCTTCTTCTCCAGCAGATCCCGGGCCAGCACAGCCATCTGCTCAGCGAACCTCTGCCACTGCATCCCGCCACCACCCGCCTAGGCAGCCCCATCGAGCTGTCCGCTCACCCTATAAGCCCCTCAACACGCCCGTCGTCCAGCTGTGCGGGAAGAATGTCGGAAACACATCCGGCCGGGTGTGCCGTGTTGCCGTGTGCCGGGGAGTCTGGTCGGTGGCTCTGTCGTCGATCCACCGGAAATGTGCGGTTCTGCTGCCCGCTTGGGTGATCATCGGCGTGCTGCTGCTCCGTTTCGTCGTCGGAGAGCTGCGATGCCCGGGGAGCACTTGCCAGCAGTGGCTGTTCCTGCGTAAACCGCACCTGGTCCTCACGGTGGGCGTCGTTCCGGCGCGACGGCGTCGGAGCAGTTGTTCACAGGGCGTCACCGAGGGCAGGGGCCTGGCGTCCGGCGGCAGGTGAGCGAGCCTCCACTCGCGCGAGAACGTCACAGTCCCCGACGAACCCCCTGAGGGTCAGGTGCCACCAGTCGGTCAGGCGGTCGGGGAAGGCGGTCGTGCCCTCGAGTGCCTCGGTCAGGGTGCACAGGCCGAAGAACGCGGGCACCAGGGCGCGGGCCGTGCGGGCGGGGCGGACGCCCTCGTTGACGTGCCCTGCCAGCCGGGCCTGCGCGAGCAGCCGTGTGGTGGCGGCGGTCCAGAGCGCGAAGGGGTCGGGGACGTGGGCTTTGATGACGGTGCGCTCGGTCCACAGTCGGGCACCGGCACGCGTCACGGGGTCCCGGGTGAGGGCGTGGGCGATGTCGTAGCTGAGGGCGACGAGCCGTTCGAGCGGAGGGACGGTCTCGTCTCCGTAGCGTGCTGCGAGCTGGGACCAGCTGGCGAACCGGTCCTCGACGACGGCGACGGCGATTCCTTCCTTGCCGTTGTAGTGGAAGTAGACCGCGCCGCTGGTCCGGCCCGATTTCGCGCTTATGTCGTTGACGCTGGTGGCCGCGTATCCCTGTTCGGCGAACAGTTGGGCTGCCGCTTCCAGCAGTGATCTGCGGGTTGCCTTCGCCCGTTCCTGCAATGTTCCGTCCGCCCTCGTCTGTTTTGATGTCGGGCCACGAATCTAGTGCGCCAGCGTACGCCCGGAGCTCAGACGGGCACTTTTGGGCGGCAATTACACAGTTCTTTCGAATGCGAACGCGTGCGAGTGGTAGCGGGAGTACGACACTCCGAGCCGCGCACGGTCAAGCGCGCGTGCCAACCAGCGGACAGGCGCTTGGCGTTGACGTTCTCAACGGCCGTGCCACGCGGGTCGCCGCGCGGCTGTACGCCTGTTTCCGGCACCCATCGACTCACCGAAAGGGTTATTGCCCGATTTGCCTGGAAGGAAATAACGTAGCGGAAACTATCTTTCCGTTTCCTGTGGAGACGGGAATGCCACATGCATGCGAAAGCATGGGAGGCCCCAGTGACCACCTCGGACCACAATCTGCTCGACTGGTCGCCCGAAGCCGTCGTCTTCGACTGCGACGGCACCCTCATGGACAGCGAACGCCACTGGCAGGAGGCCCGCAACCGGGCTTTCCGGGAGCACGGCCTTCAGCCACCGCCCGGGTTCGCGGAGCAGGCCCTTGGCCTGCACTACGAGGACTGCGGCCGGCTCATGGCCCGGTCCGTGCACAAACCCGATCTGACCGAGGACCTGACAGCCGCGCTTCTCGACCACTTCCTGACCCTGGTCACCGACGAACCGGTGACGATGCCGGGTGCGGTCCGGCTCGTACGGCTGCTCTCCGACCGCCTGCCGCTGGCGGTGGCCAGCAACTGCCCGAGGGTCGTGGTCGAAGGCAGCTTGGAACGGGCCGGGCTGCTCGCGCACTTCCAGCACCTCGTCGTCCCCGACACCGGGGACGGCGTGCGCCCCAAGCCGCATCCCGACGTGTACGCCGTGGCGGCCCGGCTCTGCGGTGTCCCCCCGCACCGGGCGCTGGCGGTGGAGGACTCCCTGACCGGTGTGGAAGCGGCCCGCCGGGCAAGCCTGCGGGTCCTGGGCGTCGGGCCCCGGCCGCAGGGCGACGGCGCCACCCCGGCCGACGCGTGGTTACCGTCACTGGACGCTCCCGAACTGCTGGCCTGGGCCCACGCGCTCGGCAGCCCGCAGGGGCCACAACAGCCTTGACAGCCCGCCTCGGCCCGGCAACGCCAAGCGCTCACACGCCCCGGCACGGACGGCGACACGCTGGTGCCGCGGGATTACGCCGCTACCCGACAGAGTGGGCGGGAAGGGGCGCTTCCTGAACACGGACGCGCGGGAGGCACCCATGGTGCCGATCACGGGACCGCCCTCGTCGAGCGACGCGGTCGTTCAACGCTCCTGGTCCATCTGCCACGCATGGAGGGCCGGGGCGAGTGACCGTATGTGAAGAACGGGCCGTCGCTCGGCGGTTACGGTGCCGCAGCGATGAACGCCGCCCTGACGGTGTCGACGACACGCCTGCCTGGGCAACTGCGCAGGAGCCTGACCTGGGACCACGGGAAGGAGCTCTCGGGCCACGCGCAGTTCGCGCTGGAGACCGGAACGCGGGTGTTCCTCGCTGCTGACGAACCTCAAAGCCGAACAACGCGAACCCTGGCCGAGTTCGCTGCCGCCTGCCCCCACATGACCCAACCAACCACTGGTATACGGGGCTTCGCCCCGCTCTCCAGGCCACACGTCGACAACGCCGACGCGCTCACACGCTGGATCGCTCAAGTGCGAGCGGCCCAACTGCCCCCTCTTCATGCCTTCACCCGGGGTCCGGAGCGAGACCGTGGCGCGGTGATCGCCGGGCTCCACCGCCGAATGTGAGACAGGGCCGATCACCGTACAGCGGCACTCGTCGTCACCACCGACTGAGGAACGGGCCCGCTCACTCGTCAGGCCCAGGGGCGGGGGAGCTGATCAGCCGAACCGGTCGAGCAACGCGTCCAGTCCCTCGGCCAGCGTTTCCGGGCCGCCCCGCTCTGCCAGGCCGGGCGCGGTGGCGCGCAGATGCGGCAGGTCATGGGCCGAGATGCGGTGCAGCCCGAGGCGAAAGGCGGGGTCCGGTTCTTCCGGGGCATCGTCCATGGCTCGCAGCTCGACGATCAGGTAGCCGAGGAGCCAGGCGGTGAATGCGCGGTGCAGGGCCAGGGCGCGACGGTCGCCCAGATCCGCGAGGAGGGCGAGGAGGCGCTCGTCGCCGCGCAGTACCGGCTCGGGCCGGCGGGCGAGGGGCGTCGACAGCAGACGGGTGGCGAGCAGCGGCACCACGTTCGGGTGGCGCATCGCCACCCGGTACGTCGCGAGCGCGACGCGGTGCAGCCCGGCACGCCAGTCGTCGTCCGCCTCAGGGCCGAGCTCCGCCTCCACCTCCAGGAAGAACGCTCCCACGAGTCCGTCGAGCAGTTCGTCCTTGCCGGACGCGTAGCGGTACAGGGCCATCGCCTCGACGCCCAGCTCGGCGCCCAGCCCGCGCATGCTCAGGCCCGACAGTCCGTCTCTGTCGACCACGTTGAGTGCCGAGGCCATGACCAGCTCCCGGCTGAGCCTTCCGTAGCGCCCGCGGTCGCCGGCGCGCCGCCCGCGACCGGCGCCGCCCGCCCTCGCTCCGTCCGGCATGCACGTCACCTCGTTCCTCAGGACTGCGCCCGCCGGGGCGGCCTGCCCGCTCTTGACGCAAGACCACCATAAGGGGAATATCGTACATATACGTCGTAAACATACGGCGTCCGTGTACGGCGTCGGGAGTGACCATGACGCACAGCGGACCGGGGCAAGCATCCGACCTGCTGGAGGTGGAGCGCCACCTCTCGGAGATCTCGGACGGCAACGTCGTTCGGGTCACTCCGGCGGGCCCCTTCTTCGGCACGGCCCCGTCGAAGCGCCGGAGAGTCCGCCCCGGGACCTTCGTCCCCGCGGTGCGACGCCGCGACCGGTTCCTGCTGGCCGTGATCGCGCTCGGCTGGACGACGAGTTTCGTCTGGTTCTGGTCCTGGTGGCTCCAGCCCGAGCACCGGGAGGGCTGGCCCGGACTGGTGATCAACAGCGCACTGCTGCTCTACCTCACGATCCTGCCGGCGTACTTCTTCGTCACCGCGCTCCGGGTGCGCCGGGTCGATCCGGCACTGCCGGTCCCGGCGCTGCCGGTCGCCTTCGCGGTGACCCGCGCGCCCAGCGAACCCTGGCCGACGGTCCGGCGCACGCTGGAGGCGATGCTGGCCCAGGACTTCCCGCACCCCTACGACGTGTGGTTGTGCGACGAGCAGCCCACCCGGGAGGCGGCTCGGTGGTGCCGGGCGAACCGTGTACGGATGTCCTCACGGGCCGGCGTGCCGGCCTATCACCGTTCCCACTGGCCGCGCCGTACCCGCTGCAAAGAGGGCAATTTCGCCTACTTCTACGACCACTGGGGCTACGAGCGGTACGCGGTCGTCGCGCAGCTCGACTGCGACCACGTGCCGGCCCCGGGGTATCTCGCCGAGATGGTGCGGCCGTTCGGCGACCCCGCCGTCGGCTACGTCGCCGCGCCCAGCATCTGCGACGCGAACGCCGCGCAGTCCTGGTCGGCCCGCGGCCGGCTGCACCGCGAAGCGGTGTGGCACGGTGCGGTGCAGCTGGGACACAGCGACGGACTCGCGCCGATGTGCATCGGCTCGCACTACGCGGTGCGCACCCGTGCCCTGCGGGACATCGGCGGACTGGGACCGGAG
>Ga0308176_10003446_pt1 | contig 10129 bp, 8 predicted proteins | sample PhyCR2_3_FD_203890 | JGI IMG/M metagenome (GOLD analysis project Ga0308176, IMG submission 203890) | Soil microbial communities from UC Gill Tract Community Farm, Albany, California, United States - DLSLS.C.R2 | ecosystem: Environmental > Terrestrial > Soil > Agricultural land | place: USA... | reverse complement strand
AAGCTGACGTATCGAGACTCTGCCCTGGTCAGGACGCAGATCGCCTCATCTCGCGCGGATGACCTGAGCCGCGGCCCTCCCGCGTAGCTTCGACCGCGCGCCCGCCGAGGGTGCGGTCCGGAGATGGACGGCGAGCCGCGTCGTGTTGCTCGCCGACGTCGTAGAGGGGGTGCGCCGTGCGGATCGTCATCGCGCTGGGTGGCAATGCGCTGCTGCGTCGTTCCGATCCCATGACCACGGAGGTGCAGCGGCGCAATGTGCGGGTGGCGGCGGAAGCGATCGCGCCACTCGCCGGCGAACACAGCATCGTCGTCGTCCACGGCAACGGGCCGCAGGTCGGGTTGCTCTCGCTGCAGGCGGAGGCCTACCGGGGCGCCGAGCCATACCCGCTGGACGTCCTCGACGCCGGCACCCAGGGCATGATCGGGTACCTGATCCAGCAGGAGCTCAGGAGTCTGCTGCCGCTGGAGCGGCAGGTGGTCACCCTGCTCACCATGGTCGTCGTGGATCCGGCCGACGCCGCATTCGAGGATCCGACCAAGTTCGTCGGGCCTGTCTACACCCAGGATGTGGCCGAGGCGCTCGCCGCGGAGAAGGGCTGGACGTTCCGCCAGGACGGCCAGGCCTGGCGTCGGGTCGTGCCGTCGCCGGAGCCACGCCGAGTCCTGGAGATCGAGCCCATCACCTGGCTGCTGGACCGTGGAGCCGTCGTCATCTGTGCCGGGGGTGGCGGCATCCCCACCATGTACCCCTCAGCCGGCCCGGGGGCGCTCGTCGGTGTCGAGGCGGTGATCGACAAGGATCTCGCCAGCGAACTGGTGGCCGAGGACGTGGGCGCGGATCTCTTCGTCATGGCCACCGACGTCAACGGCGTGTACCTCGGCTGGGCCACGCCGTCGCAGCGACGCCTGGACACGGTGACGCCCGGAGAGCTGTCCCGCTACGAGTTCGCCGCAGGGTCCATGGGTCCGAAGGTCGATGCCGCATCCCGATTCGTGACGAAGACCGGCAGGCGCGCCGCGATCGGTGCACTCGCCGACATCGGAAAGATCATCAGCGGGGAGGCCGGCACCAACGTGGTGGCGGAGGGCTCGTCCGCCACCGGGCCTGGCCGGACGGCGGACGGATGAGGGGTCGAACCGGCTGTCAGCGTCCGGTGTGATTCCAGCAGGACTGCACTCGCGCCCAGAGCGCCTCGTAGGAGGTCGCCGCGGTGCTGGTCGGTGCGAACACCGGCACCGGCGCCCGCTCCTGGGCCATCTGCTCGATCACCGCCCGGTTCGGGATCGCCTCGGCCACCACGGACGCGCGCTCCCGCGGCAACTGGTCGGCGAACTCGCGGTGGGACTTCTTGCGGCGGTCCACCATGGACACGAACGCCATCACCTGGGGCTTGCGACCGGGCATCCCGTCGACGAATTCCACGAGCTGGTCGTAGGTGCGCACCGACAGCACCGCGGGGATCAGCGGGACGAGCAGCACGTCGCAGGCGTGGACGATGTTCTCCGACACCAGGGACACGCTGGGCGGGCAGTCGAGGATCACCACGTCGTACTCACCCTTGAGCGGCGTGATGAGGCGGCGGATGCGGTCCGTGGGGCGTTTCCGGGAGTCCAGGTCGAAGTCGAGATGGCGATAGCTGAAGTCGGCCGGCATGAGATCGAGGTGGTCGAAGTCGGTGCCCTTGATGGCGTCGTCCAGGGTGCGCTTGCCGGCCACGATCGCCGCGCCGCCCCCTTTGACCTTGGGCTTCACACGGAACAGGTAGGTGGCCGAGCCCTGCGGATCGAGGTCCCAGAGCAGGGTGCGCAGCCCGTCGCGTGAAGCGAGGTAGGCGAGGTTGACCGCCGTCGACGTCTTCCCGACGCCTCCCTTGATGTTGTAGGTGGCCACGACCTTCATCCCGCTGGTCCTCATCGCATCCGTCCTGCCGTCGCGGTGGCGGCTGCCCGGGTCGGCGCCGCACGGAGCTGTTCGGGCCGGGATGCCCGGCGCTGCACCGGCCGGCGCGCGAACCGTTCGAACATGTCGGCGAAGCGCTCGCGCGACGAGTCCTGGTCCACCTGCAGCCGAGCCGCGATCTCGCCCATCGCGAGGATCGTCCGAGTGGACACCCCGCCGCGGGCGATGAGGTCGGTGGCGAGCGCGTGGATGGCGTCGCGCTGGGCCTCGCTGTCCTGGAAGGTCCCGAGCACGTCCTGCAACGCCTTCAGCTCCTTGACGGAGCCGCGCGCATCCCCTGGACCCAGCACCGGGGTGAATATCTCCAGCAGGTAGCGCAGTTCCTTCGCACGTTTGCGCAGGTCGTGCAGGGCCTCGGCAGGAGAGACGTCCGTGATCCGCGAGCCGCGACGGAGCACACGACGTTCGGCCAGCGCGAGGCGTTCGATGGCGATCGTCGCCGCCGTAGGTCCGGCACGGGGCCGCCCGTCCCAGCCCGCCAGCCCCTCCAGCGACGCACGCCACCGGGCGCGGAAGCGTGCGAAGCGCGCCGAGAGCAGCCCCCGCACCAGCGCACTCTGCGCCGCTGCCCGGCGGTCGATCAGCTCGCGCTCGAGCGGCTCGATGTCCTCGGGGCGCGCGCCGCTGAGACCGCCGGTCAGCGACGGGAGCTGCTGCAGGAGGACGTCGAGGTCGCGCGAGGGCGTGGTGAGGTCGCCGAGCCACTTCAACTGCGGCGTTCCCCAGGCCACCAGGGCGGGCGGCAGGACGTCGCCCAGCAGCTTGACCGCCGAACGACTGCGCCGGACCGCCACCCGGAAGTCGTGCAGGAACTCGATGTCGACGTCCTTCACGGTGCCGCCCCAGGCGGCCTCCATCTCGTCGAGGAAGGACACCAGCATCCTGGCCACCGCCACGCGCGCGGGCAACCCCGGCTCCATCGCCGGGCGGATCCCGTCGGGATCGATCCCGGCCGCGAGCAGCGCCGCCGGGTAGCCGACACGGTCCGCACGAACCAGTCCCGCCCGTTGGGCGATGCGGGCGGCGCGGGCGCCGACCGCGGCGTACCCCCGCAGCGGGACCAGCCACAGCCCGCCGGGCAGCCGATCGCGGCCCCCGAGGATCGTGGCCGGGCGCTCGTGCACGAGGCGCACGACGGTCTTGCCCTCGGCATCGAGGAGGCTGCCGCTGACGATCGTGCCGGTCACCTCCACCACGGGCAGGAGCGCGCGTACCCCGAGGACCGGCTCCAGACGTGGCCGGAGCCAGGGGGGCAGCGAGGCAGGCAGGCACGGCCGGTCGAGGGTGCCCAGTCCTGCGGTGACGGTGGGTCCGTCGGCACCGCTGAGCTCCAACGTGGGCTCGTCGTCGTCCTCGCCCGCGGTGACCATCAGCGCCATCCCACGGCGGTACAGACGGAAGTCGGCGGTGTCCAGCCACGTCCTCCGCGTGACGGCCGGCCGACCCATGGCCACCGTCCAGGCGCTCGCCAGCTCGTTCAGGGCGGCACTCACCGTCGATGGTCGCTGGCCGACCCAGAACTGACCGCCGCCAAGACCACTCACCGGCGTTCCTCTCAGATCACCGACGTCGGTTGGGTGTCGCGCATTCTGTCGATCGCACCTGACCACCGGGGTGAGGCGCGCGGCACGCCGACATCACACAGGATCAGTGCGGCCCGGCGGATCGTCCGGAGCGCGCGAGGCGTCGGTGCTTGGTTCCGGAACGGCGACGACGTGGACGCCGGCCCGCGATCGGCCCGTGCGCCTCACCGCTCGACCCGGGCCATTCCGAGTCGGACCCCGCCAGGGACCTGCGAAACAACGACATCCGTTACTGATCGCATACCGCATGTGACCAGGGGCTTTCGTCCCTGCGGCTTTTCAGGGTTCTTCCAGATTTCTTCACCAGCCGCCCTTGTTCGCCCCTGTGACGCGTTCTAGCCTCTGCGAACTGCCCTCGCGCCGGTCGGCTTCTCCGGGCACTTCCCAGACTCCCCGATCGAAGAAAGTTGCCCATGTCCAGGTACGCACGACTTCTCCTCACTGCCGTGGCCGCCGCGGCGCCGGTGCTGGTGCTGGCCACGCCGGCCCAGGCGGCGACGGAGGTCGCGCTGTGGCACATGGAGGACCCCTCCGTCATGACCGACGCCTCCGGGAACAACAACACGGGCAACCCGGCGGGGGTCACGCGCGTGACCGGTACCTCAGGGAGCGGCTACCACTTCGACAAGACCGATGGGGTGACCGTGAAGGACTCCCCCAGCCTGAAGCCGGGAACGGCCGACTTCAGCGTCACCGTGAACGTGCGTTTCACCACCCCGCCGAGCGCGACCGTGGGCGACTACGACCTCATCCGCAAGGGCGTGTCGAGCACGACGGGCGGCGAGTGGAAGATCGAGATTTTCCCGGGCAACAACCTGACGAGCCCGGCCTTCTGCCTGTTCAAGGACACCGCCAAGAACGTCGCCAACATCCGGGGCACCACGAACCTCGCGGACGGCGTCTGGCACACCATCACCTGCGCGAAGACGTCCACCTCTATCAAGCTGACCGTCGACGGGGCGACGCAGACGAAGGCCGCCAGCCTGGGCTCGATCAGCAACAGCGACCCGCTCGGGATCGGGCAGAAGCCGGGCGGCGGTGACCAGTACGTCGGGGACATGGACGAGGTCAGGATCACCACCGGAACCGAGACCGGTGGTGACACCACTCCGCCGGCGGTGGTCACGAAGTCGCCGGCCGCCGGAGCGACGGGCGTCGCACCGGACACCGACGTCAGCGCCACCTTCAGCGAGGCCGTGAAGACCGTCACCGGCACCACGTTCAAGCTGAAGAACACCGCGACCGCCGTGGTGGTCCCGGCGACCGTGTCGCTCGACCCCACCACGAACACCGTGGCCACGCTGCACCCGGACGCTCCGCTCGACGCCGGCACCAAGTACACGGCCACGCTGACCGCGGGCATCCAGGACCTCGCCGGCAACAAGCTCACCGCGACCAGTTGGACCTTCACCACCGGAGCAGCGACCGGTGACACCACTCCGCCGACGGTGGTCGCGAAGTCGCCGACCGCCGGAGCCACCGGCGTCTCCGCGACGACCGACGTCATCGCGACCTTCAGCGAGGCCGTGAAGAACGTCACCGGCACCACGTTCAAGCTGAAGAACACCGCGACCAGCGTCGTGGTCCCGGCGACAGTGTCGCTCGACGCCACGAACACCGTGGCCAGGCTCCGCCCGGATGCCCCGCTCCTGCCCGGCATCAAGTACACGGCGGTGCTGACCGCTGGGGTCCAGGACCGGGCCGGTAACGCCCTGACCGCTACCAGTTGGAGCTTCACCACCGGCCTCTGATCCACGGGGCTCGGCTTCCGAGACATCGCCGCGGCTCGCTCCGGTTAACCAGGGCGGGACGCGGCGATGTCTCGTTCCGCCCGGGCACGGGTTCCGCGCCCGCGTCTCATCCGCAGAGGTGATGCCGACCCGGAAACCGGCGCGCGAGGGCGCTCCGCTCCGCGACGATGAGCTGCACGTTTCCTGCAGAACGCCGTCATCCGGGGCCATCGTCTCCGGCCGTCGTCCCCCCGGAGCCCCTGTGTTGCTGAACGCCGAACGCCGCCTGCCGATGCGCTATCCCGGCGACACCGTCGAGAACTCGCGCGATCTGCGCATCGACGTGCTCCGTGGGCTGGCGATCTGCTTCGTCGTGGTCAACCACATCGACATCCCCAGCGCCTACCACGTGGTGTCGCAGGAGGCGATCGCCCCGATCACGGGCGCCGAGATGTTCGTGGCGCTCTCCGGCGTCGTGCTCGCCATGGCCTACCGCCGTCGCGCCGAGCTGGGCGTCCGCCAGGAGACGATGGTTCCGCTCTGGCGGCGCGCACGGAAGCTGTACCTCACCGCCGTGGCCGTCGCCGTCCTTGCGTGGCTGACGCAGTTCATCCCCGGCGTCGACGCCCGTGTGCTCACCACCTGGGCCGAGACCGACGCCGACGGCAAGCTGGTCCGGTGGGACCTGTACGGCGGCGCCGCCTACGGGCTGCCCTGGCCGGTCCCTGGTCACCTGCTCGGCGACCTGCTCTTCCTGCGCATCGGCCCCTCGCAGTTCAACGTGATCGGCCTCTACGTCGTCCTGCTCGCCGCCGCCCCGCTCGTCCTCGCGCTGCTCAAGCGGGACCGCTGGCGGCTGGTGCTCGGGGCGAGCGTCGCCGTCTACGCGCTGTACCGGCTGTCGCCCCAGCAGGTCCTGCCCTCGACCTTCGAGCACCCGTTCCCGCTGATGGCCTGGCAGCTGCTGTTCGTCCTCGGCATGCTCGCCGGCTGGTACCGCGCCGCGCTGCTGCGCTTCGCCGGCACGGTGTGGGGTCGCGTCTGCCTCGCAGCCAGCGTCGTCCTCTTCCTGGCTGCCTTCTTCTTCACCTCGAACAACCCCTGGAAGCCGTTCGTCGCGGGGTCCCCCGCGTTCAAGCTGTCGGTGATCCCGGAGGAGACGTTCGGCTCGCTCTACACCTCGATGTTCGAGCGGACCGACCTCGACCCGGGCCGGGTGCTGGTCGTCGTGGTCACCCTCGTGACGCTGTACGCCGCGCTCACCGCGTTCTGGCGGCCGCTCTCACGGACCGTCGTGCCGGTGCTGGCCCCGCTGGGTCAGGCCACGCTGTACGTCTTCGTCCTGCAGGTCTTCGCGGTGCTCATCGTGGCCAACATCCCGCTGCCCTCGACCACACCGGTCTTCTGGGGCTCGCTCGTGCACACCGCGGTGCTGGTCGGAATGTGGCTGATGGTCCGGCACCGGGTGCTCTTCCGGGTCATCCCGCGCTGACCGTTCCCGGGCCGCACGTTCCCGACTCGCCCTAGGGTCGGGGGCGTGCGGTTCGGGTTGTCGCTCCCCTGCTTCGGCCGGGGGGTGGACGCCGCCGTGGTCGCCGACTGGGCGGCCGCCGCGGAGCGCGCCGGCTGGGACGGCTTCTTCCTCTGGGACCACCTGTTCGCCTTCGAGCCCGGACCCGTCGAGACCGTCGATCCCTGGATCGCGCTGACGGCGGCCGCCTGCGCGACGACGCGCATCCGGCTGGGCACGCTCGTCACGCCGCTACCCCGCCGCCGCCCGGTGGTGGTCGCCCGCCAGACCGGAACGCTCGACCGCCTCAGCGGAGGCCGGCTCATCCTCGGCGTCGGCACCGGCGCCTTCCCCTACGAGTGGGACTACGTCGGCGAGGAGGCCGACCCCCGCGTCCGTGGCGAGATGCTCGACGAGCACCTGGAGCTGCTCGGCCGGCTCTGGACCGGCGCGCCCGTCCACCACGAGGGGCGCCACTACCGGACGTCGGGGCCCGAGTGGTCGGCCATCTGCTACCCGCCGCCGCTGCAGCAGCCCCGGATCCCGGTGTGGGTGGGCGGCAGCTGGCCGGGCACGAAGCCGTTCGCCCGCGCGGCCCGGTGGGACGGCGTCGTGCCGATGCGCGCCGACGGTCCGTGGCGGGTCGGCGACACCGCGGGCGTCGCCGAGCGGATGCGCGAGCTCCGCGACGGGACGGCGCCCTTCGACATCGCCGTCCCGGGCGAGACGCGCGCCGGCGACCGGAACCGCGGGGGCCTGCACACCGAGCACGCCGACGCCGGCGCGACCTGGTGGGTCGAGGCGGTCCACCCCTGGCGCCAGGACCTCCCGGAGGGAGAGCCCTGGCCGGCCGCCGCCCGGCACCGGATCGACGCCGGCCCCTGACGGGAACCCAGCGTCACAGCCGTAGCGACCAGCTGGACAGCTGCCCGGCCGGCTCGAAGCCGAGGGCCTCGTTGACGGCGACCATCGGCGTGTTGGTCTCCGAGTTGTAGGTGCTGATGCGGCGCACACCCGGCACCGCGGCCGGCAGCTCCCGCAGCACCGCCACCTTCAGCAGGGCGCCCAGGCGGTGGCCGCGGTGCTCCGTCAGGACGAGCGTGCCGCCCTGGTGCGCCTGCCGCGGATCAGCCAGCGGCACCTGAAGGTCGGTGAACGCGACCAGCCGGCCGTCCTTGACCGCCCCGGCCGACAGCACGGTCCGGCCGCGGGCCACGTGCATGGCCTCGTACTCCCGGATCCGCGCGCCGTCCCAGTGCTCCTCCTCGACCGGCAGATCGCCGTGCGGGGCATCGGTGGTCATCCGCCGTTCCAGCAGGGCGCGGTCGTCTAGCAGGTCCTCCGGCGTCCAGTCGCGCCAGACGACCACCTCGTAGCCGGCGCTCGCCGCGTGCGCCTCGGCCTCGAGCGCGGACAGCCGCTGCTCGTCGACCGGCAACTCGAGGTCGCGGCGCGTCTCGAGGAGGTCGCAGGTCCAGCCGTGGCGCAGGGCGAACAGCCGGCCCGCGCTGTCCGGACCCGGCTCGTCGACCTCGCCGATCAGTTCCGTCCGGCCGCGCTCCTGCGCCAGCCGCATGCCCTCCGCGAGCAGCAGGGTGCCGATCCCCCGCCGCCGGTGGGCCGGGTGCACTGCGACGTCCACGATCCCCACGGTCGGGTTGTCGAGCAGCGGCAGGATCACCCGCAGTGCGCCCACGACCTCGTTCCAGAGGACGGCGGCACGGTGGGTGCCGTCCCGGGAGCCGCCCGGCGTCACCAGCTGGCGCCCCAGGGCGATGTGGTCGCTCGCCGGACGCGGTGGGTCGTCGGGCCGGTCGGCGCGATGCCCGGCCGCCCACACCTCGCACCAGGCCGCGAAGAGTTCGTCGTCCGGGCCAAGCTCGACCAGGCCGGGTGCACAGGAGGTCACGGCTCTACTCATACCTGCCGGGGCAACCGGATTTCGCCCCGGCTTCGCCCGCCGAGGCGGGCGGAGGAGACTGCTCGCGTGGCACGCGTCGGCCTGGTGCTGGGCGCCGGCGGCGTGGTCGGGCAGGCCTATCACGCCGGCGTCCTCGCCGTGCTCGAGCACGACTTCGGCTTCGACCCGCGGGGGGCCGACATGATCGTCGGCACCTCGGCCGGCTCGATCACCGGCACGCTGCTGCGGCTCGGCGTCAGGGCCGAGGACCTGGCCGCCTGGACGGTGAAGGCCCCGCTCTCCGGCGACGACGACGTGCTGCGTCAGATCGCCGCCACGCCGGTGCCCGAGCTGGCCCCGTTCCGCCCGCTGGAGCTGTTGCGCCGGCCGATGCGCCTGCCGGCACCGCGGATGGTGCACCGGGCCTTGACCCGGCCGTTGCGGTTCCGGCCGCTCGCGGCCGCGATGTCCCTGATGGCGCCCGGCCGCCACGACATCGTCGATCAGCTCACCGCCCTGCGGGAACTGGAGCGCCCGCAGTGGCCCGAGCCCGCGCTGTGGATATGTGCCGTACACCGGCACGACGGCCGCCGGGTGGTCTTCGGCCGCCCCGGCACACCACCGGCACCGATCCACCTCGCGGTGGCGGCGTCCTGCGCGGTGCCCGGATACTTCGCTCCGGTCCGGATCGGCGTCCACACCTACGTCGACGGCGGCGTGCACTCACCGACCAACGCCGCGCTGCTGCGCCGCTGCGGGCTGGATGTGGCCGTGATCGTCTCGCCGATGAGCGGACCCGCTGGGGCCGGGCTCAGCATCTACGCGGCCTCCCGCCGGCACTCCGCCCGGCTGCTGCGCCGCGAGGTGCGGGCGCTCGAGGCGGCCGGCGTGCGGACGGTGGTCTTCGCTCCCGGCCCGGCCGAGCAGGAAGCCATGGGCGACGACATGATGTCGAGGCACCGCCTGGACGAGGTGATCCAGCAGTCCTTCCTGGCCACCGGTGTGCGTGCCGCGTGGCCGGGGGTCGCCGAGCTCATCCGGGCCGCAGCGGGTGGCCGGTAGCGGGCACCGGGTACGACGGTGGGGCCGTGCCTGAGCGCGGGGTTGCGGGTGAGGACTCGCGACGGAACCCGTGCCGATTCCCGTGGACTCTCCATTCCGGCCGGTTCAGTATCAGGGGCGATGAGCAGCGACCGCAGGGGTTCCATGGCCCGGCAGGAGTCTCGACGACGCCCGGGCCGGATGATCCCGGTGATCGGCACGAGCTGCGGTCTGCTCGCCGCCGCCGCCTTCGCCGGCGGCATGCGTCCGGCGGTGACCCTTCCCCAGGCCGGCGACGCGGGGTTGACCGTCGCGGAGGACACCGCGCCGGCGGGCACCCGGACGTCGACGTCGGCGGCCGGACCGCTCCAGATCCCGTCGATCGGCGTCGTGGCACCCGGGT
>Ga0308176_10003443_pt1 | contig 10130 bp, 11 predicted proteins | sample PhyCR2_3_FD_203890 | JGI IMG/M metagenome (GOLD analysis project Ga0308176, IMG submission 203890) | Soil microbial communities from UC Gill Tract Community Farm, Albany, California, United States - DLSLS.C.R2 | ecosystem: Environmental > Terrestrial > Soil > Agricultural land | place: USA... | reverse complement strand
CTGCCGACATCGCTGCTCGAGGCCGCCGAGCGGGAAAAGGATATCCGCTATTCCAGCCGCACCCGCACCTCCACCGACAAGAACAAGCAGATCCACAATGCGCGCAAGGCGGTGCGTGACCTGCTCGACAAATTGCCTGATGATTTGAAGCACGATCCGTCGGTCGAATTCCTGCGCAAGGCCTCCAAGGAAAACACCGTCACGGTCGTGCATCTGATCTACAAGAGCAAGAACTACGAAACGTCATCGAAGGACTACGACTTTTCGCATGTCGCCATGGTCGAGCACTGGAACGCGGGCGTCCGCGACGTTCATCAGTCGATGCGTCACAAGGATGTGCTGGAGCGTCCGCAATCCGGCGAGACAATGATCGCCTACGATATGTCGGGGGATGTTGCAAAAACCCCCGGCGCCAAGCAGGAGTGAATGAAATGGGTACGTTAAAAGGCAAGAACGCCGTCGTTACCGGCTCGACCAGCGGCATCGGATTGGCCTATGCGCGCGCTTTCGCCCGCGCCGGCGCCAACGTCGTCATCAATGGCATGGGTGTGCCGGCCGATATCGAGCGCGAGCGCTCCGGCATCGAGACCGATTTCAAGGTGCGCGCGGTGCATTCGCCCGCCGACATGACCAAGCCCGCCGAGATCGCCGAAATGATCGCGCTCGGCGAGAAGACCTTTGGCTCCGTCGATGTCCTCGTCAACAATGCCGGCATCCAGTTCGTGTCGCCGATCGAGGAGTTTCCGATCGAGAAATGGGACGCGATCATCGCCATCAACCTCTCGTCGGCCTTTCATGGTATCCGCGCGGCGGTTCCCGGCATGAAGAAGCGCGGCTGGGGCCGCATCATCAACACGGCATCCGCCCATTCGCTGGTCGCTTCGCCGTTCAAGTCGGCCTATGTCTCGGCCAAGCACGGCATCGCCGGGCTGACCAAGACGGTGGCGCTGGAGCTTGCGACCCACAAGATCACCTGCAACTGCATCAGCCCCGGCTATGTCTGGACGCCGCTGGTCGAGCACCAGATTCCCGAAACCATGAAGGCGCGCAACATGACCAAGGATCAGGTCATCAAGGACGTGCTGCTCGACGCGCAGCCGACCAAGGAGTTCGTGACCTCGGAGCAGGTCGCCGCACTGGCGCTGTTCCTGTGCGGCGATGATGCCGCCCAGATCACCGGCGCCAATCTCTCGATCGACGGCGGCTGGACCGCGGAGTAGGCGGCGCTTCCCGGAGGCGGCGTAGCGCGCCGCATCTCGCGGTGTGGTGCGCTGCCGTTCCGGGGTCCATGTGGCCGTAGGGGTTCCGGCCCTGCGGAGCAGCGCTGCTGCGCCGCGTCCGGGACACGGGTGCGGATCAAGCAGATCTCAATGCGCTGTACTCCCGGCCAGCGCCGGGACGCCCGGGCTCGCCAGATGCAGTTCGCTGATGAAAAGCTTGCTGGCGACAAGGATCAGAACGCTGGCCAGCAATAGCCTGAGGACCATCTCCGGCACGCGCACCGCAAAATAGCTGCCGATGACGATGCCTGGCAGCGAGCCGATCAGCAGCACGCCCATCAACGCCCAGTCCACCGAACCCAGCGCCCAGTGGCCGATGCCGGCGACCAGCGTCAGCGGCACGGCGTGCGCGATGTCGGAGCCGACGATGCTCGCCATCGGCAGGCGCGGATAGAGCAGCAACAGCGCGGTGACGCCGACCGCGCCGGCGCCGACGGAAGAAATCGAGACCAGCACCCCGAGCGCCACGCCGACCGTGATGGTCGCATTGGCGGTCGTCGCAGCGCTGAGCCGTTCCATGTGCGTGCGGTACCGTTCCATGATCGCCTTGCGGAAGATCAACGATGTCGCCGTGAGGGTCAGCGCAAAGCTCAGCACCAGATTGACCAGGCTGCGTGCGGCCTCGCCGTCGAGTTCGAGCTGCCACAACACCAGCAGGGTGACGACGCTCGCTGGAATGCTGACGCATCACCGCCGGCCAGTGAATGCTCTGCGACCAGCCGTGCACCAGGCTGCCACCGGTCTTGGTCGCCGCGGCGTAGAGCAGGTCGGTACCGACAGCGGTCGATGGATGAATCCCGAACAGCAGGATCAGCAGCGGCGTCATCAGCGAGCCGCCACCAACCCCGGTCATTCCGACCAGGAGGCCGACGCTGAATCCTGATGCGACGTAGAGCGGGTCAATCATTGTCTGGTGTCGGATCTTCGGTTCTGTAGACTATAGCACAATGGCGGTGCTGGCGTCCGATTGACCGGATTAAAGTGCTTCATCTCGGGCGCGGGCCGAGCGCCGATGTCTGACTAGTCGGCCCAGTTGGCCGGTCGTCGCGACGTGTGACGGATGTGCAAGATATCGATCGTGCCCTTTCGCACGCGATAGAAAATCCGGAACGGATAACGTAGCACAGACGCCACGCGGACCTGAGATCGTTGCGAGACTCTCGGAGCGGATTCAGGGACACGACAAATTCGATCGATGACATCCTCGAGCCGTCGTCCGATGGAAGCCGCGACCTTCGGGCTTGCGCTTGCCGCGTAATAGGCAGAAATTCGATCGAGATCAGCGAGCGCTTGTCTCGAATAAACCGGCTTCATACCCGACGAAATCTTGCGAAGGCTGCCTGGATCTCGGCATCGGTCGCGGTCTCGCCGGCGTCGATCGAGGCCATTGCCGCGTCGATGATCTGTAATTCCTCTTGTGTCGCCGGATAGTCCTGCCCCTGCAACTCGTTCTCGATCTGGTTTGCGATCGCAACAAGCTCGTGCTGCGCCTCCTCAGGCCAGGCTTGAGCGCGCTCCAGCAAATTTTTCAGATCGGTTGTCATCATAGTCGGATTATACCATGCGGGTGGCTGTCTTCCAACTACCCGTGCCAAGCCGGGAGATCAGCGCTTCCCGAACGCCAGCACGTGCAGCCCTAGTCGCCGCCGCACGATCCAGAACAGCAGCACCGTCTCGAACGCCAGCGAGATCGAAGTCGCGGCCGCCGCGCCGTGGCCGCCGAAGTGCGGCACCAGCATCACGCACAGCACGAGGTTCATGACGAAGGCGAGTGCATAGGCCAGTGCGCAGATGTGCTGGTGGCCGAGCATGTTGAGCAGCCGCTCGACCGGGCCAATGGCGGAGCGCACCAGCAGGCCGATGGCGGCGATGAACATGATGTCGTAGCCGACCACGAATTGCGGCCCGAACAGCCACAGCAGCGGCTTGCCCAGCGCCAGCAGCAGCACGGTCGCGGCCAGCGAGGGCCAGAACGTCCACTGGATCGCGTGCGCCACATAGGCCGACAGCCGCGGCTTGTCGCCCAGCGCGTGATACTCGGCAAAGCGATGCGCCGTCGTCGCCGCCATCGCGTAGTGAATGAAGGAGACCAGCGCCAGCGTCTTCACTACGGCGAAATAGACGCCGACCTCTTCGGAGGAACGGAACTGCTGCAGCACCAGCACATCGGTGTAGGACAGCAGCAGATAAAATCCCTCGACCATCAGGATCGGCAGGGAGACCGCGAGCCAGCCGCGGAAATCATAGGCCTTCGGTCCGGGCTCGATATGACGGCCGAGCTTGCGGTTGAGCACGATCATCTGGCCGATCATGGCGATCCATACCGCCGCCGCGCTGGCCCACATCGCGGCGGTGGCGCCGAGATTGAAGCCGAGCGCGAAGGCGCCGGCGGTCAGGCCGATGATCAGCGTCTGCCGCACGACGAATTGCGGCATCAGGCCGAGCCGCATCCAGTCATGCGAACGGGCGATGCCGTCCTGGGTGTTGGCGACGACAAATGCCGGCAGGGTCAGGCAGCCGATATAGAGCGGAACGATCGCATGGGCGTCGATCCACGGCGACAATCCTTTCACCACGCCTGCCAGCAGCAGCGCGACGGTCGAGGAAACCGCGAACGTGATCCAGCGGCTGCCGGAGAGGAACCCGCGCAGCAGCGCATGCTCGCCGCTGGTGCGATACTCGGGGATGATTTTTTGCGCGGAGGCCGAGATGCCGAAATCCATCATGCTGCCGAGCAGCAGCACCCAGGTCCAGACGTAGACATAGACGCCGTAATCCGAACCGCCCATCCAGCGCGCCAGCAGCACCTGCGAGAAATAGGCGAGCACCGCGCTGAAGACGCGGATGATGAAGACGGTGCCGGCCAGCCGCCGGGTGACGGAAGCCTCACTGGAGCCACCGAGCAACGCACGCAGGCGCGCGATCACGCCGGCAGGCGAGGCGGTTGCGGGTTGCGTATCCATCACGGCCACAAGCGTGCATCCTCGAAACGCGCCGCAAGGCGGCGGCGATGCTTCGGGATGTATCAACCATTCGTTAAGATTTGGTTGGGTGGTCTCGTCGTCCCGGGCTTGACCTCAGATGCGCAATTGCGCATCGGGGGACCCATAACCACCGGCGGCAGTTGCTTAAAGAAAGATGCCTGTCAGCAGTGCCTCACGCGACGGCCGCGGCGTATGGGTCCCGGCCTTCGCCGGGACGACGAGAGAGCTAGTTCAAACTGACATTGAACTCATAAGCCCGGTCGCCGCCGACCAGGGTCAGTTTCAGTGCGGCGCCGTCGGCGCTGGCGCCGGGCGGCAGGCCGTCGAGTTCAAAGCTGAAACGTTTGACGCCAGGCGGGCTTTCCGCGACCGGCTTGGGAACCGGCAGTGCCCAGTCGGGCGTCGGCCCTTCGACGTACAGGTTGACCTCCTTGGCGTCGGGCGCGGCCACGTCGACCAGCACGTTGTTCTTTCCATCGCGCTTGACGTCGCGGATGGTCAGTGGATTGACGTCACCGATATTGGCGGGCTTCGGCACCGTATTCAGCGCGTCGGACAGGTTGCCGTCCTCGGTGCTCGCCACGCTGGAGAAGGAGAGTTCGGCGTTGGCTTCCACGGGAATGCAGAGCTTGTCGCAGACGGCGTAACTGACGCTGGCGCGCAGCGTCACCGGCTTGTCGGCATTCTTGGCGACGATCCGCAACGGCAGCACGACCTGCTGCTTGTACCCCAGCGCGGTACCGCCGGCGCCGTCGTCGAATTTCATCGGTGCCGGCCACAGCACGGTCACGGTCTCGACATTATCAGATTTGGAAAAGTCGAAACGGGGCGGCACGCCGGAATCGCCGGGCGTTCGCCAATAGGTCTTCCATCCCGGCTGCAACTGGATGGCGACGCCGCCGAGCAGCACCGTGCCGCTGCGCGACCCCGCCAGCAGCCGCACCGCGGAATGTGCGTCGTGTTGCCACGGCGAGGCGTCTTCGGCGCGCACCTCCGATGCTGCACACGCGAAACACAGAGCGGCCGCGCCGAGCGCGGCGCGCAGGGGAACCATCACCATCATGGGACGTCTTTACAGGCAAGTTTCAAGGTAAACCATTGAATTGCATGTGATCGGCCGCCGAATGATACCGGAAGCTTGATTGACAGAAACCCAACCCGATATCAGGATATGAATCAGCAGGAGAGGCCTTTGCGGATGAGCCCTGAAGGCAAAACACGGAAACCCGTTCGCCGCAAAGCCGCCGGCCTGGGCGACAATTCGTCCGGTGAAGGTTACCTGGACGGCCGGCTGCTGATTGCGATGCCGGTCATGGGCGATCCGCGCTTCGAGCGCTCCGTCATCTACATGTGTGCGCATTCATCCGAAGGGGCGATGGGGATCATCGTCAACCGCCCGGCCGGCAGCATCGATTTTCCCGGCCTGCTGGTGCAGCTCGATATCATCCAGAAGGCCGACCAGATCACGCTGCCGGAAAATGCCGAGACCATGCAGGTGCTGAAGGGCGGCCCGGTCGATACCGGCCGCGGCTTCGTACTGCATTCGAGCGATTACTTCATCAAGGACGCGACGCTCAACATCGACGACGGCATCTGCCTGACCGCGACGGTCGATATCCTCAAGGCGATCGCCAAGGGCACCGGACCGAAGCACGCGATCCTGGCGCTGGGCTATGCCGGCTGGGCGCCGGGCCAGCTCGAGAGCGAAATCCAGCACAATGGCTGGCTGCATTGCGACGCCGACCCCGAGTTGATCTTCGGCGACGACGTCGACGAAAAATACCAGCGCGCGCTGCAGAAGATCGGTATCGATGTCGGTATGCTGTCGAACGAAGCCGGCCACGCGTGAGATTCGTTTACGCTGGTGCTAGCCACACCCACAACGTCGTCCCTGCGAACGCGGCTTCGTAGGGTGGGCAAAGCGTAGCGTGCCCACCATCCCGGGCGAAGCACGTAATGGTGGGCACGTCGCTGGCGCTCCTTTGCCCACCCTACGACTAAGACTCCAGCGATTACTCCGCCGCCTGCTGCTGCACCGTCGGCTCGGTGCCGGCTACCGTCGCGCGGCGCATGTCGCGGGGCTGCGACTGATCGTAGCGGCGGACGCGGTGCATGGTCTGGCGGTTGTCCCACATCACGAGGTCATGCAGCGTCCATTTGTGGACGTAGACGAATTCCGGCTGCGTGGCGTGTTCGGTCAGGTCGCGCAGCAACAGCCGTGCCTCCGGCATGCTCATGCCTTGTATAGCGCCGGCATGCGAGGACAGATACAGCGACTTGCGGCGGTGCGCCGGATGCGTCCGTACCAGCCGCTGCAGTACCGGCTTGAACATCGCCTTCTCTTCGTCGGTGTAATCCAGGAAGCCGAGTGAGCCGCGCGAATACATCAGCGAGTGCTCGCAGATCATGTCCTCGATCTCGGCTCGCGTGTCGTCGTCGAGCGCATCATAGGCCGCGCGCATGTCGGCGAATTCGGTATTGCCGCCCTTCGGGTTCACCACCCGCGCCGACAGCAGCGAAAACTTGGCCGGGATCGGACGGAACGAGCTGTCGGAATGCCACAGGCAGTTGCCGAGATTGAACAGATGGGCGCGGCTGTCGCGCGCCAGCGGCTTGCCATCCTTGCCGAGATTGGAAACGTCGTTCAGCCCGGTGGTCAGCCGAAGATCTTCCTTCTTGGTGATATTTCCCCCGCGGGCATTTTCGCGCTGGCCGAAATTCAGCGCAAAGGCCATCTGCTGTTCGTCTGATATGTCCTGGTTGCGAAACAGCAGCACGGCGTATTTGTCCATGCCGGCTTCGATGTCGGCCGCTTCCTGCGGCGTCAGCGGCTTGCGCAAATCAACGCCCGAAACCTCGCCGACAAAATGCTTGTGCAACTGACGAATGGCCACGGCCATGGCGTCTCTCCTGTCCCTGATGCATTTGCTTTTTGCGGAAAGGCTACTCTTGCGCCGTGCGATGTCAATGTAACCGGTCCTGCCGGGTGTGCATGGCCTCGTGCCCCGGACGCGGTGCGGCCCAGGCGATGCGTAGCATCGTCCGGCTTCGCTGCACCGCGTTGCGAAATATATTACGCATTCCGCGCCATCAGCCCGCCGTCGACGGGGATCACCGCGCCGGTCAGGAACGACGCCGCCGGCAGGCACAGGCTCAGCGTCATGTGCGCCACTTCCTCCGGATCGCCGTAGCGGCCGAGTGCGGTGCGGCGCTTGGCGTAGATCGTCTTGTGCTCTTCGGAAATCCGGTCGGTGATTCCGGTGCGGATCGGGCCCGGACAGATGCAGTTGACGGTGATGCCCTCGCGGCCGAGTTCGACGGCGAGCGAGCGGGTCAAGCTGGTCACGCCGCCTTTCGCGGCGGAGTAGGCGCTGACGGTCGCGGTGGCGCCGAGCGCCTCGGTCGAGGCGATATTGACGATGCGCGGGCATTTCGACCGGCGCAGATGCGGCAATGCGGCGCGGATGATGCGCGGATGTGCGGTCAGCATCACCGCCAGCGCCTTGTCCCAGTTGGCGTCATAGCCGTCGTCGTCGATCGGCATCCGCAAGGAAATGCCCGCATTGTTGATGACGATATCGAGCGAGCCGAAATGCGCGGCGACGTCATTGACGACCTTGATGATGTCCTGCGGTTGGGCGACATCGAGAACCCACGTCCTGGCCGAACCTCCTCTTGCGATGATCTCGTCGGTGACGGCCTGGGTGGCCTCGCCGCTGAGGTCGGTGACGGCGACGTTTGCGCCTTCGGCGGCGAATATCAGCGCGGTCGCGCGGCCCATGCCGCTGGCGGCGCCGGTGACGAGAACGGTCAGGCCTTTGACCGAACGGCTGAGCTGTTTGAAATCTGGCATGATGGTTCCCGGCGATGAAGGGCTGCGTGTGCTGGAAGCATTGACAAGGCTGGCACCGATCCGCAGACAGGTCAACGAAGCCGGGCGGCGCCATTGAATGCGAACGCAACAAGAGGGATCGGGAGCGATGAACGAACTGGATTTCAACGGCAGGCAGGTTCTGGTGGTGGGCGGCTCCAGCGGCATCGGCAACGGCATCGCACAAGCCTTCCGCGCCAAGGGCGCCAGCGTCGCCGTCTGCGGCACGCGAAAGAGCGCCGCCGACTATTCATCGGATGAAGGCTCGCATCTCGAAGGACTGAACTATTTCCAGCTCGACGTCAGCGCGCCTCAGGCGATCGAAGCGCTGAAGCCGACGTTTGAAAAGCTCGACGTGCTGGTGCTGGCGCAAGGCGCGGTGATCTACCGTCGCGGCGAGTTCGAGATGGACGGTTTTCGCAAGGTGCTGGAAGTCAATCTGATGAGTCTGATGGCCTGCGCGACCAAATTCCATGCGATGTTGAGCGCCAGCAAAGGCTCGCTCATCATCGTCAGTTCGACCGCGGCCTATCACTCCACCATGGGCAACCCGGCCTACAATGCCTCGAAGACCGGTGCGGTCGGCCTGACGCGCACGCTCGGCGAGGCGTGGGCCGAGAACGGCATTCGCGTCAACGGCATCGCGCCCGGCCTGGTCGACACCAAGATGACCAAGGCGACGACGGCCAATCCGAAACGGCTGGAAGGCGCGCTGGAACGGATCCCCTTGAAGCGGTTGGGTACGCCTGCCGACATGGCCGGTGCGGCGCTGTTCCTGGCCTCGCCGCTGTCGTCCTACATCATCGGCCAGACCCTGGTGGTCGATGGCGGGCTGATCCTTTAAGCGGGCTGATTTCTTAAACCTGGCATCCCGATCCGCGGCATTTCGCATGGTTGAGGAACCCGAACGGGTCTCGCCGGTTAGCTACCCAGAAATTCCGGGAAACAGGAGAGACCGCGATGGACAAGGATCGGATTGCCGGTTCGGCAAAGGATTTCGCAGGTAAGGCTGAAAGCGCTGTCGGCGACCTCGCCGGCGACGCGAAGACCCAGGCCGAGGGCCGTGCGCGCGAAGCCGCCGGCACCGTGCAAAACCTTTACGGCCAGGCCAAGGACGCTGCCCGCGACGCCACCGACGCGGCGGTCAACTATGCCAAGGACGCCTATGACAACAGCGGCGACACCGTCCGCAGTGGCCAGCAGGCGGTCGCGAAAACCGTGCAGGACAATCCGCTCGGCGCGCTTCTGGTCGCCGGCGGGATCGGATTTGCGCTGGCACTGCTGATGTCGCGCCCGCCGCGCCGCCCGCCGTCACGCTTCCGCTATTACGGCTAAGCCCCATCTTGTGGTGCCCCGGACGTCAGCCTTGAGGGGCGGCGTGCCGGGGCATTTCTACTTTGCATGGGGTTGTTTTCGATATTTTGGTTTTGAGCAACCGCGCGCAACCCGGCAATGCGATGCATCGCCGGACTAAGTGTGTCTTGCGAGGATCAGAAGCGGCTGAAAAAGCCCGGCGGCCCTTCGGCCGATCGTCCGCGCGGTGCGGCGGCGGGGGGCGGTCCGGGCGGGCGCGGTGCCGGTGCTGCGCCGAAGCCGCCGAAGAAATCGCGCAGCGACGGCGTGTTGTTCTGTGCGGGGCGGATCTGCATCGGCATTTGCTGCTGCTGTAGCGGCCTTCGCTGTTGTTGCTGCAGCGTTTGCTGCGGCGGCGGCAGCAGAAGCTGCCGCTGTCCGGGCGCCGGCGGGACCGTTGCGCTCGGTGCTACGGCCGCGACCGGCGTATCGCCTTTGGCCTGTTCGCGGCCGATCTCGCGGCGCGGCCAGGCATAGTCGTCGGCGCGACCGGCGGGGGCGGCCAGCGCTTCACCCTTCACCAGCGTGCGTGCGGCCAGCGCATCGACCGAAGCCGGGCGCGTGCCGGGGCCGCCGAGCAATTGATCGGTGCCGACGTTGGAGGCCACCAGCGGCATGACAGGTCCTGCCATGGGGCGCGGC
>Ga0308176_10003441_pt1 | contig 10132 bp, 8 predicted proteins | sample PhyCR2_3_FD_203890 | JGI IMG/M metagenome (GOLD analysis project Ga0308176, IMG submission 203890) | Soil microbial communities from UC Gill Tract Community Farm, Albany, California, United States - DLSLS.C.R2 | ecosystem: Environmental > Terrestrial > Soil > Agricultural land | place: USA... | reverse complement strand
TATATACCAATCTGGATGCGGCTCCCGGCAATCCAACGGACGCTGCATCCAGATTGGTATATATTGCCAACACCACCACCCACCCGCCCATGGCAGCCCGCCGCACACTCAGCTCGAGCCGCTCCGCCAGCGCCACGCGCGCGCACCACACCGCTGAGGATTCGGCCGCCGCGGACGCTCCGCACGGGTCGCGTCCGGAGCAGGTGTACGTCCGCCTGCGCGATCTCATCGTGCAGGGGCTTCTGGCGCCTGGGAGCCGAGTGGTGGAGACAGAGGTCGCGACGCGGCTCGGCGTGAGCCGCACGCCGGTGCGCGAAGCGCTGCAGCGGCTACAGCAGGAAGGATTCGTCGTCGGCGCGCCCGGCGCGCAGCAGGCGCGGCTCACGGTCGCGCCGCTCACACGTGCCGACGTGCACGAGCTGCTGAACATCGTCGGCGAGCTCGAGGGGCTGGGCGCGCGCTGGGCCGCGGCGCTCGCGCCCGCCGATCGCAAGGCGCTGGCGAAGGAGCTGCGCGCGCTGAATCAGGAGTTCCACAAGATGGGGCGCGCGACACCGCTCGATCACAGCAGCCTGTACGAGGCCGACGAGCGACTGCACCGGAAGATCGTCGAGGCGAGCGCCGGTCCGCGGCTCTTCGCGCTGCACGACAGCGTGAAGCCGCAGGCGGAGCGCTACATCCGCATGTACATCAGCATGCTCACGAGCGACATCCGCGCGTCGGTCGCCGAGCACGACGCGATCATCGAGGCGATCGAGGACGGGAAGGTGGATGACGCGCAGGTGGCGGTGCAGACGAACTGGCGCCACGCGGCCGATCGGATCGCGAAGGTGATCGAGGTGGCGGGGGAACGAGGGAGCTGGTGAGCCTGGGCCTGAGCACGAGCTATCAGCCGTCAGCCTCTCCAGCTCTAGCTCTCAGCTCCAGCTCGAGCTCGGGCTGGAGATGCTGAGAGCCGAGGGCTGATGCTCAGGCCGAGCTCTCCAGCGCCGAAGGTTCAGATCCCTCGACTCGCGCTGCGCGCTCTGCTCGGGATGACAGCCGGCGTCGACGTTACCGCGTTCCTTCCAGCTCTCCCCGCAGCTTGAGAAAGCTCTCGTAGCGCGCCCGACTCACGTCGCCGTGTTGAACCGCGGTGCGGACCGCGCAGTCGGGCTCCACTTCGTGACGACAGTCGGCGAAGCGGCACTGATCGAGGAAGGGGCGCAGCTCCGGGAAGCAGCGGTCGAGCGCCGTGGGCGACAGGGCCCACATGCCGACCTCGCGCAGACCCGGCGTGTCGGCCACATAGCCGCCTTCCGCGCCGGGAAGAGGATGGATGTAGCCACCGACCGTGGTGTGGCGCCCCTTGTTGACCGACTCGCTGATCTCACCGACACGCAGGTCGAGGCCGGGGAACATCGAGTTGAGGAGCGACGACTTGCCGACACCCGACGGGCCGGTCAGCACGCTCACCACGCCGGCGAGCGCGGCGTGCAGCGCGTCCAGGCCTTCGACGCGCTTGACGCTCGTGTAGTGCACCGGATAGCCGGCGCGCTCGTAGTCGCGCCATCGCTCGCGCGCCACATCCGCGCCGCCGACCAGCTCCACTTTGTTGATCACGATGCGCGCCGCGAGACCGTTCGCTTCGGCGATCACCAGGAATCGGTCGAGCATCCGCGGGTGCGGCTCCGGGTTCGCCGCGGCGAAGACGACGACCACCTGATCGACGTTCGCCGCGACGATCCGCTCCCCCTGCCCGCCGCCCGGCGCACGGCGCGCGAGGCGTGAACGACGCGGCAGGATCTCGGCGATCGCCCATGCCCCGGCGTCGTCGCCACCCTCGAGCACCACGCGGTCGCCGATGGTGAGCTTGAGCGTGTCCGCCGCGGCGGAGATGGTATCCCGTCGCAGCGAGCCGTCGGCACGCCGTCCCGAGCTCGATTTCTTGACGCGTCCGCGGAGCGACGCTTCGACAACCGATCCGTCGTCGCGTTGCACGCGCCACACGCCGCCCGTTCCACTCAGCACGAGACCGAGCGGTGCGCTCGGCTCGGACGACACGTCGCCGCGGTCGGAGGTCACGTCTGGTCGGGCGACGCGTCGCCCTCGTCGCGCATGGCGTCCCACCACCGGCGCGTCGAGCTGCCGCCGCGCCGTTCGTCGATCAGCGCGTGCAGCACGCCGCGCACCTCGCCCAGTGAGAGCTCACCGACGACCGCGCGCGCATCGCGCTCGCTATCCGACTCGGCGAGAAAATCGGACTCGAGATGTCCACTCGGCGAGGTGCCGCCGATTCGCGCCCACTGCACGAAGAGTAGATACGCACCCCAGGGATGCTCGGGATGGCCGGTTGGCGCGGTGACGATCTCCACGCTGTAGGAGAGGCCGTCGCTTCCTTCGAATGCCGCAGGGCGCGCGTGCACGGCCGCGTAGCCGCCGATGGTATTGGCGTCGCCACGGTCGTGATCGGCGGGAAGATGCTGGCCACGCATCAGGGGCGCGTCAGCGGCGACCGTTCAACGCCTCGCGGATCACGTTCCCCGTGATGAACGCGACGTTGGCTGGCCGCTCGGCGAGCCGGCGCATGAGGTAGGGATACCACTGCGTGCCGAACGGCACGTAGACGCGGACGCGATAGCCCTCTCGCACGAGCGCATCCTGCAGATCGCGGCGGATGCCATAGAGCATCTGAAACTCGAAGCGATCCTTGTCGATCTTCTGCTCTCGCGCCCAGCGCTTCGCCTCGTTCACCATCGCCGGATCGTGCGTCGCGATGCCCGGGTAGTTCCCCTCGAGCATGAGCTCGCGCATGCACTTCACGTAGTTGGCGTCGACGTCCTTCTTCTCCGGATAGGCGACCGCCGCCGACTCCTTGTACGCGCCTTTGCAGATCCGCACGCGAGCACGGAGCTGGTTCATGTGCTCGACGTCGGCGAAGGTACGATACAGGTAGCTCTGCAGCACCACGCCGACGTTGGCCTTGTACACCGGATACAAGCGCTCCTCGAACATCCTGAGCGTGATGTCGGTGTACTGGCTGGCCTCCATGTCGATGCGGACGAAGGTCTCGTACTGCTGCGCGCGGGTGAGGATGTCCTGCATGACGCCGACGCAGAGCTCTTGATCGATGTCGAGCCCCATCGCGGTGAGCTTCACCGAGACGTTCGCATTCAACCGCGCCTCGTGAATGCGCGCGAGAATGTTGAGGTACTCGTCGCGCGCCGCGCGCGCCTCCCGCTCGTTGTTCACGCTCTCGCCGAGCAGGTCGAGCGATGCGGTGATCCCTCTCGCGTTGAGCGCGCGCACGGCCTCGAGCGCTTCGCCGAGCGTCTCACCGGCGACGAACCGGCTCGCGAACTTCTTGGCGAGCCGGTTGTCGCGAACGAACCGGAAGACGCGCGGCCGGTTCGAGAGGTACAGGAGCGTGTCGCGGAGCATTGGACCTAAAGTAACGGGCGACGCGCGCTTCGCGACCGGCTCACAGGTTCTCCAGGACGAACCGCGTCAGCGACCCGAAGAGATGCACCGACGTGTTCCCGCCCGAGATCGAGTGCGTCCGGTTTGGATACAGAATCATGTAGAACGGTTTGTTCGCCGCCTCGAGCGCGTTGGCGAGCTGGATGGTGTTCTGTAGGTGAACGTTGTCGTCGCCCGTGCCGTGCACGAGCAGGAGCCGAGCCTTCACGCCACTCGCGTACCGGAGCGACGCGCCCTCGCGGTAGCCTTCGGGATTCATCTGCGGCGTCCACATGAAGCGCTCGGTATAGATGGAGTCGTAGAGGCTCCAATCCGTCACCGGCGACACGACGATCGCCGCCTTGAAGACGTCGCCCCCGCGGCCGGCCGAGAGCGAGCTCAGGTACCCTCCGTAGCTCCATCCCCAGATGCCGATGCGCGACGCATCCCCCCAACTCTGGCGCCCGATCCACTTCGCGGCGTCGATCTGGTCCTGCGATTCCTTGATGCCGAGGTGGAGCTGCGTGGTCTTGCGGAACGCGCTCCCGCGCCAGGCGGACCCGCGATTGTCCACGCACACCACCACGTAGCCCTGCTGCGCGAGGCTCTGGTGCCAGAGCACGCGCGAGTCGCCCCAGGCGTCTCTCACGCTCGGGCTGGCCGGCCCGCCGTACACGTACATCAGCACGGGATACTTCTTCGTGCTGTCGAAGCTCGCCGGCACGACGCGATACGCATCGAGCTGAGTGCCGTCGGGCATCGGCACCTTGATGAACTGAATGGGGCTGATCGCGAGCTTGGCGAGGCGCGTCTTCAATGCGGCGTTGTCCTGCAGCACGCGTACGACCGACATCGACGGCAGCGCGTACAGCGTGGCGACCGGCGGCGAGTTGATCGTGGATCGAACGTCGACGGCAAATCGCGCGTCCGGACTGATGTCGAAGGCGTGGGTACCGGCCTCCGTCGTGACGCGCTCCATGGGACCGCCGCTCAGCTTCACGCGGTACACGTTTCTCTCCATCGGAGTCGGGGCCGCCGCGCTCACGTATACGAAGCCGTTCGCCCGATCGACGCCGAGCACGCTGAGCACGTCCATGCCGTCGGTGGTGAGCTGCTTCGGCGCAGTCCCGTCCCGGTTGAACAGGAAGAGCTGGCGCCAGCCCGTGCGATCCGACAGCCAGAGGAACTGGCGCTGCCCGGTGCCGACCCACTCCAGATCGCCGTTCCTCACGTCCACATATGCGGAGTCACGGTCGGTCATCACGGTGCGACCGCGGCCCGACGTCGCGCTCAGGAGGAGGACGTCGACACTCGTCTGATGCCGCGGAATCCGTTGTACGGCGAGCGAGTCGGCGCCGACCCATTCCATGCGCGCGAGGTACTGACCCGTATCGGGGCCCGCGTCGAGCCAGGTCCGACGGTCGCTTCCGAGATCGATCACGCCGAGCTTCACCCGCGAGTTTGGCTCGCCGGCCTTGGGATAGCGCAGCGTGGCGATCTTGGGATACTGGGTGAGCTCGTTGACGATCGGCATCGACGGCACGGCGCTCTGGTCGAAGCGCCAGAAGGCGATGCGCCTGGAGTCGGGGCTCCACCGGAACGCGTCCTGAAGGCCGAGCTCTTCTTCGTAGACCCAGTCGGTGGTGCCGTTGATGATGTCGGTGCTGCCGTCGTGCGTCAGCTGGCGCTCGGCACCGGACGCGAGATCGGTCACGTACAGGTTGTTGTCTCGCACGAAGCCGACCTTACGACCGTCGGGCGAAACCTTGGCGAACATCTGCATCCCCTTCCCCGAGACGGGTCGCAGCGTTCCGGTGCGGAAGTCGAACACGTCGTAGAGGCCCCGCGTGTTCGTGCGCCAGACCTGCACCGAGTTGTGGAAGAGCAGCGCCTGGGTCTCGTCGCTGGAGAGCGTGAGCGATTCGACGTTCAGCTTCTGTCCCTGCGCGGCGAGCTGCTCGGCCCTGGCGACGACGGTCTCCTTGCCGGTCGCGATGTCGAAGCGAACGAGCTCGCTCCCACCATCCTTGGCGGGACGCACGTCGATGTAGGAGCTGCCCGACCTGGACCACGCGGGTCGTGGGATCGCCTCTCCGCGCACGTACGGCGAAAAGATGCGCTCGACGGTGAGCCGGGCGGAGTCGGTGGTCTGCGCCGGCGCGGGAGACGCGACGACGAAAGAGATGGCGGCGAAGGCAGAGCCCAGCGCCGCGATGCGTGCGAAGGTCATCGGTATCAGGGGTGAGTTGATCCTGACTGCTACCCCGCGGTTGCTGTGTGGTGCGTGCAAGGATCGATGCTCGCGGCCGAAAACAAAACGGACCGGCGTGAGCCGGTCCGTTCGCGAGCCTGTCGGGTTCGGTGCTACTCCTGTTCGGACTTCTCGATGCGCTCTGGTTTCGCCGGGGCCGCCGGAGCTGCTCCCTTGGCGCGTGTCTCCGCCGCGTCCGCCGGAGGCGCCCCCTTTTCGATGTCGACGCTGACGTTGCGTTGGAAGTCGCTGATGTCCTTGTCCTTCGCGCCGGCGCCGACGAGCGAGCGGATGGCGTTGGCGGCGGTCTGGACCGGTACGCCTCGCGACACGATGTCGGCGAGCACGGTGAAGGGGAGCGTGAGCGAGCGGCGCAGGCCCGACTGCTTCTTCATCTTTCCGAGCTCGACGGCCGGGACGCCGGCGTGCATGGCGGAGGCAGCGGCCTTGATCTCATCCGTGGTCGCGACCGCGCCGAGGGCGCGGTGGGCGCTTCCGAGCTCGGTGGTGAGCGAGCGGACCGCGACGATGATGCGCGGGCCATCGGCCCCCATGGCCAGCCCCTGGTAGACCTTCTCCATCAACGGCTCGACTGGGATACCCTGCGCCCGCGCCGAATCGACCAGCGCGGAGATCGCCTTGCGAGTCGGCGCGTCGAGCCGGGCGCCGATGCGTGGGTCCTGCGCCTCGGCGGTTCCGAACGCGGAACCGGCGAGAAGCACTGCCAGAAAACTACGAGCCGTACGGGTTCTCACTGGGTCGTACCCTCCACGACGAGCGCGCTGCTCGGCATGCCGAAGTCGTCACCCGAAGAGCGCGGAGCAGTTGGATCGGCGACGTACTGCTTACCATCGACCAGGAAGGCGTACCGATGCACGCCCGCCCTGACAGGAGCTGAGACACTCCAAACGCCATTATGGTTTTCGGCAACCAGGGCGGTGTCGTTGAGCCCCCAGTTGTTGAAGTCTCCCACGACGGCGACGCTGCGCGCGCCGGGCGCGACGAGCACGAACTGCACCGGGATCGGACCGACCCCGGCGCGAACGGCCTGACGCGGCCGAAGCATCCCGACGGTGACGACGGCGACGATGCCCGCCGCGAGCGCGGCCGCCCACGCCGGACGGCGCGTGACGCTCGCCGCCGCACCGATCCACGCCGCGACACCGCGCGGCCGACGCTCGGCATACGCCCGTCGCACCCGCACCATGACCCGGCGATCGAAGGACTCATCGAGACGCACCGGGTGCTGCAACTCCTGGACGATCAACTCGAGTGTCGTCCGGCCCCAATCAGGCACTGTGAACCTCCCGCAGCAGAACGCGCAGCCGGTCGCAGGCGCGCATGACTCTCATCTTCAATGCTGAGACACCAACGCCGGTGATCTCGGCCATCTCGTCGTACCCCAACTCCTCTACGTACTTGAGGAGGAACGCTTCCCGTTGGTCCGCACTGAGCTCGCCCAGCGCTCGCTCGATCTCCTCGCGCCACATCGTCTGCTCGGCCGGATGCTCCTCCGACGCGTTCAGCAGAGCCGTCTCGTCATGTACGAACGTCTGCCCTCTGCGCACGCGGCGTGCCCCACTCGTCCGGCACCGATTGACGAGAATGCGGAACAGCCATGCGCCGAATCGCTCGGGCTCCTCGCACCGCGCGAGCGACCGGTATGCACGCGTGAAGGCATCCTGCAGCGCCTCCTCAGCGTCCTCCCGATTGCCCAGCATGTGCACTGCGTACCTGGCGTACTTGTCCCGATATCGCGAGACCAGAGCGCTGTACGCATTCACTTCTCCGTGCAGCACTCGCGTGACGAGTGCGGCATCCGAGCTCTCCATACCTGCTGGACCTTGCATCAGCACCTGCCGTCACAGTCGAGAACGCGTCGCCGGAGCCCGTCCGCGATCGCCGTCCAGGGGCGTGTGGCCCACATCACAACTACCCGAAAGCTAGGGGATCGGGTTGCCCCGCGCACGGTAGAAGCGCCCCGGCCCGCGAGCATGCTCGACGAGCACCGTGGCTGGGACGAAACGACCCGGGAAACGCTCGTTTAGCTGCTCCAGGTCGTCCACCACCCGAGCCGCGCCCATCGCGTCGACGTAACGGAAGGGGCCGCCTCGGAACGGAGGGAAGCCGATCCCGAACACCGCACCGACGTCACCGTCGCGAGCCGAGCGGAGCACGCCGTCGTCCAGGCAGAGCGCCGCTTCGTTCACCATCGCCAACACGCAGCGAGACTGGATCTCGTGCACGTCGATCTGCCGTCGCTCGGCGCCTCCGGGCAGCACGTCGTACACCGACGCATCCACCTCACCTTTCTTGCCAAGCTCGTCGTACCGATAGAAGCCCTTCCGTCCCTTCCGCCCGGTGCGTCCCGATTCCACGACACGGCGAAGCGACTCGCTCGGTGTCATCCGCCCGCCGAACGCCTCGGCCAGCACCTGACCCACCTTCCCGCCGACGTCGATGCCGACTTCGTCGAGAAGCGTGATCGGACCCACGGGGAATCCGAAGGCGGTGAGCGCCGAGTCCACGGCGTCGATGCTGGCCCCTTCATCCAGCAGACGGCCCGCCTCGTTCATGTATGCCGAGAGGGTGCGCGTCGTGTAGAAGCCGGGCGCATCGTTCACGACGATCACCGTCTTGCCGAGCCGCTTGCCATACGCCACCGCCGTGACGGTCGCGTCGGCGTCCGTCTCCGGAGTCGTGATGACCTCGAGGAGCGGCATCTTGTGCACGGGCGAGAAGAAGTGCATCCCGAGCACGCGATTCGGTCGCTCGGCCGCCTCGGCGATCCGCGAGATGGGAATCGTGCTCGTGTTCGACGCATAGACGGCGTCGTCGGGGAGCAAAGGCTCGACCTCGCGCAGCACGCGATGCTTGAGTGCGAGATCTTCGAACACCGCTTCGATCACGAGCGAGGCGCGCCCGAATCCGGTGTACTCCGCGGTGCCGCCGGCGAGGAGCAGCTGATCTTCGTACTCGAGCTTCGTAATCTGCTTCTTCTGCAGGCGCTCCTTGAGCACTGCGCTCACCGCGGCGATCCCCTTCCCCACCCTGGCGAGATCGGTGTCTTTGAGACGCACGGCCGTGCGCTGCTGCACGGCGATGGACGCGATGCCCGCGCCCATGAAGCCGGCGCCGAGCACGCCGAGGGTCCGGACCTCGTGCGGCTCGGGGGCGCGGCCGTCGACGCCGGGATCCTTCTTGAGCGACGTGGTGGCGAAGAAGAGGAACATCAGCTCCTTCGCGACGTCGCTCATCGCAAGCTCGGCGAACCCGCGTGACTCTTCGCGGTATCCGGCCTCGCTGCCGCGATCGTAGCCGATCTGCACCGCGGCGAGCGCGGCCAGCGGCGCAGGATAGTGGCCGGCCGTCTTCTTCATCACCCCTTCGCGCGCCTTCTTGAACACGATGGAGCGGCCGATCGGATTGTCTTCGAGAAAGACACCGGCGGCGCCGCGGTCCTTCGGCGCGTGGCGCGGCGTGAGCGAGCCGTCGGCAAGCTTGCGCACGCGATCCATGGCGACCTCGCGCAGGATGGCGGGATGTACCAGCTCATCGACGAGGCCCATCTGATAGGCCTTCTTCGCGCGGATGTTGCGGCCCGTGAGGATCATGTCGAGTGCGCGCTGAAGCCCGATCAGCCGCGGCAGGCGCTGGGTGCCTCCCGCGCCCGGCATGATGCCGAGCTGCACCTCGGGGAGGGCGAGCACGGTCTTCGGATGGTCGCTCGCGATCCGGTAGCGGCAGGCGAGCGCCGTCTCCAGGCCGGCGCCGAGACAGGCGCCGTGAATCGCGGCGACGACGGGGACGCGGAGCGTCTCGAGCCGCGCGAGCAGTGCCTGCCCGCCGCGGATGAGCGACTCCGCCTCGGCGGAGCTCGAGAGGGAGAGGAACTCGTCGATGTCGGCGCCGGCGATCCAGGTGTCGGGCTTTCCCGAGACGAGCACGACGCCCTTCACCGTAGTATCGCTCTCGACGCGGCCAAACAGCTCGGCGAACTCGGCGCGCATGGTGGCGCTCACCTTGTTCACCTGCTCGCCCTGCAGATCGATCGTGATGACGGCGATGCCGTCCTCCTGGTCCAGACGGAGCGATTGCATCAGTCGCGCTCCACGACCATGGCGTGGCCCATGCCGCCGGCCGCACACACGGTCATGAGGCCGAACTGTCCGCCGCGTCGGTGCAACTCGTTGCACAGCGTGGTGAGGATGCGACCGCCCGTCGCGCCGAACGGATGGCCGATCGAGAGTGATCCACCCATCACGTTGAGCTTCGAGCGGTCCACCTCTCCCACCGGCTCGCTGAAACCGGCGCGCTCGGCCCACTCGCGCGAGGCGAGCCCCTTGAGGTTGCAGAGCACCTGCGCGGCGAATGCCTCGTGCATCTCGATGAGGTCCATGTGGGCGAGCGTCAATCCGGCGCGAGCGAGTGCAACGGGCGCGG
>Ga0308176_10003440_pt1 | contig 10134 bp, 9 predicted proteins | sample PhyCR2_3_FD_203890 | JGI IMG/M metagenome (GOLD analysis project Ga0308176, IMG submission 203890) | Soil microbial communities from UC Gill Tract Community Farm, Albany, California, United States - DLSLS.C.R2 | ecosystem: Environmental > Terrestrial > Soil > Agricultural land | place: USA... | reverse complement strand
CCCGGAACTCCTGGGTGCCGGTCACCGCGTCGAGGGAGGGCGCCACGAAGTCCAGCCGTCCGGTGCGCGGCAGCTTGGTGCCGTCCGGCAGGGTCACCTCGACGGAGAGCTTGCTCCCCGGCTGGATCAGCTTGCGGGCGTCGGGGTCCTGGTGCCACTGGAGCAGTTGCTGCGCCGATGGGCGGAAGCTCACGTACACCGGGTCCAGCACGTCGATGGTGGTGAGCAGGTCTGAGGGGCCCGTGACTCGGGCGCCGACATCGAAGTTGGTCCGGCCTACCCGCCCGCCGATTTCCGCCCGCACCACCGCGTCATCCAGGTTCTTCCTGGCCTGGGCCAGGTCGCCCTCGGCCTCCTCCAGATCGGCGCGCGCGTTGTCCACGTCCTGCTGGGCGACGGCCTTCTGCGCCACCAGCGGCTCGTACCGCGCCAGCGTCCGCTTGGCGTTCTGATACCGGGCGACCGCACTCCGGTACGCCGCCTCGGGCCGCACCGGGTCGATGCGGTAGAGCACCTGTCCCGGTTTGACCACCGACCCTTCGGTGAAGGGCCGCGCCTCGATCACGCCGTCGATCCGAGCGCGCACCTCGACCCGGCGGTAGGGCTGCACCTCGCCGCTGAACTCGTACGTGGTCGGCACCCGTCTGGGCTCGACCTGCACTACCGCGACTTCGGGCGGCGGGGGGGCGCCCTGGGGCGCTTCCTTCTTACATGCGGCGGCTACGAGGACCGCGGCCAGGGCCGCGAGCGTTGTTCCCTGCCTCACCGGAGGTCTCCTTGTGTGCTGGCTCGGGACGGGTCCACGAGCACGAACCGTTCGACCATCTCCCGTACCGCCGTCCACATCGCTTCCCGCTCGGGCATGCGCGGATCGAAGGTCCCGAATGCCGATACTTTCTCCGCCGTGCCTACCAAGGCATAGCTGATGGCGCGCGCGGCGACGTCCACGTCCATGCACCGGAATTCGCCGTCGCCCATTCCCGACTCGAGGATGTGCCCGAAGATCCGCCGCCAGCGCTCGCTCAATTGCTCGCACAGCACCCGGCCCGACTCGGGGAATTCGGCGCTCTCCACCTTCACCACCCGCATGAGCTCCAGGAACCCGGGCTCCCAGGCCCGCTCCCACAGGCGGCGCAACAGCTGCGCGAGCACCTCGCGCATCGGTCCGCGGTGGCTCGCGAGGCTGGCTTCCTCTGCTTCGACGTAGGGCATGAGCCGCTCGGCGATGACCTGCTCGAACAGGTTGGCCTTGGAGCCGAAGTAGTGCGACACCGTTCCGGGAGAGACTCCGGCCTGTTCGGCCACATCGGCCAGAGTGGCCCGTTGGTACCCCTTCCGGCCAAACTCGAGCACCGCCGCGTCGAGAATTTCCGCGCGCCGGGTATCTGGCCGCCGCTGCCACCGGGGCCGATAACCATCTATACTGTTCACCATCAAGTACTTATCGACTCCTGCCGGCTTGGGACGAGGCGCGGCTCCTTGAATCGTCAATTATTTGAGCGGCGAAATAATAAGCCTCCAAGCTCCAGCCGCAAGGCACAGAATGCCCCGCTCGGTGACAGCCTCGCGCGAGGGGCCAAATAAGCGGCTGGTACGGCCGCCGGTACATGACCGGTATCACAGCCCGGCGTGGTCCCGCCCGGTATGCTCGGCACTGGTTATGGGGCGGCATCTCGCCGCGTGAGCACGGTTTCGAAGGAGGTTGGGAGACGATGGGCATTCACATTCGCCAGTCCCGAATGATCGCGGTGGTCGGCGTTCTCGCCTTGGGTGGCGCGTCAGTGGCCGCGGCTCAGGATACGAGCGCCGCTAGCCGGCAGGACACTTCGGGCTATCAACAGTCAGGGAGTCAGACGGACACGATGCAGGCCGGTGCCGCACGGTCCGGTATGTCCGATACCTCGCAGTACAAATCCAACGGCGCCTCGACCGATACGGCACTCAAGGCCAAGCCGGGCGTCCAGACCGGTCCGACCGCGAGCGACAGCGGCCAAATGAGCGGCCAGGATACGTCGTCGTACAAGTCGTCGGGGTCGCAGGATACGTCGTCGTACAAGTCGTCCGGCAGCCAGGATACCTCGTCGTACAAGTCGTCCGGCAGCCAGGATACCTCGTCGTACAAGTCGTCCGGCAGCCAGGACACCTCGTCGTACAAGTCGTCGAGCAACCAGGCGGACACGTCCGGTCGGGTGAACAAGACCGGCCGCTCCGGCTTCAAGTACCACGGGCCCGGCAGCGACACGGTCCTCGACGCGAAGGCCGGCGTCCAGACCGGCCCCGCCGCCGGTGACACGGGCCGGATGCATCATCGCCGCCACCGCATGCGGATGAGCGCGATGGACACGGTCGTGTGTAAGGACGGCTCCAACACCGCGAACAGTAAGAGCGGCGCCTGCGGCTCGCATGGTGGCGTCGATACGGCGGCCACGTGGGCGGCCATGAAGGCGCGCGGAGGGTGGCACGGCAAGCCTGGCCAGGGCACCTCGAGCGACACCAGCATGAGCAAGCCCAGCAGCTCGAGCGACACCAGCTCGTCCAGCACCAACCGCTCCTCGCCGTAACGACCCGCAGCGCGGGAAGCGCCGACGGCCACCCTGCGCACGCCGCAGGGTGGCCGTCGTGTTGCTGGGCCGGGCGCGCGCCCTCCCCCTGACCGCACCGGGCCAGCATATTGGGTCGCATGTCGAGCCCTGACTTTCCCAACCTTACCGTTCTCGACCATCCACTCATCCAGCACAAGCTCTCGATCCTGCGCGATCGTGAGACCAGCACCCGCGACTTCAAGCAGCTGGTGGGCGAGATCGCGACTCTGATGGCGTACGAGGCCACCAAGGACCTCGCCACCGAGCCGGTCGAGCTCGAAACGCCGCTCGAGCGCATGACCGGGCGGCAGGTGGCGGGGAAGAAGCTCACACTGGTGCCGATCCTGCGGGCCGGCCTGGGCATGGTGGACGGCATCGCGCAGCTGATCCCGTCGGCCCGGGTGGGGCACATCGGACTGTACCGCGATCACGACACGCTCAAGCCGGTGGACTACTACTTCAAGATTCCCGCGGCCGAAGTGGCGCGCGACTTCTACGTGTTGGACCCGATGCTCGCCACGGGCGGGTCGGCCGTCGCGGCGGTGTCGGCGCTCAAGGACGCGGGCGCGCGGCGGATCCGCTTTCTCTCGATCGTGGCCGCCCCCGAAGGCGTGCGGCGCATGCTCGCCAGCCATCCGGAGGTGCCTGTCTTCACTGCCGCGCTCGACCGCCAGCTCAACGAGCAGGGTTACATTCTGCCGGGCCTGGGCGACGCCGGCGATCGGCTGTTCGGCACCCGGCACCTCTGAGCGCTCACCCTCGATACGGACCAACACGTGAGTGATATCCGTCTGACGTTCTGGGGCGCCGCGGGACAGGTCACCGGCTCGATGCACCTGCTCGAGGCGGCCGGCGGGCGTTTTCTGCTGGACGCGGGCCTGTTCCAGGGTCATCGGGCGCAGACCCACGACCTGAATGCCCGGCTGCCGTTCGATCCGCGGCGGGTGGATGGGATCGTCCTGAGCCACGCGCACATCGACCACTCCGGGCGGCTGCCGCTCATGGTGCGTCATGGCTTTCACGGCCCGATCTACGCCACCCCGGCCAGCCGGGATCTCTGCGCGGTGATGCTGCCCGACGCGGCGCACATCCAGGAGAAGGACCACGAATACCTGGTGCGCCGCAACAAGGCCGGGGCGGAAAGCGAGCCGCTTTACAACCTCGCCGACGCCATCGCGGTGCAGGACCTGATGGTCGGCGTGCCCTACCGGCGCATCACCCATTTGCGGAAGCACCTGGCGCTCGAGTTCGTCGAGGCCGGCCATATCCTTGGCAGCGCCTCCGCCGACATCCGGATCACCGAGGGCCGGAACCACCGCCTGGTCTTCTCCGGCGACATCGGCCGCTCAGGCCTGCCCATCGTGCGCGACCCCGAGCCCCCGTCCGGTCCGGTCGACACCCTGATCGTCGAGTCCACCTACGCCGACCGGGATCACGAGTCGGTGGCCAACGCCGAGGAGCGGCTGGGCGAAGCCGTCCGGCGCGCCGCCGGGCGCGGCGGCAAGGTGCTGATCCCGGCGTTCGCCCTGGGCCGGATCCAGGAGATCGTGTACGGCCTGCATCAGCTCCATCGGGCCCGGCGGATTCCCGATATCCCGATCTACATCGACAGTCCGCTGGGCGTCGATACCACCACCGTGTTCCGGCTGCATCCCGAGGTGTTCGATCATCGCGAGACGCTGATCGCGAACAAGATCCCCCTGTTCGATTTCTCCCTGGTGCACTACGTGCGCGACGTCGCCGAGTCCAAGGCCCTGAACCAGGCCGCGGGACCCGCGATCGTGGTGGCCGCGAGCGGCATGGCGGAGTCGGGCCGCATCCTCCACCATCTCGCCAACGGGATCGGCGACCACCGCAACCTGGTTTTGTTCGTCGGCTTCCAGGCGGAGCACACCCTGGGGCGGCGGATCCAGAGCGGGGAGCCCATGGTCCGCATCTTCGGCCAGGAGTATCCCGTGCGCGCCGAGGTGGAAACCATCGGGGGCTACTCGGCGCATGCGGACCGGAGCGAGCTCCGAGCCTGGATCCGGCGGCTGGGCGGTCCCATTCGCCGCGCGTTCGTGGTGCACGGGGAGGCGCCGGCCCTCGGCGCCATGGCCACGATCCTCCGCGAAGAAGGGGTCCGCGACGTGGTGCTGCCCAAGCACGGCGAAGGCTTCGACCTCTAATTCCGCCGCGGCCTCCTGTGCGCCCCCTCCTCCGTCCCGTGTGGCAGGCGGCCGGGCTCCTCCTGCTCGGCGCGGTGATCGTGTACACCGTGGCGCTGGTCTTGGTGCTGGTGGTGAGCCAGCAGGACGAGCGTCAGCCGGCGGACGCGATCGTGGTGCTGGGGGCGGCGCAGTACAATGGTCGGCCGTCGCCGGTGCTCCGCGCCCGGTTGGATCACGCGCTGGAGCTCTATCGCGAGCAGCTGGCGCCGCTCGTGCTGGTCACCGGCGGCGTCGGCCGGGGCGACACCACCAGCGAGGCCACCGCGGCACGCCGCTACCTGATCTACCGCGGCGTGCCGGCCGACGCGGTCGTGGCCCAGGGCGAGGGGCGGACCACCATGGCCTCGATGACGGCGGTCAACACCTGGCTTCGCGGCCGTGGTCTCCGCCGTGTCATCCTCGTGAGCGACCCGTTTCATATGTTCCGCCTTCGGCTCGAGGCACGCCGCACGGCACTCGAAGCGTATACCTCGCCCACCGAAAGCAGTCCCATTTCCGAGAACCCCGTCCTGGAGCTCCGCTACCTGTTGGCCGAGGGATACAAGGTCCCTGTGGCCTGGGTCCGGAGCTGGTGACCCGTCATGACCCTGATTTCGACTGAGCGCCTGTACACCGGGCGCGTGGTGAACCTCGACCGCGACACCGTCCGTTTCCCCGATGGCTCCAGCGGCCAGCTCGAGATGCTGCGCCATCCAGGCGCCTCCGCGGTGGTGCCGTTCCTGGACGACCCCCGCGCGCCGGATCCGCGGGTGCTGCTCATCCGCCAGTTCCGCCACGCGGCAAACGGATTCATCCTGGAGGTACCGGCCGGTCGCCTCGATGCCGGTGAGACGCCGGAGGCCTGCGCCCGTCGGGAGCTGGAGGAGGAAACCGGCATGCGGGCCCGCACCTTCGAGCCGCTGATCACCATGTACACCACGCCGGGCTTCACCGACGAGCGCATTCATCTGTTCCTGGCGCACGGGCTGGAAGCGGGCTCGCAGCGGCGGGAACCGGACGAGTTCATGGAGCTCAAGGAACTGACCTGGTCGGCCCTGCTGGAGCTGGTCCGGACCGGCCAGGTGCAGGACGGGAAGACCCTGACCAGCCTGTTGTTTGTCCAATCTTTTCGGAGAGGTGGCCCGCCGCCGCGGTAAGGTTCTTCGTGGGCCGAGCCGGGAGTCCACTCGATCCGGGCCACCAACCTCGATCGGGCCAGGCACGCAATGCGGGGTCGCCACCTGGATCGCGATCCGGGTCGCTACCTGGATCGCGATCGGGGTCCGCCGGGCACCCGAGGAGTGGCGGACCGGGCCCTGCCGCACCGACCGCGAGCGATACCCGTTTGCCGCGCGCCCATCTAAGATTCGACCATGCCCGCCCAGACGTACGACGCGCTGCTGCGCTCCCTCGCCAAGGGTGATCTGGCGCCGGTGTACTACCTGCACGGTTCCCAGGACATCCTCAAGGACGAAGCCGTCGACGCGATCCTGGATCGCGCCCTCGAGCCCGGGCTGCGCGATTTCAACCTCGACCAGCGCTCGGCCGGACAACTCGACCCCGAGGCGATCTACGCCCTGTGCACCACGCTGCCCATGATGGCGACCCGCCGGGCCGTCGTGCTTCGAGAGGTCGAAGGCTGGAAGCGGCGGCCCAAGACCCGCGCGGCGTTCCTCTCCTATCTCCAGCGGCCGGTTGCGGAGACGGTGGTCATCCTGGTCCAGAGCTCGACCGAAGAGGATGTCGATCGTGACCTGGTGCGCGGTGCGTTCTCGGTCGACTGTGAGCCGCTGCCGCCCGAGCGCGCCCGCCGCTGGCTCGTGCGCCGGGCCAAGAGCCTCGGGGTACTGCTGGAAGACGCCGCCACCGACCATCTCCTGGCGGCGACCGGTGGCGATCTCGGGGCGGTCGCCGCGGAGCTGGAAAAGCTTCGCGCGCTCCCGTCGGACCAGCCACTCACCGCCGACCAGGTCGGGGCGCTGGTCGGCATCCGCCACGGCGAGACCGTGTTCGACTGGCGCGACGCCGTGCTGGACGGCGCGGCGGGCCGAGCCGGCCGCATGCTCGGCCCGCTGCTCGACCAGTCGGGGGTTACCGCCGTGCGGCTGGTCTCGTTGCTGGGCACCAGCCTGATCGGCGTGGGGCTCGCCCGCAGTCACTACGACCGCCGGGTGCGTGCCGGCCAGCTCGAACGCCTGGTGTTCGAGCGCCTGCGTCAGCTCCGGATCTTCGGGCTGCCCGACTGGAAGGCGGAGAGCGCTCGCTGGACCCGATGGGCCGCCGCGTGGCCCAACCAGCGCGTACGGGGCGGCCTCGGCGCGGCCCGCGACGCCGATCAGGCGCTCAAGAACACCACCGTCTCCGACGAGCTGGGGATTCTGACCGACCTCGTCCTGCGTCTTGCCGTGGAACGGAGGGAGGCCGCGTGAGAGGTCCGGCGTTGGCCTGGCTGGCGGTGCTGTCGCTCGCGGCCGTCGGCCGCGTGCAGGCGCAGACCGACCCCCGCCTGGTCAACGCGGTGCGCGCGGCACAGGAGGGCCAGGGCGACTCGGCCCGCGCCGCGGTCCAGCGCCTGCTCGACGCCACGCCGCCGACCGACACGCTGTACCCGCAGATCCTGTATACCCAGGCGATGGTCGCGAACTCGGCCGGCGACATGCGGCGCCAGCTGCAGCGGGTCGCCGTCGAGTACGCCAGCTCCGAGTGGGCCGATGATGCCCTGCTCCGGCTGGTGCAGATGGACTATGCCACCCGCAACTACGACGGGGCGGCGCGCAATCTCGAGCGGCTTCGGGGAGATTTTCCAGCCTCGCCCTTGATGGCGCACGCCGCCTACTGGGCGGCCCGCACCTACTTCGACAGCAACAACCCGCAGGCGGCCTGCCGCTGGCTTGCCGACGGCATGGCCAAGGCGCAGACTGACGTCGAGCTGCAGAACCAGCTCGGCTACCTGTATCAGCGCTGCGACCTGCGCTCTGATTCCACCACCGCCCAGGCGCCCCGCCCGGCAGGGGCGGCCGGGGCGGCCGGTCCAACCAGCACGACCGGCCCCATCGGCGCGGCCGGGGCGGCCGGGGCGCCCGCCCCTGGGGATAGTGGAGCGCGCGACAGTACTCGCATCGCCGCGAGTCCGCCCTCCAATCCCGCGCCCTCCGCGTCGCAGGCTCCGGCGCCTTCGCCGCCGGCTACCACTCCGGCAGCGCCTCCCTCAACGGCGTCAACGGCGCCAGCGCCGCCGCCGGGCACGAAGGCCGCGGCGCGCCCGGTCTATCGCGTGCAGATCGCGGCCGTGGGCTCCCGCAAGGCCGCCGAGGACGCCGCGCGCAAGGCGCGTCCCCTGGGACTTACCGTGGTGACCGTGCAGCAGGGCAATCTGTACAAGGTGCGAGTGGGCGAGTATCCGACCCGTGAGGCGGCGCAGACCGCCGCCGCCAGCCTCAAGGCGAAGCTCGGCGGCACTCCGTTCGTCGTCTCGGAGCCCTGAACGCGCCCCATGCCGCCGCGCGCGCTTGGGTTGGCGCTCGGCCTCCTGGCGGCGGGCTGCGCCCGCCCGTCCCAACCACCCTCGCCTGCCATCAGCCCGCGGCCGAGTCTCGCCTGTGTGATCACACCGGACAGCGCGGCCCCGAGCCGGCCGATGACCGCTGCCTTCGATGATCCCGCCGACGCGCTGGCCTCTCGTCTCGCGGCGTCCCGGCTGACTCCAGTGCGGCTCGATTGCGACGGCCGCGCCAGGCCTGGTCTCGCCCGGCGGTGGTCGGCCGATACGTCGGGCCGTTTCTGGACTCTCGAGCTTGCCGGCCCCGGTTCAGCACCGCCCGCCGATCAGCCTCGCTGGACCGCCGCCGCGCTCGCCGCGACCTGGCGCGCGGACCCAGAAGCCGGTCTGGCGTTGCGAGATGCGGGCGTGGTGTCGCTGCTGCCGCTCGATGACGCTCGCCTGGTGGTTGGATTCGCCGCTCCGCTGCACGCGCTGCCCGCCGTGTTTGCCGCGCGCGCGCTGGGCGTGGCCACCGGCCGGCCGGACCCGCTGGCCCAGCGGACTCCCGCCAGCGGCGACCTCCGTGATGCCATCGACGGCGGCGTCGACCTGGTCGTGTCGGGAGATCCGGACCTGCTGGAATACGCCGGCCGGCGGCCCGGACTCACCCCGACGCCGCTGCCCTGGCGCCGGCTGTATGTGCTGCTGCTTCCCTCCGGCAACGCGGGTGGGGGCCCCGCCCTTCCCGCCGACACTGCGGAGTTCAGGGTCGCGCTTGCGCAGAACGTCGTACGCACGGATGCCCGTCCGGCCAAGCAGCTTACCTGGGCCGACTCCGCGGCCCGCTGCGCGCCGCCGTCGGCCGGGTCCGGCTCGACCCCGAAGGCGATCGCCTACTCCGCGGCCGATCCGACGGCCCGCGAGCTCGCCGAGCGCCTCGTGGCGTTGGGCGGGGCGTCCGCGCCGGCGGTTCGTCCACTCGAGCCCGACAGTTTTGCGGCGGTGCTCCGCCGCGGCGATGCCGGCGGGTTCATCGTGGGCGGACCGCTGCTGGCGCCGGTCCCTTGCGTCGAATCCGCCGGCTGGCCGTCCGGCGCCCGCGTGATTCCCTTGGTGGAGACGCGGGCCCACGCCGTCGTGCGCCGCGGGGCCCCTCCGGTGGCAGTCGAGTTCGACGGCGCGGTCCGGCCCGCCGAGCCGGCGGACACTGCGGTGGCGCCATGACATTCCGTGCCCGCCTCTTCACCGGCCTCACGCTCGCGGCTCTGCTGCCGCTTGGCCTGTTCGCCTTCGGCGTTCGGCGCGAGATGACGCGTCGGCTCGCTCGGGACGACGCCGGCCGCGCCGCCGCGGCCGCGCGCGCGCTGGGCGACGACCTGGATCGCGAGAGCGCGGCCATCGCCGCCCGGCTCGCGGCCGTGCGCGCCGACTTCGAGCGAGACAATCGGCTGCGGCTGGCGATCGTTCAGGGCCAGAGCGGCGCTCGCCGGAGTCTGCTCGACCTGGCCGGACCCGCGATGCGGGCGGCCGGCCTCGACCTGCTGCAGCTGCAGGACGGCTCGGGTCGGATCGTGAGCTCGGGGCAGTTCCGCAACGAGTTCGACCGGGTGGACACCGCGCTGACCGCCGCGCTCGCGGTGGCGGGCTCGCGCCCGATCCTGGTGCGGGCTCGCACGCCCGACAGCGCCGTTGTGGTGCTCGCCCGCGGCGACTCCCTGCGGGTTGCCGGCGAGCGCTTCACGCTGGCCGGGGGCGCCGGCTTCGAGCGCCGGCTTCGGGCCGACCTGGCTCGCGACCCCGACCTTTCGCTCGCCATCGGCTACCCGGGAACCGATCTCCCGCCACTCGGAGACTCGCTTCGATCGGTGGCGGAGCTGGACCT
>Ga0308176_10003439_pt1 | contig 10135 bp, 10 predicted proteins | sample PhyCR2_3_FD_203890 | JGI IMG/M metagenome (GOLD analysis project Ga0308176, IMG submission 203890) | Soil microbial communities from UC Gill Tract Community Farm, Albany, California, United States - DLSLS.C.R2 | ecosystem: Environmental > Terrestrial > Soil > Agricultural land | place: USA... | reverse complement strand
TCAGCACTCCGTCCGACGCGCCGATCCACCGCGAGCTGTGCGCGGCCGTGCATCAGCAGGGGGATGAGAGCGTCATGTTCGCCACCGATGGGGGCTGGCTCCAAAGCGCCGGCTTCGATTGCGTGCTGTTCGGACCCGCCAGCATCAAGGTGGCGCACCGGGCCAACGAGTTCATGCCGGTCGGAGAGCTGCACCGCGCGGGCGAGGTGATCGAGGCGCTGGTGCACCGGCGCTGCGTCGCGGAATGAGCCGGCTGCTCGAGGCCGACCTCACCTGGACGGGCGCGGGCTTCGAGTCCGGGGTACAGATCGCGATCGGTCCCGACGGCCGGATCGAGGCTGTCGGCCGGCTGGGGCACTCCGGCGCCGAACGGCTCACCAACCTGGCTCTCCTGCCGGGCTTCGTGGACGCGCACTCGCACGCCTTCCAGCGGGCGTTGCGCGGCTCGGGCGAAGACTTCCCGTCGGGTGCGGGGAGCTTCTGGACCTGGCGCCAGGCGATGTACGCGCTGGTCGAGTCGCTCGACCGCGCCAGCCTGCGACGGATTTCCGCCCAGGCGTTCGCGGAGATGCGCGACGCGGGAATTACCACCGTCGGCGAGTTCCACTATGTCCACCACGAGCGCGAGGGGGACTTCGCGCTCGACGAAGCCATCCTCCAGGCCGCGGCCGACGCGGGGATCCGGATGGTGCTGCTCTATTGCTTCTACGCCACCGGGGCCCCGGGACGGCCGCTCGAGGGCGGGCAGCGGCGGTTCGCCACACCTTCGGTAGCGCAGTACTGGCGCCAGTTCGATCGGCTGGCCGGGTGCCTCGACCCCGCCACGCAGACTATGGGCGTCGCGCCCCACAGCATCCGCGCGGCCAGCCCCGACGATATCCGATTGCTCTACGCCGAAGCCAGGCGCCGCAGCCTGCCGGTGCATCTGCACGTCGAGGAGCAGCGGCGCGAGGTCGAGGAATCGATCGCCGCCTACGGCCGGCCGCCGATGGCGGTGATCCTCGACGCCGTGGAGGGCGGGGCGTTCACCGCGGTTCACTGCACCCATACGGCCGATGCCGACATGGCCCGATTCCTCGAGGCCGGCGGGATCGCCTGCCTGTGTCCCCTCACCGAGGGCAACCTGGGCGACGGGATTCCCCGCCTGGACCGAGCCCATACTGCCGGCGATCGTCTGGCCATCGGGACCGACAGCAACAACCGACTGGCGATGCTGGAAGAGCTCCGCTGGCTCGAGTACGGCCAGCGGCTCCGAGGGGAGCTGCGGGGCGCACTGCCGGACCACAACGGTGACGTGGCGCCCACCCTGCTCGCCGCCGCGACGACCGGCGGCGCGGGCGCCCTCGCGGTGCCCGCCGGGCGGATCGCCGCCGGCTGCTGGGCCGACTTCGTGGCCGTGGATCTCGGCGCGCGGGCACTCGCCGACCTGCCCCACGAGCGGCTGCTGGCGGCGCTGGTGTTCGGCGCCGGCAATGGGGCCATCGCGGGGACGTACGTGGGAGGGAAGTGGCGGGCGAGCGGCCCGCGGTGAGAACGGTGGTGGCGGTCTCCTCCCGAGCGGGCCGCGCCCTTCGAGATGCCTGAGCTCCCGGACATCGCCACCTATCTCGACTGTCTGGCCCCCAGAGTCCTCGGCCAGCCGCTCGAGGAGCTCGCGATCCGCAATCCGTTCGTCCTTCGCAGCGTCGCGCCGTCCCCCCGCGAGATCGCTGGCGCGCGAGTCACCGGCCTCCGGCGCCTCGGCAAGCGGATCGTCCTGGCCCTCGAGGGCGAGCGATTCATCGTCATCCATCTGATGATCGCCGGGCGGCTTCGCTGGCTCGCCGCCAAGGCCAAGCCACCGGGCAAGATCACGCTGGCCCTGGCCCGCTTCCCGACCGGCACGCTGGTGCTCACCGAAGCCGGCAGCAGGCGAAGGGCATCGATCCATCTGGTGGAAGGCGAAGCCGGGCTCGGGCCGTTCACGCGCGGGGGGCTCGAAGTGCTCGAGGCGGATGCGGCGGCCTTTGCGGAGCGGCTGCGGAGCGAGAACCACACGCTCAAGCGCGCGCTCACCGATCCCCGTCTGTTCAGTGGGATCGGCAACGCCTACTCGGACGAGATCCTGCATCGCGCGCGGCTCTCGCCGCTCGCGCTCACCCGGAAGCTCGATGACGAGTCGGTCAAGATTCTGTTCGAGGCTACCCGCGCGACGTTGCTCGACTGGATCGGGCGCCTCCGCGGCGATGCGGGGGCCGGCTTTCCGGAGACGGTGACGGCCTTCCGCGAGGGCATGGCGGTGCACGGACGCTATGGGAAGCCGTGTCCGGTCTGCGGTACGCCGGTGCAGCGTATCCGCTACGCCGACAACGAGACCAACTACTGCGCCCGCTGCCAGACCGAAGGCCGGCTCCTCGCCGACCGCGCGCTGTCGCGGCTGCTTCGCCAGGACTGGCCCCGCTCGATCGACGAGGTGGAGTGAATGCGTGCCGAGGCGGACGTTCACGTGCCTGGTTCGCCGGTGTACCGTGTGTCTCCGACCTGGGTGCGCTGGCGCATCTGCGCCCTCATGGTGGCCGCCAGCTTCGTCGCCTACATCCTGCGCACCAACATGTCCGTCGCCGGTGAGCCCCTCGCGGCCGACCTCCAGCTCTCGCACGTGCAGCTCGGGCTCATCCTGTCCGGCTGGGCCTGGGGGTACGCCCTGTTTCAATTCCCCGGCGGCATCCTGGGGGACCGTCTCGGCGGACGGCGAATGATCACGGCGCTCGCGCTGGCCTGGGGCGTGCTCAACCTGCTGGTGGCGTTCGTGCCGGGACGCGCGGTCCTGCCGATCACGGGCGTGATCGCGATCCTCGTGCTGCTGCGCTTCCTCATGGGCGCGGCTCAGGCGCCGCTGTTCCCGGTCATCGGCGGGCGGATGCTGGCCGGCTGGTTTCCCGTTGGTGGCTGGGCCCTCCCCAACGCGCTGCAGAATGTCGGGCTCACTTTCGGCGCGGCCGCCACGGGCCCGCTCATCGCCTGGCTGGCGCAGACCGGCGGATGGCGGAACTCGTTCCTGCTGACCGCTCCGCTGGCGATGCTGCTGGCCGTGTGGTGGTGGTGGTACGTGCGGGATCGCCCTTCGCATCACGAGTCCGTCAACCCGGCCGAGCTGGCCCTGATCGACGAGGGACGCACCACGTCGGTCGACGCAGCGCCGGAGCGCGGCGCCTGGCGGCTGGTGCTTCGCCACCGGCAGGTCCAGCTGATCACGGTCGGATACTTCTGCGCCAACTTCGTGTTCTACTTCTTCTTCAACTGGCTGTTCATCTACCTCATCGAGGCGCGCGGGTTCAAGCTGCTCCAGGGCGGCTGGTACGCGGCGGTACCCTGGATCGCCGGCGCCGGCGGAGCCTTCCTCGGCGGATGGTCGTGTGATCGTCTGTGGAAGCGCCTGGGCCCGCGCCAGAGCTGCCGGCTTCTCGGAGCCGGGGCGTTGACGCTGTCCGGATTGTTTCTGGTGGCGGCCGCGCGGGCGGCTGGCCCGGTCTGGGCGGTAGGGCTGCTCGGGGTGTGCCTCGCGGCGGAACAATTCACCGATGCCATCTACTGGGCCGCGATGATCGCGGTCGCGGGGCGGCAGGCCTCGTCAGGCTGTGGCGTGATGAACACGGGCGGCAACCTGTCGAACGGCCTCGTCGCGCTGCTGGTGCCGGTGGCGGTCGATCGGTTTGGATGGTCGGTCGCGGTCGCGGGCGGAGCAGGGTTCGCCTTCGTCGCGGCGGCGATCTGGCTGGTGACGGCGGCCGACCACCAGGTCGCCGAGCCTCGGGCTCCCTAATCCGCCAGCACGCGCCGCAGGATTGCCGTGGCCTCCTCGACGATCCGCTGCAGGTGGGCCGCGTCCCGGAAGCTCTCCGCGTACAGCTTGTACACGTTTTCGGTCCCGCTCGGTCGAGCCGCGAACCATCCCTGGCCCGTGCTGACTTTGAGCCCGCCGATCGGCGCGTCGTTTCCCGGCGCGCGCGTGAGCTTGGCCGTGATCGGGTCGCCGGCAAGCGCGGTGGCCGTCACCGACTCCGGCGTGAGGCGCTTGAATCCGGCCTTCTCCCCCGGAGAGCAGGGTGTATCGATGCGCGTGTAGACCGGCGCGCCCAGCCGCGCCGTGAGCTCCGCGTAGTGGAGGCCCGGATCCTTTCCGGTCACGGCCGTGATTTCCGCCGCGAGCAGCCCGAGCAGGATGCCGTCGTTGTCGGTGGTCCACACGCCGCCGTCGAGCCGAAGGAAACTGGCGCCGGCGCTCTCTTCACCCCCGAAGCAGCAGGTCCCATCGTACAACCCCGGCGCGAACCACTTGAACCCCACCGGCACTTCCAGCAGCCGGCGGCCGAGGTCGGCCACGACCCGGTCGATCAGCGCGCTCGACACCAGCGTCTTGCCGACCGCCGCCGACACCGGCCACCCTGGCCGATGGCGCAGCAGATAATGGATAGCTACGGCGAGATAGTGGTTCGGATTGAGCAGCCCCGCCGAAGGGGTGACGATCCCATGGCGGTCCGCGTCCGGATCGTTGCCCCACGCCACCTGATAGCGGTCCTTGAGAGCGACCAGTCCGGCCATCGCCCACGGGCTCGAGCAGTCCATGCGGATCTTGCCGTCGTGATCGACGGTCATGAACCCGAAGGTCGGGTCGAGCGCCGGATTGACCACCGTCAGGTCGAGGCCATACCGCTCGGCGATGCGCGGCCAGTAAGCGAGCGACGCACCACCCAGCGGGTCCACTCCGATGCGAATCCCCGCCGCGCGAATCGCGGCGAGGTCGATCGCCCGGGCCAGCGCGGTGACGTAGGGCTCGACCAGGTCGATCTCCCGGGTGGTGGCCGCCGTCCGGGCGCGCTCGATCGGCATGCGCCGAACGCCGACATTCCCCGCGGCCAGCAGCGCATTGGCGCGGTCCTGGATCCGGCTGGTGACATCCGTGTCGGCCGGCCCGCCATCGGTCGGGTTGTACTTGAAACCGCCGTCGGCCGGAGGGTTGTGTGACGGCGTGATCACGATGCCGTCCGCGAGTCCGGTGGTGCGACCGGCGTTGTAGGCCAGGATTGCGCGGGAAATGGCCGGGGTCGGGGTGTACCCGTCGCCCACCTGCATCACCACCGCGACTCCGTTGGCGGCCAGCACCTCGAGGGCGGTCCGTTCCGCCGGACGCGACACCGCGTGGGTGTCCTTGCCCAGGTACAGCGGTCCCGTGATGCCCCGCTCCTGGCGTTGCTCGGCGATCGCCTGGCTGATCGCCAGGATGTGAGCCTCGGTGAAGCTCCCATCCAACGGGGTCCCGCGATGGCCGCTGGTCCCGAAGCTCACGCGCTCGGCGGGATTGGCGGGGTCGGGGTGGACGGAGTAGTAGCGCTGTTCGAGTGCCGCGACGTCGATCAGCAGGCTGGCCGGCGCCCGCTGGCCGGCGAGAGGGTGGGGCATGGAGGCTCCAGGACCGAAGAAAGTCGGGTCGCGCGAAACATGGGCGAGGCCCGAAGGATCAACAACCATGCTGGCGCGCTCGCCGCCGGCATCCCATCTTGGCGTAGCCTCTCACCGACGTCGTGAGGACGTATGACCCATACCGTCGCTGCGACCGCGGCTCCGCCGGTCCGGAAGCCCGCGGACGATGAAGTGGATGTCTACGGCCTGACCCACACCGGCAAGGTCCGGAAGACCAATCAGGACCACTTCCTGATCTGCTCGCTCCGGAAGCAGATGCTGGTCCACCTGACCAGCCTCCCCGCCATCGATCAGCTGACCGCGCCCGGCGATCGACTCGCCTTTCTCGCCATGGTGGCCGACGGCGTCGGGGGCGGGGTGGGCGGCGAGACCGCCAGCCGGCTCGCGGTCGAAGTCGTGACGCGCTACGTGTCCCAGAGCGTGCAGTGCTACTACGCGGCGGGCGCGGCGAGAGACGACACGTTCCTGGCCGCCCTCCAGGATGCGGCCATGCAGTCCCACGCCGATATCCTGGCCATGGGCGACGCGGAGCCGGCACTCGCTGGCATGGCCACCACGCTCACGCTGTGGATCGGTGTCTGGCCCCGGGCCTACCTGCTGCAGGTCGGTGACAGCCGCTGCTACCTGCTGCGGAACGGCGAGCTCACCCAACTCTCCCGGGACCAGACCATGGCCCAGGAGCTGGTCGACGCCGGCGTCCTGGCCCGCGCCGAGGCGAGCCGGACCCGGTGGGCCCACACTCTCTCGAGCGCGATCGGCGGCCGCCAGACCGCACCCCTCGTCACCCGGCTCGAGCAACAGTGGGGCAACGTGGGACTGCTGTGCTCGGACGGACTCACGGCCCATGTGCCGGATGAGCGGATTCGGGAGCGGCTCCAGACCATGACGTCGGCCCGCCAGGTATGCGAGGACTTGCTGCAGGATGCGCTGGATGGCGGGGGTACCGACAACATCACCATCCTGGTGGGCCGCACCCTTCAACGGCGCGCGGATCACTGAGGCACGTTGACCCAACCTGCGCCGCCGGCTAAACTTCCCGGCTGCTCAGGAGAGGATTTCATGTTCGCGTTCCTGCTTACGCTGCTCATTCTCGACGCCCTGCTGCTCTCGGTGGTCGTCCTGCTCCAGGCCGGCCAGGGCGGGGGATTGGCCTCGCTTGGCGGCGCCACCACCGACACGGTCTTGGGAGGCCGCCAGGCGGTCACCCTGCTCACCAAGGCCACCTGGTGGTGCGGCGGCATCTTCCTGGTGCTCGCGCTGGCCTTGTCCCTGGTGCCGCGCGCCGGAACCGATACCAGCGATCTCCAGCAGCGGCTCCGCGCGGCCACGCCCACGGCACCGGCTCCGAGCACCTCGCTGCCCATCGGTGGTGCCCCCGCCACGCCGGGCGCGGCAACCCCCGCGGCACCTGGCGCTGCTCAGCCCCCGTCGGGCAAGGCGGCTCCGGAACCCAGGCCGGCCACCGGCGCCAAGCCATCGGGCACCGCACCGACCGGGGCCCCCGCGGCTCCAAGCCAGCCGAAAAAGTGACGGCAATCGAGCGCGGGGTGACCGAATGACGGATCGCCCCGCTTTCGTTTTGCTCGAGGACGGCGCGTGGTTCCCCGGCACCAGCGCGCGGCCGCTCGACCCCGCGTTCGGCGAGGTGGTGTTCACCACCAATCTCACCGGATATCAGGAGACGTTCACCGATCCCAGCTACCTGGGGCAGATCGTCGTGATGACCGCGCCGATGATCGGCAACTACGGGGTCAATCCCGAGGACATGGAGTCGGGGCGTCCGCAGGTGACGGGCGTGGTGGTGCGCGAGCTCAGCCGGCATCCGTCCAACTGGCGTGCCACCCTGAGCCTCGACGCCTGGCTCTCCGAGGCGGGTATTCCCGTGCTCGAGGGCATCGACACCAGGCGCTTGACCCGGCACCTCCGCGAGCGGGGCGCCATGCGTGGGGTCGTGGCCGAAGGCCGGCAGCCGAGCCGCGAGCTCACCGCCCAGCTACTGGCCTCGCCTTCGATGGAAGGGCTCGACCTCGCCTCGCGAGCGACGGTGCGGGAGCCGTGGACCGACGGCGAAGGTCCGCATGTCGTGGCATACGACTACGGCATGAAGCGGAACATCGTCCGCATGCTGGTGAACGCGGGCTGCCGGGTCTCCGTGGTGCCGGCCGAGACATCGGCCGCCGAGGTGCGGCGTCTAAACCCCGACGGGCTCTTCCTTTCGAATGGTCCCGGCGATCCCGCGGCGGTCGACTACGCGCTGGGGAACCTCCGCGATCTGGCGGGCGAAGGGCTGCCGACCTTCGGCATCTGCCTGGGGCATCAGCTCATCGGACTCGCCTTCGGCGGATCGACGGCCAAGCTGCCCTATGGGCACCGGGGCGGCAATCACCCGGTGCGCGATCTGCGTAGTAACCAGGTGCTCATTACCACTCAAAACCATGGCTTCGCGGTAGTTGGCGACGCGGATGGGGTGCCCGGCGCGCCTGGTCTGGAGGTAACTCACCTCAACTTGAACGACAAGACCATCGAGGGTGTGCGCCATCGCGAGCTGCCACTCTTTGCCGTGCAGTACCACCCGGAGGCCGCTCCCGGGCCGCACGACGCCTTCCCTCACTTTGCCGAGTTCATGGCCTCGCTGGCTCCCGGGAAACGAGTCGGACAGCCAACCCCTTGACAGACAACACTTAAGCTCCTAAGATCGGCGCTAGGAGGCCTGCCAGCTCCGCCGCCTGCAACCCGTCTGGGGGACGCATGACCAAGGCCGATCTCGTCGAACAGGTAACCGCCTCGATTGCCAAGACCGCTGGTCCCATGATCTCCAAGAAGGATTGCGCCCGGGTGGTGGACGCATTCCTCGAGGCGGTCAAGGACGCCCTCAAGCAACAGCACAACATCGAGGTCCGAGGTTTCGGGACCTTCAAGATCCGCCGCCGCAAGACTCGCATGGCGCGGAACCCGCGCACTGGGGATCCGGTCGAAGTGGCGGCGCGCCCGGTCCCGGTGTTCAAGCCCAGCAAGGAGTTGCGGGCCTTGGTTGCGGACGAGGGTGAGCCCGAGGCCGAGGCGGCGCAGGGCATGTAGCAGCCCGGCCCGCCGGCCGGGACGAGCGTCAACGGGGCCGCTCCGCGCGCGTGTCGCGGAGCGGCCCCGTTTGGTTGTAACTTCCATCCATGCCTGTTGCTGCGATGACCGAGATCAGCGTCCGTGTCCTGCTGTTTGCGAGCTATGCCGAGAGCATCGGCCGCGCGGCTGTGGAGCTCGCCCTGCCGGGCCCCGCGACCGTGGCCGACGTCGTGAGCCGGATTCGCCGCCTGCCCGGCGGTCAATCCCTGCCGCCCAAGCCCCTGTGCGCGCGCAATCTGGCGCATGCCGGCCAGGATGACCGGGTCGAGGCCGGGGACGAGATCGCCATCCTTCCTCCACTGGCCGGCGGCTGACATGGCCTTTCTCACCAGCGATCCGGTCGAGCTGGCTCCGCTCCTGGCGAGCGTCCAGTCTTCCGCCCGGGGCGGCCTGAGCCTGTTCCTCGGTCAGGTTCGTGATCATCACGAGGGGCGGCCGGTGGTGGGGCTGGACTACTCCGCCTACGGCCCCATGGCCGAGGCCGAGTGCGCGCTCATCGTGGCCGAAGCCGAGCGACGCTGGGATGTCGCCGTGGCGCTTCGGCATCGGCTCGGCTCGCTGGCGGTCGGGGACACGGCGGTGGCGGTGGTCGTCGCCTCGGCGCACCGGGCCGACGCGTTCGCCGCGTGCCGCCACGTGATCGAGGAAGTGAAGCGTCGGGTGCCGATCTGGAAGCGCGAGCATTACGCGGACGGCACGGTCACGTGGGTCGATCCCACCGCCACCCTGCAGCACGCCTGATGCTCCGCGACAGCCTGGGCCGCCCGCTCCGAAACCTGCGCATCTCGGTCACCGATCGGTGCAACATGCGGTGCCGCTACTGCATGCCCGAAGCGGAATACGTCTGGCTGCCGCGGGAATCGATCCTCACCTTCGAGGAAATCGACCGGCTGGTGGGCATCGTGGCCGAGCTGGGCGTGCGCAAGATCCGGCTGACCGGGGGCGAGCCGCTCCTGCGCCACGACCTGCCCGCACTGGTCCGGCTGCTCGCCCGTCACGATCCGATCGAGGACATCGCGCTCACCACTAACGGCATCCTGCTCGCGCGTCACGTGTCGGCGCTCCGGTCGGCGGGGCTCGGCCGGGTGACAGTGAGCCTCGACACCCTCCGACCGGAACGCATGGTGTCCTTCGCGCGCAGCGCGCGGCACGCGGAGGTGCTCGAAGGCATCGCGGCGGCCACGACGGCGGGCTTCGACGCCCTCAAGCTCAATACTGTGGTCATCCGGGACCACAACGCGGACGAGCTCACCGATCTCCTCGAGTTCGCCCGTGAACGCGGTCTCGAGATCCGCTTCATCGAATACATGGATGTGGGCGGCGCCACCCAGTGGAGCCTGGGTCAGGTGGTCTCGCGGGAGGAGATCCTGCGCATCGTCGGCGGGCGCTATGGGACCGTGACGCCGGTCCGGAAGGAAGGCTGGGCCCCGGCCGACCGGTTCCGGTTGGAGGACGGCACGGTCTTCGGCGTGATTGCCTCCACCACCGCGCCGTTCTGCCGCACCTGCGACCGGGCCCGCGTCACCGCCGACGGCACGTTCCTGCTCTGCCTCTA
>Ga0308176_10003438_pt1 | contig 10136 bp, 8 predicted proteins | sample PhyCR2_3_FD_203890 | JGI IMG/M metagenome (GOLD analysis project Ga0308176, IMG submission 203890) | Soil microbial communities from UC Gill Tract Community Farm, Albany, California, United States - DLSLS.C.R2 | ecosystem: Environmental > Terrestrial > Soil > Agricultural land | place: USA... | reverse complement strand
GTGATGGACGCCGGTGCCTTCGATCCCTCCTCGCCCGTCCATTCGACGCGCACCCCGTCACCGTACGTCTGATACACGGGCCAGACGAGCGTCGTCGCCGCCTTCGGGTTCGCGCCGACGAAGGGGAACTCGACGAATCGCTGCGGCGGGAGCGACCCGGTCCACACCGCGCCGACGATGCGCTTGGCCGAGTCGGTGAGCACCTCCAGCTGCCAGCCCGCCACGTCACCGAACGACGTGACGCGCAGGCCGGCGGGAAAACGGATCTCGACGCGAGTGGTCGGCGTCGCCTTCTCGTTCGGCACGCGCAGCACGTACTTCTCGTAGCTGCCCGTCTTCGCCGTCTTCGGGTAGACGACGGCATGAGCGAGCGCGAGCGACGTGACGGCGAGCGTGAGCGCGGCCGCGATCATCACGGCGAGCGCGAGTCGCGGCATGCGGCGTGACGGTGCGCGGAGCGAGCGAGAGCGAAGCGTCATCGGGCGAGCACGTGAGTGGTGGCGGCCGCGGCGACCTTCGGCGGCGGCACGTACGCGAGCAGGCCACCGAGCAGGACGACGATCGTCATCACGGCGAGCTCCCGCCGGAGCGACGAGGTAAAGGCAGTGGAACGGGCCGCGTCGCGCGCGAGCGCGGGAAGCACGCGGAACTTGTGATGCGCGCCGAAGCCGATCAGCACCAGCAGGCCCACAATCTTGGCGAGGGTGACGGCGCCATACGCGGATCGTAAGAGATCGAGCGGCGTGGGGAGAAAGAGAAGCACCTGCACGAGGCCGGAGAGCGTCACGAGCAACACCGCGACGAGCGCCGCGGCCGACACGCGCTGCGCCTCACCCTCGAAGCGCGACGCATCGTCGCCGTCGAGCGTCAACAACCAGAGCAGGCCGCCGAGCCACACCGCGACGGCCACGAGATGCAGCGCCTTGGCCGGAGTCGCCCACATCGGATGCATCACGGTCGCGTGCCCGGTATAGCCGCTCACCAGCAGCGCGCCGATCTCGAATGGCAGCGCGATCCGCGGGCGCCGCGCGAGAACGATCGCCCACACCGCGAGAAGCGAGAGCCCCGAGCGCCACAGCTCGGCGCGGCCCACGCCGCTGTCGAGCATCACCGAGAGCATATCGTAGCCCAGCCGATGCTCGGGCATCGCGTTCATCGCCCACGCGGCGTGATGCAGGATGAGCAGCAGCGCCGCTGCGACGCTGAGCCATCGCGCAGCCGCGAGCGGGCGGCGCGGCAGCGCGTCGTCGGCCCCGCGTAGAAAGGAGAGAAAGGCGAGCAGCCCCGCGGCGCCCATCAGCGTGCCGACGGCGAGGCCGCGCAGCAGCGACGGCACGATCGGCGCGCCGAGCACGGTCGGCCCCCAGTTCGCCGCGTCCATGTCGTGCATGTCCGCCGGCGGGACGACCGGAGCAGGCGCGATCCGTGACGGCGCTGCGCTCACCGGCTCGACGGTGAACACGTAGGTGCCTTCGACCGGATGCCCGTCGGCGGAGACGACACGCCAGTCGACACGATACGTGCCCGCGGGAAGCGGCTGTGTCACCGTGCCGACCAGCGCGTTCACGTCGTGCGGATCGCCGGAAGCCGCGAGCTTCGTCGCGACCCCGTCGCTTCCGATGAGCGAGATGCGCCCGAGCTTCGCCTCGAGCGCTTCGCTGAACACGAGCCGGATGCGCGACGGTGACGTGTGCACCACGCTGCTCGCCGCCGGATCCGCGCTCACCAGCGACGCGTGCGCCCAGCCGAGCACCGGCGTCGCCAGGACCATCACGAGCGAGGCGAGCGCGCTGACCAGCAGCCGAACGCGCCCCCGCCTCGACTCAGAAGCCATACTTGGCGCTCGCCACGAAGGTCCGGTGGGGGAAGGGATGGAAGAGGAAGTACTTTCGGTCGAGCAGGTTGTCGACGCCGAGCGACGCCGACCAGTGGGTGTCCATCCTGTAGTTCAGATGCGTGTCCATCACGAACCACTCCGAGAAGCCCTGGTAGGTGTTGTACCGCACGTCGGAGTTGTCGAGCGTGGTGTAGAGCTTGGAGCTGTAGCGGCCGGCGAGGGTGTAGGTGAGCCGGTCGTTCGGACGGTACATCGCCGTCGCCGTGCTCCGCCACTTCGGGATGTTCGGCAGCTGCTTGCCGATCGCGGCATCGGGCGCCGCCGTCGCGCTCGCGCGCCCTGACATCGCGAGGGTGCGTGGATCGACGTACGTCACGCTGCCCGAGAGGGCGAGCCCATGCAGCAGCACGTCACTGCTCCCGAGCGCGAGCTCGGCGCCGCGCGCGCGCACGTGATCCACGTTCGAGAGGAAGGAGTAGAGCTGCGTCGAGCCGGGCACCAGCGTGTTGAACTGCGAGATGATCGCATCGTGCACGTCGTCCTGGAAGAGCGCGAGCTGCGCGCTGGCGCGGTCGAACTTGCGCTCGACCCGCAGCTCGGTGGAGAGAACGTCGTCCGGCTTCAGGTCGGGGTTCGGTGACGAGAACGTCGTCCCCGTCGACACGAGCTGGTACAGCTCCGCGGCGGTCGCGAAGCGATACGCCTTGCCCATCGCCGCGGTGAGCGACCAGCGATCGGACGCGTTCCAGGTGAGCATCCCTTTCGGCGAGAACTTCTGCCCCTCGACCGTCGGCTGCACGATCCGGGTGGCTCCGCTCACGTTCAACCCGTCGAAGCCGCGCCAGCTCTCGAGGCGGCCGCCGACGGTGAGCTTGAGATCCGGCGTGAGGTACCACGCGTCCTGCGCCCAGAGCGCCTTCGTCTCCGTCTTGCCGTCACCTTCGGTGAACACGCCCGTGCGCGACGCGCCGTCGGTCCAGCTCGAGGTGTTGTACGTGGTGTTCAGGAGCGCGTAGTGCTCGTAGTGCGCGCCCGCGCTCACCGTATGACGCGAGATCTGTCCGCCAGGCTTCCACATCCCTTTGATGTCGAGCGTGGACCAGCCCGTCCCATCCAGCACCGCGACTCGCCCCACCGGTCCGAACGTCGTGCCGCTCGGCGCGGCGCTCAACGGCATGCGCTGCTGATCGTAGCCGAACCGATAGGCCGATCCGACGAGCTCGACGTCCCAATCTTTCTTCCGATCGGTGCGCAACGTGAACGACTGGGCGGTGTGCCGCTGGTCGACGTCGTAGAAGCCGCTGGCGAAGCCGCTCTGCCCTGCGTAGGTGGGCTGCCCCGATGCGTTGATGTAGGAATCGACGCCGCTGTTCCCGTCGTTGCGCCAGAGCCCGACGGTGTACGCGGCGCGGAGCGTCGGTGTGATGTCGTACGCCAGCTTCACCTTGCCATTCGTCATGCGCGTCTGCAGCAGCCCGCTCGCGCCGAGCACGTTCGCGCTGGCGCCGAGCTTGTTCTGCTCCGAGATACCGCCGCTGGTGCCAGCGGGGAACGACGCACTGGTGACGTAGCTCAGCGGCTGGCTGCTGCTCTGCTGGTAGTTGCCGCTCGCCCAGAAGGCGAGCTTGCCGAAGCGATTGCCCACGCTCGCCCCGGTCTGCGACGTGAGGAAGCTCGCCTTCGTGCCATACAGATCGAACGACTGCCGCGCCTGGGTCTGCATGATCTGACCCTCGAGCCGCTTCGGGAGGCGCGTGGTGATCTCCATGACGGCGCCCATCGAGTTGCCGGCATACGCGGCCGAGTAGGGACCGAGCATCATGTCGATCCGCTCGATCTCGTTGGGCGACACGAGGCCCCAGCGCGGTCCGCCGACGGTGTTGTTGTTGGCGATCAGCGCGGTGAGCGGCACGCCGTCGGCGAAGACGAGGCTCCGCGCGCTGGAGCTGGTGCCCCACACGCGGGTGGCCAGCGTGGCCTGGGTGTCGCCGTTGTTGCGCTTCCGGAGGAAGATGCTCGGCAGGTACTTCACCGCGTCTTCCGCGTCGACGAGGTTGACCGTCTCCTCGGCGCGCTGCTGGGTGATGCTGACGGTGACGGGCAGGGTGAGCCGCTGGATCGGCTTCACCGCGCTGTCGTCGACGCGCTCCGCCGTGACGTTGACGCGCACGAGCGTGACGGCCGAGTCACGCTTGGAGTGAGAGGTGGAATCCTGTGCGCGCGCGATGCTGCTCTCGAGCAGCGTGCACGCGACGATGAGAATGAAGGCTTTCATACGATGAGCGCTCTCGCGAGCGAAAAGGGCTCATGCCGGTCCTCCAGATTCCGAGGACGCACACGCCGGCGCCCGAATGCACGGGTGCCGAGCGCGCGAACGACATGTCGATGTGAATGCGGTGAACGACGCTCCGACTGCACGTGGCCCGAAGGCACTGCGTGCGCGGCGCGGGCGCTACCGATCCGTAGCGGCCCGCTAGAGGAGACGTCCCGCGGGTGGCCCGTTCGCGAACGGAAGGAGCCGGTCCGGCTCCGGTGGCGCGGTCTGCGCCGAGCGCTCGTCGAAGATCCGGCGCGGCTTCGCGGCGACGGAGGCGACGAGGAGGGTGGGGGTCACCGGCGCGCTCGCGACGGCGACCGTCGCCGAGCAGTCGCCGATGCAGCAGCATTCCTGCCCGGTGGTGCCGTGATGCTGATGACCGCTCTGCGTGGAATGGCTCGCGCCGTGATGAGCGACCGCCGGCCCCGATGCGTGCATCGCGCCGAGCCCGTGCATCTCGCACGCCGACTCACTCGCGCTGCCGAGCACCACCGCGCTCAGCAGAGCGAGGAGGAGAGAGGCGGAGCGGAAGGCGCGGGCGATGGTGGACATGGCGTACTGAAGGCTAATACGGATTCCGGGTCGTTGGAATGCCATTCCGGCGGGGCCGGCCCGGTATACGGAAGAGGGGACCGGATGTCCGAGTATTCCCGCGATAAGATCGGATCGGGCGGATCGCTTGCTTTCGGAAACGGCGGGATCGCGGATCTGCGCGGATCCCGCGCCTGTTGAACAGCGGGAACGCGGATCTGCGCGGATCCCGCGGACACTGCCGGTTCTTTCCGATGGCATCCCGAGCGTCGAGCGCCCCTGTCATTCCGAGGGAGCGACAACGAGGGCCTGTCATCCCGAGCGAGCGCGAGCGAGTCGAGGGATCTGCACCTCGCTCAGCGACCTCCTACTCGCGCATCAGTCGCATCGCACCGGCCGCATAGCACGATCCGAGAAGAAGGCGGGTCGCGGACCTGGAACCGAAGATATGCTCGTTGCGGTCCTCCGCAGAATATCAGGCGGTGCCCTCGAGTAGCCTCGCCACTTCCTCGAGCCACGACCGCACCGTGATGCCCGTGCCGGCGGGATACAGATAGCATCCGACGTCGTCGAGCGCCTGTTCGAGCTCCGCGTCGGTGCCTGTGCCGGCGATCAACGCCCGCGCGTCGGCGGACGCCTGCGCAACCAGCGACGCCGGCTCCGACGCGATGAACTCCCGCACGAGCTGCACGTAGTTTCGCGCGTCCATCTTCCAGTCCTCGTGATAGTACGAGGTGAGGAGCTGGGTCAGCGCCGGATGATCGCTGGAGAGTCTCACGGCCGACATCGCCCTTACCTCGGGATGATCCCGATGGCGCCGAGCCAGCGCTCCGCCAGCGCGGGCCATTCGGTGATCGAGGCATCGGTGCGACGCAGCCCGAACGCGTGCCGGCCCTTCGCGAAGAGGTGCATCTCGACGGGAACGCCGGCCTTCCGGAGCGCCGCATGATAGACCAGCGAGTTCTCCGCCGGATCGACCGGGTCATCCTCGGCCTGAATCAACAGCGTCGGTGGCGTCTGCTTCGTCACCCGGATGTCGGGGTTCAGCACGAAGCCGCGCTCCCGCACGGCGAGATGTCCCGGATAGAGCGCGATCGCGAAGTCGGGGCGGCAGCTCTCGGCGTCGGCGGCGTCCTGCCGCGGATACAGGCGCGTGTCATAGTGCGTGCTCGTCGTGGCCACCATGTGCCCGCCGGCGGAGAAGCCCAGCACGCCGATCTTGTGCGGGTCGACGTGCCACTCGGCGGCGCGATGTCGCACCAGGCCGATGGTTCGCTGCGCGTCCTGCAACGCGCTCCGGCAATCGCGATACGCGCCCGTCCTCACGCACGGCACCCGATACTTGAGCAGCACGCACGTGATGCCCTTCGACGTGAGCCAGTCGCACGCTTCCGTCCCTTCGAGGTCGATCGCCAGCACCGAGTACCCGCCGCCGGGAAAGACGACGACCGCCGCGCCCGTGTTCCTTCCCGACGGCGAGTAGACGGTCAACGTCGGCCGCGACACCGAATCGACGTACGTCCAGGGACGTCCGCCGACGAGCTTGGGATGGCCGGCGGTGTCTCGCACGATGGCCGCGAGCTCCGTGCCGACGATCGGCCGCGCGTCCGGAACCTTTCCCGGCCAGATCGGGATCTGGGTGTGCCCCGACGACGGCTGCCACGGCGCCTGTGCCGCGGCCACACCCGCCTTCGCGAGCGCACAGAGGGCGATCGCCGCCAGAATGCCGAGGACTCGCCTCGGCATCATCGGCTGTGCTTGTAGATCAGCTCCACCAGCTCGTCGTACATCCCCGACGCTTCCTCGGGCCCCGCGGCGATCGCCGACGTCGCGCAGTGCTTGAGATGATTGCGCATCAGCTCGCGCCCCACGCTGCGCAGCGCTTCGTGCACCGACGAGATCTGGGTGAGGATGTCGGCGCAGTAGCGATCCTCCTCGACCATCCGCTGCAGGCCGCGCACCTGTCCCTCGATCCGGCGCAGCCGCTTCATGTTGCGCGTCTTCGCGTCGGGGTCCACCGCGACCGCCTTGCGTCCCTGCGCGTCCTCCGGCACCCCGCATCCGCACTGGAGCACCGCGAGCTCGTGCGAGCCCTCATTCGTCTTCGATCGCGCCATCCGTTCCTCTCCTGGTCAGAAGACCACTCAACCCAGCCGCGCGCCGCGCAGGCGGAGGCTGTTGCCCACCACGCTCACCGAGCTGAAGGCCATCGCCGCGCTCGCGATCACGGGGCTCAACATGATTCCGAACGCGGGATACAGCACTCCCGCCGCGATCGGAATGCCGACCACGTTGTAGACGAACGCCCAGAACAGATTCTGCTTCATCGTGCGCATCGTGCGCCGAGAGAGCGTGATCGCCTGCACCACGCTACGGAGATCGCCGCGCATCAGCACGACGTCCGCCGCCTCCGCCGCGATGTCGGTGCCCGTGCCGATGGCGATCCCGACGTCGCTCCGTGCGATGGCCGCGCTGTCGTTCACACCGTCGCCGACCATCGCGACCACGCGTCCGCGCTCCTGCAATCGCTCGATCTCTCTCACCTTCCCCTCCGGCAACACCTGGGCGACGACGCGGTCGATCCCCGCCTCGCGCGCGACGGCCTCCGCGGTGCGCTGCGTGTCGCCGGTGAGCATGACGACGTCGATCCCCCGTGCGCGCAGCGACGCGATCGCCTCGCGCGAGGTCGGCTTGATGGGATCAGCCACGGCGAGCAAGCCCACCAACGCTCCATCCACCGCGACATACACCGGCGTCTTCGCCTCCCCCGCCAGCCGCTCCGCGTCGGCCCGCAGCGGCGCGACCTGTGCGCCGTGCTCCTGCATCAGCGCCTCGTTGCCGACGGCGACATCGCGCCCATCCACGCGCGCGGTCGCACCGCGGCCCGTGACCGACTGGAACTGCTCGGGCGTCGCGAGGTTGAGCCCGCGCTCGTGCGCGTGCCGCACGATCGCGTCGGCCAGCGGATGCTCGCTCGCCGACTCGAGCGCCGCAACGAGCGCGAGCAGCTCGTCCTCGCTCGTCGCGGTGCCAGGAGCGCGGACGACGTCGGTGACGGTCGGTCGTCCCTCGGTGACGGTGCCCGTCTTGTCGAGCACCACGGTGTCGATCGCGCCGGCGCGCTGCAGCGCCTCGCCTCCCTTGATCAGCACGCCGGCTTCCGCGCCGCGGCCGGTGGCCACCATCACCGCGGTCGGTACCGCCAGCCCCATCGCGCACGGGCAGGCGATGATCAGCACCGCGACGGCCGCCGCGAACGCGCGCACCGCCGGCGCGGCGACGCCCGAGACGTCGCCGACCACGAACCAGACGACGAACGTCGCGATCGCGATGGACACCACCACGGGAACGAACACCGCGCTGATGCGATCGGCGAGGTTCTGGATCGGCGCGCGCGAGCCCTGCGCGTCGCGCATCAGCCGGACGATCTGCGCGAGCACGCTGTCGGCGCCGAGCGTTGTGGCGCGATAGCGGAGCGCGCCGGTGCGGTTGATGGTGCCGCCGATCACCCGGTCGCCAGTCGCTTTCGCGACGGGCGCCGACTCACCGGTCAGCATCGACTCGTCCACCGCGCTCTCCCCGGAGATCACTTCGCCGTCGGTGGCCAGCCGCTCGCCCGGCCGCACGACGACGATGTCGCCTTGCCGCACCTGATCGACCGGCAGGTCGATCTCGCGATCGCCGCGCACGACGCGCGCCGTCGGGGGCTGGAGTCCCGCCAGCGCGCGCAGCGCGGCCGACGTCGCCCGCTTCGCGCGCGCCTCGAACGCGTTGCCGGTGAGGATCAGCGCGATGATCACGATCACCGCTTCGTAGTACACGTCGGGCGGCACGCCTCGCCGCACGAAGAACCCGGGCGCCGCCGTCGCGATCAGCGAGTACACGAACGCCGCGCCCGTGCCGACGGCGATCAGCGTGTTCATGTCGGCCGAGTGGTGACGGAAGGCCGACCACGCGCGCGAGTAGAAGTGTCGCCCCGCCCAGCTCATCACCACCACGGTGAGTGCGAGCAGCACAACGTTCAGCACGCGCGGTGAGACCGCCTGCATGAGCAGCATGGGCACCGCCATCGCGAGCACGCCAGCTGCGCCGCTCACGATCGCCTTCTGCTTCAGCTCGCGATACTCCTCGTTCTGTGCGCGGTCGCGCGCCTCCTGTTCCTCGAACGCGCTCTGCGTCTCGGGCGCAAGCTCGGCGCCATAGCCGGTGTCGCGGATGGCCTGCACGAGCTGCTCCGGCGAGATCGCACTGGGTGCGTATCGCACGGTCGCGTTCTGCATCATGAGGTTGACGCCAGCGTCCGCGACGCCCGGCTGCTTCTGCAACGTGCGCTGCACCCGTGCCTGGCACGCGGCGCACGTCATCCCGCTCACGGGGATGCTGATGGTGCGCTCGTCGGTGCTCATGCGTCGGCGACCACCGCGCCATGCAGCATCGACATGCCGCACATGAACTCGTACCGGCCCGGCGCCGGCGGCGTGATCTCGATCGCCGTCGGGGTATCGGTCGGAAGGAACTTCCGGATGCCGAATGCGGGAAAGACGACTTCCTCGGAGCAGCCCGACGTTTCCTTCCGATCGAAGATCAACCGCACCGGAGCGCCGGCCCGGACGCGCACCGTCGCGGGATCGTAGCCGCCGCGCACCGTGATGCGCACTTCGGGCATCCCGCTCGCTCCGCTGGTCGCGAGCGCCGGGGCCGCGCGCCGAGGCGCGACGAAGAAATACCAGTTCACCAGGGCGATCGCGGCGAGCCCCGCGGCGATCACTACCCAATCCGTTCCACTCATCGAATCCTCCCTGGGCTTTGTAGTCGCCCATGAAAGAATTCTATATACCCCCCACCCCTATATCAACCCCGGGCGAGAAAAACGCCGCCCGAGCGAGGCGGCGTGTGGTCCCTGCCTCAACATATGACTCGATGGGGGACTTGCGGCAAGCCCGGGGGGAAGGCGCAGACTGTCCGCCTTTCTCGACCCCACCCACACGGGAGAGCACCCATGCGCGTGCTGCTGTCGACGATCGGATCGCGCGGCGACGTCCAACCGATGGTCGCCCTCGCGTCCCACCTGCAGTCGCTCGGCCAGGAGGTCCACCTCTGCGTCCCGCCCGATTTCCGGGAGTGGATCGAGGGGCTCGGCATGAGCGTCACGCCGATCGGGCCCACTCTGCGCCCGACCGGCAAGTCGAACCCGATGGCGACCCGGATCACTCCGGAGCAGCGGCGACAGATGATCGAAGGCACCGTGGCCGCGCAGTTCGCCACGGTCGGCGAGGCGGCGCGCGGCTGCGACGTCATCGTCGGCGCGACGGCGCTCCAGATCGCCGCGCCGTCGATCGCCGAGACGCTCGGCGTGCCGTACGTCTTCGCAGCGTTCTCGCCGAACGTGCTTCCGTCGCCGCATCATGCGCCACCCGTGCTCGCCGCTCTGGGAGACGTCCCCGCGATCGC
>Ga0308176_10003437_pt1 | contig 10136 bp, 11 predicted proteins | sample PhyCR2_3_FD_203890 | JGI IMG/M metagenome (GOLD analysis project Ga0308176, IMG submission 203890) | Soil microbial communities from UC Gill Tract Community Farm, Albany, California, United States - DLSLS.C.R2 | ecosystem: Environmental > Terrestrial > Soil > Agricultural land | place: USA... | reverse complement strand
TCGGGATCGTACGTGCCCGGCATCCAAGTTGTACCGCCGCCGCGCAGATACATGTCTCCGGGCCAACCGGATGAGCCGAACTCGCCCGGTCCTGGAATGGTCCAGAAGCGCCACGCTTCTTTGCCCGTCGCGGCGTCGAATGCGGCAAGGAAACCGCGTACCCCGTCGTCGCCTCCGGAGGTTTCGACGAGCACTTTGTCTTTCACTACGAGCGGAACGCTGGTTGCACCGTAATTTTTGTTTCCCTCGGCATAGGGCGCGTCCCATAACAATTTGCCCGATTGCGCGTCGAGACAGAGCAGATGGGCATTGTCAGTTTCGATATAGAGCCGGGAGCCCCAGATCGCAGCGCCGCGGCTGTGGTGAGCGGAGGCGTCGTCGATCAAGCCTTCGCTGATCGGGCGCTTGTAATGCCAGAGTTCGCGACCCGTGCGAGCGTCCAAGGCGAATGCGTCGTTGGCGGAGGTCACCAACATGGTTCCGTTCACTACGAGCGGCGTGACTTCGAGGCGATTGGAATTGGGCGAATGGAAAACCCATTGAGCTCGCAAGGCTGAAATATTCTCGGGAGTGATTTGCTTCAGGCTTGCATACCGGCGGCCCGTGTAGTCTCCGTTGTAGGACGGCCAGCTTCCCTCGGAGGGCCGTAGGTCGAAGGGAAGTTTCGCCTCAACTGCGAGCCCCGTCTCTATCGGCTGCAATTGGCGCACATAGGTAATCAGATTTTGGATTTGCTCAGAGGTTAGTTTTTTGCCGAAAGCCGGCATGCCGGAAGACGGAATCCCGTTTCGAATCAATTGCAGAACCTCGGCGTCCGGGCGATCGAGGTTCATAGCCGGAGCGTGTTCGCCGCCCATGCTGTCTAGACCGTGACAACCGGCGCACGTCGTTTTGAAGATTTGCGCGGATCTTGAGCAAAGGCCGCCGCAGCAAGCGGAACAATGAGCCAGAGGCGCATAACGGGTTCGGGCCATCGTACCAATTAACTCGGAAAATACTTCCGACTCGCTAGGCGTTGAGTGGGTATGAGTAGAGGCCAGACGGCTTTGCCAACCCAGGGCCCGAAACTGCGGTGCCGGCTTAGCACATGCTGTCGCCGAGATGTGTCCAAACAGGTAGATCTCCGGTCATGGCCAAGTGAGGATCTGAGAAGCAACTCGAGCCTGAGGCTGATTACGTGACACTTCCTGACCACTCATTCGTACTCCGGCTTCAATTTCGGACCTTCCGTTATCCTGACGAGATACTTTGTCGGTGGCGCCGGCGAGGGTAGAGATCGATCACGATCGATGATCGTGTTTACGGTTCATGCCTAAGGTCCGAGGCGATACAAGGAGGGTGTTTCGATTCGTTTGCTGCGAGAGCGAAGACGTTTTCGGGTACCAGGTCCTTGAGCCGAAATGCTCCTGTAAGCGATACCGGAATACTGGACACGGACAGAAGGCCAAGAATTTCCACGAGGGTGTCGCATCCCGTCGAGTACACGCGGTCGTTCGCATCCGTCTCATCTCGAGCGTGATTCTCACCACCGCACAGGCGGCACTTTTTGCTACGAATGCTATTCCCGCATCCTGGCGATCCGCTCGTGCCAGAATGACGGCTTATGCAGACGCAGGCTCCTCTGAGTCGCACACTTAGGATTAAAGACGCAACCGCGTTAAACATGGTCACGATGGTCGGGTCGGCCATTTTTGTGACCCTTCCCCTTCGTCCTCTCTGCGATGGGCGGACCTCAAGCGATGCTGGAATGACTGCTTGGCATGGAAATTGCGATGGTCGACGGGCTTGTTTGGGCGGAACTCGGCACATCCTTTCCCGGAAGCGGTGGAGCGTATCTCTACTTGGGCGAGGCCTTCGGGGCCGAGAGTTGGCGACGTTTCTGAGCTTTCCTTCGCTTTGGGGCTACGCCATCATCATGCCCTTAATCAGCGCCTTTACGGCCGTATCGTTCGCTCAATACTGCCAGCAATTTTGGCCTGCGATGACCTCCGCTGAAACCGGCCAACTGAACTCATTTCCGCATAGAACATCCCTAACGGCCTATCGTTTAGATTCCGGATTGGGGGCGAGTTTGTTCTAATGTATGCCGTGCGGGTGATAGCCTCGTAGCTCATGAAAGTGGGCATCGACAGCTATTGCTTCCATCGTTTTTTCGGCGAAGTTTATCCTCAACAGCAGTCTCCAGAACGGAGCATGACCCTAGAGGGATTCATCGAACTTGCGCGAGCGCTGGACGTGGACGGCGTTTCACTGGAATCGTGCTTTTTCCCGAGCGTTGAGTCTTCATACTTGGCCGACGTCCGTTCTATGTTGGATAGCAAGGGCTTGGATCGCGTTTACGCCTGGGGACACCCGGACGGTCTGGAAGGTGGTACCAACGAAGCTGCCTACGATGAGATGATTCGGAGTTTCGATCACGCAAACGCCATTGGGGCGAAGGTAATGCGGGTGGTCGGCAGTAGCCTACGTTTTAGGAACGAGCCGCACACTCCACAATTGGAGCGGCTTACTCAGATGTTCCGCAAGGCGGTGAAAGTAGCGGAGGACTTCGGTATCCGCATGGCGGTCGAAAATCATATTGATTTCAACGGTCAGGAGATGCTCTCTCTGCTGGAATCCGTTGACTCACCATTTCTCGGAATTAACTTCGATACTGGCAACTTCGTCCGTTTACTTGACGATCCCGTGCAGGCCATGGACGTACTGGCGCCGCATACGTATGCAACCCACGTAAAAGATCTAAAAGTTCAGCGAGGCGTGCCAGTAAACGAGTGGTATTTCTTCTCCAGTGTTCCAGTCGGTGAAGGCGTGGTGGACAACGTCAAGTTGATAGAGAGATTAAGGCGCGCTGGTTTCGATGGGTTACTCGCCGCCGAAACCGACTTTCTACATCCTGATTACGAAGGTGACGAGTATGCCGCGGTAGCTGTGAGTGTCCGCGAGCTCCGCCGACTGGTGGCACAGGTCGAAGTGCCCGTTCCGTGAATGGCGTGATCGAGTTCCACCGAGCGAACGGGGCATCTGCCCTTCGGGCGATATACCACGGATAACGAACCGGGTTGCGGAAAGACTTGCCTACACGCCCGGGTCTCAACGCGCTCGTTGATCGGACCTCAAGGCGGGCATAAATCGCCTGTGAGGGCAACGGTGGAGTTTGACCGGCCGGGTAAGGGCCGAAGCAATTAGCTGATCAGCAATGATCAGCTCAAGATAATCTTCCGCGCTTCTCCCTCTGTGTCATTCACCATTCGGCAATCCTTGTCCCAGAGCATGGTCGTGTTCGTTTCGGAGTCGGTCGGTTCCCAGCGGATGCCAGGTATGCTGGGGTTGCCACTCGCCGCGAATGGCGCCTAGGAAGAAGCCATCTTCTTCGCAAGTATCTGGGCTTCGGGTGTATTGCCGGTTCCTTGTTCGCAGCGCTTCGTGTTGTCGAAGCAGAATTGCAGTTCGGCAGTATGCCACGCCCCGGGCACGCCATCGAGAATGGGCGTCTGCCATGTGAAGTAGTACGTGTAGGCGGGCGCGGCATGCAAGTCGTGCTTCAGCTTGGCCATCTTCACAACGTTGTTGCGCATGGACAGCCCGTTGAGTCCGGGCCTGCCGGAACATATGTATGACAGAGTTTGAATCTTCTTATCCGGGTACTGTGCCTAAAAACAATTAGAATTGAAGGCGAGGTTTTCCAGCCGTAGCTGGGCCGAGGTCTTGAACATCGAGGTAAGGACGTCCAGCACTGCAAACAGGCGCTGCTGCGCCTCCCAAAAGAGAAGGTGAAAGTCAATCAACTTCCAATGATTGCAGGTCAATCGGAATATTTTGGAGGGACAGTTGTCCTCGTAAGAAAAGAAAACTCCAACGCCCTCTTGGAGAAGGTGGTGTAACATGACTCACCGCCCGACCTTCAACTAAGCTTGGGACGCGCTCGTCACCGGCCAATCGTCTGGCAGCTTTCGATCCTTCAAGTCATCGCCTGTGAGCTCAGTACAGGCCAGATACTTCACCTGTTGCCAACTCAGCATCGCTTTAAATGTCCCACCGGTTTTGAGAGGTAACTCGATAAAAAAAGATCTGTTTGAGGGATCCCCCTGCGTGACAGCCTTGGGGAAGCGACTTTTCAACTTTTTGATGGCCTCTTCGATAGAAACGCTCAGGAAGGGGTCTGCAGCTGGCATCACGCAGATGCTAACAGACGTGCCTGCTGTTTCGCGAGGGATCAGTTCGGTAGCTACCAGCTCGAATCTGGCGGTGCGGTTCTCGAGGTTCAAACTGCGCAAATGAGAGCAGTATATTTAGCGTGAGCCGGCCCATCGAGCTGCTGGTGTCGAAGTCCTGCGTGACCGACACGAAGCTCACGCCACGCTTCTCAATGAGAACGCTCAAGCCAGAGGCAAGTGAGCTAGCCTGGCTCAACCTTTCGTTGTGGTTTGTCTACCTTGTCTCCGTACTGCTCAAAATACTTTACTTCGGCCTCTGTAGGCCGCGATAGCGTAATCCAGTCGCCGCATTCATGTTGTATGGCGAGCATCACAATCCCGTCCTGAAATTTGTGCAACCCATACTGTTTGCCTCGGTCCTTTAAGGTGTAAAGATTGGGCACAAACATTTTCCTTCTTTCAGCGGGCTCATGTCCTCAGTCTCAAAAGTTTCCCGCGGTTCGCGTCGCGTTCTAGGGTGCACTCGCCATGGCGCGATGCAACATTATGACATCCACTCACGAGAATGAACGGCAATTGGAAGGCAAGCAAACTTCTCTTACAGCTTGCGCCAAACCTCTATCCTTGTGATTGGATGGCCTTCAGGCCCTGCACCTTTATACGTTGTGGTCATGATCTTTCCGTCTTGCGACAGGACGACGTGACGAGTTGCTACGCCCCTGTCGCCCTTGGTGTAAATAAGGTCATGAACCGTCGGACTAATAAACTTCAGGGTGATTCCATCATACGAGTCACTGTCGTCCTCCACTTTCCCGGGGCCTCCGTTTCTCGGTATTGTGAATCCGCCTTTGATGGGTGAACCATCAGCGTTCAGTCCGTGAACCGTTATCTCTCGATACTCGCCTTGATCCTTTGCAACAAGAGTTACTTCCTTGGGTCGTGGTGCCGACGGATTCTGGGGAGTTGTCGTGGTCTCAGCGAGGTCTAGCCTCCATCTACCTACGAATGGATCGGCAGCAAAGAGAGAACCGGCGAATGCGAGCGCCGCACCGAAGTACATACCTTTACGGACCGCTACCATTTACCACCTCCTGGGGCAAAGAATATCTCAAACCTCTGCGCGGACGGGAGGAGTCGAGCAAAGGGCGGCGAACGAGCGGCCGACATTTGGCCGGACGATGGGGATCAGTGGAGCGAGCTTATATACGTGGAAGAAGCTGTACGCAGAAATGGGCATAGCAGAAAGCAGGATAGCGCGAAAGGAAAGATCACAGCAGAGGACAGCTATGCCCAGGCCACGGTGCTGTTCGCCAACATTGTGGGCTTCACCAGCCTCCCAGCAACCCACGAACCGACCGAGATCATCCTGTTTCTCAACGGCTTGTCCACCCGGTTCAATATCGCCGCCACGCCATGGCATCGAGAAGTTCAAGACCATTGGGGATGGCTATATGGCTGCGTAGAACGTTGCTAATTCAGTCACCAGTCTGCTGTCGGTCGATCTTTTCAAACCAAAGGTGAGCGCGTCGGGAAACTCGGCCCCAGAACGACGTTTGACTGAGGAGAGTGCTTTACAAAAGGCTTCCTCAGGGACCTTCTCGAAGCCTTCTGTGCAGCCACTTTCTCGCGTTCCACCAATAACGGGCGAAAATCCTCCTCAAGGAGCTGGTAGCTGTGAAGTCTCTCGAGAGACTCCAATCCAACGGCAGAGGCCGCGTTGAGCATTCCGAGACAAAACATAGGTCCGTCCTGTACGGACACTCTGAGCCGAGATAAGAGCATCAGATCGACCTCGATCAAATAACTCCTGATTGGATGGCTTTCAGTTCTTGTGCTCCAAAACGTGAAGCACCGGTTCCCGTTATTTTGCGTAAAGCCCTGGTAAGTAAAGTTCATTTCGTGTGTCCTGCTCGTAAGTGATGGCCGGTTTTGCCATTTCAGTTTTTGCCTCGAAGTCGAGGCCTGCCCTTGGCGAACCCTGGGGTCGCTCCACCATTTGGCTCAAGTGAGAGTTTATGATTCTACCGGTGATTCTTCGGGCGGGGAAACAACCTTGGGCTTAACAGCATTGATGGCCTTGCTCAGAGGCCTCAGAAGGTTGCGACGTACACGACGTTTTCTTGCCTGTTTATCGGCTCTGGCTCGATCGCCGCTTCGGTGTGACATAGAGGTCCCTTTCAGGCAACGGTTACAACCAAGTCGGCTTGGAGGCCAGGTTAGGTGAGGGAGCAAGCAATCGAACCTAGATCGACAGCTGGACGGCTAGCAGCAAAATTGCTGACACTGCATTTAGTATACGTTTAAATGCGTTTGTCCCGGGAGTAAGAGGCATTGCAAACCGCAGGGCAAACCTCAGCATCGCGGCCCGCACGAGAGCCGGTGACTGGCAGAAAGTGAACGTATTCTGAATGCCCAGTATAGCGAGCGGCTGGTTCATGGAGTGCCATTTATCGGGTACTCATCAGTCTCGAATTGCATGCCTTCCGGCATCATTCGTATCTACTCTGGTTGTAAGCACATCAATACTGGATGGCCAGCGTTCGTTAATCCGGATTCTGGGCAAATCGAAAATACCCGTTCAAGACAACGCGATCCAAACAGTCGTAAGCACCCCTCAATCGACCCGCGTACATCCGGCTGAGCCCATCTGTCATGCGGGGTCGATGCTACCAAACCTCAATTCTGGAACACGCCGAGACCGACGCTATTGCGTTCTACTCTACCCTTCCGGACTACCCAGTCGCAATCATATGTTTCCGGGTATTCGGCGATCCGGAATCTGTGCGCGGAAGAGAGTTCATCCCGTCTTCAAGCAATCCACGACTGCTTATTCCCAGAGGGGCGGTTGACAACCCCACACATAACGTCTTACCATAATCCGTATTGGTCGTTCGAAATCGAACTGTCATTATGGCTTGTAAAACTCGTGGCCCGAATGGTTTCTAGTCCAGCTCCGAGCGGGTATCACGCTCATCGCGAACGTCAACGGCAGAGGATCCTTGATGCCGCCGAGGTCCTGTTCGATGAACACGGGATTGATCGCGTCAGCATGGCAGACATCACCTCCGCCAGCGGTATCCGCACGTCCACTCTGTACCAATACTTTTCGAAAAAAGACGACATTGTTTGGGAACTCGTGAGTGAGCTGCTTGCATCGGTTGGAGAGCAGGCAATGCGACGTGTGGACGAAGCGAAGACTGGACTTGCGAAGATCACCGCCCTGCTTGAATTCATGGCTGACGAACTTGAGAATGAGCCAGGAAAGGTTCGCTTCATGGCACAATTCGATGCCATGTATGCTCGCGACTGGCCGGCTGAACGCCTTCTCACACTAGAGGAACGAATCCATCGTCAGGGATTTCGTTCGTTCGGCAAGCTGATTCGGGATGGGATCGCTGATGGCTCTCTACGTTCTGACCTGGATCCCACTCTGACCATGCAAGCGATTATGAACACCGTGATCGGGGCGCAGCGCCGCCTTGCATCCTTAGGCAATAAAGTCGAAGTCGAATACAAGCAGCCGGTTAGCCGCCTGTTCCGTGAAACGATCCGTTTGATCCTGCTCGGGCTGCGTTCCGAGAAAGCACCGTCCGTCAGCAAGGCTGCTTCGCCTTCAAAAATCTCAAAACGAATGAATCCAAAAAGGTCCTCGTGAAGCTATTTATTCCTTTGACGACCGCGCTCTGCGCCTTTCTGGGATTGCTTACCCCTGTGTCGATGAGAGCGGCCGCAGAGGCCTCTCCCAGATTGGAACTCGCTGCTGATTCCGGATGGAAGTTTCTGCTTGGCGATCCCACTGGCGCGGAAGCGCCGAGGTTCTCCGATCAATCGTGGCGCGCTGTCGAGTTGCCGCATGACTGGAGCATCGAGAGTGCGCCGGACCCGAAAAATCCTTCGGGCTCGGGAGGTGGATTTTTTCCGAACGGCACCGGTTGGTATCGAAAGGACTTCCATGCAGCTCAGGATTGGAAGAACAAACGCGTGAGTGTTGAATTTGACGGCATCTACAGGAATGCCACCATTTATCTGAACGGGAAGAAAATTGGCACTCAGCCGTACGGGTACACGAGCTTTGAGTTGGATATTACGCCCGAGCTAAGTTTTACGCGTCTGAATGTGCTGGCGGTGCGCGTGGATAACTCCGCCCAGCCGAATAGCAGATGGTATAGCGGGTCCGGCATTTACAGACATGTTCGCGTCATTGTGACCCAGCCGACGCACGTTGCACATTGGGGAGTTTTCGTCACCACACCTTTAGTTTCTAACACCGGAGCTACCGTTCACCTTCGAACCAAAATCGTGAATGAATGGGCTGCCGATGCGGAGCTGGTGGCTGAAACCGCCGTCCTCGACCGGGCCGGCAACACCATCGCTCACGTACAGTCACCCCTCCATGTGTCTGGCGATGGCGAGAACGAAGTGAGCCAGAACGTTTCCGTGAGCAATCCTCAGCTCTGGTCTCCTGAGTCGCCGGCTTTGTATCAAGCAGTCACTCGCCTTGCCAGAAATGGCCAGGTTGTCGATCAGGTCGTGACACCTTTCGGAATTCGATCTATCGCGTGGTCGGGAGACAGGGGATTTCTGCTGAACGGCAAGCCGATGAAGCTCATCGGCGGCAGTGTGCATCACGATAACGGCCCGTTGGGAGCTGCGGCGTTTGATCGAGCAGAAGAGCGGAAGGTGGAACTGCTCAAGGCAGCTGGTCACAATGCAGTGCGAACCGCTCACAACATTCCTTCACCTGCTTTTCTTGAGGCATGCGATCGAATGGGTCTGCTTGTCTTAGATGAGCCTTTCGATGTTTGGAAGGCGCACAAGGTGAAGTACGACTACGGCAGCGATTTTGATGGGTGGTGGCACCGTGACATTTCAGCAATGATCTTGCGAGACCGTAATCATCCGTCTGTTGTGATTTGGGGTATTGGCAATGAGATTCCAGAACTCGAAACGCCAGAGGGACCCGAGATTGGGAGGAAGCTGGCGGATGTGGTGCACTCGCTAGACGAAACACGTCCACTGACGCTTGCGTTTCCGGGTACGACAACGCTGCCGACTTCGCAAGCGGTGTTTTCTCTGCTCGACATCACCGGCTACAACTACAGCCTTCAAAACAGTTATGCGGATGATCATACGAAGATTCCGTCCCGAATGATGCTTACGACAGAATCGTTCCCAACGGACGCATTCCGGCTATGGAAGATTTCGCACGATCATCCCTATGTGCTTGGCGACCTCACGTGGACTTCTATGGATTACCTAGGGGAATCGGGGATCGGTGCGTGGTCCTATGGAACGCCGGAACAAGCGCAGCAGGCGAAGCAGATCGCGACAGCAATGATGACGACGAGTACCGTCGACAAGATGTTCCTTGGAATGGCGAACGGAGTGGACATGGCAGCGATGATGTCCCAAGGCGCAAAGGATCCTACTACACAGGCCGTTGCCGCTGTCCTCTTTCATGGGTACCCATGGCATGCGGCGGCCTGTGGCGACATCGACTTGACAGGCTATCGCAAGCCGCAATCTTATTACCGGGACATCATCTGGAATGGCGGTGACCGTGTTTATGCGACGGTCCGTTTTCCAGAACCTGAAGGCAAGAAGATTATCGCTACGATGTGGGCCACTTATCCGACACTGCCGAGTTGGAGTTGGCCGGGGCAAGAAGGCAAAAACGTGGAGGTTGAAGTTTATTCCGGAGCTGATAGAGTTCAGCTTTTTCTGAACGGGAAGCTCATGGGCGAGAAGTCTACTGGAGTCGAACAGGAGTTCAAGGCTACGTTTTCGGTTCCGTACGCAGCGGGAACATTGAAGGTGGTTGGGCTACGCGGCCACCGTCATGTTGCTGAGAGTGTTATGACGACAGCGGGAGATATGAAGGGCCTGCGGCTGACGCCTGACCGGCAAACCATCCATGCTGATGGCGAGGATCTTTCTTTCATCGCGGTCGAAGCTGTCGATGCACAGGGCCGGTTCCAGCCG
>Ga0308176_10003435_pt1 | contig 10138 bp, 7 predicted proteins | sample PhyCR2_3_FD_203890 | JGI IMG/M metagenome (GOLD analysis project Ga0308176, IMG submission 203890) | Soil microbial communities from UC Gill Tract Community Farm, Albany, California, United States - DLSLS.C.R2 | ecosystem: Environmental > Terrestrial > Soil > Agricultural land | place: USA... | reverse complement strand
ACGAGCGGCGCCAGGTCGGTCGCCGCGGTCCTCACGTCCACGTGGCCCTCCTCGAGCTGTCCCGCGAGGAGGATCTGGGAGACGATCGACGTCAGGCGCTCGGTCTCGCTCACGATGATCTCGAGGAAGCGGTCGTGCTGCTCGGCGGGGATCTCGATGTCGGTGCGGCGGAGCGTGCGGGCGGCGCCGTACACGGCGGCGAGCGGGGTGCGGAGCTCGTGCGAGGCGGTCGCGACGAAGTCGCTCCTCGCCCGCTCGAGTGCCTGCTCGTCGCTGACGTCACGCAACGCGTAGACGACGCCCTCGTCGAAGGCGACACCGGTGACCGCGATCCAGCGCTCGCCCGACGCCGTCTCGATCGGCACCGTCGTCGGGCGTGCGCGCTCGGGCGCGGCGGCGCCGGCGAGCTCCGCCAGCCGGGTCAGCTCCTTCCACCCCGGCACGACCTCGCCCGGATACCGACCGACAGCTTCGGACTCCCGGACGCCGGTGATCGCAGCGGCGGCCGCGTTCCAGAAGCGCACCCGGCCGTCGCGGTCGAGCAGAACGACGCCGTCGCCGACGTACGCGAGGGCGAGCGCCGCCTCGGCCCGCCGTTCGGCTTCGCGGTACAGGCGCGCGTTCTCGACCGCGATCGCAGCGCGCGCGGCAAGCTCCTGCGCGAGCCCGAACTCGGAATCCTCGAGCTGCCGCGACTCTGCGACGAGCGTCAGGGCGCCGAAGGAGCGCTCGCCCGAGCGAAGCGGAACGGTGATCGCGCTCTGGATGGAGATCTGCGCGAGCGCCTCGGCCGCGTTGGGATCGCGCCGTACGGCCTCGTCCAGCAGTTCCTGCGGCACCTCGCGCAGGAAGACCGGTTCGCCGGTGCGGATCACCTGCGCGGTCAGATCGAACTCGTCGTCGATCCGGATGATGCGGGAGCGTTCGCGCATCGCCTCGGCCCAGCGCTTGCGCTCGGGATCCTGGTGGGCCACGACGAGCTGCTCGATCTCCCCCGTCTCCTCGACGAGCATCGAGATCGCGCACCAGTCGGCGAGCAGCGGCACCGCGAGCTGGGTGAGAAGCTCGAGCGTCCGCTCGAGCTCGAGCGACGAGTTGAGCAGCGCGGTCGCCTCGCCGAGGAAGGAGAGCCGTTCGCGCAGCGTCTGCTCGGCCGCCGAGAAGCGTGCCCGCTCGAGCGCCAGGCCCGCCTGCCGCGCGAGGGCGATCTTGAGCGCCCGTCGCTCGGGCGGGAACTCCTGGTCGGCCGGGAAGGAGAAGACGAGCCCACCGATCGTGCCGCGCTCGCCCACCAACGGGACGCAGACGAGACCGTGACCCGGCTGCGAGCGCCCGATCAACTCCGGGTAGCGCTCGTCCCGCTCCGACTCGGAACGGATGAAGACCCCCTCGCCGGTCCGCACCGCCTCCGAGAGCGGAAAGTTCCCGCTGACGGGGAAGCGACGGAACGGCTCGATGTACCGCAGGTCGTAGCCGCGCGACGCGATGACCTCGAGCCACTCGCCGTCGTCGCTCAGCGTCGCGATCAGCCCGCCGCGTGCCTCCGCCGCGCGCACGCCCTCCGTGAGGACCGCATCGAGGACCTCCTGCGGCGTATGGGCGCTGGAGAGGGCGTCCGCAACGCTCTGCAGCCGCGTGGCCGCATCGAGCGCGCTCTCGCTCTCCCGCACGGCGCGCTCTGCCCGCTCGCGCGCAGCGCGTTCGCGCCCGAGCACCTCGCTGCCGAACAGCGCCGCGATGAGGAACACGGCCAGAGCGGTCGCTCCCTCGGCGTTGAGCTGGGTGCGGTCGTAGCGCGACGCGAAGTAGTGAAAGAACGGATAGGCCGAGGCGGCAGCTGCCACCAGGCCTCCGACCCGGCCGCCCACGGCGGTGGCGAGGATGATCGCGACCACGTAGAGCAGCCCCGGAACGACGGTGCGGACGCTCGTGAAGGCGAGCAGCGTGACAAGGGCCGGGGCGCCGAGCGCGACCGCCATGGCCCTGCCCCAGTGCATCGTGTGCTCTGGCCAGCGAGCCGCTTGCGCGTGCCCGCGCGGCGCTGCGTCGGCGATCACCCGTGCTCCGAGAGCTCGCGATTGAGTTGTTCGCGTTCTCCTCTCGCAACTCGCTCGAGCACGTCTCGCACGATCCCGGCGAGCTCGAGCGGGTCGAACGGCTTCACCACGTAGCCGACCGCGCCGAGCTCCTGGGCGCGCAGGCGGTCCTCGGACGCTGCACGGGCGGAGAGGAAGACGACCGGGATCTCCCGCGTCTCGTCGTCTGCGGCCAGCTGCTCGGCGACACCCCAGCCGTCGACGCCGGGCATCATCACGTCGAGCAGCACGACCGACGGGCGCGCCCGCCTGATCAACTCGAGGGCCTCGGAGCCGTTCGCCGCCTCGGTCACCGCGAGCCCGTCGCCTTCGAGGTTGACACGGCAGATCGTGCGGATCGAGCGCTCGTCGTCGACGAGGAGCACGAGCGGCGCCGATTCCTCGGGCCGGTCTCCGCCGCTGCCGCCGCCCGGATCCGGGCGGTGCCGGACGCGGCTCCGCCACGTCCCGTCGACCAGATGCGGAGGTCGGTGCGCACGCGACGCCCGGAGCGTTTCGGACCTACTCGACCTCGTTCGTTGTACCGCCGGCACAGGGCCCCCCGAGCGTGGTGGATTCGGGCAAGTGTGCCCGAACACAAGCCGCTCCGCTAGAGGGCTTTGTGTTCGCGGTTCCAGTCCTCGGCCAGCTCGCGGAGGCCGGGACCGCGGACCCGGATCGCGTCGCGGGCGTGCAGCCTCATCCGGCCCGCGAAATCCCGGTCGCGCGACCGGAGCAGGCCGCGCGCCGCGTACTGCGCGCCGGTGCAGAGCGCGGCGACGCGGACGCCCAATGCGGAGTGGTGCTTCCGCCAGTAGCGCTGCCGGCCCCGCCACATCTCGTTGATCCGCCGCTCGGGAATTCCCACGCTGAACTGGGACTCGTGGTGGACGACGGTCACGGACGGGAAGTACTGCGTCCGCCAGCCCGCGCGGCGCAAGCGGCGGCTGATGTCCGTCTCCTCCGAGTAGATGAAGAATTCCTCGTCGAAGAGGCCGACCTCGTCGAGCGCCTCGCGGCGAAGGAGAAGCGCAGCGGCCATCGCCCAGTCGACGTCTCGAGTCTCGGTTCCTCCCGACTGCACGATCCCGACCCGGCTGAGGGTGAGGAGGCCGAGCGCGGCGGTCGCCGGAGAAGGGAAGCGCCAGGCCGAGTCCTGAGGGCGGCCGTCCGGATAGAGGAGCCGCGGCCCGAGCGCGGCGACCCGCGGATTCGCGTCGAGGTGGGCGACCATTCGCTCGAACCCCCAGTCCTCGCTCGTCGTGTCCTCGTTGAGGACGAAGACGTAGCGGCCGGTCGTGGCGCGGATCACGGTGTTGTGGTTGGCGCCGAAGCCCGCCCGGTGCCGCTGCTCGATCACGCGGACGTCGGGGAAGCGCTCGCGGACGGCCGCCGCCGAGCCGTCCTCCGAGGCATTGTCGAGAACGACGATCTCCACGTCTTCTGGCTCGAGCGACTCGAGGCAGGCGAGCAAAAGCTCGCGCGAGTTCGTGTTGACGAGGGAGACGGAGACGTCCGGCACTAAACGGTCTGCGTCAGACCGGCCGTCCAGGAGGGCGGCATGTTGCGCAGCACCTCGACGCTCTCGAAGCGGATCGGATCGCGGACGCCCTTCTCGCGCGCCCAATCGGCCATGCGACGCAGGCCCTCCTCCAGCGTGACCGTCGGCGCCTCGCCGAAGACGCGGCGCAGCTTCGCATGGTCGGAGAAGGCGTGGACGACTTCCTTCCGCGCCGGCAGAAAGTCGATCTCCGGCTCGGCGACGCCGAATGCGCGACCGATCGCCTGGGCGAGGTCGATGACGGCGTACGGCGTGTCAGCGCCGACATTGAAGACCTCGTTCGCGGCTTCCGGGACGTCGATCGAGCGCGCGATCAACGGCGCGACGTCGTCGATGTGGGTGAACGCCCGCGTCTGCCGGCCGTCGCCGAAGACGGTCATCGGGCGGTCGGCCATCACCTGGTTCATGAAGATCCCGATCACGTTGCGGTACGGATCCGCGAGGTTCTGCAACTCGCCGTACACGTTGTGTGGCCGGAAGATCGTGTAGTCGAGCCCGAACATCCGCTCCGCCGCGACTAGGTCGAGCTCGACGGCGTACTTGGCGATGCCGTAGGGGTCTTCCGGCTCGGGGACGACGTCCTCGGACATGGGCGCCTGCGCCGGGCCGTACACGGCGATCGAGCTGGCGAAGACGAAACGCTCGACGGTCTCGGCGCGAACAGCAGCGTTGACCAGGTTGACCGAGCCGAGGACGTTGTTGGTGTAGTTGAAGCGGCGGATGAAGTGCGACAGCCCCTCGGCGGCGTAGGCCGCCAGATGGAAGACGTGGGCGAAGTCGTGGCTGCGAAACAGCTCGTCGACGAGCTCGGGATCGGTAACCGAGCCGGCGACGAACGTCGCCCCGGAAGGGACGTTCTCCTCGTAGCCGCCGCTGAGGTCGTCGAGAACGACGACGTCGTGGCCTGCTTCGAGAAGGTGTGAGGCGACGTGAGCACCGATGAAGCCGGCGCCGCCGGTGACGAGGACCTTCATCGCGGCGTGAGGCTAGCAGCGCGAATCAGCGGAGCCGGTTCCTAGACTGCGCCCATGCGGAGCAGCCGCCGGGCCGTTCTCCGTTTCGCGCTCGGCGTCGCGCTGGCCGCCGCCGTCTTCGCCGAGGTCGTCCCGCGGATCGCGAGCTACGGAAGCGTCGCTCACCGGCTCGCGACCGTCTCGGCGCCGTGGGCTGCCGCGATCGCAGTCGGCGTGCTGCTCGACATCCTGACCACCGCCCTGCCGTGGCAGGCGGTTCTCCCGCAGCTGTCGTTCCTCGGAGCGCTCGCGTTCACGCAGGCCTCGACGGCGCTGACGACTGTGCTTCCCGGCGGCGCTCCCCTCGGAATGGCGATCTCGTTCGGCTTCCTCCGCCGGCTACGCGTCGATCGGGGAGCTGCCGCCTTCGCAGTCGCGGTGACCGGGATCTGGAGCCAGGTGATGATCCTCGTCTACCCGCTGGTGGGGGCCCTCCTCGTCTTCGCCACCGGCCAGCTGTCGAGCTCGACGGCTGCAATCGCCGCCGTGAGCGCCGTCTGCGGCGCGCTCATCGTGGGGCTGGCTGTGGCAGCGCTGCGAAGCGAGGGCGCCGCCCGCTGGCTCGGTGACGTCTCTGCGCGCGCGGCGGTGCGGGTCGCCGGCCTCCTCAAGCGAGCCCCGCCGGACTGGAGCGGCGAAGCCCTCGTGGCTCTGCGGGCGGAGAGGCTCGTGCTGCTCCGGCAGCGCTGGCTGAGGCTGACCCTGGCGACGCTCGGCAACCAACTGACGGCCTTCCTCGTGTTCGAGCTGTGCCTGCGGGCAGTAGGAATCTCGTCCGCCGACCTGCCGGCGAGCGAGGCGTTCCTCGCCTGGGCGATCGGGCGCGTGATCAGCTCTCTTCCCCTCACTCCCGGCGGAATCGGAGTCGTGGAGCTGGGGATGATCGGCACGCTCGTCGGCTTCGGCGCCCCGCACGAGCATGTCGTGGCCGCAGTGCTGCTCTACCGCGGAGTGATCGTCCTGCCGACGCTCGTGATCGGGCTTGTCTCCATCCCTCTACTGCGCCGCCTCGCCTCGGCGCCGGCCGAGCCCTCCTAGGGCCGGCCCGCTTTACACGGAGCTTACGAGTCGCTTCCACGGAGCTGACAGGCCTCGAAGAGGATGGGAGGAACAGTCGGGCGACGAATAGGAGAAAACCGGATGAAGAAGGCGATTGTTGTTCTCGTGGCAGCTGTGGCGCTTCCGACAAGCGTCGCGTTTGCGAAGCCGGCGGCGACCGGCACACATGGCAAGTCCAATCCGATGGTCATGTACGTCCTCAAGGGGACGCTCACCAGCTACACGGCGGCGACAGCCGACCAGACCGGCTCGGTCACGATTGACGTGAGGCACTCGAACTTCCACAGCTCGTTGAAGGGCCAGAGCCTGACCTTCGACACCACCATGAAGACGCGCATCACCTTCCCGAACGGCGCGACGACGCTCACCGCTCCGGCCAAGGGAGTCCTGAAGTTCAAGGCTCCGCTGCATCGGAAGGGCGACACGACCCTGGCGGCGACGCTGACGACGAACGCGAAGGCACTGCACATCATCGACCAGGCTCGCCAGTAGCACTGCTGGGCCGGCTTCCGGGCCGGAACCCTCAAGAAGAGATACGAGGCGGCCGCGCTCGGGGGGCGTGGCCGCTTCGTCGTTCTAGCGCGTCAGCGTCACCTTCCGGAGGCCGACCGGGCTGTCGAGGTCGAGGCCGCGCAGGCGCGTCAGGCGCATGGCCGCCACCTGGCCGGGCACCACGGCGGTGAGCGGGCTGAGCCATTCCGGCACGCCCGGCGCGAGCACGAGCTTCGTCTGCGCGCGGCGCAGCACCGCCCGAACGTCCGAGACCGCCACGAGCCGCGCCCCGCGGGCGCGCAGCGGCGGCACGATCTCCTCGACGCTCGGCCGCGCAGGACCGCTCGGCGCGACGACCACGACGGGCCAGCCCGGCTGGATCGCTGCGATCGGGCCGTGCATCAGGTCGGCGGGCGAGTACGCCTCGGTGACGATCCCCGACAACTCGCGGATCTTGAGCGCGATCTCGAAGCCGGTGCCGTAGTTGACCCCGCGCGCGACGACCGTCAGCCCGACGGCGTCGCGGTACTCCTCGAGCGGAGGCGTCCCGCCCAGGGAGAGCTCGATCTGCGCAGCGAGCGCCTCCGGCATGCGAGCGAGCTCCTCTCGCGCGGTCGCATCGTCGCCCATCTCGGCGAAGAGGAGGGCGACGGAGCCGAGCGAGTTGACGTAGGTCTTCGTCGCGGCCACCGCCTGCTCGCGCCCGGCCTCGAGGGGCAGCACGGCCTCGGCCGTCTGCGCGAGCGGCGAGGCGACGTCGTTCGTGAGCGCCAGGGTCGGCCGCCCCTGCTCCCTCGCCTCCGCGAGCACGGCGACGACGTCCGGCGACGCGCCCGATTGCGAGATCCCGATCACGAGCGCGCCGTCGAGCCGCGGCGGCTGGCCGTAGATCGTGTACAGCGACGGAGTGGCGAACATGACCGGCACCCGGTGCGCGCGGCCGAGGAGGTATTGCGCGTAGCGCGCGACGTTCGAGGAGCTGCCGCGCGACGCGATCAGGAGGTAGCGGAGGTCCCTCCGCTGGAAGAGCTGCGCGGCCGTCCGCGCCGAGGCCGCCTGGCGCTCGAGCAGGCGCGCCAGCGCCTCCGGCTGCTCGCGCAGCTCAGTCTCGAACCACGACATCGCTCCGTCCCGAGCAGAGGACGGTCAGGATTTCGAGCCGGTCGTCGAGCACGACCATGTCCGCCGGCGCACCTGGCTCGAGAAAGCCGACATCGCCGCGGGCGAGGAAGCGCGCCGGTACCTCGGTCGCCGCGCCCACCGCGTCCTCGAAGGGGACGCCGAGCGCGTGGAGGTTCCGGACAGCGTCGATCATCGTGAGCGTGGAGCCCGCCAGCGTCCCGTCCTCACGCTTCGGCGCGGCGCCGTCTTCGACCGCCACCTCGACGTCGCCGAGCTGGAAGGTGCCCTCGCTGCCGCCATTCCCGGCAGCCGCCATCGCGTCGGTGACGAGAGCGACACGTCCGGCCGCGCACGACCAGATCAGCCGCACAGTTTCGTCGGCCAGGTGGTGGCCGTCCACGACCATTCCGATCACGACGCCGGCCCGCGTGAGGGCGGCACCGGCGATCCCCGGATCGCGGGAGCGGAAGGGACGCATGGCGTTGAAGACGTGGGTGACGCCGCCGACTCCGAGGTCGAAAGCGTGGTTGGCCTCGGCCGCCGTCGCGTTCGTGTGCCCCGCCGCGACCGCGACCCCGCGCTCGCGCAGGCGCTCGACGAGCGCGTCCGCACCGGGCAACTCGGGCGCGAGCGTCATCTGGGTGACTGTGCCCGCGTCGAGCAGCCGGTCGAGCAGTGCGACGTCGGGCGCGCGCAGGTGGACGAGCGGGTGCGTGCCGGGCCGGTCGGGCGACAGGAAAGGTCCTTCGACGTGCGCACCGAGGATCCGCGGGCCCGAGGCCCCGGTCGGCATCGCCCGCAGCGCCTCGATCGTGGTCTCCTCTGCCGAGGTGATGAACGTGGGCTGATACGCGGTCACGCCGGCCAGGAGGAGCGCCTCCCCCGCGCGGGAGTAGTCCTCGCTCGAGGCGGAAAGGAAGTCGACTCCGCCGTACCCGTTCACCTGGAGATCGACGAAGCCCGGGATCGCGACACGGCCGCGCGGGCCGCGCGCCAGCCCGACCGCGACGACGCGTCCGTCCTCGACGTCGACGTCGCCCGGGGCGATCTCGCCGCGCACCAGCGCCGCTTCGACCCCGAGCCTCATTGCCCCGCCGCCTTCCGGACCGAGCCCTCCGAGGCCTCGAGCCGCGAACGAGCGTTCTCGGCATCGACGCCGGCCAGCAGCGAGACGAGCGCGACCCGCGCGTCGCCGGCCGCGGCCTGCAGTGCCTCGTCCACCGACTTCTCCGACGCGCCGCTGGCGAGCACGACGTTGCGCCGCGCCCGTTCCCGGAGCTTCTCGTTCGCCGGCGCGACTCCGACCATCAGGCCGCCGTACGTGCGTCCGAGCCGGATCATCGTCACGGTCGAGATCGTGTTCAGCACGAGCTTCTGCGCGGTCCCGGCCTTCAGCCGTGTCGAGCCTGCAAGCACCTCTGGCCCGACCACGACCGGCACCTCGTGCTCGGCCAGGGCGGCGGCCCGACTGTCGCGAGAGCTCGCGACGGCGACGCCGAGAGCACCGGCCTCGCGGGCCACCTCCAGCGCGGCCAGCACGAAGGGCGTGGAGCCGCTCGCGCTGACGGCGACGACGCAATCCTCGGGCCGGAGGGGTAGCCCGCGCAGAGCGTTCGTCGCCGCCGCACGATCGTCCTCGTCCGCATCCTGGTCGGCAATGACGGCGAGGACCTCGCCGGGTGGCGAGCCGAAAGTGGTGCCGCACTCGGCCGCGTCGAGCGCCGCGAGGGCTCCCGACGAGCCGGCGCCCGCATAGACGAGGCGGCCGCCCCGCCGCATGCGCTCGACGATCGCGTCGATCGCGGTGGCGAGCACGTCCCCCGCCTCGGCAACCGCGGCCGCAACCGTGGCGTCTTCCTCGTTGAGGAGACGGACGAGATCGCGCGTCGAGCGGAGGTCGAGGTCGGCGAGATCCGCGCGCGCAGCCTCGGTCGTCGCGGTCTGCGGCCGAGACGTGAGCGCCGCGCTCACCGCCTCCCAGACGAGCGCCGCGTCCGGCGTCGCGAGATCGGTCATGTGGCGGCAGGCCTCGTAGCCCCACGTCCAGAGGTCGTCGACTCCTTCTTCGCGCGCTGCCGAGATCGCAGCTTCGAGGTCGGGAATGTCCTCGCGCGTGAGGCCGAAGCTGGGCACCCAGAGCTGCGCCGCTACGCCGTGGCGGTCCGCGGTCTCGCGCAGGAGCCGCGCGAACCGGCGCACGAACGACTCGGCCGAACCGTCCCAGTGCTTCCAGTACGGATCGGTGACGAGCGTGGTCAAACCGGGCAGCGAGGCGACCTCGTTCCAGTCGGCGAGTCCCTGCGTGCCCTCGGTCGAGGGGAGCAGGCAGATCGCGTTCGAGCCGTCGTGCTCGATCACGTGGGCAAGCATCTCGCGCAGGAAGCCGACGACGGACGCCTCGCGAAAGGCCTGCACCTCGGGTGTCCGCTCCGCGGGGATCTGCCCGCCGAAGCGCTCGGCGCAGCGGTCGCAGCGGCACGTCCAGCGCGCCGCGTCGTCGACTCCGACGTGCGCCGGCACGACCCATGCCGGCTCGTCCCAGAAGACCGAGTCGACGCCGCACTCGAGCACCCAGTCGGCCCACTCCTTGCAGAAGTCGCGGTAGGCGGCGCTGTTGAGACAGGCCGCCGCGACGCGACGCCCGTCGTCCAGCACCTGGCACTCCTCGGGATGGAAGGCGACCCAGCGGCTCTCCGCCTCGCCGCCGAACGTGCGCCCGAGCCCCCACGGGCTCGCGAGCACCGTCAGCCCGGCGGCGTGCGAGATCTCGACGATCTCGGCCATCGTGTTGCGGTAGTAGGCGAAGTCGTTCTCGG
>Ga0308176_10003434_pt1 | contig 10138 bp, 9 predicted proteins | sample PhyCR2_3_FD_203890 | JGI IMG/M metagenome (GOLD analysis project Ga0308176, IMG submission 203890) | Soil microbial communities from UC Gill Tract Community Farm, Albany, California, United States - DLSLS.C.R2 | ecosystem: Environmental > Terrestrial > Soil > Agricultural land | place: USA... | reverse complement strand
GAGCAGCCGGCCGCGGAAGCGGTCGTAGGGCGACCGGCCGACCGCCACCAGCCCGCCGACCACCAGCTCCTCCTGGCTGAACGCCTTCTGGCGCAGGTGCTTGAAGAGCGCCTCGCCCTCCCGGGGCGCGAACCCGATCCCGAACCTCTCGGCCGCCTCCTGGTCGAAGCCGCGCTCGGCCAGGAACTGCCGCGCCACCAGGGCGTCGGGGGTCGCGAGCTGGTCGGCGTAGAACTCCTGGGCCTCCCGGTGCGCCTCGATCAGCCGCTGCCGCGCGGGGCCCTTGGGCCGGTCCTCGCGGACGTCGCCCTCCTCGCGCCGCAGCTGCACGCCGTACTTGTCGGCGAGCCGCTCGACGGCCTCGACGAACGTCAGCCCGTCGATCTTCATCAGGAAGTTGATGACGTCGCCACCCTCGCCGCAGCCGAAGCAGTGCCAGAACTGGCGGGCCGGCGTGACGTGGAAGGAGGGGGACTTCTCGTCGTGGAACGGGCACAGCCCCTTCTGGGAGCCGCCGCCCGCGTTGCGGAGCGTGACGTACGACGACACGACCTCGTCGATGCGCGCCTTCTCGCGCACCTCGACGATGCTGTCCTCGCGAATCCGGCCGGCCACGTGCGGAGTCTACGGGCGGGTCAGTACTCGCCGGACATGATGTTCCACAGTGGCTCGCCCGCGGCGTACCGATGCAGCTGGTCGCGGACCAGCCGGTGGGCGCGCGGCCACATCGCGCTGCTGGCGCCGCCCACGTGCGGCGAGACCAGGAGGTTCGGTGCGGACCAGAACGGGTGGTCCGGCGGCATCGGCTCGGTGTCGGCGACGTCGACCGCCGCGCTGATCCGCCCCGACTCCAGCGCGGCCACCAGGGCGCCGGTGTCGACGACCGCCCCGCGGGCGACGTTGACCAGCAGGGCGCCGTCCTTCATCCGGGCCAGGAAGTCCGCGTCGACCAGCCCGCGCGTGGCGTCGGTGAGCGGCACGACCAGGATCACGACGTCGGCGTCGGGCAGCAGGTCGGGCAGGTCCTCGATGGGGTGTACGCCGTCGCGCGCGGTCCGCGCCACGCGGACGACGTCGACCTCGAAGGGCAGCAGCCGCGCCTCGATCGCCTCGCCGACCGCGCCGTACCCGACGAGGAGCACCCGGCGGTCGGCCAACGCCGGTCGCCACTGCGGCTCCCACGAGGCGCGGTCCTGGGCGCGCACGAACTGCGGGATGCCGCGCAGCGAGGCGAGCACCAGGGTCAGCGCCAGCTCGGCGGTCGAGGTGTCGTGGATGCCGCGGCCGTTGCAGAGGGTCACCCCGTTGGGGACGTCCGCGCGCACGTTGTCGACGCCGGCTGTCATCGTCTGGACGACCTTCAGGCTGGTCATGCGCGGCAGCACCTCGCCGACGCGTGGCCCGACCTGGTAGGGCGGCACGTAGAACTCGACCTCGGAGACGCTGTCGGGGACGTGCTCGGTCGGGTCGACCACCTCGTAGCGCAGGCCGGACGGCGGGTCGCCGAGCAGCTCGGGGTCGAACGGGAGCCAGACGAGGGGTTCGGTCACGAGCGTCGCAACCTTTCGTGCCAGGCCACGGCGCTGGCGTCGGTGAGGGAGGCGACCTGGTCGATGACGACCCGCAGCCGCGCGTTGTCGTCGGCGGACGCGGCCCAGTCGTCGGCGAACGGGCGCTCCAGGGCGGTGGGGCCGCGGTGCGCCAGCCGGGCCACCAGCTCGGCGAGCAGCTCGCGCTGCCGGATCATCACGGCGACCCGGTCGTCGGCCTGCATCACGTAGTGGGCGGCGGTGCCCTTGAGCACCGCCATCTCCAGCCGGGACTGCTCCGGCACGACCAGGTCGGCGGAGTAGCGGGCGAACGGCCCCTCGCCGGCCTCGAAGGTGGCGTGCTGGACCGCGCCGCAGAACCGGCCGATGAGGTCGCTGGTCAGGTTCTTCAGGGCGGCGAGGCTGCGCCGGGAGCCGTCGTACGGAGTGGTCGGCCAGCTCTCCTGCTCCCGGAGCCCGGCCAGCGCCGCGTCGAGGGCGTCGTCGGAGGCGTCGGGGAGGTACCAGTCGCGGACCGTGTGCCACACCGCGGCCCGGTCGAGCGCGGTCAGGTCGATCCGCTCGGCCACCACCCCGTCCTCGATGTCGTGGACGGAGTAGGCCACGTCGTCGGCGAGGTCCATGACCTGGGCCTCCAGGCACCGGCGGGTGCCGTCGACCCCGGCCCGGAGCCACTCGAAGACGGGCTTGTCGTCGTCGTAGACCCCGAACTTGCGGGTCACCCGCGGCGACCCGTCGGCGTGCACGCCCGCGGGCGCCTCGGCGTGGGCCCGTGGCCAGGGGTACTTGGTGCAGGCGTCGAGGGTCGCCCGGGTCAGGTTGAGCCCGACCGAGCGGCCGTCGGCGTCGACGGTCTTGGCCTCCAGCCGGGTGAGCAGCCGCAGTGTCTGGGCGTTGCCCTCGAAGCCGCCGCAGCCCTCGCTCAGCTCGGCCAGCACCCGCTCGCCGTTGTGGCCGAACGGCGGGTGGCCCAGGTCGTGGGCCAGCGCCGCTGTCTCGGCGATGTCGGGGTGGGTGCCGAGCGCCCGGGAGATGTCCCGAGCCACCTGGGCCACCTCGAGGCTGTGGGTCAACCGGTTGCGGGTGAAGTCGTCGGTCTGGGGGCCGACCACCTGGGTCTTGGCCGCCAGCCGGCGCGAGGCCGCGGCGTGGACCACCCGGGCCCGGTCGCGCTCGAACGGCGTGCGCACGGGTGCATCCACCCGCTTGGGGGGTTCGTCGACGATCCGTTCGCGGGCCGAGGCGTCGTACAGGTCCAGGGAGTCCATCGCAGGCGACCCTACTCAGCCGCCCCGACACTCACCCATTGGTCGACACGTGCACGTGGTCCATGTGGTTGGCGGTGGCCGACCCGTGGTCGCCGTAGTACCGCCAGCCTTCGGAAGCCCGCACCGGCGTCCAGATCTGGTCCCACCAGATGATGTCGTAGAGGTCGAGCTCGGACGCGTGCGACTGGAGGAAGGCCGCGATCTGGTCGCCCAACGCCTTGTCGCTGGTCATGATGTCGATCGCCTGGCCCGAGGCGTGCTCGCCGTGCGCGTCGTACCCGAGGTAGGTGTCGATCTGCGGGTAGGCGTGGCAGACCGCGCGGTAGACCATGACCGCTTCCGAGGTCAGGCCGCTCTCGACGCTGCTGTCGGGGCAGGGTGCGGTCGAGAGTCCGGCCGGGGCCGCGGGTGCGGACGGCTTGGCCTGCTCGGTCGCCTTCGGCTCCGGCTTCTCCACGACCGGCTTGTCCTCCGCGAGGTAGCCGGCGGTGACCCAGCGGGACTGGCCGTCGACGACGACCTCCTCGCGGTCGGCAGCCTTGCGGCCGGTGACCAGGACCTGCTTGCGCTCGTCGACCAGCCCGGCCTGCTTGGCGTCCTGGCCCGCGGTGGTCCACAGGTTCAGCGGCGCGGTCGTCCAGAGCTTGGTGTGAGCCTGCTGGACCGCCTTGGCGGTGGCGACGCGCGCCAGGTTCGCGTCGAAGGCCTCCTGCAGCCGGTCGTCGCTGATCCCGGCATCCATCCGGGAGCTCGACCGGGAGACGGCGGCGTCGCGGGTGGGGCGGGAGATGTCGGCGGTGGCGTCCTGGCTCGCGATCAGGTCACCGGAACCGGAGTCCTGGGACATGACGCCGATGGTGACGGCGGAGGCGGTTGCCAGGAGGGCGAGGGGGCCGGCCACGAGGGCCGCCCTTGACTTGCGGCGGGCATCGGTGTCCCGCTTGTGGCTGTTGGCCACAGCGCTGATCCTTTGCTGTTGCGGACTGGGGGTCATCCCGAGAGAACGCCGCCGAAATCAGGGGTGATGACCCGGCAACGGCTCATGACTAAAGCACAGATGGACTAGTCCGCCCCAAATCGCACCCCCCTTCTGGGGTGCGTGTCTTCGCTCACCCTCGCGTGACACCCCTCGTCAGTGCTTGACCCGCTCAGGAGTTGGTGGCCACGTGCACGTGGTCCATGTGGTTGGCGGTGGGCGACCCGTGGTCGCCGTAGTCCCGCCAGCCTTCGGAGGCCCGCACCGGCGTCCAGATCCGGTCCCACCAGATGATGTCGTAGAGGTCGAGCTCGGAGGCGTGGGACTGGAGGAAGGCCGCGATCCGGTCGCCCAACGCCTTGTCGCTGGTCATGATGTCGATCGCCTGGCCCGAGGCGTGCTCGCCGTGCGCGTCGTACCCGAGGTAGGTGTCGACCTGCGGGAACGCGTGGCAGACCGCGCGATAGACCGTCACGGCCTCGGCGGTCAGCCCGTCCTCCACCGACGAGTCGGGGCACGGCGCGGTCGACAGGCCATCGGTGCTCGGCGGGGTGGTCGAGGGCGACTCGGAGGGAGTGTCGGACGGCGAGGGGGACGGTGTGGCCGACGGGGTCTCCGACGGGGTGGCCGAGGGGCTCTCCGACGGCGTGCCCGAGGGCTTCGGCGGGTCCGGCTTCTCCTGGGAGAGGTACGCCGCGGTGACCCAGCGGGCCTTGCCGCCGACGACGAGCTCGGCGCGCTCGCCGGACCGCCGTCCGGTGATCAGGACCTTCGTGCCCTCGTCGACCAGTCCGACCCGCGTCGCGCTCCTCTCCGAGTCGGTCCACAGGTTGAGCGGCGCGGTGGTCCACAGGTGCTCGTGGGCCCGGTGGATCGCCTGCTGGGTCTGTTGCGCGTCGTAGGCGTCCTGCAGCTGCTGGACGTAGCGCTCGCCGCGCTCCGCGGCCAGGCGCGACTCCGACCGGGAGACGACGCCCGTGCTGCGCGGGCTCTCGGTGGGGGCGCCCTCCGAGCTGCTCACGTCGTGGGCCGGCCCCAGGTGTGGTGCCATCACGCCCACGGCGACGGCGGTGCCCGTTGCCAGGGCGGTGAGGGGTCCGGCCACGAGGGCGGCCTTGATCCTGCGGCGGGCATCGGTCTCCCGCCTGTGGCTGTGGGCCACAGCGCTGATCCTTCGCTGTTGCTGACGGGTTGGCCCGAGAAACGCCGCCGGGATCGGGGTCACCCAACCGGCAGCGGTCGCGAGTGAAGCACAGATGGACTACCCGCCGGGTGCTCGCGCCCCCCATTTGGGGCACGAGCAGGCCCATCACCCGCCCGTGGTCTCGCTCACGTCCTCGCGCAGGCTGCAGTCGCTGCCGTCGGCGTCGTCCAGCCAGCCCTCGGGGAGCACCACCCGGTTGCGGGGCGAGCCCTGGCGGCCGCGGGGGGTGCCGAGCTCCTGCACCGGGAACGGCTCGGCGGGGTCCAGCTCGGCCAGCAGCGCCTCCAGCGCGGCCAGGCTGTCGACCAGGCCGAGCGAGCGGCGCATCTCCCCGCCCGCGGCGAAGCCCTTGAGGTACCACGACACGTGCTTGCGGAACTCCTTGCAGCCGCGCTCCTCCCCCATGTGCTGGCACAACAGCTCGGCGTGCCGCCGCATCATCCCGACCACCTCGCCCAGCGTCGGCAGGGTGGCGACCTGCTCGCCCGCGAACGCGGCGGCGAGGTCGCGGAAGAGCCACGGCCGGCCCAGGCACCCGCGGCCGACGACGACGCCGGCGGCGCCGGTCTGCTCGACCATCCGCAGCGCGTCGGCCGCCTCCCAGATGTCGCCGTTGCCGAGCACCGGGATGTCCACGTGCTCGACCAGGCGGCCGATGGCCTCCCAGTCGGCCTCGCCGGAGTAGGCCTGCGCGACGGTCCGCCCGTGCAGGGCGATCGCGGCACAGCCGGACTCCTGCGCGATCCGGCCGGCGTCGAGGTAGGTCAGGTGGTCCACGTCGATGCCCTTGCGGGTCTTCATGGTCACCGGCACGTCGTACGGAGTGGCGGCGGCGACGGCAGCCTCGAGGATCTGGCCGAGCAGCCCGCGCTTCCACGGGAGCGCTCCCCCGCCGCCCTTGCGGGTCACCTTGGGCACCGGGCAGCCGAAGTTGAGGTCGATGTGGGCGACGCCGTACTCCGCGCACAGGATCTCGGCGGCCTTGCCCACGTAGACCGGGTCGGTGCCGTAGAGCTGCACCGACCGGACGGTCTCGAGCTCGTCGAAGACGAGCATGTCCCGGGTGTGCTGGTCACCCTCGACCAGCCCGCGGGAGGTGATCATCTCGCAGACGTAGAGCCCGGCCCCCTGCTCGGCGCACAGCCGGCGGTAGGCGGCGTTGGTGATGCCCGCCATCGGCGCGAGAACCACGGGGGTGTCGACATGGACCGGCCCCAGGCTGAGGCCGGGGGCCAACGAGGCGGGCAGGGCGGACATGGGAGCCATTCTCGCCGCGGGTCACCGGATCAGCGAAACCGCGCCGTCCGGCACCCGATGCCCGGCGGTCGGGTTTCGCTCAGGTAGGGCATGCCAGGGGCCGGCGCCCCGACTAGCGTGGAAGGGGCGGAAATTGGCCTGCTGGGTCCGCGCGCGTGGTCGGCGCCCGGCGGAGCGGAGGCGACACCATGAGACGAGCACCGGCAGCCGCGATCGGCGCCCTGGCCTTCCTCGGGCTGGCCTGGGCCGGCATTCCGGCCCAGGGCACCTATACCGGCGACAACGGCCGCGTCGCGTTCGCCGCGGAGAACCCGGGCTTCCAGATCTACACGATCCGCACCGACGGTACCGGCCTGCGCCGGGTGACGCACGTGCCCGGCGGCGGCGCCTCGCAGCCCGACTGGAGCGGGGACGGCAGCCGCATCGCCTTCGGTCGCGAACGCCGCGACGGGACCTCGGACATCGTCGTGATGGACGCGGACGGCCGCAACCGGCACGACCTGACCGAGTCCGGGTACGAGACCCAGCCGGCCTTCAGCCCGGACGACCACCACCTCTACTTCGAGTGCGACTGCCACCCGCAGGGCATCTTCGTGATGCGCGACGACGGCACCGCACGCCGCCGGGTCACCACGCATGGCTTCCGCGGCGAGGCTGACAGCGACGCCAACGTCTCCCCGGACGGCGGGACGGTGACCTTCGTCCGGCACAAGGTGGACGGCGAGCTCCAGGCCCTGATGGCCGTCGACCGGACCGGCGAGAACCTGCGCCGCCTCGTCCCCTACCGGCGCGAGGTCGCCATCAAGCACGACTGGGCGCCGGACGGCGAACACATCGTGATCACGGTCAACGCCGACTACCCGCACGGCCGCTCACCCAACGTGGCCACGATCCGCAGGGACGGATCGGGCTTCAGGATGCTGACGCACTACAGGGGCGGCCGGCAGGGCGCCTTCGCCGGCTCCTACTCACCCGACGGTCGGTGGATCGTCTTCCGCGTCGAGAACCTGCACACCGACGTCTTCCGGCTGCTCAAGATGCACCCCGACGGGACCCACCGGACCTTGATCGCCACCCTGCCGTTCGCACCGCGAGGAAGTGACTGGGGGCCGCGACCCTAGTTCTTCGCGCCGCCCTGCTTCTTGTCGCCCTTGCCGGACTTCTCCGCGCCCGGCTTCGTCAGCTTGCCGGTCCAGGTGATCGGGTTGAAGTCCTGGGTGGGGCGGAAGCTGACCGCGGTCAGGTCGCCGTGCTTGGGCGAGAGGTAGACCAGGCAGGTCTTCATCGTGTCACCGTGCTTGAACTTCGCCGGGAACGGCTGGCTCGGGCACGGCTTGAAGGTGCTGGCGAACGAGGAGGCCTCGATCAGCGTGTTGCGCCCGTCGACGATGTAGAGCGGGACCGGCCGGCCGCCGAGGTCGGTCCGGCCGACGTTCTCGACCGTGGCGTGGACGAAGTAGGGGTTGGTCTTCTTCGTCGACTTGTCGAGCTGCCAGCCCTGGAACGACGCGGCGAAGGTCGTCTTCTCCGTCGACGTGACCTTGATGTCCAGGACCCCGACGGTGTCCTGTCGCGGCTCGTAGGCCACCACGGCGCCCTCGCCCAGGTCGAGCTCGCTGCCCTGCGCGGTCAGCTGGACGCCGTCCGGGACCGGCAGGTAGGGCTTCGCCGACGCCGGGTCGGACGGGGTGCTGGAGTCCGACGAGGACGCCGAGGACGTGTTCTCCGAGCCGTCGTCGCTGGAGCAGCCGGCGAGCACGAGGGCCGGCACCAGCACGGCAGCGGCGAGCGGGGCGAGGCGGGTACGCATGAGCAGAGTGTGCAACGGGCCGACCCGTCAGCAGCCGACGAAACGCTCGGCGAAGTAGGACGTGATCGAGTCGAGACCGATCCGCTCCTGCTTCATGGTGTCGCGCTCACGGACCGTGACCGCGAGGTCGTCGAGGGTGTCGAAGTCGACGGTGACGCAGTACGGCGTACCGATCTCGTCCTGGCGGCGGTAGCGGCGGCCGATCGCGCCGGAGTCGTCGAACTCGACGTTCCAGTTGCGGCGCAGCTCGGCGGCCAGGTCGCGGGCCTTCGGGGACAGGTCGGCGTTCCGGCTCAGCGGCAGCACCGCGACCTTGACCGGCGCCAGGCGCGGGTCGAGCTTGAGCACGGTGCGCTTGTCGACGCCGCCCTTGGTGTTCGGGGCCTCGTCCTCGGTGTAGGCGTCGATCAGGAACGCCATCAGCGAGCGGGTCAGGCCGGCTGCCGGCTCGATGACGTAGGGGACGTAGCGCTCGTTGTTCGCCTGGTCGAAGTAGGAGAGGTCCTGGCCGGAGAACTGGCTGTGCTGGGTGAGGTCGAAGTCGGTGCGGTTCGCGATGCCCTCGAGCTCCTCGAAGTCGCGGCCGGAGAAGCCGAAGCGGTACTCGATGTCGACGGTCCGCTTGGCGTAGTGGCTGAGCTTCTCCTTCGGGTGCTCGAAGTGGCGCAGGTTGTCCGGGTTGATGCCGAGGTCGGTGTACCAGCGGGTGCGCTCGTCGATCCAGTACTGGTGGAGCTCCTCGTCCTCACCGGGCTTGACGAAGTACTCCATCTCCATCTGCTCGAACTCGCGGGTGCGGAAGATGAAGTTGCCGGGCGTGATCTCGTTGCGGAAGCTCTTGCCCATCTGGGCGATGCCGAACGGCGGCTTCTTGCGGCTCGAGGTCACGACGTTCTGGAAGTTCAGGAAGATGCCCTGGGCGGTCTCCGGGCGCAGGTAGTGCAGGCCCGACTCGTCCTCGATCACGCCGAGGTAGGTCTTGAGCATCATGTTGAACTCGCGCGGCTCGGTCCATGCGCCGCGGGTGCCGCAGTTGGGGCAGGCCAGCTCGTTGAGGTCGACGCTGTCGGGGTCCTCGATGCCCTTCTTGGCGGCGTGGTCCTCCTGCATGTGGTCGGCCCGGAAGCGCTTGTGGCAGGACTGGCACTCGGTCAGCGGGTCGCTGAAGGTGCTCAGGTGGCCGCTGGCCTCCCAGGTCTTCGTCGGCAGGATCACGCTGGAGTCGAGGCCGACCACGTCCTCACGGGCGGTGACCATCGAGCGCCACCACTGGCGCTTGATGTTCTCCTTGAGCTCGACGCCGAGCGGGCCGTAGTCCCAGGCCGACCGGGTGCCGCCGTAGATCTCGCCGCAGGGGTAGACGAAACCCCGGCGCTTGCAGAGGTTGACGACATGGTCGAGGGTCGAGGCGGGCGGCTTGGCCACAGCAGTAGCTCCTCAGGCTGGCCGGCTGGCTGCCGGTCGGGGGTTCGCGGTCGGAGGGATCAGCCTATCGACCGGGGCGACCCGACATTGAGCACGGTGTCGGGCTCGACCACCTCGAAGGCGCTGGGCTCGTCGAGCGCCCGGCTCAACAGGGCCACGGCGTTGAGCTTCACGTCGTACGACGACAGCGCGCGGCGGTAGGAGCCGACGTTCTCCCAGGTGGTGCTGAGCACCCACAGCGTGGGGTCGTCGACGTTGCGTCCGACGGTGCCGGCGAGGTAGCCCCTTCCCCGCGCAAGCGTCGAGTGCGCGCGCTCGAGGTCGCCACGGAACGCCTCGGCGTCGACCTCGGGGACGCGGAACCGGTTGACGACGATCACACCGCGACCCTAGCCAGAGGGCCCGGTGTTTGACAATGATTCTCAACTGGTCTGAGAATCATTCTCATGCGGCTCCTCCTCGTCCTCGGCCTGCTGCTCGCCACCACGGCGTGCGGGTCGCTGGCGGACGACTCGGGGACGGTGCGGGTCGCGGCGGGCTTCTATCCCCTGGCCTGGGCCGCGGAACGGGTCGGCGGCAACCGGGTCGACGTCACCAACCTGACCCAGCCCGGCGCCGAGCCGCACGACCTCGAGCTCACCATCAAGG
>Ga0308176_10003433_pt1 | contig 10139 bp, 8 predicted proteins | sample PhyCR2_3_FD_203890 | JGI IMG/M metagenome (GOLD analysis project Ga0308176, IMG submission 203890) | Soil microbial communities from UC Gill Tract Community Farm, Albany, California, United States - DLSLS.C.R2 | ecosystem: Environmental > Terrestrial > Soil > Agricultural land | place: USA... | reverse complement strand
GTTCGAGTACGGGCCGAAGGTGACGCCGTCCAGGGACGTCGCAACGCTCGCGTTCGTCCCCTCAAAGGCGCCCGTCAGGCGCAGCATCGTGGGAGCGGGCGCGCCCTTGTCTCCCTTGTCTCCCTTGTCGCCCTTGTCGCCCTTCGAGCCAGCGGCACCCTGCGGGCCTCGCGGGCCGGGCGTGCTGGCGCCGCGGGCGCCCTTCGGGCCACGTACGTTCCAGGAGATCGGCTTGAACCCCTTATGGCAGTGGTTCAGCTTGATGTCGCCGATCGTCGCGTGGTTTCCGCCGGTCTCCACGCACGCGTGGATGACGCCGTTCGTGATCCCGAGTCGCACCTGCTTCTGCGCGATTCGGGTACTTCCCCCTAGCGCGGTGGTTGCGCCGATGAGCAGCGCAAGCGCCACCGCCACCAACATGTACCTCATTGTCTCCCCCTTTTTCTCTTGCCGCCGCAGGTAGGGCGGCTGCACGCCTGGAGAGTGACAGAAAGTACGTGCTAGTGCGGGCGTTTGTTGACTAAGCTGGTGCGCCGGCGATCTCGGCCGCGAGCTCCGCGACCTCGGTCGGCGTCGTCCCAACCCGCACGCCGCGCGCCTCGAGCGCGTCCTTCTTCGCCTGGGCCGTCCCGGAGGAGCCGGAGATGATCGCGCCGGCGTGGCCCATCGTCTTGCCGGGCGGCGCCGTGAAGCCGGCGATGTACGCGACAACCGGCTTGGTCACCTCGGCTTCGATGAACGCGGCCGCCTTCTCCTCCTCGTCGCCGCCGATCTCGCCGACCATCACGATCACCTCCGTCTCGACGTCGGCCTGGAAGCGCGCCAGGACGTCGATGAACGAGGACCCGACGACCGGGTCGCCCCCGATCCCGACGATCGTCGAGTTGCCGAGCCCGCGCTGGGTCAGCTCGTGGCCGATCTGGTACGTGAGCGTCCCCGAGCGGGAGACGACGCCGATCGGGCCCTCGCGGAAGATCTCGGCCGGGATGATCCCGACGTTCGCCTTGCCCGGCGAGAGCGCGCCCGGGCAGTTCGGGCCGAGCATCGTGATCTCCCTCGGGCGGATGTAGTTGTAGACCCGCAGCATCTCGTGCGCGGGCAGGCCCTCGGCGATGCAGATCACGGTGCCGATCCCGGCGTCGACGGCCTCGTAGATAGCGTCTGCGGCGAAGCGGGCCGGCACGAAGACCATGGTCGTGTTCGCGCCGGTCTCGTCCACGGCGTCGGCGACGGTGTCGAAGATCGGGATCCCCTCGAGGTCGGTGCCGCCCTTGCCGGGCGTGACGCCGGCGACGACGTTCGTGCCGTAGGAGCGGTTGCGGAGCGTGTGGAACGAGCCCTCGCGCCCCGTCGCGCCCTGCACGACCAGCCTGGTGCCCTTGTCGACGATGATCGCCACTTAGGCCCCCTTCCTCGCCCGGATCAGGATTTTCGTGTCCGTATAACCGTCTTGCTCGTCGATCCGGTTGCCGAGGAGCTCTCTGGCTCGCTGGCGCTCGACACCGGTACAGCCGGTCCGGTGGCACCAGGCGCCGAAATCGCGCCGCTTCTCCTGGAGCTCGACTTCTTCGACGCCGAGACCCGCGTCCTCGAGGAACGAACGCCACTCCCGCTCCGAGTACGAGCGAACGTGCGTTGGATCGTGCAGCCGCTCGGCCTGTTCGACTTCCTCGCTGTCGTAGAGCGTGTCCTCGATGAGCACGACCCCGCCCGCAACGCGAGCCATCTCGCCGATCGCGGCGCGAATGTCCGAAAAATGGTGCGGAGCGATCCGCGTTGCGACCGTGTCGAAGCACCCGTCGGCGAAGGGGATGTCCTCCGCAGTCGCGAGGACGTCGGCCCGCATCCCTGGCGCCGGATCCAGCGTGGTCACCTGAAAGCCCTCCTCACGAAGGCGTCGCGCGACATGCCCGCCGCCCGTCGCCACGTCGAGTGCGGTCTTGCCCTCCGCCCAGGAGATGAGCAGATCGAGGTCACGACCCTCGCGGTGCGTGTCGCTCTCGACATATGCCTCGGCGCGCTCGGACCAAGCGTCCGTCATGCCGCCAGCTCCACCGCGCGCTTCGCCGCCTCGAGCATCGTCGCCTCGACGTGCAGGTTCGGCGGCGCAGCCTCGGCGAGGATCTCGCGGCCCTCCTCGGCGTTCGTCCCGTCGAAACGCACGACGATCGGGTGCGAGATCTCGATCTGCGTGAGCGCCTGCAGGATCCCACGCGCCACCACGTCGCAGCGCGTGATCCCGGCAAAGATGTTGAACAGGATCGACCTGATCTGCGGGTCGGCCGTGATCACCTCGAGCGCGTCGACCACACCCTGCGCATCGCCGCCGCCGCCGAGATCGCAGAAGTTCGCAGGGCGGCCGCCCGCGAGCGCGATCACGTCGAGGGTCGACATCACCAGCCCGGCGCCGTTGCCGAGGATCCCGACCTCGCCGTCGAGCTTCACGTAGGTGACGCCCTTCTCGCGGGCCGCACGCTCTTCAGGCGGGTAGGCCTCGAGGTCGCGCATCTCGGCGATGTCCGGGTGCTTGTAGAGGGCGTTGTCGTCGACGGTGAACTTCGAGTCGAGCGCGCGGATCTCGCCCTCGGACGTGACGATCAGCGGGTTGATCTCGCAGAGCATCGCGTCGGTCTCCACGAAGCAGCGATAGAGCTTGGCGATGATGTCGAGCAGCTGCTTCTGCTCGTTCGGGTCGTCGATCGCGGCGCCGTAGATCAGGCGCCGGGCCTGGTAGGGCTGGTAGCCCTCGAACGGGTCGACGTGCAGGCGCGCGAGCGCGTCCGGGTTCTTCTCGGCGACCTCCTCGATCTCGACCCCGCCCTCGGTCGTGAGCATGAACAGCGACTGCTTCGCGCCACGGTCGAAGGTGACCGAGAGGTAGTACTCCTTCGCGATCTCCGAGGCTTGTTCGATCCAGAGCTTGCGCACGACGTGGCCGTTGATATCGAGCCCGAGGATCTCCTCGGCCTTGCGCTCGGCGTCGCCGGGGTTGTCGGCGAGCTTGATCCCGCCGGCTTTGCCGCGGCCGCCGGTAAGCACCTGCGCCTTGACGACGACCTGGCCGCCGATCTGCTCCGCGGCCTCGCGAGCCTCTTGCGGAGTCGCCGCGACCCGACCCTTCGAGGTCGGAATCCCGAAGCGCGCGAAGAGCTCTTTGCCCTGGTACTCGTAGAGGTCCACCGGCGCGGGACTCTAGCTGGCGTCGACTACCACGCAGACCACCTGCCCGTTGCCCACGGCCTGTCCGGGCTCGACCTCGAGCTGAGTGACAACGCCGGCGCGGTGGGCGGTGATTTCGTTCTCCATCTTCATCGCCTCGACGATGCAGATCACCTGGCCCGCTGCGACCTCGTCGCCCTCCGCGACCTCGACAGCCAGCACCGTGCCCTGCATCGGCGTGACGACCGCGTCCTTGGCGCCGGTGTGCCCGCCTCCGGCAACACGCTCGCGGCGCCGGCGCGCGAGCTCGGCGTACGGCGGTTCGGGGACGAGCGCCTCGACTTCGTAGCGGCGCCCGTCCAGCTCGAAGGTCAGGTGCCGGCCCCGGGTCGCCGCTCCGTCCAGGGCGGCCGAAGCCGTCGCCTGCTGCTCGGAGAGGGCCTGCGCGCGCTCGGCCAGCGCCTCCGACTCGACGACGCCGTGGCACGTTGCGCCTTCGACGAAGCACGGCTGCTCGAGCAGCGCCTGGTGGAAGCCGAGCAGCGTCGTGATCCCGCCGATCTCGTACTCGCCGAGCGCGCGCAGCATCCGCCGCCTGGCGTGCTCGCGGTCGATGCCGTGGACGATCAGCTTGGCCACGAGCGGGTCGTACAGGTCGGGCACCCGCGAGCCGGCGACGACACCGGAGTCGACACGGACGCCCGGCCCGCCCGGCTCCCGGTAGCTCGTGATCCTCCCCGGGCTCGGCAGGAAGCCATTCGAAGGATCCTCGGCGTTGATTCGGCACTCGAGCGCGTGCCCGGTCAGGCGGACGTCCTGCTGGCGCAGCCAGAGGGGCTCCCCGGCCGCGATCAGCACCTGCTCGCGGATCAGGTCGAGGCCGGTCACCACTTCGGTGACGGTGTGCTCGACCTGGATGCGAGTGTTCATCTCGAGGAAGAAGTACTCGCCCTGCTGCGACAACAGGCCTTCGATCGTCCCGGCGCTGCGGTAGCCCACCGCGCGCGCGGCCTCGACGGCGATCCCGCCGATCCGCTCACGCAGCTCTTCGTTCACCGCCGGCGACGGCGTCTCCTCGACGAGCTTCTGGTGGCGGCGCTGGATCGTGCAGTCGCGCTCGCCGAGGTGGATCACGTTCCCGTGGCCGTCGGCCAGCACCTGCACCTCGACGTGGCGCGGGTCGACGAGATAGCGCTCGACGTAGACGGTGGAATCGGAGAAGTACGCCTGCCCCTCGCGCTGGGCCGACTCGAACGCGCGCTCCGCCTCGTCGGGGCCCTGCACGACCTTGAGGCCCTTGCCGCCGCCGCCCGCCGCCGCCTTGATGGCCAGCGGCCAGCCGAGCTCGTCGCCGAGCCGCAGCACATCTTGGGCGGAGGTGACCGGCTCGGTCGTCCCCGGAACGACGGGAACGCCCGCCGCGGCCATGCGCTCGCGGGCAGTGGTCTTCGAGCCCATCACGTCGATCGCCTCGGGCGGCGGGCCGATCCACACCAGCCCCGCGCCGGCGACCGCTCGGGCGAATCCGCCGTTCTCGGCCAGGAAGCCGTAACCCGGATGCACCGCCTCCGCTCCCGCCTGCCGAGCGACCTCGAGCAGCCGCTCCTGGTCGAGGTAGCTCTGCGCGGCCGGCCCAGGTCCGACGAGATAGGCCTCGTCGGCGACCTGGACGTGCAAGGAGCCGCGATCGACCTCCGAGTAGACGGCCACCGTCCCGATCCCGAGCTCGCGCAGGGTCCGGAAGACCCGGACGGCGATCTCGCCGCGGTTGGCCACGAGGACTTTCGAGAAGACGGGCATCGCGCGCGTATTCTCCCTGCGCATGACGCTCGCGGACCAGTTGACGCTCGTGCGCATCCTGGCGGTGCCAGTCGTGATCGTCCTGTTCGTCGCGAGCTTCGATGACCACTACTGGTGGGCGACCGGCGTCTTCATCGCGGCGATGACGACGGACTGGTTCGACGGGCGCGTCGCGCGCCGGTACGGCTACTCCTCGCCGCTCGGCTCGCTGCTCGACCCCGTCGCGGACAAAGTGCTCGTGCTGACCTTCCTGATCCTGCTGGTCGACGACGGCATCTTCCCCGGCTGGATGGTCGCGCTGATCGTGGCGCGGGAGTTCCTCGTCTCCGGCCTGCGGCTGGCCGCTCTCGAGCGCGGCGTGGTCATGCAGGCGCGCGACCTCGGGAAGCTGAAGACGTGGTCGCAGGCGACTGCGGCGGCGATCGGCGGGTTTGCGGCAGCCGGCGCGTGGGACAAGGACGTGGCGTGGTGGGCGTTGCTCGTGTCGCTCGCGCTGACGTGGCTCTCCGGGCTCGACTATGCGCGCGTCGCGCCGGGGCTATTGCGCGGCAGGCCCTTGTCGTCCTGATCCTCGTCCTCGCCGACGTTCTCGAGCACGCCGCGTAGGCGCCACCCGCTGCGGTAGGCGGGCGGCAAGGAATCGCGCGCGAGCAGCGCCTCGACGGCCGCCAGCACGGCGTCGCGGTCCTCCGGCTCGGGCGTGATCCGAACCTCCACGCTGCCAGACTAAAGCTGCGGCGGCGCCCGGACGATACGAACCGTGGATGAGCCGCCTCCTCACCATCCTCTGCTGCTGCGCGCTCCTCGCCACTCCCTCGGCCTTTGCCGGGCGAATCGGCGATGGCGGCGGGCACACCGCGAAGTCTAGCCGCACTACGGTCTCCTGGGCCCAGCCCGAGATCCGCTACGTCGTGCAGCACGGCCTGATGGCCAAGACGGTCGCTGCCTTTCGCGCCGACGACACGCTGACGCAGGGCGAGCTCGCCACGGTCGTCGCGGGGCTCACCAAGCATTCGGCCGGCACTGTCGCCACCCCCGGCGCCCCGGTCACCGTCACCCAGCTCGACGCGCGCCTCATCCGCGCACTCGACCTCTCCGACGCGGCCGCCACCTTCACTGCCGGCGTCCAGGCGGCCGGACTCGCGACACCCTCCCGCTTCGGCACCGAGACGGTCGCTCGGCTGCTCGGGCTGCGAACGAACCATCCGGCGGCCCACGATGATCTCGAGCTGCTGCCCACCGATCCGGTCACCCGCGCGGAGACCGCCTACTCCGTCGCCCAGATCCTGCGCTTCAAGGGCTGGGAGACGCAGTTCATCGAAGACGCGGCAGCCACGTTCGAGCTCCCGCAGCTCGGCGCCTGGCAGACGCGCGTGCTGAACACGGCTGTTCGCTTCGTCGGCTTCCCCTACGTCTGGGGCGGCACGAGCGAGAAGGCGGAGTCGCCGTTCGGCATCCAGGCGCACGGCGGCTTCGACTGCTCCGGCTTCATCTGGCGCGTCTACAAGCTGCAGGCCTATCCCGGCGGCGCTGCGCTCGCCTCGACGCTCAAGGGACGCACCACCTACCAGATGAGCGGCGAGGTCGGGCCCGCGAAGCGGATCGGCTTCGCCAAGCTCGCTCCGGGCGACGTCCTCTTCTTCGGCCCGTCCGGCCCGCGCTCCAAGCCGGCCTCGATCGGCCACACCGGGGTCTACCTCGGCGGCGGCTGGATGATCCATTCGTCGGGCCAGGGCGTGGCCGTGACACCCCTCACCGGCTGGTACCGGCAGCAGTTCGCCTGGGCCCGCCGGCCGCTCGCCGAAGCCGGCCTGACCGCCTCCCGCTAGAGGCGAACTGACTCAAATGGAGGATCACCCTTCCGGGTGATGTGACGGCAGGCACGAGCATCGAAACTTGTCGTCGTCCTGCTAGCACCCTGGGGAGGTTGAAGTTGCTGCACTGGAGCCCACGAGTTGTCGCCCTCGTCGCCGTCCTTGCGCTGGTCTTGATCGCGCTCGGCGGCCTGGCGGAGGAACTCACCTACAACCTCTACTGGTAAGCGCGTAATGACACCCCGCGTCCTGCCGCCGACGCGAGTCCTTGCAGTCATCATCCCGGTCTGCATCGCCGGTTTCGTTGTCGCGTGCGCCGCTGCGGTTTCGTTCGCGGTCACGCCACACCAGACCGCGACGATCCTCGGGCTCGCGGCGCTGCTCAGCGCCTCGACCCTGGCCGACCGCTTTCCCGTCCCGGTCGAGGGGATCGACACCGGGGGCGTCTCGCTCTCGTTCGTCTTCGGCGTCGCCTCGATCGTGCTCTTCGGGTGGGCCGCGGGCCTGATCGTCGTCTGCATCCCGCCCGCGATCACGCAGGTGCTCGAGCGGCGGCCGGCAATGCGCGTCGCCTACAACGTTTCGGTCGTGGCCCTCGCGGCGACCGCCGCGGGCGCGGTGTCGGCGCCCCTGAGCCCCGACGGCGCAAGCGGAGTGCTCGCCCGCGTGGGCGCCGCAGCCTCGGCCCAGTACATGGTCAACCTGCTGCTGATCACCGCCGTCGTGGCGGTCAGCGCGCGCCGCTCGCTGTTCTCGTTGGCGAAGACGAACATCCGCGTCACGGTCGTCCCCTTCTCGCTGATGGCGTCCGCGGCGCTGATGCTCGTGGTGCTGTGGGAGCGCTCGCCGTTCCTCTCGGTCGCCCTGGTAGGGCCGCTGCTCGCGATCCAGCTCTACCAGCGCGCGATCGTCGGCGCGCTACGCGCGATGCGGCTCGCCCTGACCGACCCGCTCACGGGCCTCGGCAACCACCGGCATTTCCACGAACGACTCGAGAAGGAACTACGGCACGCTCAGGAGAAGGGCCTACCGCTCACTCTTTGCCTCGTCGACGTCGACGACTTCAAGCGGATCAACGACCGCTTCGGCCACCCCGCCGGCGACCGCGTGCTCTCGCGGCTCGCCACGCGTCTGCGGCAGACGGGCGAGGCGTTCCGGCTCGGCGGCGACGAGTTCGCGCTGCTCCTGCCCGGCTACGACGAGAACAGCGCGCTCACCGCGGCGATGTCGGTCGTCGACCGGATCGCCGCGCTGGAGCTCGAGCAGATCGGCTCGGTCACCGTCAGCGTGGGCGTCGCGACCTCGCCGGCGCACGCAGGCGACCGCGACGAACTGGTCCGCCTGGCCGACAGCGCGCTCTACTGGGCGAAGGAGTACGGCAAGAACCGGGTCCGCGCCTACCGGCCGGACGTGATCGAGCTCGCCGAGCTGAAGCGGCTCGCGAGCGGGCCGGATCGGGCTGCACGCTTCCGGGCAGCGGCGAGCCTCGCCCGCGCCGTCGACGCACGCGACGTCTACACCGGCAGCCACTCGCAGCGAGTCGCCGAGCTCGCCGCGCGCACGGCCCGGCGCCTAGGGCTTCCCGACGAGGAGGTCGAGCTGACACGGCTTGCGGCCAGCCTGCACGATCTCGGGAAGCTCGCTATTCCTGAGGAGATCCTGCGCAAACCAGGCCCGCTGACGGAGCCTGAGCGGATGGTGCTCGAGCGCCACCCGCAGATCGGGTTCCGGATGCTGGAGAGCCTGGGCGTGGATCCGGTCGCCGAGTGGGTGCTTCATCACCACGAGCGCTGGGACGGGAGCGGCTACCCGGACGGGCTGCCCGGCGACCAGATCCCGCTCGGGGCACGGATCATCTTCGTCGCGGACGCCTACGACGCCATGACGTCGGAGCGGGTCTACCGGCGGCGGGTGCTCGCGGACCAGGCGGTTGCCGAGTTGCGGCGCTGCGCCGGCACCCAGTTCGACCCGGAGATCGTCGACGCCTTTGCCGACGAGCTGGCCGCGAGCGAAGAGCCGCTCCGCGTCGCCGCCGTCGCCTCGTAGGCGTCGTCTAGAGCGGGATGTTCCCGTGCTTCCGCGGCGGGCGGCGCTCGCGCTTGGTCAGCGCGGTCTCGAGCGCGTCGGCGAGCACGGGCCGCGTGCGGCGCGGCTCGATCACCTCGTCGACGTAACCGCGCTCGGCGGCGACGTAGGGGTTCGCGAACCGCACGCGGTAGTCCTCGATCAGCTCGGCTCGCCGCGCCTCGGCGTCATCGGCTTCCTCGAGCTCGCCGCGGAAGACGATGTTGACCGCGCCCTCCGGCCCCATCACGGCGACCTCTGCGGTCGGCCAGGCGAAGTTGAAGTCTGCGCCGATGTGCTTCGAGCTCATCACGTCGTAGGCCCCGCCGTAGGCCTTGCGGGTGATCACCGCGAGCTTCGGCACCGTCGCCTCGGCGTACGCGTAGAGCAGCTTCGCGCCGTGGCGGATGATCCCGCCCCACTCCTGGGCCGTCCCCGGCAGGAACCCGGGCACGTCGACGAACGTGACGAGCGGGATGTTGAAGGCATCGCAGGTCCTGACGAAGCGCGCACCCTTCACCGACGAGTCGATGTCGAGGACGCCCGCAAGTGCCTTGGGCTGGTTGCCGACCACGCCGACGACGTGACCGTTCAACCGCGCGAAGCCGCAGATCAGGTTTTCGGCCCAGCGCTCGTGCACCTCCATGAACTCGCCGTCGTCGACGACCCGCCGCACGACGTCCTTCATCTCGTACGGCTTCGCGGGGTCATCCGGGATCAGCGTGTCGAGCTCCGCGTCCTCACGACCGGCCGGGTCGGAGGGCTCGGAGTAGGGCGGCGGGTCGACGTTGTTCTGCGGCAGGAAGGAGAGCAGGTAGCGAGCGTCCTCGAGCGCGGCCTCCTCGGTCGGCGAGATGAACTGTGCGACCCCCGACTTCGACGCGTGGGTGGCCGCGCCGCCGAGCTCTTCGAAGCTCACCTCTTCGCCTGTCACGGTCTTCACCACGTCGGGGCCGGTGATGAACATGTACGAGCTGCCCTCGACCATCAGCACGAAGTCGGTGATCGCGGGCGAGTAGACCGCGCCGCCCGCGCACGGCCCCATGATCAGGCTGATCTGCGGGATCACGCCCGAGCACTGGACGTTGCGCCAGAAGATCTCTGCGTAGCCGGCGAGCGAGACGACGCCCTCCTGGATGCGCGCGCCGCCCGAGTCGTTGATCCCGATCACCGGGCAGCCGAACTTCGCCGCCAGGTCCATCACCTTGCAGATCTTCTCGGCGAAGACCTCGCTCAGCGAGCCGCCGAAGACGGTGAAGTCCTGCGAGAAGACGAACACACGCCGGCCGAAGATCGTCCCGT
>Ga0308176_10003432_pt1 | contig 10141 bp, 10 predicted proteins | sample PhyCR2_3_FD_203890 | JGI IMG/M metagenome (GOLD analysis project Ga0308176, IMG submission 203890) | Soil microbial communities from UC Gill Tract Community Farm, Albany, California, United States - DLSLS.C.R2 | ecosystem: Environmental > Terrestrial > Soil > Agricultural land | place: USA... | reverse complement strand
GAGGGGGAGCCGCGCGCCTTCGGCAACGGCCACCTGTCGGCGCGCGCCCGGGGGGAGGACGGCGCGGCGGTGAATCTCGTAGGATGGCGGTGGGGGGAGCGCTCGGCGAGCCTGCGCGGCCGCTTCGAGGTCCTCGCCTGTGTCGAGGACGACACGTACCGCGGCGGTCCGGTGCTGCGCCTGGTGGACAGCCGGCCCGCCCTTCCAGGGATCAGCTCGTAAAGCAACCGTCGCCATGGTACGCAAGGCCCGCTCTCCGCTCGCCGGCATCCGCAAGCTGCTGCTCGCGGTGCTGGTGCTCCTCGTGCTCGGCATCGCCGGGCTGTTCCTGTTCGGCAAGGCCGGCCAGCGGCGGGAGAAGCCGGCGCGCGCGGAGGAGGAGGACACCCGCGGCGCCAAGGGGATGACCCTGATCGGCGAGGACTTCGACTACACCTTCACCGAGGGGGCGCGCCCCATCTTCCACATCAAGGGGGTGAGCATCAAGGCCGACCGCGAGGGGACGATCTACCTCGACCGCGTCGCCGTCACCCTGTGGGACCGCCAGGGGCGCATCTTCCACATGGAGAGCCGCAAGGCGAGCTTCAACCGCGAGTCCAACGAGGGGCAGCTCCAGGGGAACGTGGTCCTGCGCGGCCCGGAGGAGCTGGAGCTGCACACCGCCCGGCTCGACCTCCAGCAGAAGGGGAATGTGGTGGTGAGCGACGTGCCGGTCGAGATCCACTACGCCGGCAAGTACATCGCCCACGCCGGCAAGCTGACGGTCGACATCCCCGGCGAGAATTACGCCCTCCAGGGCGGGGCGCGGGTCGACAGCCTCCCCGGGGTGGTACCCGCGGTCTCGATCAACGCGCAGCGGCTGATCTACGACCGCCAGCAGCACTGGCTGCGGGCCGAGGGGGGGGCCGACCTCCGGCGCGGGGCCGACTGGCTGTCGGCGGTGCGGATCTACGGCAACCTGTCGGACGACGAGACGACGCTCAAATTCGTTCACGCCTTCTGGGAGATCTCGGGGGAGACCCACTCGACGGCGCCGCTCGCGCCGGGCAGGGCGGCGGCCCCTACGACGGTCCGCTTCAAGGGGGGGAAGGACCTGGTGGTGGCCTTCGTGCCGGAGGGGAAGAGCGCCCAGCCGAACCAGCCCAGCCGGGTGGAGATGGAGGCGCCGGACGGCGGCAAGGTGCAGATGGACTCGATCGGCGGCGGCATCGTGCGCACCCTCACCGCCCGGCGGATCGGCGGCTCGCTGGAGAACCGGGTGCTCAGCTCGGCCGACGCCGTGGGCGGCGTCGAGATCCGCGAGGTGGCGAAGGGGCCGGACGGCAAGGCCCTCCTGCGCCAGGCCACCGGCCAGCGGGGGTCGGCCACCTTCAAGCCGGACGGCCAGCTCGCCGGCATGGACTTGGTCAACAACGTGGTCTACCACGACGGCCAGGCCACCGCCACGGGGGACCGCGGAGCGATCGACATGGAGCAGGCACGCGGAGAGTTCGTGGGGGACCCGGTGGTGGTGACCAGCGAGCGGGGGCGGATCGAGGCGCCGCGGATGGTGTACAACACCGACCAGCAGATCGTGAACGCCCGCGGCGGCGTCAAGGCCCTGCTGACCAAGGTGGAGGAGACGGCGTTCTCTGGCACGCCGATTGCTAACGGGCAAGGCCCGGTGCATGTAGAATCCCAGGAGGCGTTCTGGCGCCAGCAGCCGTCGTCCTTCATCTTCCGCGGCGACGTGCGGGCCTGGCGGGGGGACAACCTGCTCCTGGCGCCCGAGCTGCGGGGGGACAAGGCGGCGGACCAGCTCACCGCCACGGGCGGGGTGAAGACGCTCTTCTATCCCACCCAGGAACAGGCCGGGAAGACCGGCAAGGCTCCGGCCGGGAAGCCGGCGCCGATCCAGGCCTCGGCCAGCGATCTCCAGTACACGCAGAAGTCGGGTGTGCTGATCTACACCGGTAACGTGCGGGTGGACCAGGAGGGGAAGACGATCACGTGCCAAAAAATGGAGGTCGATCTCGGCGCCGACCATCAGGCAAAGACCATGATCTGCACCGGCGACGTCAAGGTGAACGACCCCAAGGTCGGGCGCAAGATCGAGGGGCAGAAGGCGGTCTACCAGGTGAGCCAGCGGCAGGTGGAGATCACCGGCGAGCCGGTGACGATGAACGACAAGGAAGGCAACCAGGTGCGCGGCAAGCGGGTGCTGTACTACGTGGACGACGGCCGGGCGGTGGTCCAGGGCAAGGAGGGGGAGGGGAATCCGCCGCCGGCGATGACCGCGCCCCCGAAGCCCCCGAAGCCACCCGGCCAGGGGAGGCGATGACCGAGCTGGCGACCGCTCCCCCGCGGGAGACCTCCGGGACCGCCGAGACGCGGAAGCTCTGGACCACCAGCCTGCGCAAGGTCTACCGCGGCCGGGCGGTGGTGCAGGACGTGTCGATCGAGGTCGGCCCGGGGGAGATCGTGGGGCTGCTCGGCCCCAACGGCGCCGGCAAGACGACCACCTTCTACATGGTGGTGGGGCTCACCCCGCCCGATTCCGGGACGGTCCAGCTCGGCGACGAGGACATCACCGAGCTGCCCATGTACCTGCGGGCGCAGCGGGGGATCAGCTACCTCCCCCAGGAGCCGTCGGTCTTCCGCCGCATGTCGGTGGAGGACAACCTGCGGGCGATCTTCGAGACGCTCGACCTCTCGCACGCCGAGCAGGAGCGGCGCATCGACCAGCTCATCGCCGACCTCGGGCTCTCGAAGGTGCGGCGCACCCGCGGCGCGCTGCTCTCGGGCGGCGAGCGGCGGCGGGTGGAGATCGCGCGGGCGCTGGTGATCAGCCCATGGTATATCCTTCTCGACGAGCCGTTCGCCGGGATCGACCCGATCGCCGTGCTCGACATCCAGGGGATCATCCGCCACCTCAAGTCGATGGGGATCGGCATCCTGATCACCGACCATAACGTGCGGGAAACATTGAAAATAACCGACCGGGCCTATATCATCAACAACGGCGAGATCCTGCGCTCCGGCACTCCGCTGGAGCTGTCAACCGACCCGCAGGTGCGAAAAATCTATCTCGGCGAAGACTTCACTCTGTAGGCAGGGCATGGCTGAATGGCGTTAGAGCAAAAACTTTCCCTCAAGCTGGCGCAGAAGCTGGTGATGACGCCGTCGTTGCAGCAGGCGATCAAGCTTCTGCAGATGACGCGTATGGAGCTCGACACGCTGCTCACCCAGGAGCTGGTGGAGAACCCGGTCCTCGAGGAGTCGGGGGATATCGTCGAGGACGAGGCGCCGGCCCAGGAGGAGATGGCGGCCCCAGAGCCGCCGGCCAACGGCGAGGGGCTCGATCACGAGAAGTCGATGGAGAACATCGACCTCGACGCCTACTTCGGCGACTACTGGGAGGGCCCCGGCTCCTCGTCGATGATGGAGGAGCGCGAGGAGCCACCGATCGAGAACAGCCTCACCCGCGAGGCCGACCTCTACGACCACCTCCTCTGGCAGCTCCACATGGCGGAGGTCACGCCCCGCCAGCGCGAGATCGTCGAGCTGATCATCGGCAACCTCAACCCCGACGGCTTCCTGGTGGCGACCCCCGGGGAGATCGTGTCGATGGGAGAGGCCGAGGAGCGCTGCTACACCCTGGCGGAGGTCGAGGAGGCGCTCGCCATCGTCCGCGCCTTCGACCCGCCGGGGATCGCCTGCAACGACCTGCGCGAGAGCCTGCTCCTCCAGATGGACATCAAGGAGATCCCCCAGGACGCCCTGGCGCGCCGCATGGTCGACGAGGCCTGGGACCTCTTCCTGCGCCGTCAGTTTCCCGCCGTGGCCAAGAAGCTGGGGGTCGAGCTGCCGGAGCTGGAGGCGGCGATCGAGGTCGTCCGCACCCTGGAGACCCACCCCGGCCGGCAGTTCAGCACCGACCGCCCGCACTACATCGAGCCGGACGTCTTCGTCCGCCGGGTGGGGGACGAGTACGTCATCCAGCTCAACGACGACGGCCTGCCGCGGCTGCGGGTCAGCCGCGCCTACCGGCGCATGCTGCAGACCATGCGCAGCGAGGGGCGGCAGACCGAGGCGCAACAGTTCATCAAGGACAAGATCCGCTCGGCGGTCTGGCTGATCAAGAGCCTCGACCAGCGCCAGCGCACGATCTACAAGGTGGCGGCGTCGATCGTCCGCCAGCAGCGCGAGTTCCTCGACCGCGGCATCGAGCATCTGCGGCCGATGGTGCTGCGCGACGTGGCCGAGGACATCGGCATGCACGAGTCGACGGTCAGCCGGGTGGTCTCCAACAAGTACATCCACACCCAGCGCGGCCTCTTCCCGATGAAGTTCTTCTTCCACAGCGGCATCGACCGGGAGTACGGCGACAACATCTCCTCGCTGACCGTCAAGCGCAAGATCGAGCAGCTCATCCAGGCGGAGGACCCCAAGCGCCCCCTCTCCGACAGCGAGCTGATGCGGATCCTGAACCGCGAGGGGATCCAGATCGCCCGCCGCACCGTCGCCAAGTACCGGGACGAGCTGAGCATCCCCTCCTCGACCGACCGGAAGCAGATCTTCTAGGGTGGAGTCAACATGAAGACCGAGATCATCGGCCGCAACACCCCCATCGACGACCGCCTGCGGGGGCTGGTGGAGAAGAAGCTGGCCAAGCTGGAGCGGTTCCTCGACGGCCCCATCGAGGCCCGGGTCACCCTCACCACCGAGAAGCACAGCCACCTGGCCGAGCTCCACGTCACCCACCGCGACGGCGTCCTCCAGGGGACCGAGGAGACCGACGGCAGCTTCCAGGAGGCGGTGCAGCACGCCGTGGCCAAGGTGGAGGAGGCCGCCCGCCGCACCCACCAGAAGCAGGTCGACAAGCGGCGCCGCCCGGCCGACCGTGCCGGCCGCGGCCAGCGCTGGCCGGTCGAGGTCCTCGAGCAGGACAGCGTCGGCGAGGGTCGCGCGCCGCGGGTGATCGAGACCAGCCACCTGCACATCAAGCCGATGACCCTCGACGAGGCGGCGCTGGAGCTCGACGTCTCCGAGCACGGCTTCGTGGTCTTTCGCGACGCCGCCAGCGACCGCCTGAGCGTCCTCTACAAGCGCAAGGACCAGAATTACGGGCTGATCGCCCCCGAGCTCTGACGTGGGGCTCGGCGCGCTGACCCGGCCGGACCTGATCTTCCCCGACCTGCCGGCGACCGACTCGCAAGGCGTGCTGCGCGCCCTGGCCGGGCGCGTCGCGGCCCAGGGGCTGGTGAAGAACGGCGAGGAGCTGTTTCAGCAGCTCTGGGAGCGCGAGCAGCTCGGCTCGACCGGTATCGGCCAGGGGGTCGCCATCCCGCACTGCAAGCTCAAAGGGCTGGCGCGCGGGGTGGTGGCGGTCGGCCTGGTGCCCGCGGGGGTCGATTTCGGCGCGGTTGACGGCCAGCCGGTGAAGGTCTTCTTCCTGGTCGTCTCCCCCGCCGAATCGCCCGCCGAGCACCTGCAGATCCTGGCCGCGATCTCGCGCTGGATCCGGGCGGACGGGCACGCCGGCAAGCTCCTCGCCCTGCACGATCCCGCCGCGGTGTACGATCTCCTGCGCGACGAGGGGGGCTGATGGAATACGGAGCGATCGACGGCGCCGTGCCGGTGGCCGAGCTGATGGGGGAGGAGCTGAGCTACCTCCGCCTGGGCGTGATCTCCGGCGGGTCGCACCTGGACAACCAGATCACCCATCCGCGGGTGCAGAAGCCGGGGCTCGCCTTCGCCGGCTACTACGAGTACATCAAGCCCGGCCGGGTGCAGATCATCGGCGAGAGCGAGACCGAGTACCTGAAGACCCTCACCGAGGAGGAGCGGCACGAGCGGCTCGACCGCATCACCGCCCTGCCGGTGCCGGTATTCGTGATCACCAAGGGGATCGCGCCGCTCCCCGGCTTCCTCTCCCTCTGCCAGAACCGCGAGGTCCCCGTCCTCTCCTCGCCCGCCCTCTCCTCGACCGTCATCAAGGGGATCAGCTACTTCCTGGAGGACCACCTGGTCCCCTCGACCTCGCTGCACGGCGTGCTGCTGGAGATCTACGGCCTCGGCGTGCTGCTGATCGGCGAGAGCGGGGTGGGGAAGAGCGAGTCGGCCCTCGACCTCATCACCCGCGGCCACAGCCTGGTGGCGGACGACAAGGTGGCGGTCAAGCGCTACCCCAACGGCGAGCTGGTCGGCTACAGCGTGGGGCCGCTGCGGCACCATATGGAGCTGCGGGGGATCGGCATCATCAACGTCCAGGACCTCTTCGGCCTCGCCTCGGTGCGCGAGCGGACGACCATCGACCTGGTCGTCGAGCTGGAGCACTGGCAGGACGGCCGGGCCTACGAGCGGCTCGGCCTGGACGAATCGGTGTTCCACATCCTGGAGACCCCCTGCCCATACATCCGCATGCCCGTCGCCATGGGACGGAACATCAGCATCCTGGTCGAGATCGCGGCGCGCAACCACGTGCTGAAGCTGCAGGGGCACCACTCCGCCCGTGAGTTCGCGCGAAAGCTCGAGGCCCAGCTTGAACGAAATCGAAAAGGCCCCACCCGCTAACCTCAGTCGGGCCCGGCTGGTGATCATCACCGGCCTGTCGGGGTCGGGGAAGAGCGTGGTCGCCAAGTGCTTCGAGGACCTCTCGTACTACACGGTCGACAACCTCCCCCTGCCGCTGCTGCGGCAGTTCCTCGACAACCCCCTGGAGCTGGCGGGGGGGACCGACCGCATCGCCGTGGTCACCGACGTGCGCGCCCCCGGTTTCGCCGAGGAGCTCCCGCGCCTGTTCGCCGAGATCGACCGCGAACGGATCGAGCCGCGGCTCCTCTTCCTCGAAGCCTCGGACGAGGTCCTGGTGCGCCGCTTCTCCGAGACCCGGCGCCCCCATCCGCTGGCGGCCGACCGGCCGGTCATCGAGGGGATCCGCCGCGAGCGGGAGCTGCTGGCCGAGATGCGGGCCCGCGCCGACATGGTGTTCGACACCAGCGGCTGGTCGATCCACGAGATCCGCAGCCAGGTCTACCGCGAGTTCGCCAGCAACCCCGGCGAGGAGCCGGGGATGGTAGTCTCCCTGGTAAGCTTCGGCTTCAAGCACGGCATTCCGTACGGCACCGATCTGCTGTTCGACGTGCGCTTCCTGCCCAACCCGCACTTCGTGCCGGGGCTGCGCGAGCAGACGGGGCAGGACGAGGGGGTGCAGTCCTACCTCGACCGGCAGCCGGACTTCGCCGAGCTGGTGGGGAGGCTCGGCGATCTCCTGGCGTACCTGCTGCCGCGTTACCGCCGGGAGAACCGGAGCTACCTCTCGGTGGCGATCGGCTGCACGGGGGGGCGGCACCGGTCGGTGGCGGTGGCCGAGCGGCTGAAGGCGGCCCTGGAGGAGCAGGGGTGGCCGGCGCGGGTGATCCACCGGGACATCTCCCGCTAGGTGGACCGATAGGCGGTAAGGAATCGGAAGCCCGGCGAGCGGGTTACCAGTCAGGGGATACTGTTTGAGGCGATGATCGGCAAATTGATCCTTACTCACGGCGGTCTGGCCCGGGAGCTGCTGGCCGCGGCGAGCGTGATTTCCGGCTCCCTGAACGGCTTCGAGGCGCTGTCGCTCGACTGGAGCGACGGCTTCGACGAGGCGCGGTCGAAGGTGGCGGCGGCCCTGGAGCACCTGGACCAGGGGCAGGGGGTGCTCATCCTGACCGACATGTACGGCGGCACCCCTTGCAACATCGCGATGACCTTCTTCCAGGCAGGCAAGGTCGAGGTGCTGACCGGCGTGAACCTCCCCATGGTCCTCCGTCTGGCCTGCCAGACCGGCGGGGACCGGGGGACGGTCTCCGACCTCGCCCACTGGCTGCAGGACAAGGGGCAGCGGAGCGTCTGCCTGGCGGGGGAGATGGGGAACGGCAAGGCCTGCGCCCCGAAGTGTGAGAATCCCCAACCCGCGGTGCCCGTGGGGGCCGTGAAACCGGGCGGAGAGAAGGCATGATCCAGCGCGAGACGGAGATCGTCAACCGTCTGGGCCTGCACGCGCGGGCCGCGGCGAAGCTGGTGCATACCGCCGGCGCCTTCCAAGCCCGCGTCACCGTCGCCAAGGATGGCGAAGAGGTCGACGCCAAGAGCATCCTGGGGGTCCTGCTGCTCGCGGCGGGGCAGGGGAGCTGTGTCACCGTGCGGTGTGAAGGGGAGGACGAGGAAGAGGCCCTGCGGGCCGTCACCACGCTCATCGCCAACCGGTTCGACGAGGAGAGCTGATGGCCGACACCGAGATGCAGATTCTGCAAGGCATGGGGGTCTCCGGCGGCATCGCCATCGGCCGCGCCGTCTTCCTGGAGACCCGGGGCCCCGAGGTCTTCCGCCTGCACATCCCGGAGACTCAGCTGGACAAGGAGGTGGCCCGGCTGCGCGAGGGGGTGGAGCACGCCCGCGGCGAGCTGAAGCGCCTGCGCTGCCGCGCCGAGGAGGACCTCGGCAACGACCTGGCGGCGATCTTCGACGCCCACATCCTCCTGCTCTCCGACGCCAAGTTCCTCGGCCGGGTGGAGGAGCGCATCCGAGCCAACCAGGTCAACGCCGAGTGGGCCGTCCACAAGACCGCCGAGGAGCTCGACAACCGCTTCGCCCATATGGAAGATCCCTACATCCGCGAGCGTAGCGAGGACCTGACCGACGTCAGCCGCCACCTGCTGCGCAGCCTGCAGGGGATCGCCCACCACGATCTGGAGCTGGCGTCCGACATCGTCATCGTGGCCGACGACCTCACCCCGTCGGACGCCATCCGGCTCGGCCGCGAGCGGGTGATCGGCTTCGCCATCGAGACCGGCGGGCGCACCTCCCACACCACGATCATCGCCCGCTCGCTCAACATCCCCGCCGTCGCCGGCTTGGTGGGGGTGATGGGGCGGCTGAGCGACGAGGCGCCGGTGATCGTCGACGGCGAGACCGGCCGGGTCATCCTGCACCCGACCCGGGAGGTCCTGCGCCAGTACATGCGGCGCAAGTCCGAGCTCGAGCGGCGCGACCGCGATCTCCTGGCCACCCGCGAGCTGGCGGCGGAGACGCGGGACGGCGTCCGCGTCGCGCTGATGGCCAACATCGACCTGCCGGAGGAGGTGGAGGAGGTGCCCCTCTTCGGCGCCGCCGGCATCGGCCTCTACCGCAGCGAGTTCCTCTACATCGAGAAGAGCCCGCAGATGCCGACCGAGGAGGAGCACGTCGAGATCTACCGCCGGATGGTCGAGGCCGCGGCCCCCAACCCGGCGATCATCCGCACCTACGACCTGGGCGGGCGCAAGCTGGCGCGCGAGATGATGGCGACCCAGGAGGAGAACCCCGTGCTCGGCCTGCGCGGCATCCGCTTGACCCTGGCCCGCCCGGAGGTCTTCCGGCGCCAGATCCGGGCCCTCTATCGGGCCGGGCTCTTCGGCGACCTCTGGGTGATGCTCCCCCTGGTCAGCACTGTCGAGGAGGTGCGGCAGTTCCGCACCTTCGCCGACGGCGTGATGGCCGAGATGGAGCGCGAGGGGGTGGCGTTCCGCCGCGACGTCCGGCTCGGGGTGATGATCGAGGTCCCCGCTGCGGCGATCATCGCCGACATCCTGGCCCGCGAGGTCGACTTCTTCTCGATCGGCACCAACGACCTCATCCAGTACTCGCTGGCGGTCGACCGCAACAACGAGCACGTGGCGAGCCTCTACCAGCCGCTTCATCCGGCGATTCTGCGCATGCTACGCTTCGTCATCGACAGCGGCCGGGCGGCGGGGATCGAGGTCAGCCTCTGCGGCGAGATGGGGGCGGACCCGCGCTTCGCCCTGCTGCTGACGGGGCTGGGGCTGCGGCGGATCTCGATGAGCCCGCGCCAGATCCCGGAGGTCAAGACCTGGCTCCGCGAGGCCTCGGCCGCGGAGCTCGCCGTACTGGCCGGGCAGTGCATGGAGCACAGCACGGCCGCCGAGGTGCAGCGTCACATGGAAAGTTTCTTCGAATGCTCGTTGCCCTCGCGGGTGAGCGCCTCCGGCGCCTAGGGCCAGATTCAAGAGAGGATTCGCGATGCGTTTTCCCATTCGCCGAGTGGAGAAGCCGTGGGGGTATGAGCTGATCTTCGCCCACACCGACCGCTATGTGGGTAAGATCCTGCACGTCGACGCCGGCC
>Ga0308176_10003431_pt1 | contig 10141 bp, 9 predicted proteins | sample PhyCR2_3_FD_203890 | JGI IMG/M metagenome (GOLD analysis project Ga0308176, IMG submission 203890) | Soil microbial communities from UC Gill Tract Community Farm, Albany, California, United States - DLSLS.C.R2 | ecosystem: Environmental > Terrestrial > Soil > Agricultural land | place: USA... | reverse complement strand
GGAGGGGGGGCGGTCGACGATGAAGTCCGGCTCATCGTCCCCTACCCACCGTTTCCGCTCCTCGTCCCACCAGACGAGCCTCTTCCGCTCCGACCAGGGTCTCCCCTCCGGGTCCGCCGAGGCACGGTTATAAAGGACCCGCCGGTTGTGCGGCCAGGCCCACCCCCATTCGGGCGCCACCCAAGTCTGCTCGCTCGCTGGCTTGCGGCGGGCCGTCTGATTGATTCCGTCCTTGTAACAGCCGGCATAGATCCAGCAGCCGCAGGCCGTCGAGCCGTCGTCCTTGAGATCGGTGTAGCCGGCGACGGGCTTGCGGTCCGCCACGGTGAAACCGTTGATCTCGGCCAGCACCGCCTCGGCCGAGGGCTCTTCGGTGGCTCCGCGGACCGGGTAGTCCCAGGTCAGCGCGAGGAGGGCGCGGTCCTTGGGATCGGCCGAGCCCGCGTAGAGCTCCCGGAGTCGTCTGCCCAGGTGATAGGTGAAGTGGAGCTCGCTCCGGCAGTCCCCCGGCGGCTCGACCGCCTTGTGGCGCCACTGGAGGAGGCGCTCGGTGTTGGTGAACGACCCTTCCTTCTCGGTATGGGCGGCGCAGGGGAAGAAGAAGACCTCCGTGGGGATCTCCCTGGGGCTCACCTCGCCGCGCTCGATCTCCGGCGCGTCGCGCCAGAAGTCGGCCGACTCGATCACCGAGAAGTCGCGCACCACCAGCCAGTCGAGCTTGCGCATCGCCGCCCGCTGGAGAGCGCCGTGCATCGAGCCCACGGTGGGGTTCTCCCCCATCAGGAAGTACCCCTTGACCACTCCGTCGGCCATGGCGGTGACCGTGGTCATGTGCGAGTGGTCGCCGGAGAGGCGGGGGAGGGTGTCGTAGAGCCAGCCGTTCTCCTTCGTCGCCGCGTCGCCGAACCAAGCCTTGAAGAAGGACACGGCGTACTTCGGAAACTCGCTCCACCACCCCTCGTCCGTGCCGTTGAGCTCCAGGTACTTGTCGAAGGTGAGATCGGACTTGGCCTTCGGCATCGGCAGGTAGCCGGGGAGGATGTCGTAGAGGGTCGGGATGTCGGTGGACCCTTGAATCGAGGCGTGGCCGCGCAGGGCCATGATGCCGCCGCCGGGCCTTCCGATGTTGCCGAGCAGGAGCTGGATGATCGCCGCGGTGCGGATGTACTGCACCCCCGTCGAGTGCTGGGTCCACCCCACGGCGTAGCAGAAGGCGGTGGTGCGCTCAGGGCCGGAATTCTCGCAGACCGCCTCGGCCACCTCCAGGAAGAGGTGGCGCGGCACGCCGCAGACCTCCTCGACCACCTCCGGCGTGTAGCGGGAGAAGTGGCGCTTGACGATCTGGAAGACGCAGCGCGGGTCCTGGAGCGTGTAGTCGAAATGCTCGGCGCCGCTCTGGGTGCCGCGCTCGGAGCGGGGCTGCCCCGTGTAGGTCTCGCGCTGGCCGGCCGCCGCCCCCACCTCCGTCCCCTCGTAGGCCCAGGAGGAGGGATCGTACTGCGCCTTCTCCTCATCCCAGCCGCTGAACAGGCCGTCGAGGTCCTCCGTGTCCCGGAAATCCTTCTTGATCAGCGCCGGGGCGTTCGTATAGTGGAGGACGTACTCCTTGAACCAGCGGTCGTTCTCCAGGATGTAGCGGACGATCCCGCCGAGGAAGGCGATGTCGCTCCCCGCCCGGATGGGGAGGTGGAGATCGGAGACCGCGCTGGTGCGGGTGAAGCGGGGGTCGACGTGGATGATCTTCGCCCCGCGGTTCTTCGCCTCCATCACCCAGCGGAACCCCACCGGGTGGCACTCGGCCATGTTGGACCCCTGGATGACGATGCAATCCGAATTCGCGAGGTCCCGGGGGGCGGTGGTGGCGCCGCCGCGTCCGAAGGAGGTCCCCAGACTGGGGACCGTGGAGCTGTGTCATATCCGGGCCTGGTTCTCGACCTGGATGACCCCGAGCGCCGTGAAAAGCTTCTTGAGGAGGTAGTTCTCCTCGTTGTCGAGCGTCGCGCCGCCCAGATGGGCGATCCCCAGGGTGCGGTTGACCTCGTTGCCCTCCGGGTCCTTCGCCTCCCAGGTCTCCTCGCGCGTCTTCTTGACGAGTTGCGCCACCCGCTCCAGGGCCCAGTCGAGAGGGACGGTCTCCCACTCCGTACCATGGGGGCGGCGATAGAGGACCGTCTGTACCCGGTGCGAGCCGGTGACGAGCTGGAAGGTCGCCGCCCCCTTGGGGCAGAGGCAGCCGTGGGAGAGCGGGGAGTCGGGGTCCCCCTCGATGTCGGTGATCCGACCGTCCTTTACATAGACGAGCTGGCCGCAGCCGACCGCGCAGTACGGGCAGACCGAGCGGACGACCTTGTCGGCCTTCTCGGTGCGGGGCTTCAGGGTCTCGCTGCGTGGAGAGCGGGCGGTCTCACCCAGGGCATGGAGGTCGCCCTCGCGGATCTGCCGCAGGACCGGCCACCGGAAAAGCGTCTCGCGAAGGGCCATCCACTTGCCTCCCGCGGGAGCACCATGCAAGTCCGGTGCGCGGGGGGCGGGAAAGATTCCAGTGGCGGGATCTGGCAACTTCCAACGCGGCTCCATGGCATGTATCTTGTAGTTTCGTAACGTGGAGGACAGCGATGCCAAAGACCACCCCCCACCCCTCCGCCTTCGAATTCATCCCCGAGAGGCCCACCATCCCCAAGCTCTGGGAGGCCGCTCAAGGCTGTACCGCGTGCGATCTTTACAAGAAGGCCACCCAGGCGGTGCTCGGCGTGGGGCCCAAGAGTGCGGCGGCCTTCTTCATCGGCGAGCAGCCGGGGGATCAGGAAGATCTGGCGGGCAAGCCGTTCGTGGGCCCCGCCGGCCGGGTGCTCGACGAGGCGCTGGTGGAGGCGGGGATCCCGCGCGAGGAGGTCTTCGTCACCAACTCGGTCAAGCACTTCAAGTGGGAGCCACGGGGCAAGAAGCGCATCCACGCCAAACCGACGCTGGGGGAGGTCAAGGCCTGCCGTCCCTGGCTGGAGACCGAGCTCGAGATCGTGAAGCCCCAAGTGATCGTCTGCCTGGGCGCCACCGCCGCGCAGTCGCTGATGGGCTCGAAGTTCAAGATCACCGTCGAGCGCGGCAAGTTCTTCGAGACCCTCTGGGCCCCCTGGCTCACCGCCACGTACCACCCCTCGGCCATCCTGCGGATGCCGGACGAGGACGCGCGCCACGCGGCGCGGGCGCTGTTCGTGGCCGATCTGATCGGGGTGGCGCAGCGGCTGCGGCTCCTGGCTTCCGCCTGAGGCTTGGATAGATTCGGGGACATTCCTGGAGATTCAGAGACAATCCAGGGTAGAAGGGGACTAACCTGGAGAAAGCGGGACCGAAGAAGGACAAAGAGGACGAAGATACGAAGATAGGGACATTTCTGGGAATTGCGGGACTGTCTTCCTGAAAACGGGACTGTCCACGAGATTCAGGGACGGGGCTGGCTAGGAGCTCTTCTCAGCTCTCTCTTCCCTGAGGTCCACGATCTCTCCACCCGTGATCCGCACGAGCTCCTCCGGCGTCGTCCGGAACACCGCGTGGGGAGTCCCGGCGGCGGCCCAGATCTCCTCATATTGGAGGAGATCCTGGTCGATCAGAACCCTCGGCTTGGTGGCATGGCCGACCGGCGCGACACCGCCGATGGGGAAGCCCGTCAGACGTTTCACGGTGTCGGCGTCCGGCCGGGTTGCGGGGGAGCCCAGGTGAGCGGCCAGCTTCTCCATCGAGACCCGGTTGGGCCCCGAGGCGATCACCAGGACGGGCGCGTCTCCGTCAAGAAAGACGAGGCTCTTCGCGATCTGGGCCACGGTGGTGCCAATTGCCACCGCCGCTTCCTGGGACGTCCGCGTGCTGGCGGCGAGCTCGACCACCTCGCCGCCGGCTCTCAGAGATCTCAGCTCGGTTTGGATTCTTTCCGCGTTGGGGTGCATGGCGGATTCATTGTACGAAAGATAAGCTCTGCTCCATGCAAGCCCACGGCATCGACGACGTCCTCCTTATCCTCGACGGCATCATCGCCGACACCAAGGCGAAGAGCGATCCGCTGGGGTATTTCCCGGCCCTGTACCGGCAGGTCACGCTGACGGTGAAGCAGGGGATCGCCTCGGGGTACTTCGACGACGGGCCGCGGATGGACCGCTTCGATGCCTTGTTCGCCAGCCGGTATTTCGCGGCCTACGACGCCTGGACGTCCGGCGGCCAGCCCACCAAGAGCTGGCAGGTGGCCTTCCAGGGGATGCGGTCGGGACAGCTCATCATCCTCCAGGACCTGCTGGTGGGGATCAACGCCCACATCAACCTCGATCTCGGTGTCGTCGCCGGCGAGACCTTCCAGGGGGCGGCCCTCCAGGGCTTCCACGACGATTTCAACAAGATCAACCAGATCCTCTCGACCCTCCTCCCGAAGGTCGAGGACACGGTCTGCGAGTTTTCCCCCCTGCTCGGAATCCTCGCCAAGATCGGCGGGCAGGACGCCATCGAGGTCCTCAACTTCAGCATGGACGCCGCCCGCGACGACGCCTGGATGCACGCCGTCCTCCTCTCCCTCCAGCCGCCGGAGGCTTGGCCGATCACCGTGAAGACGATCGACGACAAGGTCGCCTTCCTCGGCAGGCTGATCGCCCAGCCCTCAGGTTTGGTGGCGCAGGCGGTCGATCTCATCCGCGACACCGAGAGCAAGGACGTGCCGGCGATCATCGACGCCCTGAATTCGATCGTGCCGGCCACCGGCGCGGTGTTGCCGTAGGAGAGCGCGCAGATGGACAACCCCGGCGTCCAGATCCTCCTCCGTGCCCTCGACACGGGCTACGACCACAAGTCCTGGCATGGGCCGATCCTCAAGGGATCGCTGCGCGGGATCTCCCCGGAGGAGGCGGCCTGGCGGCCGGCCCCCAGACGGCACAACGTCTGGGAGATCGCCATCCACGCGGCCTATTGGAAGTACGCCGTCCTGCACAAGCTTCGGCCGGAGATCCGTTTCCCTCTGAAAGGGCGCGACTGGTTTCCCCGTCCGGAGGGGGAGATCAGTGAGCCGGCCTGGAAGGCCGACCTGCGCATCCTGGAGCAGACGCACCGGGAGCTCCGCGCGGCCGTGGCCGCCCTCCGCGACGAGGATCTGGAGACCGTCCCCCAGGGGAGCAAGAGGGTGGTGCGGGATCTGGTCCTCGGCGTGGCCTACCACGACATCTACCACGCCGGGCAGATCCAGCTCCTCAAGCGGCTCCGCGAGGGACGATAGCGGCGACCAGGCTCGTCTCTGCTCCTCTTTGCGCTCTCTGGCATGCTGTTGTAGCATGGAGGGGCTTGATGTTTTTGCAGGTCCGGTAGAGCGGAATCGCATTCTTAGCCAAGAATGAACTGGCTTGGCCTCTTCCGGCATTCCTTACGGGAGGACAGAGAATATGCTCTTTTGGCGTTTTCCGTCAAGTGTCCTGGCTCTCATTCTGATCAGCCTCGCCTGGGGGGGAGCGGCCCTGGCCCAGGAAGCCCTCTTCGTTCCCTGGACGCAGCTCCCGGCCTCCGATCTGGTCGCCGGAAGCGAATTCGGCTCCCAGGTCCAGCTCTCCTCGGACGGCTCCACGGCTCTCGTCGCGGCTCGGTCGAAGGACTGCGCTGGGAACCCTAACTGTGGACTGGTGGTCTATGTCTTCGCGCGGGGTACCGGCGTCTGGGTCCAGCAGGCCATCCTGACCGCGCCCGGCGGAGCTCCCTGGAGACAGACTCTCTCGATGGCCCTTTCGGGGGATGGCAACACGGCTTTCCTGGGGTTGGCGGACACGGGCTGCGCCGCCGGCTTGGACTGTGGCGTGGTCTATGTCTTCGTCCGCAGTGGAGGCGTCTGGACCTTGCAGCAGACGCTCGCGAGCCCCAACAACGCGGCTCAATATCTTTTCGGGATAGACATGGCGCTCTCGAAAGATGGAAACACCGCTCTGATCGCGGCGATCGGCGAACCTTGCCAAGGAGGAAATTGCGGTGCGGTCTACGTCTTCACCCGCAGCGGCAATCTCTGGACGGAGCGGCAGAGGCTGGTGAGCGGAGATCCCCGCTCCGACGAGTTCTTCGGACGCACCATCACGCTCTCGGCCGACGGCGATACCGCGCTGATCGTTCAGGGATTCGACGCTGGCATCCTGATCGGCAAGGTTTTCGTCTACACCCAGAGCGGCGGCGTCTGGAGCCTCCAGGGCTCGATCTCCGCTCCGGACAACAACACCGACTTCGCCAACGGCCTGATCGCGCTTTCCGGGGACGGCAATCTCGCCCTGATCCGGGAAGACAATGATCCGTTCGCGGGCGGGGGCTCCGTTTTCGTGTTCGCCCGGAACGGCTCGACGTGGTCCCCGGAGGCCGTGTTCCAGGGAGAGGTCGCGAGCGACGACTTCGGCAGATTTCCGGTGATCTCGGACGACGGACAGGTCGCCGTCATCCCCTCCCGGAAGGTGGGCTGCTCCCCCTTCGATCCGTCCTGCGTACCCGGAACGGCCGACGTCTTCCTGCGAAATGGCGGCGCCTGGGACCGGGTGCAGCGGGTCTCTTTTCCAGGGACCGGGGACGCTTACGCCCTGGGCCCCATCGCGCTCTCGGGAGACGGCAAGACCCTTCTGCTCGGCGCTCCCGGCGTGCCCTGCGCCGCGGGCACCCGGTGCGGCGCCGTCTACGCGTTCACGAGCGCGCCGCTGGCCGTCGGGATCCCCACACTGGGGGGCCCGGGCCTCGCCGTGCTGACGCTCGCGCTGATCGCGGCCGCCTTGATCCTGCTCCGGCGGCGGCGCTCGATCTAGGCGGCCTGGGCCGTGAGCCAGCCGGCCGACTCCCGCCAGAGGGTGTCGCGGAAGCGCTCGCGGAAGAATCCGAAGTGGCCGATCGCCGGCGCTCCCACCTCTCGCGGGGTGACGTGCCGGTGGTCTACCCTGGCCTCGCGGTAGGCGTCGAGCAGACTCTCGACGGCCGCGCGGGGGGCGTAGCCGTCGTCCTCGAAGCTGTAGGCGAGAAAAGGACGGTCGAAGCGCTCGAAGCCGCGGCGGCGCTCGTCGTGCCCCTCGAACAGGAAGCCCGGCTGGCGGCACCACGCCGCCCACTCCCGGGCGACTCCGCCGGGGAGATCCTCCTTGATCCCCATCCAGCCGGGGACGTAGCCGAAGAGACGGCTCGCCACCGGGATGCCCACGTACCAGTTGAGGGCCATCCGGTAGCGGGAGGGGGAGGGCCAGTGCCCCCAATAGCCGTTCTGGGCCGCGACCCCCACCATCCCGGCGATCCGCTCGTTGCCGGGCGCGAGCCCCACGATCTGCCCGCCGACGCTGTGACCCACGACCAGGATCTTGCGCGGATGGAGATTGAACGCGATCCAGTCGAGGACGCCCCCCTGATCCTCCTCGGCCCACTGCCGCAGCCGGGCGGGGAAGCGGGAGAGGTCGCGCGGCCGCGAGCCGCCGATCCCCCGGTAGTCGTAGGTGAGGACGGTGAGCCCCTCACCTGCCAGATAGCGGGCGAAGGGGCCGTAATACCCGCGCTTTACGGCGGTGGCCGAGTTGATCAGCACCGCCGTCTCCCGGTCCTCCCCGGGATCGGGCCGATAGAGAGTGGCCGCGAGCTCGAAACCGTCGAGCGCGCGGATGCGGAGCCCGTCGTCGATTCGTACGTCCATCTCCCTCCTCCTTGTGGGATGCGTTCACACCCTTTCGATGATCGTCGCGATCCCCTGCCCGCCGCCGATGCAGAGGGTGATCAGGGCGGTCGAGAGGTCCCGCCGCTCGAGCTCGTCGAGCGCCGTGCCGAGCAGGATGGCCCCGGTGGCTCCCAGCGGATGGCCGAGGGCGATGGCGCCGCCGTTGACGTTCACCTTCCCGGGGTCGACCCCTAAGCTGCGGATCGTCTGCAGCGGGACCACGGCGAAGGCCTCGTTGATCTCCCAGAGGTCGATGTCCTGGACGCTCATGCCGGCCTTCTTCAGGGCCCGGCGCGAGGCCGGCGCGGGCGCGGTCAGCATGATCAGCGGCTCGGAGCCGATGGTGGCCATGGCCCGGATGCGCGCCCGGGGCTTCAGACCGTGGCCCTTCGCGTAGTCCCCGGAGCCGATCAGCACGGCCGCGGCGCCGTCCACGATGCCGCTGGAGTTGCCGGCGGTGTGGACGTGGCGGACCTCGGAGAGCTGGGGATAGCGGGCCAGGGCGATCTGATCCAGAGTCTCGCCGTTCGGGCCCACCGGGGTCGCCCCCAGGGCCACGAAGGCGGGGTTGAGCGAGGCGAGCCCCTCGATCGTCGTGTCGTGCCGCGGGTGCTCGTCCTTCTCGAGAACCACCTGGCCGGTCGCCGGATCTTTGACGGGAAAGAGGCCGCGGCCGAAGTAGCAGTTGGATTGAGCGACCGCCGCCTTGCGCTGCGATTCCAGGGCGAAGGCGTCGAGCTCCTCGCGGGAGATCCCTTCGAGGCTGGCGATCAGGTCGGCGCTGATCCCCTGCGGCACCTGGAAGATCTTGCCCCGCAGGGTCATGTTCTCGCCGTCCTGGCCCGCGCGGTCGGCGCCCATGGGCACCCGCGACATGCTCTCCACGCCGCCGCCCACCACCAGATCCTGGGCGCCGGACATCACCCCCATGGCCGCGAAGTTGATCGCCTGGAGCCCGGAGCCGCAGAAGCGGTTGACGGTCGTCCCCGTGACCTCCTGGGGCCAGCCGGCGGCGAGCACGGCGTTGCGCGAGATGTTGGCCCCCTGCTCGCCGGCCTGGGAGACGCAGCCGGCGATGACGTCCTCGACGTCGGCCGGATCCACGCCGGCCCGCTCGGCCAGCCGGTTGAGCGTCTGCGCCAGGAGCTCCTGGGGGTGGACGTTGGAGAGAGCACCCTTGCCCGCCTTGCCGCGTCCCCGCGGCGTACGGACGGCGTCGAGAACGTAGGCATCGGTCATGACGGATCTCCTTGCGGTGTACGAACGATCGTTCGATTTTTTGCGTCGGCGACGAGCCGCTCGAAGGCGGCCCAGGCGCGCTCGCCGGCTCTGGCGTCGCGCAGCATGCGATGGAGATGGTGGTAGCCCAGGGCGATGGCGGCGACGTCGAAGGAGAACTGCTCCGCGTCGAGATCCTTCCGGAAGTGGCCGGCCTCGATGGCCATGCGGGCCCCCTTGGCGATGAACTCAAACCGGTGCCGGTGAGCCTGCTGGAGGAAGTCGCGCTGCGGCCCGGGGCGGTCGTCGAATTCCACGGCCGCGGCGATCAGCAGGCAGCCGCCGGGCATCGCCGGGTTGTCCTCCCAGGCCAGCCATCTCTCGAACATCGCCCGGATCCGCGGCTCGCCCCGGGGAGCGGAGAGCGCCGGACGGATCACCGTCTCCTCGAACCGTTCCACGGTGGCCCGGAGCACCTGGAGCTGGAGCTCGTCCTTGGACCCGAAGTGGGCGAACAGGCCGCTCTTCGAGAGCCCGAGCTCGGTCGAGAGGGTGCCGATCGTCAGCCCTTCCAGGCCGTCCCGGCTGGCCAGCCGCACGGCCTGGTCGAGGATGCGCTCGCGGGTCTCGGCTCCCTTGCTCATGAGGAAGAGAACTATACGAACGATCGTTCTATTTCGTCAAGGGTAGGCCTGAAAACGAAAGACCCCGGCACCTTGCGGTCGCCGGGGTCTCAAGGGTCCGTTTCGGTGGCGTTGGGTTCCCCTTCTCAGGGTCACCGTCCGGTGCCACGGACACGTGGAGGATCCCCTTTACGAGGACGCCACCTCCACAGAACCGTGTTTGCCTTCTATCACTGGACCACCTCCTTCCTGGGCGTGTCCCTCATCGGCGGGTCCCAACCCGCCCGGTCCCGTGGGCCGCCCAAGCCTCGTTGGAACCGCCACGTCACTCCAGGGAGGAGGCGTGGACCCTAGACACAACAATATGTTGGGGTAGGAATTCCCAAAAGTCAACAGCCAAAAGTCCTGTTCTCAAGCTTGTTTAGCGGGCGATCAGGAGCTGCTCGACGGTGAGGCCGACGTTCTTCGCGATCTGCCGGAGAAGGATGGGGGAGATGTCGCGGCCAGCGTGGAAGGGGACGGTGGTGGTCCGGCCGTCGGGATGGCGAAACTGCTTGTGGGAGCCGCGCTGGCGGACCTCGTAGAATCCCAGGGAGAGGAGGATCTCGACGATCTCTCT
>Ga0308176_10003430_pt1 | contig 10142 bp, 10 predicted proteins | sample PhyCR2_3_FD_203890 | JGI IMG/M metagenome (GOLD analysis project Ga0308176, IMG submission 203890) | Soil microbial communities from UC Gill Tract Community Farm, Albany, California, United States - DLSLS.C.R2 | ecosystem: Environmental > Terrestrial > Soil > Agricultural land | place: USA... | reverse complement strand
AGCAGCTGACGAGCCGCAGCCGCGGAAGCTTCCAGGGCGTGTACGGAACGTGGCACGTGCAGCACCGCCGGCTGAAGGCGTTCCCCGTCCGGCTCACCAGCGGCAGCCCGCAGCAGTTCACGGTCTGCTCCAAGCGGTGAGGCGGAGGCAGCCCGATGTTGGCATTTCCATGCGATGCGGCTGGGCGTGCGCACGGCTACCATTCGGTAACGCTGAGGAGACTGGCTGCCCGGATCAAGGAGCACAGGCATGGACCTGACCCGCCACGCGCTGGTGGTGGTCGATGCCCAACAGGGGTTCGACGACCCCTGGTGGGGCCCACGCAACAACCCGTCGTGCGACGACAACATCGCCGCCCTCGCGGTGGCGTGGGGGCGCCTCGGTCGCCCCGTCGTACATGTCCGCCACGACTCCTCGGATCCCGACTCGCCGCTGCACCCGGAAAGGCCAGGCAACCGCCTGAAGCCCTACCTCACCGGAGAGCCGGACCTGCTGGTCACCAAGCAGGTCAACTCCGCCTTCCACGGCGCTCCTGACCTGCACGCCTGGCTGCGAGGGCAGCAAGTCACCGGAATCGTGGTGTGCGGCATCACCACCAACCACTGCTGCGAGACCACTGCCCGGGTCGGCGGCAACCTGGGCTACGACGTGCTGTTCGTCCTCGACGCCACGCACACCTTCGACCGCACCGGTCCGGACGGCACCACGCTGACCGCCGACCAGCTGGCCACCGCGACCGCCACCAACCTGCACGGCGAGTTCGCCACGGTGGTACGCACCGGTGACCTGGTGGGCTAGCTGGCCTTCTGGATCAGGTCCTTGGTCCGGTCCACCAGCGAGGCGAACGGGCCGACCGCCCACTGGGCGCCCGGCGATCCGGCGGTCGAGGGGTGCGGGTGGGTCGGCGCGACCGACTCGGCGGCCTTGATCTGCTTGCCCATCGACGCGCGCTTGTCCACGTCGCACTCGGCGAGGATGGCGGGGAACTCCTCGGTCTCCTCCTTCTCGGCGTGCTCGTCGACCGACTTCTCGAACTCGGCGAGGGTCTTGTCGAACTCCGCGCTGCCGCAGTCGAGGCCCTCCAGCTTCTTGAGGACCTCGTTGGCCTCGGCCTCCTCCTCGTTCCGGGCGTCGGCAACCCTCTCGCCGGCCGCCGACTCGGAGATCGGACGCAGCACCATCTCCTCGGCGGTCTCATGCACAGCCAGCAGCGCCCGGAGCTCGTCGAACGCCTGCTCCTTGTGCTCGCCCTCGGCCGACTTCACGTCGGAGAACAGCTCGCGAATGCGTGCGTGCTGCTCGAGAAGGATGCGGATGACATCTCCTTCGGGGAGCTCCGCGGCCTTCGTCCTGTCTTCGGCGGCTTCGCCCATGACCGACCTCCTCGGCATCGGTTTTCCAAGGGGTGCTTGCCCCTCTGTGCGTCTCGAGGCCGTACCCGTCGTCAGCGACGGCAAACCGGCATCGGATGTAGGCTCCCCGCGTGGGGCGCCGGTGGGGGCCGGTGGGAACGATCGGTGGGGACCATGAGCAAGCCCACGATTCTGGCCGTGGACGACGACCCGGTCGTGTCTCGAGCTGTCACTCGGGACCTGCGGACCAGGTACGGCGCCGACTACCGGGTGGTGGCGGCGACCTCCGGCAACGAGGCGCTGAGGGTGCTCGCCGAGCTGACCCTTCGGGACCGGTCGGTCGCGCTGGTCGCCTCGGACCAGCGGATGCCGGTGATGACCGGCATCGAGGTGCTGCAGGAGGTCCGTCGCCAGGCGCCGGACGCCAAGCTGCTGCTGCTGACCGCCTACGCCGACACCGACGTGGCCATCAAGGCCATCAACGACATCGGCCTCGACTACTACCTGCTCAAGCCGTGGGACCCGCCGGAGGAGCGGCTCTACCCGGTCGTCGACGAGCTGCTCGACGACTGGAGGCAGGGCCACCCCGACGACACCTCCGCGGTGCGGGTGGTGGGTCACCGGTGGTCGGAGGGCAGCCACGAGGTGAAGACCTTCCTGGCCCGCAACCACGTGCCCTACCGCTGGCTGGACGTCGAGCGCGACGAGGGAGCTCGGCAGCTCCTCGAGCTCGCGGACGCGAAGCCGGACGACCTGCCCCTGGTGCTGCTGCCGGACGGCGCCACGCTGCGCGCCCCGGCCACCATCGAGCTCGCCGTCGCGCTCGGGCTGCGGACCACGGCGCAGCAACCGCTCTACGACCTGTGCATCGTCGGCGGCGGTCCGGCCGGGCTGGCCGCGGCCGTCTACGCCGCCTCCGAGGGGCTGCGCACCGTCGTGGTGGAGCGTGACGCGCCCGGCGGTCAGGCCGGCCAGAGCGCCTCGATCGAGAACTACCTGGGCTTCCCCAGGGGGCTGTCGGGTGCCGACCTGACCCACCGGGCGGTCGCCCAGGCGGCTCGCTTCGGCGCGGAGATGGTGCTCGCCCGCGACGTGGTCGGTTTCGAGAGCCGTGGCCCGGTGCACGCGGTGCGCTTCGACGGCGGCGGGGAGGTGGAGGCCCGGGCGGTGCTGGTCGCCACTGGTGTCTCCTACCGACGGCTGGCCGCGGCCGGGCTGGACCCGTTGGTGGGTCGCGGCGTCTACTACGGCGCGACGGCCAGCGAGGCCAGCCAGTGCGCCGGCGACGAGGTGTACGTCGTGGGCGCCGCGAACTCGGCCGGACAGGCAGCGCTGAACTTCGCGCGCCACGCCAGGCAGGTGGTCATGGTGGTCCGCGCAGGAAACCTGGAGGCCACCATGTCGCGGTACCTCTACGAGCGCATCGAGAGCTCGCCGAACATCGAGGTGCGGCTGCGCACCGAGGTGGTGGCCGCCCGCGGCAACGGTCACCTGGAGGCACTCACCCTCGCGGACCGGGCGGACCGCACCGAGGAGGAGGTGCCTGCCGGCTGGCTGTTCGTGTTCATCGGCGCCTCCCCGCGCACCGACTGGCTCGGTGCCGACGTGACCCGCGACGACAAGGGGTTCGTGGTCACCGGCCACGACCTGCTCGGCTCCGACCGGGCCGATCAGTGGCATCTTGCGCGAGCCCCGTTCGCGCTGGAGACCAGCGTGCCCGGCGTGTTCGCCGCCGGCGACGTGCGCCTCGACTCCATGAAGCGGGTGGCATCCGCGGTCGGCGAGGGCGCGATGTCGGTGTACCTGGTGCACCGCTACCTGGCGACCGTCTGATGAGCGTCGGTGACCTGCGCGGGATAGCGCTGTTCGAGGGGCTGGGCGAGGAGCAGCTCGCCGCGTTGGACGCGGCGGGGGAGGTGCTGGAGTTCGCCCCGGGGGACGAGCTGTTCCACGAGGCCCGGCCCGCCGACCACTGGTGGCTGCTGCTGGACGGTGCGGTCAGCCTGCTGCGCCGCGTCGGCCACGAGGAGACCGTGCTCGGCGCTATGGACACCCGTGGCCAGTGGGCGGGCGGCTTCCGGGCATGGGACGAGCACGGCGTCTACATGGCCACCGGCCGCGGCGCGGTGGCGGGACGGGTCCTGCGGGTGCCGGCCCACCGGCTGGGCCAGCTCGCCACCGCGTGGTTCCCTTTCGGTGTGCACCTGATCCGCGGCCTGGTGCACACGGTGCGCAACATCGAGTCGATGGCCCGGCAGCGGGAGGCGCTCGTCGCGCTGGGCACGCTGGCGGCCGGGCTGGCGCACGAGATCAACAATCCGGCTTCGGCGGCGACACGCGCCGTGGACGCGCTGGGCGAGGCCAGCGAGACGCTGCTCGCCTCGCTCGGCAGGCTGGCCCAGGGCGAGATCACGGCGGAGCAGTTCGTCGCGCTCGACGCGCTGCGTCGCCAGGCCGACCCGGGGGCGGCGGGCTCGGACCCGATGGCGCTGGCCGACCGGGAGGAGGCGCTGTCGGACTGGCTCGATGAGCACGACGTCGGCCGCTCCTGGGAGATCGCCCCGCCGCTGGCGGCAGCGGGCCTCGACGTTGCCTGGTGCGACAAGACGGCGGCGCTCCTCGGCGGCGGTGTGCTCGCGGCCGGGCTCGAGTGGGTCGCCAGCTCTGTTTCCACTGCCGCCCTGCTCGCCGAGGTCAAGGAGTCCACCCACCGGATCTCCGACCTGGTCGCGGCGGTCCGGTCCTACTCCCAGCTCGACCGAGCCTCGGTGCAGCCCACTGACCTGGTCGAGGGTCTGGAGAGCACCCTGGTGATGCTCGGGCACCGGCTCGGCGAGGTCACCGTCGTCCGGAGCTACGGCGAGGACGTGCCCCGCATCGAGGCGGTGGCCGGCGAGCTCAACCAGGTGTGGACCAACCTGATCGGCAACGCCGTCGACGCGATGGAGGGGAAGGGAGCCCTGACGGTCGCCACTCGCGCCGAGGGCAACGGCGTGCTGGTCGAGATCACCGACACCGGCCCGGGTATGCCACCGGAGGTGCAGGCCCACGCCTTCGAGCCGTTCTACACGACCAAGGACGTCGGCAAGGGCACCGGGCTCGGGCTCGACATCTCGAGGCGCATCATCATGGAGCGGCACGACGGGGACATCTCGATCGACTCGGGCGCCACGGGCACCACCCTGCGGGTCCGGCTCCCGCTGCGCCGGGGATAGCGGCAGCGCCGGCAGGCACGGTCTAGCCCGTTTGGCGGGTTCCATCCGCCGAGGACGCGCCTACCGTCGTGAGGAGGGGCGTGGTCAAGTTTTCGGGCTGCGGGGGGCGTGATGCGCGCTGTCGTGCTGGGTGGGGGAGCGGTGCTGCTCGTCGCGCTGATCGGGGGCACGGCCACCGCCTCACAGGCACCGACGCCCGCGCCACCCGCCCAGGTGGTGCCCGTCCTGCCGGCCGCCCGGGTGCCCACGGTGGTCCCCGCGACCCAGCACCGGCGGCCGCGGGGCACCGACGCGTGGCGGCTCACCAGGCCCGCGCTGCGCGGGCAGATCGAGGGCTACGCGCTGCGGATCAGCGTGGACCCCGGCCAGCCGGTCGGGTTGCGGGTTTCCACCACGGCCCCGCGGTTCCGGGTGCTGGCCTTCCGGTTTGGCTGGTACCGCGGCGGTGAGGCGCACCTGGTCTCGCGGTCCCGGTGGCTGCCGGGCCGGAACCGCGGCGCCGCGACCTTCTCCGACTACACGCTCCGGACGGTGGTCGCCCCATGGCACCGGTCCGCAACGGTGCACACGGCGGGCTGGACGCCGGGGGCCTACCTGCTGAAGCTGGTGGCGTCCACGGGATGGCAGTCCGACGTACCGCTGTTCGTGCGGTCACCGACGGCCAGGGGCCGGGTGGCGCTGGTCGCGCCGGTGGGGACCTGGCAGGCCTACAACGCCTGGGGCGGGTACAGCCTCTACCAGGGCGCCAACGGCGACCGGGAGGCCTGGGCGGTCAGCTTCGACCGACCCTTCCAGGCGCCCGGCCACGCCGACCTGCTGTACGGCGTGGTGCCGGTCGTCGTGGAGGCGGAGCGGCTCGGGATCCCGCTCGCCTACCTCACCGACACCGACATCGCGGCGGACCCCGGTGTGCTCGACGGCGCGAGGGCGTACGTGTCGATGGGCCACGACGAGTACTGGACACCCGGCATGCGGGCTGCCGTGCTGCGCGCCCGCGCGCACGGCACGAACCTGGCCTTCCTCGGCGCCGACACGGAGTTCTGGCGCATCCGGCTGGCCCGCTCGCTCACCGGGCCGGACCGGGTGGTGGTGGGCTACCGGTGGTACTACCTGCAGGACCCGATGCGTTTCCGGAGGCCAGGCCGGACCACCGCGCCGTTCTCCGACCCGCCGGTGCCGCGACCGGAGGAGGCGCTGACCGGGATGCGCTACCGGTGCTTCCCCGTGGACGCGCCGTACCGCGTGGTCGCCCCGCGCTGGTGGGGGTTCGCCGGCACCGGCGTGCAGGCCGGACGGCGTTTCCCGCACCTGGTCGGCGTCGAGGCCGACCGCGTGCATCGCGGCCCGGCGACCCCGCGGCGGCTGCGGGTGCTGTCCTCGACGGCGTACTCCTGCAACGGGGTCCCGACCAGCAGCCAGTCGGTCTACTACACCGCCCGCTCCGGGGCGGGGGTCTTCGACGCCGGCACGCTGCGCTGGACCTGCTCGCTGACCCGCAGGTGTGGGCCGGTCACCATGACCCGGGCCACGGCCCGGTTCACCCGCACCGTGACCGCCAACGTCTTGCGCCGGTTCGCCCAGGGACCCGCCGGTCGGTAGGTTGAGGCGCGTGCCGACGCCGGGCTGCCTGTTCTGCGCGATCGTGGCCGGGGACGTCGCGGCGTCCTTGGTCCTCTCCGACGAGCACACCGTGGGCTTCCTCGACCACCGGCCGCTGTTCAAGGGCCATGTCCTGCTGGTGCCCCGCGAGCACGTGATGACGCTGCCGGACCTGCCGGCGCCGCTGCGAGACCCGTTCCTGGCCTCCGCGCAACGGCTGTCCTCGGCCATGGTGGCAGCCCTCGGCGCCCAGGGGTCGTTCCTGGCGATGAACAACACCGTCAGCCAGAGCGTCGCGCACCTGCACCTGCACGTCGTGCCGCGCACCAAGGGGGACGGGCTGCGCGGGTTCTTCTGGCCGCGCACGAAGTACGTGGATGCGGCCGAGGCCGACTCGTACGCCGCCCGGATCCGCGCGGCCCTCGCCGCTCACTAGAGTGAGGGCGCCAGCATCTCGAGGAGGAGTGCCTGATGAGCCGATTCGCCGGACGCGTCGCCGTCGTCACCGGGGCCGCCCGTGGCATCGGGGCAGGCACCGCCAAGCGGTTCGCCGACGAGGGAGCGACCGTCGCGGTCCTCGACCTCGACGAGCGGGCCGCGTCCGCGTCCGCACAGGGCCTCGGCGCGGAGAAGGCGCTGGGCATCGCCTGCGACGTCTCCGACGCGGCGTCGGTGGACGCGGCAGTGAGCCGGGTCGTGGACGAGCTCGGCCGGGTCGACATCCTGGTCAACAACGCCGGGGTGACTCGCGACAACCTGCTGTTCAAGATGTCGGAGGACGACTGGGACGCCGTGATGAACGTGCACCTGCGGGGCTCGTTCCTGATGAGCCGGGCCGTCCAGAAGCACATGGTGGAGGCGAAGCACGGCAAGATCGTCAGCCTCTCCAGCGTCTCGGCGCTCGGCAACCGCGGCCAGGCCAACTACTCCGCCGCCAAGATGGGCCTGCAGGGCTTCACCCGGACGCTGGCCCTCGAGCTCGGACCGTTCGGGATCAACGTGAACGCGGTGGCCCCCGGCTTCATCGTCACCGAGATGACCGACGCCACCGCGCGCCGCCTGGGCGTCGAGCCGGAGGAGCTCCGCAAGGGTGCGGCCGCGGCGAACCCGGTGCGCCGGGTGGGCTACCCCGAGGACATCGCCGCCGCGGTGGCGTTCCTGTGCAGCGACGAGGCGTCGTACATCACCGGCCAGACGCTGTACGTCGACGGCGGCGCCAAGGTCTGACCGATCGTGTGAGACGAACCACCCTCTAGGGTCATTTATCCAGACCAGGTGGAATTTACGGCCCTACCGTGCCTAAACTTCGCGTGCTCTCGGTGAGCGCTCGGGATCGCCCTTGGGGGGGCGGCAGGCGCCGGGAGGGCGCCACAACTGCATCCCGGGTGCGGGTACGCCGAGTCCTACCCCCCGTGACCCGGTCCTGCCATCAAGATCGTCAGGGTAGGAGTGGGGGAACCACATCTTCACGCGCGCCGTGACCGCGGCGCGCTCGGGGTGAAGCCACCGGACCCGAGGGCCGGGCGGTGGCAGAGCACCTTTTCGCTCCAACCCGACAGCTCACCTCACAGGCGTGGAAAGGAACTTCTTCATGCCTGTGCTTCTTCGCGCGCGCACTGCTGCCGTGCTGCCGATCGTCCTGGTCGCGGCCCTGGTGGCCACCCTGTTCGCCTTCACCCCGTCCGCGTCGGCGATGACCCGGTCCAACCGCATCGGGATCGGCTTGGACATCACCCGCCACCAGACCGGCGACCCGTACCGGTACGGCGCGGACGGGCCGAACCGGTTCGACTGCTCGGGCCTGGTCTACTACAGCTACCGCAAGGCCGGCTTCCACCACATCCCGCGCACCGCGTCCGCGCAGGCGCGGCACATGCGCCGCATCGGACGCCGGCACCTGCACCGCGGGGACTTCGTGTTCTTCTACAGCGGCCGCGCCCGGTCCTGGAACGTCTACCACGTCGGCGTCTTCGCCGGCTGGCGCCACGGGCACCGGGTGATGATCGACGCCCCGCACACCGGCACCCGGGTGCACCGGGAGCGGATCTGGAGCCACCACTGGTTCGCGGGCACGCTGCGCGGCCTGTGACACCTTGGCGACACCGTCAAGACACGTGGGGGCCGCTCCCGAACCGGGAGCGGCCCTCCGTCACACTTGAGGACATGTCTGGCGTACGCACCCCTCTCGGACCCCACCCGCGCCGCCATGGGCTGGTGGCCCTGGCCCTGGCCGGCAGCCTGGCGCTGGCCGGCTGCAGCGGCGGTTCCACCCCGAAGGCGGGCAAGGCCTCGCCCACCCCCAGCCCCTCGGGGCAGAGCACGGCCGCGGGTGCGGTGCTGTCCGGCCAGTGGCCGCTGACCGGCCTGCCGGCGAGCGGACCGGTGCCCAAGCACCCGGTGCTGATCGTCAAGATCGACAACACGGAGGCCAGCCGGCCACAGATCGGGCTGAAGAAGGCCGACATGGTCAGCGAGGAGCTGGTGGAGGGCGGCTCCACGCGGCTGGCGGTGTTCTACTACTCGCAGGTGCCCAAGCTGGTCGGGCCAGTGCGCTCCTTCCGGGCCACCGACATCGGCATCGTCAAGCCGGAGAAGGCGGCGCTGGTCGCCAGCGGCGGCGCGCCGCCGACGGTACGACGGATGGCCGCCGCCCACATCAAGACCTACACCGAGGGCGCGCCCGGCTTCTTCCGGGACAACAGCCGCCCCGCGCCGTACAACCTGTTCAGCCACCTACGGGTGCTGACCCACCACCTGAAGTCCCGCGGACGGCCGGCCAACTACCTGCCGTGGGGCTCGCCGCGCGACTTCCCGTCCGGCGCCCCGGCGAAGGGGCTGGCCGCGGTGTTCTCCGGAGGGCACACCACCACCTGGAAGTACACCGGCGGCCACTACCGCAACCTGGACACCAACGCCGCCAAGGGCGACCAGTTCCAGGCCGACACGGTGCTGGTGCTGCGGGTGCACGAGGGCGACGCCGGCTACCTCGACCCGGCCGGCAACCCGGTGCCGGAGGCGGACTTCACCGGGAAGGGCGATGCGATGGTCTTTCACGGCGGACGCGTGGTGCGCGGCACCTGGATCAAGCACGGCCTGGACGCCACGGTCCGGCTGCAGACCACCTCCGGCGACAAGCTGGCCCTGCCGCCGGGCCACGTGTGGATCGAGCTGGTGCCCTCCAACGGCGGATCGGTGCGGATCACCAAGTAGCCGCCGCTCAGGAGCCCGGCAGCTCGCCGGGGCCGGGCAGCCGGACACCCGCCTCCGCCTGCTGGCGGAGCCCGTCGAGGATGAAGCCGATGGCCGCCTCCACCTCCGCGCTTGCCCGCGCGGTGTTCTCGGCGGAGGACACCGCGGCGCCGGCCGCGGACATCGCGCCGAAGAACACCCGGCTGAACGTGTCGACCATGCTCGGCTCGAGGTCGTAGCTGGACAGCACCGAGGTGACGATCTCGGCGACGATGCCGTACGTCGAGCGCTGCTCCTGCTCCCGGAACCGCTCGTAGCCGAGCACCACGGGACCCTCCTGGACCACGATCCTCCGGTAGCCGGGCTGCCGCACCACCGCCAGGAACGCGCGTAGCCCGGACTGGGCCATCGCCCACGGGTCGGCGTGGTCGTGCACCGCGGCCCGGATCTGGGCGGTGGCCTCCTCCTCGACCTGGTCGAAGACCGCCTCGAACAGCGCCTGCTTGCCGGTGAAGTGGTGGTAGAGGGCGCCCTTGGTGACCCGGGCGCCGGCCACGATCTCGTCGAGGCTGGTGCCGGCGTACCCCTGCTGCGTGAACAGCGCCCTGGCGACGTCCACGAGCGCGTGCTTGGTGGAGGCGGAGAACTCCCTCATCCACCCGAGCATATGCCCGGTTTGCCCAGGGCGGGTCCGGTGACATACTCTCGGTACGTACCGAGAGTATGCTGAGGAGGAACCAATGTCCACGTCCCCGCGTCGAGGCGCGGTGCTGCGCGCCGTGGTCGA
>Ga0308176_10003428_pt1 | contig 10148 bp, 10 predicted proteins | sample PhyCR2_3_FD_203890 | JGI IMG/M metagenome (GOLD analysis project Ga0308176, IMG submission 203890) | Soil microbial communities from UC Gill Tract Community Farm, Albany, California, United States - DLSLS.C.R2 | ecosystem: Environmental > Terrestrial > Soil > Agricultural land | place: USA... | reverse complement strand
CGGAGCGCATCGACGCGACGCTGGCGTACCGCGACGGCGACGAAGCGTGCCGCGCGGCGCTCGTCGGCGGGCCCGTCGCGATGGCCTGGTCGCGCTTCGACGCGGAGACCCGCAGGCGCGTGGCCGCTCGCTACCTGGAGTCGCTGGCCCCCTGGCGTGACGGACCGGGGTATCGCATCCCCGGCGAGTTCGTGGTCGTGCGGGCGCTGCTGCCCCGCGCGGCCCGCTCAGCGCAGGATGCCGTCGCTTGACAGTATCGGATGCGCGCGGGCGTAGTCCGCACCGGCGGTCGCCTCGCGCGCGACCGACGTCAGCTCGCTGCGATCGAAGCCCAGATCGTGCAGCGCCCGATCGTCGAGCTGGCGCAGCGCGTCGTACACCGCGCGCGCGTCGCGCGAGCGGCGCCGCCGCGCGCGCAGAGCGTGCAGGCCGGCGCACAGCGTCCGCCATGCGTCCAGGACGAACGCGCGGACGCGCGCTCCGGGCGGCGGCGTGACGATCGCCGGCGCCGCAGCGCGCCCGGGCGCCATGTCGCATGTAGGGAGTGCGCCTCCAACGCCGTGGCCCGCGAGCGCGTGGCGTGCCCAGGCGCGCTCGTCAACGGGCTTGCGCATGATCATGCTCCGGGGTGGCGGAGGCGTCGACGCTCGCCGGCGCGTCGCCGCGGGCGAGCGCGGGTGCCGGATCGGCGGGCGTGAGCACGTGGACGACCGCGGCGACAGCGAGGTACAGCGCGACATAGACTGCGACGAGCGCCACGCCGGCGCCGAGCGGCAGTCCCTCGATCATCCTCGCGACCCGCAGTGGCGACGGGCTTGCTTGCATGAGAGTCTCCTTCGATGTGCGCGTGCTGCTCGCCGCTCCACTCGCCGCGGGGACGGCGTAGAGGTCCTGAAAGAGCATGCGGGTCCAGTGCGTTTGCATTGGCAGCTGGGTCGTTCGAGGACGCGAAGCCACGAACTGTACGAAGCGGCCGTCGCCGCGGCATTGCAGCCGCGGCCCCGTTTTGTTTCGCATGTATCGCCGGCGGCCGGGCAGGGAGGCGCCCGGGGGCGGCTCCGGCGCATTGTTTCGTTTGTTTCACGCCGCGCGACGGCAGTCGCTTTTGTGCCGCGAGCGCTATACGATGTCGGGTTCCGCTCCCGCCCGAAAGAACGCTCGCATGACGACGTCACTGCAGAACCGTGCGGCCGGTGAAACGATGCCGCTCATTCCGAAGGCCACGCTGCTCGTCGTCGACGACGAGCCCGACGTGCGCGAAGTGCTCGAGGAGTACTTCGTCACGCACGGCTATGCCGTCGAGTCGGCGCACGACGCCGCGGCGGCACGCGCCATCGCCGCGCGGCGGCCGATCGACCTCGCGTTGCTCGACATCCACATGGCCGGCGAGGACGGCCTGAGCCTCGCCCGCCACCTGCGTGAGCGCTATGCCGGCATCGCGATCGTGATGCTGACGTCGGCGGCAACCGTGGTCGACCGCATCGTGGGCCTGGAGATCGGCGCCGACGACTACGTGCCCAAGCCCTTCGATCCGCGCGAGCTCGCGGCCCGCGTGCGCAGCGTGCTGCGCCGCACGTCGTCCGCGGCGCGCGGCGACATCGGCGCTGCGCGCGTGCGCATGGGCCGCTGCGTGCTCGACGTCGAGGCGCATCGGCTCACGGATGGCGACGGCAACGAAGTCCCGATGTCGCCGCTCGAATTCGACCTGCTGAAGGCGCTTGCCGAGCATCCCAACCGGCCGCTGTCGCGGGAGCGCATCCTCAACCTGAGCCAGCAGCGCGACTGGGATCCGTTCGACCGCAGCGTGGACCTGCGCGTCATGCGCGTGCGCAAGAAGATCGAGCCCGATCCCGCGCACCCGCGCTTCATCCGCACGATCCGCAACGAAGGCTATGTCTTCGTTCCGGACGGTGCATGAGCCGGTCATGACTGTGCGCAGGCGTTCGAGCCTGCTGCGGGCGGCCGTGGTCGCTGCGCTCGGCGCGCTGCTCCTCGTCGCGGTGACCGCATGCAGCGAGCCGCAGGCCGCGCTGCGCATCGGCACCAACGTCTGGATCGGCAGCGAGCCGCTCTATCTCGCGCGCGAGCTCGGGCGCCTCGATCCGGCAGCCGTGCAGCTGGTCGAATATCCGTCGGCCAGCGAGGTTCTGCGCGCCTTTCGCAACGAGGCCATCGACGGCATGGTGATCAGCCTCGACGAGCTCTTCGGGCTGGCGGCCGACGGGTTCAAGCCGCGCATCGTGCTCGTGGTGGACGTCTCGCACGGAGCCGACGTGGTCGTCGGCCGTCCCGGCATGCGGAGCATGCGCGACCTCAAAGGCAAATCCGTCGCCGTCGAGAGCAGCGCGCTCGGGGCCTTCGTGCTCAGCCGGGCGCTCGCAGTCAACGGCATGCAGGCGAGCGACGTGAACGTGGTGCATCTCGAGTCGAACGAGCAGACGGGCGCATTCGAAAAAGGCGAAGTGGACGGTGCCGTCACGTTCGATCCGTACCGCGCGCAATTCCTGCGCACAGGCGGCACCGTGCTGTTCGACAGCACCCAGATTCCGGGCGAGATCGTCGATCTGCTCGCCGTGCGGGCAAGCGTGGTGGAGCGGCACCGGAGGTCGGTCCAGGCGCTGCTGACGGGATGGTTCGACGCCATCGACTACATGAACAGCGACCCGCGCGATGCCGCGCGGCGCATGGGTGTGCGCCAGCAGACCGACGCCGAAGCGTTCATGGAGGCGCAGAAAGGGCTCCACATCCCGTCACGGGAAGAGAACCTGCGCATGCTCGGCGGCGCGTCGCCCGAGCTGGGTGTCACCGGGCGCCGCCTCATGGCGCTGATGCTCGACGCGAAGCTGTTGCGCGAAGCAGTGGACATCCAGTCGGTGCTGGCGCCGGCCGCGCTTGCCGGCCTCGCGCCATGAGCGCCAAGCGTTCAGCGAACGCCAAGGCCGTGCGGTGAGCCTGCGCATCCCGGCATCGCTCAAGTTCACCGTTCCGCTCATCCTGCTCGGATTCGCGGCGACGCTGAGCGCGGTGAACCTGCTCTATCACGTGCCGCAGGCCGAACGGGCGGCGGAGGAGGAAGGGCGCAAGCGGCTCGCGCAGGAGATGTCGCGGCTGCAAAGCACGCTCGAGTACCTGCTGCTGAAGGGCGACACCGAAGCTGCGCAGCATGAGATCGCCGTGCAGGCGCACAACCACGACGTCGTCGTGGCGGCCCTGACCGACGACCAGGACGTCGTCGTCACGGCCACCCGTCGCGCCTGGCTCGGGCGGCCCGTCGCCGAGGTGCTGCCCCAGTTCGACCTGCGGCATGCCGCGCAGGAGATGCGCGAGCGGCGCGCCGGCCTGGTGATCGACTCGGACGGCAACGAGCTCCTGGGTCACGCGGGCATTCTGCTCGGCAACGACCGCCAGGTGCTGCGTCCGTCGCGCACCGGCGGCGTCTTCCTGGTCTACGACCTCGCACGCTACAAGGCCGAGGCGCGCGAGCAGGTCGTGCAGCAGTCGCTGTACTGGGCGAGCTGGGTGACGGCGCTGGCGCTCGCGATGTGGCTGGTGTTCCATTTCCTGCTGACGCGCCGTACCGCGCGCCTGGTCCATGCTGCCGAGGAGCTGGCGAACGGCAACCTCGCCGCGCGCAGCCACCTCAAGGGGACCGACGAGCTCGGCCGCTTGAGCCGCGCATTCGACGCCATGGCACGCGAGGTGGCGCACACGCAGACCCGGCTGCGGCGCGACATCGCCGAGCGCGCGCGCGTCCAGCGCGACCTGGAGAACAGCGAGGCCAGCTATCGGGCGATCTTCGACGCGGCCGAGGACGCGATCTTCGTGCACGACGTGCAGACGGGTGCCATCGTCGACGTCAACTCGAAGGCGTGCGAGACGTTCGGCTACACGCGCGAGGAGTTCCGCACGGTCGATGTCGGCACGCTCGGCACCGGCGAGAAGCCCTACCGGCAGGAAGACGCGATGGTGCTGATCCGCCGCGCCGCCGCGGGCGAGGAGCTGAGCGTGGAGTGGCACGGGCGCAGCCGCAGCGGCTCGATGCGCTGGCACGAAGTGTTCGTCAAGCGGGTCACGATCGGCGGGCGCGATCGCGTGCTCGCCCTGGCACGCGACATCACGGGTCGCAAGGTCGCCGAGGCCGCCCTGCGCGCCAGCGAGGAGCAATACCGCGCCATGTTCAATGCGTCGATCGACGGCCTCGCACTGTGGAGCGCCGACGGGGCGATCGTCGACACCAATCCGGCGTTGCGGCACATGTACGGGCTCGACGACACCACGCCGTTCAGGCTGCCGTGCGAGGACGCCGGCCCGTGCTATCGACGCGAGTTCCTGCGCGCGGTCGCCACCGGCATGTCGCTGCACGAGGAAGTGACCGAGCTGCGCGCCGACGGCTCGACGCTCGAAGTGGAAGTGCACGGGATCCCGATGCAATACCAGGGCAGGCCGCACGTGCTCACCATCGCGCGCGACGTCACCGACAAGAAGCGCTCGGCCGAAGAGCTCGCGCGCCAGCGGGAGTCGCTCTACCAGCGCGAGAAGCTCGCCGCGCTCGGCTCGCTGCTGGCCGGCGTCGCGCATGAGCTCAACAATCCGCTCTCGGTCGTCGTCGCGCGCGCGGTGCTGCTGGAAGAGCAGGGCGATGCGGCCACCCAGGCGGCGGCGCTGCGCATCCGTACCGCTGCCGAGCGCTGCGCCCGCATCGTGCGGACGTTCCTCGCGATGGCACGCCAGCAGCGGCCCGAGCGCGGCCCGGTGGCGACCAACGAGGTGATCACGGCCGCGCTCGACATGACGAGCTACGCCATTCGCACCAGCAGCATCGAGGTCGCCGTCGACCTCGATCCGGATGTCCCCCTCATCCATGCGGACGCCGACCAGCTGCACCAGGTGCTCCTCAACCTCATCATCAATGCCCAGCAGGCGATGCAGGACCACGCGCCGCCGCGCCGTTTGCGCGTGTCGAGCCGGTTCGATGGCCCGTCGCAGCGCGTACGCATCGAGGTCGCGGACAACGGCCCGGGGATTCCGCCTGCGCTCCGGGCACGGGTGTTCGAGCCGTACTTCACCACCAAGCCGACGGGGATCGGGCTTGGTGTCGGCCTCGCGGTGAGCCTCGGCATCGTCGAAGCGCATGGCGGCACGCTGGGCGTCGAGTGTCCGGCGACAGGCGGCGCCACGTTTTGCGTGGTGCTGCCGGTCGGCGCCACCGATCTCGCACTGGCGCAGCCGCATGCAGCGTCGCGTGCCGCGTTGGCGCAGCGGCGGTCGATCCTGGTCGTGGACGACGAGCCGGAAATCCGCGCAACGTTGGCCGAGATCCTCGTCGGCGCGCAGCATCGCGTCGTCACCGCCGACTCGGGCCGGGAGGCGCTCGAGCGCATGGCGGGCGAGCACTACGACGTGATCCTCACCGACATCCGCATGCCGGATCTGGACGGTCGCGCGCTCTACCAGGAAATCACGCGCCGCTGGCCCGCGCGCGCCGGCACGGTGATCTTCGTCACGGGCGACACGCTCGCCTCGTCCATGCGCGACTTCGTATGTGAAAGCGGCCGGCCGGTGATCGAAAAGCCGTTCCTCCCCGGCGAGGTGCGGCGCATCGTCGCCGAGCTCGCGCTCGCCGATCACCCAACCGGGGGGTGAGCGCGCGCCCGGCTGCGCAACCAACGAAACAAGAAGGAGGTCGGCGCGAAGCGCGGCGGACGTACCTGGTTCCTACACTGAAGGTCCTGCAGCGTGGACAACTTCCACGCGCACTTCACGCCTTCACGAAGGAACGCCATGAACCGTTACGCACCCTGCCGCCCGCGCGCTGCATTCGCCATGATCGCTGTCGCGCTTGCTGCGCTCAACTTCGCCGTGCTCGTGGCGCTCCCCGCCGTCGTGGAGGCGCCCGATGATCGCCCCGCCACGCTGGCGAGCGTCGAAGAGCCGCACGTCGACAGCGGAGCACAGGTTCTGGAGCGGGTACGTGCGGCCCGCGAGCGAAGGCATGATCTCGTTGCGCGCGGCGTCGGTAACGCGGCGCACGCCAGCGACCGTTTATGGGCGCGATCGCCCGATTGACGCAGTTCAACCAGGAGCACCATCGACATGGGTACGTATGCGGGAACCTGTTTTTGCGGCGCCGTGAAGCTCGAAGTGACCGGCGACCCTGTGGCACAGGGCTATTGCCATTGCGAATCGTGCCGCAGCTGGTCGGGCGGGCCGGTCAACGCATTCTCGCTGTGGAAGCCGCAGTCGGTGCGGGTGACGAGCGGCGCGGAGCGCATCGGCGAATACCACAAGACCGAGCGCAGCTATCGCCAATTCTGCAAGAGCTGCGGCGGTCACCTGATGACCCGCCATCCGCAGTGGGATCTGGTCGACGTCTTCGCCGCCACGATCCCCGCCTTTCCGCACCAGGCCGCCGTTCACGTCAACTACGGCGAAACGGTGCTGCGCATCAAGGACGGGCTGCCCAAAATGAAGGACCTGCCGCGCGAGATGGGCGGGTCGGGTGACATGGTCGCCGAGTAGCTCTAGCGCTGCAACACCCACTTGCCGTCGTGGATGCGCACCATCACGCGTGCGCGCGCGTCGAGGCCGAGGTGATCGGTCTTCGACATGTTGACCGCGCCATTGCTCACCTCGAGGTTGCGCGTGCTCTCGAGCGCGTCGCGCAGCGCGCGGCGAAACTCCACGGTGCCCGGCTGCGCCGTCTTGAGCGCGACGGGAATCGCATTGGCGAGCTCGAGGCAGGCGTCCCACGTGTACGACCCGAACGCCGAGACGCTCCCCGGTCCGTTGGCCGCTTCGTAGAGCGCCGTGTACTCCATCGCCCGCTTCTTCGCAGGATGGTCGTCGGGCAGCTGGCTTGCGACGATCACCGGGCTCGCCGGCACGAACATGCCTTCCACATCCTTGCCGCCCACGCGCAGGAAATCGTTGTTCGCGACGCCGTGGTTGAAGTAGATGGTGCCCTTGTAGCCGCGTTCCACGAGCGTGGTGGCCGGCAGCGCGGCCGGCGTCCCCGACGCGCCGATCACGATGGCATCCGGCCTGGCGCTCATGAGCTTGAGCGCCTGGCCCACCACGCTCGTGTCCTTGGGCGCGAAACGCTCGTTGGCCACGAGCGGGATGTTGCGTGCCTTGGCGGCCTTGTCCACCTCGGCGAAGAAGGCCTCGCCAAGCGCGTCGGAAAAGCCGACGTAGCCGAGCGACTTCACGCCGTGCGTGCTGGCATGCTCGAGGATCGCGCTGGCCATCATGACGTCGGTTTGCGGCGTCTTGAACGACCATGCCTTCTTCTCGTCGACGGGCTCGATGATGCGCGCCGAGGATGCGAGCGAGATGACGGGCGTCTGCGCGTCGGCGAAGACATCGATCATGGCCAGCGAGTTGGGCGTGGTCGTCGAGCCGATGATCGCGTCGACCTTGCTCTCGCCGATCAGCTTGCGCGTGTTCTGCACTGCCGTGGTCGTGTCGGTGGCGTCGTCGAGCACGATGTACTCGATCGTCCTGCCGCCGGCGTTCTTGGGGCACATCGGGATGGTGTTGCGCTCGGGAATGCCGAGCGAGGCCGCGGGACCCGTCGCCGAAACGGTGACGCCCACCTTCACCTGGGCGCTGGCCGCCATGGCCAGCACCCCGATTGCCACCGCCACCGCGGCGCGCGCATACGCGTGCTTCATCCAGTCCTCCTCATGTGCCTCGTCGACCGCCGAGCGCGGCCGCAGCGGCATTCTAGGCCGGCGCCAGGCGCACGGGCAGGCGGAGGAAACCGCGGAAGCGCGCGCGGCCTCCGCGGGTAGGTACGCCGTCGAGCGCGTAGCCCGGAAAGCGCGCGAGGAACCGCGTGATCGCGATGCGTCCTTCGAGGCGCGCAAGATTGAGGCCGGCACAGGTATGAATGCCGAAGCCGAATGCCAGGTGACGATTCGGGTCGCGGGCGGCGTCGAACGTGTCGGGCGCGGGAAACTGCGCGGGGTCCCGGTTGGCGCCGCCGATGCAGATGGTGATGCGGCCATCCGCGGGCAGCGCGACGCCGCCGACGACCACCGGCTGCGTCGTGATGCGGTTGCCCAGCTGCACGGGGCTGTCGAAGCGCAGGAATTCCTCCACCGCGGTTGCGATGAGGGCCGGCTCCACCACCAGGCGGGCGCGCTGTTCCGGCAGCGCCGTGAGCGCGTACAACGCGTTGCCGATCAGGTTGGTCGTGGTTTCGTGGCCCGCGTTGAGCAGGAAGATGCATTGGTGCAAAAGCTCGATCTCGGTGAGCGGCTCGTCGTCGGCATCCGTCATGAGCAGGCGCGTCAGCACGTCGGTGGCCGGATCGCCCGGCGTCCGCCGCCGCTCGGCGATCAGGAGCTTGAGGTAGGCGCCGAAATCGCGCACCGCCTGGTTGCCTTCGCGCGCGGCTTCCGCCGTGAGCACGGGCTCGAGCGCGCCCAGGATGGCGAGCGACCAGTCGCGCAGCGGCCCGCGGTCGGCGTGCGGGATGCGCAGCAGGTTGCCGATGATGTCGACCGGGATCGCCCCGGCGAACGCTTCGATCAGGTCGACGCGACCTTGCGTCGCCATGGCATCGAGCAGCCGGTCGACCAGCGCAACGAGCCCTGCTTCCATGGCTGCGATGTGGCGTTGCGAGAGGGCGCCCACGATGGCACGCCGCACGCGCGTGTGCAGGGGCGGGTCGTTGAAGATCAGGCTGGTGGTGTGATGCTCGAGCAGCGGCGAAGGCCCGAACTTGGGACCGAATTCCTTGTTCTTGTCCGAGCTGAACAGTCGCGCGTCGCGGTACACGGGGACGATGTCCTCGTAGCGCGTCAGCAGCAGGGACCCGTCGGGCATCCGCCTGGCGGGGGCATGCGTACGCAGCGCGTGGTAGTACGGGTACGGATCGGCGTAGAAATCCGCCGGCAGCTGCGTCAGATCGAACGACGCCGCGATGGCGCGGGCGCGCCCGGCGTCGAAACGCTTGGCGTCGCCATGCAGGGACGATGCGGACGTCGGCATGGGGTTGCAGCCCTCAGTGTGCCAGCCGGGCGCGTTCAGTATGACACGACGACGCGGTACCATCGCGCGCATGCCCCGCCCCACCCGTACGCCGCCGCCGCGCACGTCTACGCGTGCCGCGCAGGTGCGCACGGTGCCGGCGCCGGCAGCTGCGCCGTATCGCATCGGCTTCCTGCTCGTGCCCGAGTTTCCGATGATGGCCTTCGCCGCGGCGATCGAGCCGCTGCGCGCGGCCAACCGGCTGACCCGCGCAGAGCGCTTCGCCTGGCAGCTGTTCTCGCGCGACGCAAAGCCGGTGCGCGCGAGCAACGGCATCGACATCGCCGTGCATGGCGGCGCCGGCGACGAGCAGCCGCTCGACATGCTGCTCGTGTGCGCCGGGACCCCCGACGCGTGCGCCGGGGACACCGCGGTGCTCCGCTGGCTGCAGGCGCTCGCGCGGCGCGGCACGGCGCTCGGTGGGGTGAGCCTCGGGGCCTACGCCCTCGCGCACGCTGGGCTGCTGAACGGACGCCGCTGTGCGCTGCATTGGGAGAGCCTCGACGCGTTCGCGGACCGCTTTCCGCGCATCCGCCCGGCCACGGACATCTTCGTCGTCGACGGCAACCGCTACACCTGCGCAGGCGGCACGGCAGCCCTCGACATGATGCTGCAGGTGATCGCCGAGCGCGACGGCCGCGACCTGGCGAACGGCGTATCGGAGCAGTTCATCCATTCGCGCATCCGCGGCACGCGCGATCCCCAAAGGATGGGCGTGCAGAGCCGCCTGGGATTTGCGAACGAGAAGCTCATCGCGGCGGTGTCGATGATGGAAGACGCGAGCGAGGATCCGCGTCCCGTGCAGCGCATCGCCGCCGATGTGGAGCTCTCGCCGCGCCAGCTGGAGCGCCTGTTCGCCAAGTACCTGCGCACCACGCCTGCGCGCTATTACCTCGACCTGCGGCTTGCGCGGGCCCGGATGCTGCTGTTGGAAACGACGCGGCCGATCCTCGACGTCGCGGTGGCGTGCGGATTCGCCTCCGCGTCGCATTTCAGCCGCTGCTACCGCGCGCTCTACGGCCAGCGTCCCAGCGACGAGCGCATGGGCAAGGCGAGCACGCGCGCAGCATCGCGGAGCTAGCGGGCGCCCGGGGCTGTCCAAGCCCGGTGCC